>VFQP010005829.1_pt1 | contig 10498 bp, 9 predicted proteins | sample 3512351 | NCBI WGS metagenome assembly VFQP01 (sample SAMN10412372, study PRJNA504923) | tailings metagenome | isolation source: Relicate 1 Philex TSF1 revegetated site | place: Philippines: Tuba, Benguet | collected 2017-08-29
CCATCATCGGCCACACCGACAGCTCGGGCAGCGACGCGATCAACAACCCGCTGTCCTTCGACCGCGCCAACGCCACGCGCGACTACCTGGTGGGCCGCGGCGTATCGGCCACGCGTATCGTCACCGACGGCCGCGGCTCGCGCGAACCGGTCGCCGACAACGGCACGGCCCAGGGCCGGGCGTTGAACCGGCGTGTCGAGATCTATGTGGCCGAGCCGGCGAACACCGCGCAGCGCTGACCCGCTCCTGCTCTCACCCCGAAAGCCCGGCACCCGCCGGGCTTTTTTCTTCATCTCACAGTTTGGCCATCACATGCCGCGCCACGGTGTAGTCCTCCAGCGCGTACATCGACATGTCCTTGCCGTAGCCGCTGGCCTTCATGCCGCCGTGCGGCATTTCGTTGACCAGCATGAAGTGGGTGTTGATCCAGGTGCAGCCGTACTGCAGCTTGCGCGCCACCTTGAACGCACGCGAGACGTCCTGCGTCCACACCGATGACGCCAGACCGTATTCCGAATCGTTGGCCCAGGTCACTGCCTCCTCGGGATCGTTGAAGCGGGTCACCGACACCACCGGGCCAAACACCTCTCGTCGCACGATCTCGTCGTCCTGGCGGGCACCCGCGATCACCGTGGGCTCGTAGAAGAAGCCGCTGCCGGAGCGCACCTTGCCCCCCGCCGTCACCTCCATGTGCCCCACCATCTGCGCGCGCTCGACGAAGCTGGCCACGCGATCGCGCTGGCGGTCGCTGATGAGCGGGCCGAGCTCCACACCGGCCTCGTCCTGCGTGCCCATCTGGATGGTCTTCACCGCGCTGCTGAGGTCGGCCACCAAGCGGTCGTAGACCTTGGCGCCGGCGTACAGGCGGCAGGCGGCGGTGCAGTCCTGCCCGGCGTTGTAGTAGCCGAAGGTGCGGATGCCCTCGACCACGGCATCGATGTCGGCATCGTCGAAGACCAGCACCGGCGCCTTGCCGCCGAGCTCGAGATGGGTGCGCTTCAGGGTGCCGGTGGCGGCCTGCAGGATCTTGCGGCCGGTGGAGACGTCGCCGGTGAGCGAGACCATGCGCACCAGCGGGTGCTCCACCAGCGGCTGGCCCACGCTCGGGCCGCGGCCGCAGATGACGTTGAACACACCCTTGGGCAGGATGTCCGCGATCACGCGCGCGAGCAGCAGCGTGGTCAGTGGCGTCTGCTCGCTGGGCTTGAGCACCACCGTGTTGCCGGCCGCAAGCGCGGGCGCGCATTTCCACGCGGCCATCATCAGCGGGTAGTTCCACGGTGCAATGGAACCGACCACGCCAATCGGGTCGCGCCGGATCATGCTGGTGTGGCCCGGCAGGTATTCGCCGGCCACCGAACCCGTCATGCAGCGCGCGGCACCCGCGAAGAACCGGAAGCAGTCGACGATGGCGGGAATCTCGTCTTCCAGCGCGCGCACGTAGGGCTTGCCGCAGTTGAGCGATTCCAGCCGCGCGAACTGTTCGGCGCGCTGTTCGATGGCATCGGCCACCTTCAGCAGCAGGCGCGAACGTTCCATGGGCGTGGTCTCGCTCCAGCTGTCGAACGCGCGGCTGGCGCCCAGCACCGCCTTGTGGATCTGCTCATAGGACGCTTCCGGCACGTGGGCGATGACGTCGCCCGTGGCCGGATTCAGCACGCGCTCGGGCTCGCCCTCGCCGGCCACGAACTGGCCGTCGATGAACAGCTCGGTCGACATCGGGATCTGGAAATCGGGGGTCTTGCCCATGGTGGTCTCCGTTGGGATGGAAGGGGTGCGGGCTCAGCGCCCGGTCGGCTGTTCGTCGGCGCGCGTGAGGTAGTACGCCGCCAGGATGGGAATGAAGGTGAGCGCGATGATCACCACGGCCACCACGTTGGTGACCGGCCGCTGCCGCGGTCGGATCAGTTCCTGCAGCATCCAGATCGGCAGCGTGGTCTGCTGGCCGGCGGTGAAGGTGGTGACGATCACCTCGTCGAAACTCAGCGCGAACGCGAGCAGGCCACCCGCGAGCAAGGCCGAGCCCAGCTGAGGCAGGATCACGTAGCGGATGGTCTGGAAGCTGTCGGCGCCGAGGTCCATCGAGGCCTCGATCAATGAAGGGCTGGTGCGCCGCAACCGCGCCACCGCGTTGTTGTAGACCACCACCACGCAGAAGGTGGCATGGCCGACCACGATGGTCCAGAAGCTGAACGGTATCTCCATGGTGTGGTACGCCGTGCGCAGCGCGATGCCGGTGATGATGCCGGGCAGCGCGATGGGCAGGATCAGCAGCAGCGAGATCGCGTCGCGGCCAAAGAAGCGCGTGCGCGCCAGGCCCGCCGCGGCCAGCGTGCCCAGCACCATGGCCAGCGCGGTGGCGATCAGCGCGACGCGGAACGACAGGCCGATGGCGGCCCACACGTCCTCGCGCGCCCAGGCCGCCGCGAACCATTGCGTGGTGAGCGCGGGCGGCGGGAACACGTAGCTCTTGTCCTCGGCGCTGAAGGCGTAAAGGATGATCAGCGCGAGCGGTATGTGCAGGAACAGCACGCCGGCCCACGTCGCGGCCTTCAGGCCCCAGCCGGCTTTCGAGGGATCAGAGCGCATCGAAAGCCCCCAGCCGTTTGGCGATCCACAGGTAGACGCCGATCACCACGATGGGCACGAGCGAGAACGCGGCGGCAAACGGCACGTTGCCCGCCACGCCCTGCTGCCGGTACACCACCTGGCCGATGAACAGCGTGGAGTCGCCGATCACCTGCGGAATGATGTAGTCGCCCAGCGTGAGCGAGAAGGTGAAGATGGAGCCGGCGGCGATGCCCGGCATGGCGAGCGGGAAGATCACCTTCCAGAATGTGGTGCCGCTGCGGGCGCCCAGGTCGCTGGAGGCTTCGAGCAGCGAACCGGGGATGCGCTCGATCGCGGCCTGGATCGGCAGGATCATGAACGGCAGCCACATGTAGACGAACACGATGAAGGTGCCCAGGCGCGAGAACGACAGCGAGTTCCCGCCGATGCCCGGCGTGGACAGCAAGGCCTCGAGCAGCCACGTCATGTGCACTTCGGCCAGCACCCAGGAGATGGCGCCCTCCTTCGCCAGCAGCAGCTTCCACGCATACAGGCGCACCAGGTAGCTCGACCACAGCGGCAGCATGACCGCGATGTACAGCAGCGCCTTCTGCGAGCCGCGCGCGTAGCGGGCCATGTAGTAGGCGATGGGAAAGGCAATGACCCCGCAGGCCAGCGTGACGCTGATCGCCATGGCCACGGTGCGCAGCACCACGTCCACGTTGGCGGGATCGGTCATCTCGCGGAAGTTGTTCAACGAGAGCCGCGAACGGTCGACCACGCCGGAGAACTCGTCGAGCGTGAAGAAGCTGTTGGCCAGCAGCGCGAACAGAGAGCCCAGGTAGATCACCCCGAACCACAGGAGCGGCGGCCCGAGCAGCGCCAGCAGCAACAGGCCGCGCCGGGTGTACAGCAGGTCGGACAGCCGCCGCAAGGCACCGCCGCGCGGCGCGATGGCGGGCGCGGTCATGGCCAGGTTCATGGCGACACCGCCCTGGTGCCCGCCAACGCGTGCACCGCGTCGGCCTGCCAGTGCAGGTGCACGGTGTCGCCGGCGGTGGGCAGCACCGGGTGCAGCTCGGGGTTGAGGTCCACCGCCACCACACCGCCCGACCAGTCCACCCGCACGCGCGAGAACGAACCGAAATACTGCGCATCGATCACGGCGCCGCTGATGCGGGCCTCGGGTGCGGCGCCCAGGCGGATGCGCTCGGGCCGCAGCATCACGCTGTCCACGCCGGCGATCTCGCGGGCGCGCGCGCCGTCGAACACATTGGCCGCGCCCACGAACTCGGCCACGAAGCGCGTGGCCGGCCGGTTGTAGATGGTTTGCGGCGCACCCACCTGCTCCAGTCGGCCGTTGTTGAACACGCCAATGCGGTCGCTCATGGACAGCGCCTCATGCTGGTCGTGCGTGATGAACAGGAAGGTGATGCCGAGCTGCCGCTGCAGGGCCTTCAACTCGGTCTGCATCTGCTCGCGCAGCTTGAGGTCGAGCGCGCCCAGCGGTTCGTCGAGCAGCAGCACCTGTGGCTGGTTGATCAGCGCGCGCGCCAGCGCCACGCGCTGCCGCTGCCCGCCCGAGAGCTGCCCCGGTCGGCGCGTGCCCACGGCCGAGAGCCTCACCAGTTCCAGCATCTGGTCGGCACGCGCATGGCGCTGCGCCTTCTCCACCCCCTGCACCATCAGGCCATACGCCACGTTGTCGCGGATGTTCATGTGCGGGAACAGCGCGTAGTCCTGGAACACGGTGTTCACCGGCCGCGCGTACGGCGGCAGGTGAGACACGTCCTGCCCGCCGATGAGGATGCGCCCCGACGTGGGCAGCGTGAAGCCACCGATCATGCGAAGGCAGGTCGTCTTGCCCGAGCCCGAAGGCCCGAGCAAGGTGAAGAACTCCCCGCCTTCGATGGTGAGGTCCACATGGTCGACCGCGCGCACCGCCTGCGCGCCCGAACCGAACACGCAGGAGACACCTTCCAGAGTGACAGCAACAGTCATACAAACATCGCAACGAATGAAGAAGCTCAACCAGGGATGCCGAGGAACCGGCTTCGCCGGGCCTCAGGCATCGCCCCCTTGAGGGGGTGGCGCAAAGCGCCGCGGGGGTGTCTGTCTACCTTCCTCCGAGCACTGCGATGTAGTCCGACACCCACTTGTGGTACGGGATGCAGTTGTTGTTCTGTGAGGCGCACTTGGTGGTGGGCGTCTTCCAGAACGAGATCTTCTCGAAGCTGTTGTAGCCCTGGTTGGCACAGCCCTGGTCACCCAGCAGCTTGTTGCCCTTGCACGCAGCCGGCACCGAGGGCACCGAGCCGAACCAGGCCGAGAGGTCGCCCTGCAGCTTGGTGTTGAGCGAGTGCTCCATCCACATGTAGGCGCAGTTCGGATGCTTGGCATCGGCATGCAGCATGGTCGTGTCGGCCCAGCCGGTTGCGCCCTCGGCCGGCACCACCGTGGCCACCGGGCGGTTCTTGCTCTTGAGGATGTTGGCCATGAACTGCCAGCTGCTGGACGCCACCACGCCTTCGTTGGTGAAGTCGTCGATCTGCACGAAGGCGTCGTGCCAGTACTTGCCCACCAGCTTGCGCTGGCCGCGCAGCAGCTCGAGCGCGGCCTTGTACTGCGCCTCGTTGAGTTCGTACGGGTCCTTGATGCCCAGCGCCGGGTTCTTCTTCATCAGGTAGAGCGCGGCGTCAGCGATGTAGATCGGGCCGTCGAAGGCCTGGATGCGGCCCTTGTTGCTCTTGCCGTCGGGCAGCGTGGTCTCTTCGAACACCACGCTCCAGCTGGTGGGCGGCTTGTCCTTGAACACCGTGGTGTTGTACATGAGCACGTTCCATCCCCATTGGTAGGGCGTGCCGTAGTGGGTGTTGTTCACGTAGTGCCAGGGCGCCTTCTGCAGGCGCTGGTCCACGGTCTTGTAGCTGGGGATCAGGTCCACGTTGATCGGCTGCACGCGCTTGCCGGCGATCAGGCGCATGCTGGCGTCGCCCGAGGCGGTCACAAGGTCGAAGCCGCCCTCGTTCATCAGCGCCACCATTTCGTCGGAGGTGCCGGCGGTCTTCACGTTCACCTTGCAGCTGGTCTTCTTCTCGAAGTCGGTCACCCAGTCGAAGTTCTTGTCGGTCTGGCCGCGCTCGATGTAGCCCGCCCAGGCGACGATGTCGACCTGGCCTTCGCCCTTGCCGAGTTTCTTCAGGGCGGTTTGTGCCTGTGCGACAGGCACCAGGACGGCGAGCGACAGGGCTGCCGTCGCGAGGCCCACGACGGTGCGGGCAAGGGGGCGTTGCGCGAGTTTCATGGTTCGATCACCTTCGGGTTGAGAACGGTTTCAGAAACGCAGCCCACCGCCCGGCGGGCCGACTGCAGCGCATCGTAGGAAGGCAGGCCCGGCTTTCAAAATTCAATATTGCTGCGGTAAGCTATCTCGAAAATAGAGAGCAAGGGTTTACCCATATCTTTTTTGCACCGCAACAGGGCGCCTCCCCGCCGTGGTGCGCACCACCATGAACCGCCACATCACGCTCAAGCAGTTCCGCTACTTTCTGGCGGTGGCGGAATCCGATTCCGTGGCGGCCGCTTCGCGCATGCTGAACATCGCGCAGTCGGCCATCACCAAGAGCGTGCTGGAGCTCGAAGATGGCCTGGGACTGGTGCTGTTCGAACGCAGCCCGAAGGGCATGCGCCTCACGCCCGAGGGACACCGTTTCCTGGTGAAGGCGCGGCGGGTGATTGGCGCGGTGGCCGATGCCACGCGGGGCGTGCACCCGGGCGCCACGCCGCTGAGTGGCTCGCTGACCATTGGCGTGACGAGTCTGGTGGCGGGCTATTACCTCTCCGAGGTGTTCGCGCGGTTCCGCCGCACCTGCCCCGGCGTGGACCTGCAGGTGGTGGAAGATGCGCCGCCCTTCCTGGAACACCTGTTGATCAACGGCGAGCTGGACATCGCGATCATGGTGAGCAACGCGCTGGGCGAGCCGCAGGCGCTGGTGGCCGAGACGCTGACGCGTTCACCCAACCGGGTGTGGATGGCGGCGGACCACCCGCTGGCGTCGCAGGCGGAGGTGGGACTGGCCGAATGCGTGCAGCACGACCTGGTGGTGCTGCAGGCGGACCGCATCGAGTTGTTGATGCGCAGCGTGTGGGCACGCCACCAGCTGAAGCCACGCACGGTGTTGCGCACCTCGTCGCTGGAGGCGGTGCGTTCGCTGGTGGGGGTGGGCGCGGGGCTGGCGGTGCTGCCGGATTTCCTCTACCGGCCCTGGACGCTGGATGCCGAGCACGTGGAGGTGCGCACCTTGCGCGATGCGGTGCCGACGGTGGATGTGGGGCTGGTGTGGCGGCGCGGATCGCAACCGCGCGCGGAGGTGCTGGAGTTCATCGAGGTGGCACGGGATCAGTCGCGGTCTCGGCGGGCGGCTGCCTGAGTTTTCTTTCTTCGGCTGTAACGCTCATCGGAGTCGGGGTGAACGGCTCCGCGAATGTCCCCCGAGTCGGCTTCGCCGCCTCTCCTCCTTTATTTCGCTGCGCCGTTCACCCCGACTCCGATGAGCTTCTTGGCGCTCAAAGCCCGCGACTCCTCCTGCAACCGCAACACCCGCCGCTGAACCTTCCCCGTGGTCGTCATCGGCAAAGCAGCGATGAACTCGATCTCCTTCGGATATTCGTAGGGCGCCAGCATGCCCTTCACATGCGCCTGCAGGGCCTTCACCAGCACTTCGTCACCCACTTGCCCGGGCGCCAGCACCACGTAGGCCTTCACCAGTGCACCGCGCTCGGCATCGGGCTTGGGCACCACCGCCGCGTTGGCCACCGCGGGGTGCTTCACGAGGCAATTCTCGATCTCGCTCGGCCCGATGCGGTAACCCGCCGACTTGAACACGTCGTCGGCCCGGCCCTGGTACCAGAGGTAGCCCTCGGCGTCGCGGACGGCCAGGTCGCCCGTGCGGCACCAGCTGCTGGCCGGATCGCCGGTGTACTTGGAGCGCGTGGCGGCATCGTTCTTCCAGTAGCCCAGGAAGAAGACCGGGTCGGGCCGGCCGTGACGATCGAGCCGGTGCACCGCCACCTCGCCGGGCACCCCCACCGCACTCTCGCGGCCGTCGTCGTCGATCACCGCCACGCGGTGGCCCGGGTAGGCCTTGCCCATGCTGCCCGGCCTCGCCGGGTACAGGCGTGAGCAGTTGCCGACGATGTAGTTGATCTCGGTCTGGCCGAACATCTCGTTCACCGTCACGCCGAGTTGGTCCCGGCAGTAGGCGAACACCGCATCGCCCACCGCCTCGCCCGCGCTCATGAGCGCCTGCAGCCTCAACCGGTAGTGCGCGCGCACATCGGGCACCGCTTTCATCATCGCCTTGAGCGCGGTGGGAAACAGGAAGCTGTGCGTCACGCCGTGGCGCTGCATCAGCTCGAACGCCGTGTGCGGCGCAAACCGGCCGTTCCAGGCCACGATGGGGCGGCCGAAATACAGCGTGGGCAGCAGCGCGTCCATGAGCCCGCCGGTCCAGGCCCAGTCGGCCGGCGACCAGAACACCGCCTTCGTCGGCGCGCCGGCGCGGAAGGGATCGAAGCCGAACCAGTTCTGGCTGCACACGAATCCGGGCAGGTTGCCGATGAGCGCGCGGTGCGGGATGAGCGCCCCCTTGGGATTGCCCGTGGTGCCGCTCGTGTAGATGAGCACGGCCGCTTCTTGGGACCGCGTGTTCACGGCGTCGAACTCGCTGCTCTCCTGCGCCAGCAACGAGGTCCAGTCCAGGTCGGCGCGCATGCCTTCGGGCGTGCCGTCGCCATCGATGCCGATCACGCAACGCAGCAGCGGGCAGTTCTCGCGCACGTCCAGCAGGCCCGGCAAGGCGGCGGCATCGCAGATGGCCACCACGGCCTCGCTGTCGTGCAGCCGGTATTCAAGCGCATCGGGGCCGAACAGCTGCGACAGCGGCATGCCCACCGCGCCCATCTGCAGCACCGCCATGTAGGCCACCGCCGTCTCGAAGCGCTGGGGCAGCACGATGGCCACGCGGTCGCCGCGTTGCACGCCCTGCGCGGCGAGCGCCTGCGACAGGCGGTTCGCCTGGTCCATGAGGTCGGCGTAGCTGTGGCGCTGGTCGGGTCGCTCCGGCGCGCAGGCGATCACGGCGGTCTGCATCGCACGGGTGGCATCGCTCGCCCACTGGCGCATGCAGGCCTGCGCGATGTTGAAGTGCTCGGGCACCTGCCAGCCAAAGTGCTGGTGCAGGGTGTCGTAGAGGTCCGTCACCGGGCTCGCGCCCTTGTCTCTGGCTTGACTCCGGCGCATGTGTGGTCTCCAGCCCGTTCTTTATGATCCATTGAATGTACCAAGCCCAGAAGCCCTCGCGCAGCGCGTTTGTCCCGATTCGCCAGCTCAACTGCCACCTGCGAAGCTGGGGCCAGCCCGACCCGGCGCAGGCGCCGCTGGTGCTGGTGCACGGCTGGATGGACGTGTCCGCGTCGTGGCAGTTCGTCGTCGACGCGATGGCCACCGATCGCTGGATCCTGGCGCCCGACTGGCGCGGCTTTGGCCTCACCAAGGCGGACGGCACACCGCCCGACAGCTACTGGTTTCCCGACTACCTGGCCGACCTCGACGCCCTGCTCGACGTCGTGGTGGGGGAACGACCGGTGGATCTGGTGGGCCACAGCATGGGCGGCAACGTGGCCATGATCTACGCCGGCGTGCGGCCGCAACGCATCCGCCGCTTGGTCAATCTTGAAGGCTTCGGCATGCCCGAGACGCGGCCTTCGCAAGCCCCCGGACGCTACGCCCAGTGGCTCGACGAGATCAAGGCCATGCGAAAGGGCGAGAACGCCCTCAAGAGCTACAGCTCGGCCGATGGCGTAGCACGCCGGCTGATGAAGACCAACCCCCGCCTGCCGCAGGACAAGGCGGACTGGCTGGCACGCCAGTGGGCCGCACCGAATGCGCAGGGCGAGTGGGAAATCCTGGGCGATGCCGCCCACAAAGTGGTGAGCGCCAACCTCTACCGCCTGGACGAAGCGCTGGAGCTGTACCGCCGCATCAGCGCGCCGGTGCTGTCGGTCACCGCCAGCGACGACAGCCTCTCGCTCTGGTGGAAGGGCAAGTTCACGCTGGCGCAGTACCTCGAGCGCCTGCAGGCCGTGCCGGACCTGCGCTCCGCCGTGGTCCACGATGCCGGCCACATGATGCACCACGACCAGCCGGAGGAGCTCGCGCGCCTGCTGGAGGAATTTTTCCACGCACCAGGCTGAACCACGGCGGTCGATGTACGGGTTGTTTCATCCGCGGTGGTTGGGGCGGGCATACTCTTCCCCCATGGTTCTGAATCTGCCCCACCACCGAATCCGCCGCTCCCACCGCGCCATTTCCGCCTTCGCCCTGCTGGCAGCGCTGTCCTCCCCCGCCCTGGCCATCGACTGGACGCTGTGCCCGGGCCTCAACGACCCGATTGCCGAAGGCGCCACCGAACCGCGCCACGAGGCTTTCTTCTCGCCCTACACGCACCACTGGTCACACGACGAAGAACACAAACCGGTGTTCGCCGTCAGCGTGAGCCGCCTGCTGCCCAACGATCGCAAGTGCGGCATCAGCCTGTTCCGCAACTCCTTCGGCCAACCCTCGGCCTACGCGTTCGTGGGCAAGTCCTGGCCGGGCATCTGGCCCAGCCAGCCCCGGGTTTACGCCTCGGTGACCGCCGGCATCATGTATGGCTACGTTGGCCAGTACAAGAACAAGGTGCCGTTGAACGTCGGCGGCTTCTCGCCGGCCGTCATCCCGGCCGTGGGCTACCAGCTCTCGCCGCGTTCGGCGCTGGAAATGCAGATCCTGGGCACGGCAGCGGTCATGTTCGGCGCCAACTGGCGCTTCTGACCCCACACCTTCGGCCCCGCACCGGCCCATGAGAAAATCGCCGTCTTTGTACACAGACAGCAGGAAAACGTCCCA
>VFQP010005830.1_pt1 | contig 10494 bp, 9 predicted proteins | sample 3512351 | NCBI WGS metagenome assembly VFQP01 (sample SAMN10412372, study PRJNA504923) | tailings metagenome | isolation source: Relicate 1 Philex TSF1 revegetated site | place: Philippines: Tuba, Benguet | collected 2017-08-29
TATTGACTCGCACATGAAGTCAAATTGCAATCGAGAAAGAGTTCTGCAAGGGGTAATATCTCCACGAGGTATACGTATTAATTCTTTGAATCTGCTACCGTTCATGGATTTATGCAGATTACTTCGAACCATAAATTCCGCAAGCTTTACGTTTCGATTCTTGGACACTCAAAGAGATATCAAGGAAACGATAATCCTTCTCCAGATCCTGGAGAAACAAGATAATCAGTTATATTCTCGATCTTATTGGCATATGTGTCATCGCTACATGGTACTTTCTAAGCACGACTTTCTTCGCACATTACTTGCATACAAGTGCCCACCGTATTATGACCTTGGACGCACAAATCCAAACTTGAATAGTCCACTTCCGAATGAACTTGAGATATCTGACGAACATTGGAAGTTCCCAGCACTCTCAACTGATGTACTTGATGTATTGAGTGAATACTATCCTCTTCATTGTATACTTTATCATTTACATCTATATGTTCATGTGACAGTGCAGAATTATGCAATTTCCGAGATCAATGAGAGCACAGCTGATGAAATATTTGACCAATGTCGTGAAGCAGATATTATACTTCCACAATTCGCAATGATGTTATCCCAATATGTCGGAGTAAAGAAGGTACATAAGTTACTACTTCTTCGCCAGGCATATTATGGAAACTCAGGAGTAACATATATCCGAGCACTGAAGCTTCCTCCGAAGTACATTGCCAATATTATGTTGCTTGAGAATATAGTTTGGTCGAAAAGTCTTGTTACATACTTGAAAGAGTCCGGACATCTGTATGACAGTGAGTTGTTAGAGAGATTACGTCATCTGGACGTGTATGCATTCTTTGATCTTCAACTTGATGCAAATCTTGTTACTGAGATACTTCACAAGATCTCATTTAGTGAGAATCTCTACTCGTATCTTACAATGAACACATTAAGTGAGAGCGGATATCAGAAACTACGAGAGTGGTCGAAACCATTCCTACTATGAAAAGGATGGTTGACTACTCAGTTATTGTTGCCAGTGTACACTGGCTTATTCATACCCAAACGAAGTATGACCCGGCCTTTCACATGATTGCAAACTCATGGATGATCTACGTGTTCTGTCGGTACTCAATTCTTCAAGATCGATATACAAGATTCTTCTCTCTTCTCATTCCACTATCATGTGCTATCTCATTCATTCCACTTTGTGCTTTGTTCCTTGATGCGCGGTTGCAAATACCCGGTATCAACTTCTTTATTGTATTTCCACAGGCTCTTCTTTACACAGTTGTCTATGCATTCCAACATTCAAAGTATCTATCGTGGCAAAGTTTACTCTTCGCTCTTACACTTGGAATACTCTTTTCCGCACCAACAGAACCATCGCACGATATTGTAGGAACGTCTCTTGAATATGTAAGTCACCGAGTTTTGAGTATCACATTCCTCGCATCATCTCGATAAGGGTAAATTCGTGAATATCAGGATCCTGATATTCATTACTTATTGACAAATCTCAAATATCCAAAAGGTATTCAGTATGTATCTCTTGATTCTTCTCGCGGTAGTATTGTATGTTCTTGTGTATCGCAAGGACCCTGTCCCGAAAGTACCGAGATACAGGAGTTGGACAAAGATTGGTCCACTCCAACTATTCCGTAATCCGCTGAACTTTGTTCGATCTGCTCGACAAGAACTCGGTGTCCCGATTTTCCAGTCGTGTATGCTCGGTCGAACTACTACATTCGTAACAGGAAGAGAAGCTGTAAATCGTCTTACAAGTGCGGGTGATGATGTGATGAACTTTGCTGACGCATATAGTACATTTATCCGAATGGCATTTGGTGACGGAGTACTTACTCGTAAGTCAGCTCCGGCACAATTTGCGATTATGAAGAACTATCTCCACATTCAGTACGTCAACTCGTACCTACAACCAAGTTACGATCTCGCGACGAAACTTCTCTCCCAAAAGTTACCATCACGTGGTGTTGTTGATCTTCAGAATATACTGTTACAAGTATCGTTTGCTGTTGGATCTCGTAACTTCCTCGGTGATGACTTTCTTTCTGCACTTGAGAACTATGATTATCAATCGATATTTAACGGCTTCGAAATGGGTATGCAGTTCGTAACAGAGTTTGTACCTTTCGCAAGCAAGATCAAGTCAGTATTTGATCGCTTCAAGGCGCCATCGAAATTTGATTTGGCTGTTCGACGACTTTCTTCAGATCCGAAGCAGCGAGAGAAAGACAATATGTTCGGTGCGATTCTTCAAGACTACTTTGGTGATAAGGCCTCTGTATCGACATTCCAACATCTCTCAAATCTTACGAAGATCATTTGCTTCGGAAGTGGCTTCAACGGCTATAATATGATGAGCACGATGTTTCGTTCGATTCTTGGAAATCCAGCACTTCTACAAGAACTTCGAGAAGAGCAGGAGACTCTGCGACGCAAGTATGGAGAACGTATGACAAATGAAAGACTCAACAATGCAACGCGTCTTCATGAGACTCTAATGAAAGAGATGTATCGTAACACATTCCCGTTCCTTCTTCGCAAAGCCGAATGTGATATGGTAATTGGAGACGTAACAATTCCGAAGGGCGACCTCGTCGCATACTCTCCTCAATTAGAACACGATGGTCTCGAATATACAAAGGATGGATTCAATCTTATCTTCGGTGCAGGTACTCACGGTTGTCCGGCCACAAAGTATGCTCTTGCTGCAATGAAGATCACAAGTGGTATTATTCTTCGAGATATTGATTTACGCGTACTCCATACAGAACCAATGATAAATAATCGACTCGTAACTTTCCCTACTCAACCAGCAATAACAGTTGAGTACATTCGAGTTTAACAAGAATACAACATTCATATATCTCTCCGAAGATATATGATAATTCAGATGTGAAGTGATGATCTTCTTGTATCTTCAGAGATGTAAGACATGTATGGATAACAATTGAGAACAAGATCTCTTCCAAGAACATTCATCATTATATGACACACCTCTATGTTCTCTTTCGTAATATCAAAGCTTACAGAGACCTTATAATCTAAGACTATAATATTTCGTGAAATTAAGGATGGCTATTCCCAAAGTTCCAAACCAAATTACCTCATACCAGAATTCAGTTTGACCCTCCCAAATCTCTCCAAGAATCCATGTGACAATTATTCGGAGTTGTTGTATTACCACTGCATTGGAAGAGATTCGTGTCTTACTCGTATAATGATATAGAATTCTACTATTCGTCGTAGATGGGTGAATATATTCGATTACTGTATGTGCGAAGTTGAATATTGACATCTCTGATGGCGAGTTAACTTATTCCTCATTGCAGCGAGAAATCAAAGGAAGTAAGATATATCCCGTCAAGGATATATCAATAATGTATATGCATAATGTAGTCACTGTTGTGATTCTCCACAAACCGAAGAATGAGAAGACATATCTTCGGCAATAATTCAAGGATGATACACACCTCAAACTTCGCTATGAATTTGGACTTCACCAACTTAAACTTTCCTTCCCGAATTATCTCCAAGAATCCCCATACCAGGAATTACTCAGCATGGTAGAATTGACGCCCACAAATACGACTCAAATTACTCATGTATATCTTCAGATATACACATACATACGATATTATCGACCAACGAGCTTATGATACCAACTCTTGACAGTAGTTATAATACCACCTCCAGATGATGTTTGTGGTAACGGTCTTTGTGGTGGATGTGTCCATCTTTTCTCCGCATGCTTACGAGGCGGACTATTTGCTCGGAGAAGTATACGATTCATAGTTCTTTTAGATACTGTGATATGGTGTTAATATATCTCCGAAGATATATTATCGGTTTTACAATCGTTGGTATAATCTGCGCAAGACTGGATGGAGAAGATGAGAATTAGTAACGTAATGCAGTATCTCTTCGATCTCTTTCCTGTCGAGTGTAAGGACGAGATCAGGGCGATATCGACACACGTGAGAGGCGACAGTATCTTTCTCAGTATAATCATGATATTGCATTATAGTAGTTCTTGTCCATCGATGTATGTTGGGTCCAATATTATACAACTGACATTCCGATAGATCTCGAGGAAAAGCCGGCAGCCCCGCTTTTTCGAGCTCGTGCTTCGGATATGTTAGGAATACATATTCTGCGATATTATCTAGATTATTGAACGAGGCACATCTAGCAGCATGAGTCATTGATTTGATGTAGTGTTTGCGATATAGCAAGAACACTCTCATGAAGTCAGCAGGTGTAACGTGTTCGAACTTCATGAGAGTCTCTAAGATTCGTGTATCGAATGCTGTTTGGGATTTCGATACACCTGCCCTGAGACACGCGTTGAACCCACGAAGATGATACGAATAAGCCGCATATTCATTTGAGTTCATATGAAGTACAAGATCCTTCAGAGTGTTGTATTGTAGTTTGTGTGTTAACAGCAATACTCGAATGAAGAATTCAAGTTGCGGAAGCTTACTCTGAGCTATAGCATCATTATAATATCGAATACAAACAGATTGTTCACATCCAGCAGCAAGAGCACGAATACATATATCTTCATGATCTTCCGTTGGTTGACGGAACGGTTCTGGCATGATCGACCAATAATCATTTACGAGATCAGGAATACGAATTGAAGGGAGTATCTCTCGAGTAATATTAATTGAACAACCCATCCAACAAGAATATAGGCGTTGCAGATATTCGACTTGATAAAGATATTCTTTCATCAAAGAAGACGTACATACAAGGGCTGATAATGAATATGGAGGAACATAGCGAAGTATCCGTTCGAGTACTTCTGGCGGGACAAGGTTAAGGGACATTCTAATTGATTATTTTGTGCGAACTCACTGTGATCACTTTACTATATGTGATTCATTAAGTTGGTGATAATCCATGAGAACGGAACACTCGTGGAATGCGATCAATACAATTACCAATGCGACTTACATATCTTACACAAGATATGTAAACCGAATTAATCTCGGTCGGAAAATGACAGCCGTTGGCTATCGTAAGCAAATTGGCGTCAGTAACGCCTTTATCTACACAGAGCATGACTTCTTTTGTCGAACAGTAGATCCTGAGTTCCAGAATCTCCCGATTGTCGAAGCATCATCCGACCCATTTGGTACAGGAACTCCAGTATGTAATCTCGACAGTGCTGGGTTAACTTTTCCCGCAGGAGTTATTAACTGTGGAGGAGGTCTCTTCCCAGGTCAATACAAAGGAGTGTATTGCAGTCAAGTTGACAGAGGATATTGTCCAACATTCAACGGCGGAGGACCAATTGGTGTGAGATTTGCGAGAACTGCATCTGGAGATCCGTATAACGGTCCATGGGTTCGATGTGATTACAATCCAGCGAATGTAAATACTGCATCAGATGTTGAAACATGGGCAGGTGTATTCGGACGTAACGACGCTTGGTACAATCAAATCATGCCACAGTTCTGCTCAACACAGTCAACAAGTTGCCCCAACAATCCAATTGGCGGCGCTCAAGCGAGTACATGTCCAATGTTACGATCAATTGGTCCTGGTGGAGATCTTTGCCGCCAATGGGAGAATGAGATGATATCAAGAGGAGGTAATAGTACAACAATCTATGATAACACAATTAATTCCCTATGTTCAAGTGCTAGCGGTTCACAGTACTTCTCATGTGGATGTATTAACCGAAGTAACGATCCTGACTTTGTGACTCTCCAGAACTTATTGGCACAATCTATTGGTATCCAAAGTCCATATTGTTATTATATTCCATGCTCGAGTGAACAGTTCTATATGATACCTCGAGATATTCGTGAACAAGTTCAAGAATCATACACGAATGGCGTTTCTCCATGTCCAAGTAACTTCTGTGTTGCGATTACGAATATCGTCGCGAATAATAACGTAAACTTCACGCCACAAGGTGAAGCAAATATCAGTTGTAATTTCCCAGGTAGTCAAGGAGCCCAACGAGCATCATTCTTCATCAATACAAATGAAGTACCGAATGTCGCAGCAGAACCTGATGCAACACCAGTTCTCTTTTGGGTAGTACTTGCTCTTATACTTATTGTATTACTCATTGCAGCATGGTACTTCTTGTTTCGTTGATTCAACGTGTACTTCTTGTTTCGTTGAATTAAGTTGCTATTCGTTAACGTTCATATCACAATCGTGATATGAATCACAAAGTTACATTCCAAACTTCATGGAGAATTACAATCTTCTCAAGTTTGAGTTATGTACATCATACCTTCAAACATAATGTATATACCTTCCGATATATACAATTTCGCTTATCCGGATTGATGTTGAATTCCCTGAAGTTCCGCAACGTATCTTACAATTACATCCCACGCAATGCGTTGTGTTATCTCTACGTAATTCTTGTTGTGACCTTCAATACTTACAAGACTCTTCTTCTTTTGGTTCGAAATTACAACATTCGCATCGCCACCCGATCCATGTTTACGCTTCTTTGCACGAACAACTCCAGAGATATAGTAGACAGTCAAGAGATTTGCATTCACAACGTTGTCATATACAACAACTAATGAATCCTTTCGACCTTGTTGAAACATAAGTTCGCTTATGTCGTTGAACATCTTCGCGAGTCTCATAATATCAACGTAAATAATATCATTCGACGCTGTGAGTATCTGATACTTATGTTTGGTGTTGACAACTTCCGGAAGCGGGGTTGTGATGTTTGCATTACATACGTATGGTATGCCGTCGTAGATATTCTGATGACACAAATATGACCTTAGAAGTTGTATTGATGAATAGTACGTACCATGATTACTTATAATATCGTATTCACCTTGCATCTCTGGATGATTCGAAACGAAGCGAATGAAATCATTCGCGTATCGACATATCTGTATGATATAAGTCACAATATTCTGAGCAACTCTATCACTTCGAACTCCACATAGATGGACACATGATTTGAATATCTTTACAACTGCATAACCAACTCGAAAACAAATTGAATTGGCAGCTGTTCCGATGTATTCTCCTTTGCTCAAACAGGTGCGTTGGTCCGGTTGGTAACAAATTCCACGAAGGTAGTTCGTCACTGGAAGCGACAAGAATAACAGATGTGGATTGATTGATTGATCTTCTTGTAGTCGAGCAATATAGACTCGAAGATCTGCCGTACTTACTGATATGATTGGTTCTCTTAGTGTAATTGCACCAACTGTACACGATGAATAGACTTTCTGAGGATCAACTTTCATGGAACATATGAGTTCGTGGAGTAGATCATCTACGAACGCTCTGTATAGAGAATAAAAAGAATTCACTGATATACTGTCACAAATGGATGCCATCAGAGAACAATTATTTCGAGGGTTGTCACCGAGTTGGTTGCAATTTTTCTCGGATACCACCTTTCAAAACGAGATAAACTATATACTGGGTACCGTTGACTGGCATAATTGCATTCCATCAATTGATAAAGTGTTTTACGCGTTCCGATGTACAGAACCACAAGATGTGAAGGTCGTTATACTCGGACAAGATCCATATCCAAACCCAAATAATGCCGTTGGTCTATCCTTTAGTGTACCTCGAGATATTCCTCTCGGAAGCATTCCAGGGTCACTTGCAAACGTCCTAAAGTGTCTTCGTAATGATTATCCAGGCATACGTATTGAATTTGCAGATCTCACAAAGTGGGCATTATCAGGCGTGTTACTGTTGAATGGTTCTTTAACGTTGAAGACCGGACAATATAACGTTTGGACTGGTTTCACAACTGCTGTTATTCGCAAGCTCTATACAATGAATCCCAAGATTGTATTTGTTGCGTGGGGTAACACTGCGAAAGATCTACTGAAAGAGGTGCCGAAATGTATACGAGTTGAGGGAATTCATCCGAGTAACGCAACAGGGCGAACAAATGAATTCATCAATGCGAAACACTTCCTCTGGATTAACTACCATTTACAAAGTCAGGGTCTCGAACCAATCGACTTCTCTTTGTACTAACTTAAGCTGAACATACAACAGAAAGTATTATAACAACGTATATGACGCATCGCGTCATATATCATACATGAATCCTTAAATCATTCTTCCGCAGATGCAGACCGATCCTTATGCGGAACTTGATGCTGAGCCGCTATCATAAGAACGCATGGATAGATCTCGAAGAAGGGTGACCTGTCCACCAGTAACTTGAATACCAGTAATATCAACAAGTTTTCCATTCTGGAAGGTCATATCAGCTCTCTTAATTATACCAGTTGCATGTGCTTGCATGATTCGTCGAGCTGCATCCGAATCAATCTTTCGTGATCGACAATAACAAAGAATATGATAGGGTACCATACCCTTTGCAATTCGACTATCGCCGATTGGATATGTTCCATTATAACCTGAAGAGCATCGAGTAATGAAAGAAGTAACAGTGTTAAGTGTAAGAATACTTACATCGTATATTATAATGTACTGTTTGTCATACGAGAGACGTCTTTGTTCGGGGCAATACACGAACCTGTTCGGCATAATTCCTTCACTCATATTGATGAGTACTTTCTTCCAGCGTTCCTCTGTGGACAAGGATGCCAGTTGGGCAAAGAGGGCAAGCGTCATATTATCACGCGTGAAACTCGAATACTAAAATATCTTACTTTTGTGGGATGGAAGAAGCGTTTATAGGAGCTGTTCGAGTTCCAGCAATTGAATGTCGGTGTGGAACCCCGCTCGGTGGATATGCGGGTGCAATTGATATGTACGAATCAGATCTCGCGAACGGATATAAGGTCCCTCCAGCGGAGTTTGCTGAGAAGATCGAACTGTATAAGCTTCGAGCTGACTTCCTTCGGGATAACTTGAATAATCAAGAAGCCCTTACGAGTGAGATTGCATTTGAGGATTATGCAAAGAATCACTTTCTCCCATATAAGAGATATCTCGCAACAAATAAGAAGACCCCATTACCATTCGTCGACTTCTATGAGGAATATCTCAAGACAAGAACTCTTTACAGTCGTGAACTGAGTTCGTGTTGCATTGGTTCACTCTTAAACCCTCAAATTATGGCACCAAATACTTACATCCATACAGTGAGAAGAAAAGAGCTTGAGCAACAAGTTCGAGATGGTAAACTTACCAAAGTCACAAAGAGTGCAACAACGGTCGAAGAATTATCAAATCTTGTGAGGCAATCAGTCGATACGCATTATTCTGACTTCTATGCAATAGATTCATCAATGGTATTTTCCGTTGATTTACGTCCAGTTACGAAGGATAGTCGAGTATTCACGATATATCCTCGTCTTGATGGCAAGCCGTACGAATCAAATTTCCTGCTATAATATCGCATAAATTATTTGATATGCCATTCGACATATCAATGTCAGTATTACTTAACTCTGCAACCATACTTGTTTGATATGCCATTCGACATATCAATGCCTATCAATATTACAATGCAATACTTAACTCTTGTACCACGCTTCTCCATAAACGGTAAGTCAGAGAAGATGCGGATGTATCTCGAAGTGTGCGATAAAGTAGTTTACTATCACGAACAATATCAACATACGAACTGTATTCACAACAAAGATACACAGCAACAATATATTGACGCCAATATATAATGTTGTACTCTGTTTCACGTACTGGAAGAAGTGTACAGACATTCATTATTGACGTTGGATTCATCAACACTGAACGAATATTCTCAAGTTCATAGATAATATCGTCATCACGAAGTGTATCGGAACAAACACACTTCGCGATATGTATCACCGCACTTACACTTGGTGTATCTACCGACTTTAGCGAATTCAAGATACTCTTCGCAACACTTAACTCAGTAAGTGATAATCCCTTTCCGAATAGTAATTGTGTTGAACGTTCATGAATATTCGAGACAGATTGATTTAATATATCTCGGTAATACGGTTTCTCCATTGACATATCAATCTTACCAATACAGAATGGTTCAATTGGCTTCCATTCAGCTACAGTACTCCATATCGGATGATTCAATACTTCTGTCCATGTCGGTCTCTTCTTTGGATCATATTGGCAAAGGAATCGAATGAAACGAATATCAACATCGTCAAGATTTCCACAATCTTCCATTGCAGGGAACGTTGCATCAGGAAGATGTATTGAGTTGAGTCGATCCCACTTCCCGAATAACTTCTGGTAATTTGCAAGTGTTGTCAACGTTACCGCTTTTGCATCACCTGCTAGACCAGACGGGAGTGGCGCTTTTGACAACATCAAGTATGCAATAATACCAAATGACCATATTTCGCTTGATACACCCAACTTCACAAGGGAATGCGGAATGTTTGGATCTGCCTTCTGTAACAACAACTCTGGTGAACAAAACAAGAGTGTTTGAATGATATGTATTCCGTGGTTGAGTTCAACGACCGATGATCCAAAGTCAATGAGTCGAACAATATCGATCTGGTAATCATACATAATATTCGATGTATTGCA
>VFQP010005831.1_pt1 | contig 10492 bp, 9 predicted proteins | sample 3512351 | NCBI WGS metagenome assembly VFQP01 (sample SAMN10412372, study PRJNA504923) | tailings metagenome | isolation source: Relicate 1 Philex TSF1 revegetated site | place: Philippines: Tuba, Benguet | collected 2017-08-29
AAGGCACGCTCGCTCGGCAACCCGAACGTCGCCCAGGCCATGCAGGTCTCGCCGCAGACACTCTATGTGCTCGGCCAGGAAGTGGGCTCGACCAACATGATCGTGCAGGGCCGCAGCGGGTCGTGCAGCGTCGTCGATCTCACGGTCGGCGCCGATCCGGGTGGCCTGCAATCAGCCCTGCGCGAACTGGTGCCGGAAGCCAAGCGCGTACGCGTGTCGTCGGCCGCCGACAGCCTCGTGCTCACCGGACCCGTGGCCGACGCGGTACAGGCGCAGAAGATCCTCGACATCGCCAACGCGTTCGTGATCCGTCAGACGCGTGGCCCCACTCAGAACAACAACCAGTTGGCCACGCAGTCCCAGCAGACCAGCATGACGCAGCTGACCAACCCGGCCACGGCGGGCATGCCCGTGCGCAGCCCACGCATCATCAACATGATGGTCGTGGAAGCGCCGCAGCAGGTGATGCTGGAAGTGAAGGTGGCCGAGGTGTCGAAGACGCTGATTGACCAGATGGGCTCCGCGGTGAACCTGCAAGGCGCGTTCGGCAGCTGGAGCTTTGGTCTGCTGGCCAACTTCCTGTCCTCCGGGGCCAGCGACCTGCTGAGCTTCAGCAAGGCCAACAACCTGCCGCTGAAGTTCGCACTGGACGCCCAGCGCGGCGACGGCCTGGTCAAGATCCTGGCCGAGCCGAACCTGATGGCAATCAGCGGGCAGGAGGCCAGCTTCCTGGCGGGCGGCAAGGTGTTCATCCCCGTGCCGCAGAGCTTTGGCGGCAACACCACGACGATCATCCTGCAGGAGGAAACCTTCGGTGTGGGCCTGCGCTTCACCCCCACGGTAATGGAAAATGGCCGCATCAACCTCAAGGTGGCACCCGAGGTTTCCGAGCTGTCGCCCACCGGCGTCGCGTTGACGGCGCCGAACGTATCGGGCGCGACGATACTGCCGCTGATCAACACACGGCGTGCATTCACGACGCTGCAGGTGTACGACGGCCAGAGCTTCGCCATCGGCGGCCTGATCAAGAACAACATCACAGGCAGTCTCAAGGCGATCCCGGGTGTCGGGGAACTGCCGGTCGTGGGCGCGTTGATGCGCAGCACGAACTTCCAGCAGGACCGCACCGAGTTGCTGTTCGTGGTCACGCCGCGACTGGTCAAGCCGCTACCGGCCAACTACCCGATGCCGACCGACAGCTTCGGCCCGGTGAATCGTGCCGAGGTCTATGTCAACGGCAATATGGAAGGCCATCCGCAACAGCCTGCGGCACCGGCCACGATGCCGAATGCCGCGCCAGCCGCAGCCCCCGCCGCACCGATGCCGACCCCCGGCAGCGCACCGGCACCGCTGACGAACGCACCGGTTCCGGGCCACGCCACGCTGGCCGCCATCGATGCCCCGGCAGCCACGCCGGCCGAGAAGTAAGCGCCCATCGCCAGGATCAAGGAGCCCATCATGTCCCAGCACTTCCCTCTGGCGCCAGCGCGCCGCCCCCTCACCCTTGGCGCACTGCTCATCGCGGTAGCCAGCCTCGCCGGATGCATGTCGACCACGCCGGTCTACGACCATCACTTCGGTGAATCCGTGCGCATCGTGCGCGCCATGCAGACCTTGAATGCCGAGGCCCCCAACAACGCCGATCCGGGCGTCAACATCAACGGCCGCGCCTCGACCGCCGCGATGGACCGCTTCAATGGCTTGTACCAGTCGCCCCCGTCGGACGCCAATGCCTATACCGTTGGCGTGGGCGCCGCGCAAGGCGGCCTCGGCAACATGGGCCGCTAGCGCGCCGCGGCCCCCGTCGTCACCGGATGTTTCCAGGAGCCAGGCCATGGCAAGGATCGTTGTAGTCTCCGCAGAGGAATCGCAACTGCAACATGTTGCGGGATTGATTGCGCAATGCGCCAGCCACGTCGTGCAGCGCACACTGGCCACGACCGGCGCGGCGTTGTCCCAGCCAGGGCTGACGCTGGGCACCGACCTGCTGATCGTGGCGGCGCCGGACTTCAGCACGGACGAGATCGCCCAACTGCGCCGCATCCGCAGCGAAGCGCCCGACACACTCTGCATGCTGCTGACCGGCCATCCGTCAGCGGACCTGTTGATGCGTGCGATGCGCGCTGGCGTGCAATGCGTTCTGCCGTGGCCGCCCGAGCCGGCGGAATTCCGCGATGAACTGCAGCGTTGCACAAGTCATGCGCTGAGCAGCGGCCGCGCGGAAGGCCAGGTGCTGTCGTTCGTGTCCTGCAAGGGTGGCAGCGGTACGACATTCATCGCCGCCAATGCGGCGCACATGCTATGCGTCCAGCAACAGAAGAGTGTCTTGCTGCTGGACCTGAGCCAGCAATACGGCGACGCGGCCTTTGTCCTGACCGACCAGACGCCACCGGCCACGCTCTCTGACGTCTGCAAGCAGATCGACCGGCTTGACGCGGCGCTGCTCGATGCCTGCGTGACCCATGTGTGCCCCGGCTTCGCCGTGATCCCCGCGGCTGGCGATCCGGTCAAGGCTGGCGAGATCAAGGCCGTGCATCTCGAGCGGCTGCTGAACGTGGCTCGTCAACAATACGATGCCGTGATTCTCGACGTCGGGCAGGACATCAACCCCGCATCGATCGTGGTGCTCGACCACAGCAACCTGATCTATCCAGTGTTGCAGCCGAGCCTGTCGCATCTGCGCGCGGGCCGCAAGCTGCTCGACATCTGCCGATCGCTCGGCTATCACGCGGACCGCCTGCGCCTGATCCTGAACCGCCAGGACAAGCATGCGCAGATCGACTTGCACACGATGGAGAACGCATTCGGTGCGCGCTTCTCGCATCTGCTGCCCAACGACACAGTGCCGGTGCGCGAAGCCAGCAGCCAGGGCATGCCGCTGCTGCAGGTAGCGCCCAAGAGTGCGCTGACCCGCGCGATGTCGGCGCTGGTCAGCGACGTCTATCCTGGTGCCGCGCCGCAGCGCGACGGCCTGTTGCGCAAGCTGTTCGGCCACGGCACCCGGGTGCCGGCCGCGGCGCGCGCCTGACACTGACGCATGGAGACCATCATGTCCTTGCGAGAACAACTCTTCCAGCAGGCCGGCGAAACGATGCCGCAACGCGTGGCGCGCGCCAATGGCAACGGCGCGGTCAGCCCCGCCTACCAGCAACTGGCCATGGAGATCCACCAGACCATTGTCGACCGCGTGGAGCTGAGCCGTCTGCAGCAGATGCCGCCCGAACAGGTCAAGCGCGAGCTTGCCCAGGTGGTGGAGCGTATCGTCGACGAGGGCAATCATCCGCTCAATGAGGCGGAACGGCGCCGGCTCGTGTCCGATGTCCAGGATGAAATGCTCGGCTACGGCCCGCTGGAACCGTTGCTGGCCGACCCGACCATCTCGGACATCCTGGTCAATACCGCCAAGCAGGTCTACGTGGAGCGGCGCGGCAAGCTCGAGCTGACCGATATCACGTTCCTCGATGATGCACATCTGCTACGCGTGATCGACAAGATGGTGTCACGCATGGGCCGGCGCATCGACGAATCGAGCCCGATGGTCGATGCGCGTCTGCCCGACGGCTCGCGCATCAATGCGATCATTCCACCTTCTGCCATCGATGGGCCACTGCTGTCGATTCGCCGCTTCTCGGTGAATCCGCTGCAGGTGAAGGACCTGATCGATCTGTCGACGCTGACCCCCCAGATGGCGCAGCTGCTCGAAGCGATGGTGCAGGCCAAGCTCAACGTGCTGATCTCGGGTGGCACCGGCAGCGGCAAGACCACCTTGCTCAATATCCTGTCCGGCTTCATTCCCGCCGACGAGCGCATTGTCACGATTGAAGACGCGGCCGAACTGCAGCTGCGTCAGGACCATGTGCTACGGTTGGAAACGCGCCCCGCCAATATTGAAGGGCGTGGAGAAATCACACAACGCGCGCTCGTCAAGAACGCACTGCGGATGCGACCTGACCGGATCATCCTGGGCGAAGTACGCGGCGCCGAAGCGCTGGACATGCTGCAGGCCATGAACACGGGCCACGAGGGATCGCTGGCCACGATTCACGCCAACACGCCGCGCGATGCGCTGACGCGCCTCGAGAACATGATCAGCATGGCGGGCCTGAACCTGCCGACGCGCACCATGCGCCAGCAGATCACGTCGGCATTGTCGGTAGTCGTGCAGGTATCGCGCCTCACCGACGGGCGACGCAAGCTTGTCAGTGTGACGGAGATCACGGGCATGGAGGGCGAGGTCGTCAACATGCAGGAAATCTTCACATTCCGTCGCAAGGGCGTGGACCGCGACGGCCGCATTCGCGGCCACTTCTGCGCCACCGGCGTACGGCCAAAGTTCTGCGAGCGGCTGCAGGCTTTCGGCATCACGCTGCCGGAGATGCTGTTCGATCCGTCGGCCACGCACGAAGTCTAGCGGACCGGCTGGCAGACACGGCGCTCACACAACGACAAGACGGTCGGGGAGAACATCATGAACGAGACAATGATCGGCTTCGCGGTGTCGGTGTTCCTGACCTGCGTGCTGGGCGCCATCGGCGCCTGGCAGTGGTGGCACCAGACCCGCAGCCAGCGCGCGCGGCGCTTCAGCCATCGCGTGGAAGCCGCCATGCTCAACAGCGCCAGCCATGCTTCTGACGCCGGGATTCTCAAGCAGCGTGTGCTCAGCGATTCGCCCGAAATGGCCCGGCTGCTGCGCAAGCTGCCACGTGTCAATGCGCTGGACCTGATGATCCTGCAGTCGGGCCTGAACTGGTCGGTGGGTCGCTTCCTGTCACTGTGCATCATTGTTGCGCTGGCCGCCGCCGCGGCACTTATGGCGTTTCACCCGCCATGGTTCGCGCTGGTACCGATGACCGCATGCGCAGCCGCGCTGCCCCTGCTCTACCTGCTCTGCAAGCGCAGCAAGCGCCTGGCCACGCTGGAAGCCCCGTTGCCCGAAGCGTCCGATCTGCTGGCGCGCGCCCTGCGCGCCGGCCATTCGCTGCCCAGTGCACTCGACATGGCGGGCCAGGAACTGCCCGCGCCGATCGGCGCCGAGCTCGCACTCGTGTTCAGCGAAGTGAACTACGGCATACCGCTGAGCGACGCGCTGGCTGGCCTGACCGATCGCGTGCCAATGGAAGACCTGCGCTACCTGGTCATCGCCATCCTGATCCAGCGCGAATCGGGCGGCAACCTGGCCGAGATCCTCGATAGCGTCGGCGGCCTGATCCGCAAGCGGCTGCAATTGATGGACAAGATCCGCGTGCTGTCGGCCGAGGGCCGGCTCGGTGGCTGGATCCTGACCGCACTGCCGGTCATCGTCGGCGGCATTGTGTATCAGATCAACCCCGACCTGATGTCGACGCTGTGGACCGACCCGTCCGGCATCAAGATGCTCTGGTACGCCATAGCCATGACCTGTGTCGGTATCGTCTGGATGCGCCAGGTCGTGCGCATCCACGTCTGACGGCTGTACGGACAAAACGAGGTTCATCATGCCAACCACCACGATCTTCCTGCTGGCCGCCACGTTCGTCATCGTGTTCGGCGTGTCCTGCATCGCCATGGTGCTGCTGCGGCCAGGCACCGTGGATCGCCGCGTCAGCCAGATCCGCCGCGAGACGCCCGGTGCGGCCGAGCCCGACAACAGTGGCGCGTGGCTGCGCCAGGTGGAACGGCTGGCCAAACCTCTGGCGCGACTGTCGGTGCCCAAGGATGGCTGGGAAAGCTCGCCGCTGCGTACGCGCTTCATCCACGCCGGCTGGCGGCAGTCCGAGGCCATCCCGCTGTACTTCGCCATCAAGACGATTCTCGCGTTCGGCCTGCCCCTGGTGCTGTGGATGACGCTGGCCGCGCGGCTCGACGCCGAGGCCCAGTCGAAGCTGCCGGTACTCCTTTTCATGGCGGCGCTCACGGGCTTCTACCTGCCAGACATGGTGTTGCGCCAGAAGGTGCGCCTGCGCCAGCGCGAGATCTTCGAATCGTTCCCTGACAGCCTGGACCTGATCATGGTGTGTGTGGAAGCGGGCCTGGGCCTCGACGCGGCCATCCTGCGCGTGGTCGAGGAAATGCGCAGCGCGCGGCCGGCCATGGCCGAGGAATACGAGCTGCTGACGCTGGAGCTGCGGGCGGGCCTACCGCGCGACAAGGCGATGCGCAACCTTGCCAACCGCACCGGCGTGGAAGACGTGAGCATGCTGGTGGCGATGCTGATCCAGTCGGACCGCTTTGGTACCAGCGTGGCCGACTCGCTGCGCGTCCATTCCGACATGCTGCGCACCAAGCGCCACATGCTGGCCGAGGAGCGCGCGGCCAAAATCGGCACCAAGATCCTGTTCCCGTTGATCTTCTGCATCTTCCCGTCGCTGTTCGTGGTGCTGCTCGGCCCGGCGGCCATCCAGGTCATCGCGGCACTGCAAAGCGTGTCGAACAACTAGCCCTGCGAGGAGAGACCATCATGCGCGTACGCTCCGCCCACCCACGGTGCCGCCACCAACGCCACGCCGCAGGCGCGGCAGCGGTGGAGTTCGCCCTGATCTTCCCGCTGCTGATGTTCATCGTCTTCGGTGTGATCGAGTTCGGCACTGCGCTTTACGACAAGGCCGTGATCACCAACGCCAGCCGCGAGGCTGCGCGCGCGGGGGTCGTGTTGAAGACGCCAGCCATGACCAGCACGCAGATCAAGCAGGTAGCCACCAACTACTGCCAGAACAAGCTCGTGACCTACGGCGCGGCAGCGTCCTGCACGTATCCGGGAACCATCACCGCATGCACGGCGAGCGGCAATGCGCTCACGGTGCAGGTGGCCTACACCTTCAATGGCCTGCTGCTCGGGGCGCTGATCCGCCCGTTCACAGGGCCGCTGAACATCAAGGCATCGACGACCATGCTGTGCGAGTAATGCCGCACCGACAACCGATACGAGGCATGCCATGAGACATACCAGTGCTGTGGGCCGCCAGCGCGGCGCGGTCGGCATCATGATGCCGATGCTGATGATTTCGATCCTGTCGATCGGTGCCGTCGCCATCGATGTGGCGCACCTGGTGATCGCGCGCAACGAACTTCAGAATGCCGCCGATGCCGCGGCGCTTGCGGGTGCGGCGGGACTCTATCCGGCCAATCCAACCCCGCAGTGGTCGGCGGGTGTTACCAAGGGCACCAGCGCCATCTCGCTGAACAAGGTCACGGGCGTCACGCTGAGCAGCGGGACCGTCCAGGCCGGCTACTGGAACCTGACGGGCACACCCGCGGGCATGCAGGCGCAGAGCATCACACCAGGCAGCAACGACGCGGCGGCGGTTCAGGTCACCATCACGCGCGGCGCAGGCAGCAATGGCGGCCCGGTCTCGATACTGCTGGCACAGGTCTTTGGCGGTAGCGCGGCCAGCACCTCGGCCACCGCGGTAGCCGTGATCGCCGCGCCCGGCACCGTCAACAGCGGCGGCCTGTTCCCGGTGGCATTGAGCCAGTGCCTCTACGACTACTACTGGGACAAGGTGAACAACCGCCCCAAGATCGATCCAGCCACGGGCAAGGCCTATGTCTTCCGGATCGGTTCAGCCTACCACTACGGTGTGTGCGAATCGGGCCAGTGGACCACGTTCACATCGACCGACAACAGTGCCACAGCCACGCGTGACCTGATTCAAGGCGGCAACCCTGCTCCAGTGTCGATTGGCGACAAGATCTGGATACAGGATGGCACCAAGACCTCCAACTACGGCTACGTCAACGTCGGCGCCGATTACGTGATGCCAGTGACGTCCAATCTCACACCGGGGCAACTCGGTCCCGTGACAGCTTTCGCGGGATTCCACATCACCGCGTCGGTAGGAGGCAGCGGCAAGTATATCGAGGGGTACTTCATTCCCAACATCAAGGTCACGGCCGGCGGCGGCGGTGTCGGGCCGTACTACGGGGCCTACATACCGCCACGGCTCGCCAAGTAACCCCGTTTGGAGCCATTGGCCGATCAGGCGCTCCCCAGGGGCGCGTACGCTCACCAAGGCGTGGTCAGCCCCTCGCGACTCGTTTCCATGACGGGTCGATGAGGCCCCCTTGGCTCCTTTTTGCGGCCCGGTCTTGACCGGGCCGCCTTTTTTTCGAAGAATCAAGCGCAGTTCATCCCCGGGAGCCCAAATGAAGCTACGCATCCTCAGCGACATTCATCTGGAGCACAACACCCCCGACGTTGTGCCCGACTGCCAGGCCGACCTCGTCATCCTGGCCGGCGATATCGCCAATGGCCGGGACGGCATCGACTGGGCGGCGCGCGCGTTCGATGTGCCGGTACTCTATGTGCCCGGCAATCACGAATACTACGAAAGCACCTTCGATACGGTGGACGACCTGATGGCCAACGGTGCCGCCGAGGCCGACAACGTAACGCTGCTCAACGGCTCGGTCGCCACCTTCGAGGATGCCGAGGGACGGCGCGTACGCGTGATCGGCACCACGTGGTGGACCGACTATGCGCTGTATGGCGAGAACCGCATCGAGGAAGCGATGGAAGCCTGTTCGCGCGTGATGGTCGACCATCGCCTGATTGCGACCACCGGTGACGATGGCCAGCATCGCACGTTCATGCCTGCCGACGCGCTGGCGCGTCATCGTCATGACACGGCGTGGCTTGCCGATGCATTGGCGCAGCCATTCGACGGCAAGACCGTCGTCGTGACACATCATGGTCCGGACCTTGGCAGCCTCGATGCGCGCTATGCACACGACATCGTCTCCGCCGGATTTCTTTCGCGACGCCCCGATCTGATCGCCCAGGCGGATCTGTGGATTCACGGCCACACCCATACCAGCTTTGACTACTGGATCGACGACTCGCGGGTTGTTTGCAACCCGCGTGGCTATATCTCGCGGCGCAGCGGCGAGCCCGAAAATCCGGCTTTCGATTGGGGCAAAGTCGTCGAAGTTTGAGAATGAGATATTGACGTTGCGAGTGCACCCGTAATCTTCCAATTTGACACAAATTCACAGGAATCTTGCTGCGTGAATTGCGCGAGAATCAAAGCGCGTTGTTCACGAACAAGAGGGGGTCAATATGTCGTTGGAATACACGGGAGATGCGATTCGGCTTGCGTGTCCCCAGGTCGTGGGAAGGGAGGCCGAACACACGATGCGCACGCGCGAAGCGCATTTGCGCCGGCAGCCTGCGTCAACAGAAAGGCGTGAGGAACGATCCATGCTGATCACCAATGAACGGCAAAGGCTTATCGAATGCGTTCACTATTTCGCTTCGCGCATGAACCGCATGGATACGGCCAAGCTGTTCAGGCTGCTGTACCTGCTCGACTTCATCCACTGCAGGGAGACGGGCCGGTCGGTCACCGAATTGGAGTACTTCGCCGAAGCTACCGGCCCGATACCCCGTGTGCTTGCCGTGGAAATCGTTGAGCCGTCCCTGGACTGGGCCGGTAGCGTCAGGTTTGAGCGCAGCGGTGACCAGCAAGATGGCTTTTCGATCGTTGTTTCGTCTGTCAGCCCATTCAGGCCTTGGCACACGTCCCGTCGCCAACGGGAACTCATGAAGCGGCTTTGTCAGGACTACCACGACAAACGCGCTGATCAGATTCCGGAAGATGTGGAGTTCGAAAACCCACCATGGGAGCGCGTATTCCATCGCGAGGGTGGATACGGTGCTTCAATTCCCTATGCGTATGCTTTTCGCTCAGAGGAGTTTGAACTGATGAGCGAATTCCGGAAGGAGCATCTGGAAACAGTTCGGGCACTTAGAGGATGGTGAAATGTTCCGCTGCGGCGCAATCCTCCTTCACCGGAACTTTGTGTTCGGAAACGGTACTGCGAAAGGAGCGGCGTGATCAATGCGCGATTCGCGCGAGCCTTGTGCATCTACCAGCTTCTACGTAGCGAATGCCCAAAACAAGACCCCCGAGGGCTTGCGCTCCCGGGGGTCTTGTTTTCAGACAGGCCGAGCCTGGTTTGGCTCAGCAGTCAGGCATCAATTACATCATGCCTTCCATACCGCCCATGCCACCCATGCCGCCCGGCATTGCCGGAGCCGAGTCTTCCTTCGGCGTTTCGGCAACGGCGCAGTCGGTCGTCAGCATCAGCGAAGCCACCGAAGCAGCGTTCTGCAGCGCGGTGCGGGTCACCTTGGTCGGATCCAGCACGCCCATTTCCACCAGGTCGCCATACTCGCCCGAAGCAGCGTTGTAACCGTAGTTACCCTTGCCTTCGATGACCTTGGCCACCACGACCGAGGCTTCTTCACCAGCGTTCAGCACGATCTGACGCAGCGGCTCTTCCATTGCGCGCAGCACGATCTTGATACCGGCGTTCTGGTCGGCGTTTTCACCGGTCAGGTTCGAGATGGCAGCGCGGGCACGCAGCAGGGCCACGCCACCGCCGGGGACGATGCCTTCTTCCACGGCAGCGCGGGTAGCGTGCAGTGCATCTTCCACGCGGGCCTTCTTTTCCTTCATTTCGACTTCGGTGGCAGCGCCAACCTTGATCACGGCAACACCGCCGGCCAGCTTGG
>VFQP010005832.1_pt1 | contig 10491 bp, 11 predicted proteins | sample 3512351 | NCBI WGS metagenome assembly VFQP01 (sample SAMN10412372, study PRJNA504923) | tailings metagenome | isolation source: Relicate 1 Philex TSF1 revegetated site | place: Philippines: Tuba, Benguet | collected 2017-08-29
CCTGCGCGATTGGCACGCAACAGTCTCACTGTCGCGTTCGCCCGCTCGGAGATGGCCATCGCGCGCGCGCTGCTCGTGGCGGCCCTGGTGGGCATCGCTGTGGCGCCAGTCGAGGCGCTTCTGCAGTCGCCCATCACGGTGCGGCACGCACACTCGCTACATTGGTGGCCCTGTACCGTGCCGCGCTGGTCGACTGGCTCCCAACGCGTTGCTCCTGGCGAGGGGGGTCGTATCCCGTGGCCGTGCGGCTGAAAAAGCACCACAAAAAGGAGCACGGAAGCGCGCCACAGCGTGCAGGGGAAGTGAGGCATCGGAGTGGGGGACGCGCCCCATCTTCGTCAGCCTGCTGCTGGGGCGCCCGCACTCATGCTGCGCAGGACTGGCTGAACTTGCTCCAGGCACACGTGCGTGCCACGCCCTTCATCAATCACCAGCAGGCCGGCCTGTGAGTGCCGCCTGTGTGTTCTCCCTGTCCTCAAGGCTGAAGAGGAATGGCCTCACGGGGCTCCCGCGGTGGGCCGTCCTCTCCCCACCACCACCATACGCCTGCTCCGGGCTCAGAGCAGCGCGCACAGTGTGCGGTGACGTGTTGAGGCGGCCCGCCGAAGCCTGCGAGTAAGGCGTGGGGCTCTCTCTGGTGGCGCGTGCACGCGCAGGTACTTTTCCGGCCTGGGGATGAGCATCCACAACGTCGTCAAGTGCAACCGCGGCAACACGTGGCGGGGCACGCCTGCCGTGGACGACGCCGTCGCCATCGCCTACGCCGCCCACTCTTTTATGAACACGATCTACCCGGCGTACTTCATGCTCCACGACAAGCTCATCGCGCAGCAGTGAGTCCTGCTGCGGCGTGTGCCTCCGGCCACAGCACGCATGGCACTGACGGGGCATCAGCCCATACCCTGGCCGCAGCACCACCGTACGCGTGGCCTGCACCATGGCGCGCGCGCAGGCTGCAGGGCTTCAGCGACGCCGACCGCCTGGCGGCGCGCGCCTTTGGGGAGAACGAGACGCAAAAGGTCATCATCAAGAGGTGAGGGCGCAGCCCCGGGTGACGCTTGCTCTGCCTCGCTGCTGACCCTTGCTGCATGACGCGGGCAGTGGCTTGTTCCGTTGATACAAGATGCACACACACAGCCCCTGCAGCCGCCGCACGGGGGCGGACGCGTCAACTGCCCCCGGGGCCCGCACGGTCCACCTCCTGAGCCACTTACCCACGAACGGCGTGCCTGCCCCTGGCGCTGCCCCCGTGCCATGCGCCAGGGTGTCGGACGGCTACCAGCGCTTTGCTCAGTTCCCGCTGCCGGCGCGCCAGGACGGTGTGTACCGGATGACGCCCGGGCAGACCTTCCTCATGACGCCGCAGCTGCAGGACCTGACGCCCTTCACGCTGTCCAAGGCCAAGTGCGCGCGCATCTCAGGTGACGACAGCGCCTAGTCGCCACGTGCCGCAGACCTCGGCTGGCCACAGCAGCAGCGGTCCCCCTGCCGAACCAGTGCTGCTGTGGGTCGACGCTGCTTGTCTGGCCGCGCAGAGCAGTTTGTGGGCAAGCTGCGCAACTTTGGCGGCGTCCGGACGCACTACCTGAACACCCCGCAATTCATGGCCGAGCTCAACGAAGTCAAGGTGCGCGGGCGCGGGCGCTCACGTCAGCTTGGACAGCAGGACCCGGGCCCAGCTACCGGGCGTGCCTGTGGGCGCTGTGGGCGCATCTGGTTGGGCAGCGGCGGCCAAGCGAGGAGGAAGGGTGAAGACTTGGGCCCCCACCCTGCCCAACGGCTGCCTCCGTGAGGCTCTGCACTGAACTGCCTCGCAGACGTATGGCAACGTGAGCAGCCCAGCGCGCATGGGTTACGACTCGCAGACGCCCGGCTTTTGGAACGATGGCCTGGGCACCGGCACCGCCATCGGCCACTTCCTCAACATCTCCTACCAGGTCCTGCCAGAGAACCTGAGCCTGCTGGAGCAGGTGCGCCGCTAGCGTTTGGGGTGGCCGCAGGAGTCTGCGTTGTTCTGGGCAGCCCCGGCGGTGACGGGCAGCGCGCGGATGCTGTGCGCAGGCCCGGGCGTTCGCCAAGTTGCTCACGGCCATGTCCGACGCCTCAATCCCCTGCTGGAAGGTCAAGTACACGACGCTCCTGTGGCGGTGAGTCCTGCTCGCCAGCTCATCCAGCCCCCTCCTCCACCTTTGCAGTCGGGCGCTTGCACATGACTGGGGGAGCACACCACGCGACGTGCACCATGGAAGGCTCAGCCTCGGCTCCTCACCTCCTGCATGCGCGCGCAGGCCGTGGACGGCCATCACCGAGTGGACGACGCAGTACAGCGCCAACGGGGCCGTGACGTTTGAGCCCGACGCCGCCTGGCGCCCGCTGCTCTCGCAGCCGCCGCACCCAAGCTACCCCAGCGGCCACTCGTGCATCAGCGGCGCGGCCACCAAGGTGCGTCCCGGGCCTCTGCTCCCGGGCCTGTGCTGCACCTGTGTCGCAGTTGGGCAGGACGCTGTAGTGACCTCCTCCCCAGGATCGCGTCCCTGCACGCAACCAACCGCCCACCTGGCTTGCTCCTTGGGTTGCCTGCTGCTGGGCAGATGCTGGAGCTGCTGACGGGTTCCGACTCGACCAACGTGGTGATTGGCTCGGAGGGCCTGCCCGAGGCGGGCCTGCGTACCTACGCCACCTTCAGCGACATCGTCAAGGAGTCGGGCCGCAGCCGCGTGCTGGGAGGGCTGGTGAGCGCCGCGCCCTGCCTGCGAGCTGCTCTTGCAGGCTGCGGAGAGGCGTCCCTGGCTTGTCCCCTGCGCACACAGCATGCTCAGCGCGGCAGCAGACCGTGTGCAGCATCGCCACGCCGGGGCACCACATGGTACTCCGTCATGGCCGTGCTTTTTGCTGTTGCGCAGCACTACCAGACCGACTGCGACGCCGGCATGGAGCTGGGCCGCGAGGTGGCGCTGGGGGTGCTGGATTGGTTCACGGCCGACGCGCGCACCTAGGGCTCGGCTTCACCTGGTGTCCATGCTCAGGTGCACAGGTCAATCGAAGAGCAATGTGGGGGAATCGGCTGCGGCCTACTTTCTAGCTGGGTTTCGAGACGTAGGGTTGGGGTGTGGAGCCTGGCCAGCGGGCTTCTTCTTCTTTTTGGAAATGCCTCCCGGGGCTCGACGTGGGGCAGCAGCGTGGGCGCAGGTGCGGCGGTTGGCGCTGCACAAGCGCCAGCCGGCGCCGTTTCTGCGCGCCTGAAGAACGGGACGGGAAAGGCTGCTGGTTGCTTGATTGGAGCTGCGCTCGTGTCTGTACCACCACAACCTCCCCACCCTTGTGCAATTGCGCACGCCCGCGCCTCAGGTGCATCAGGTTTGCAGCGAGGCAGGGCGGCGAGACACTCCTCGAGCGAAAGATGATGGTGGGCAGCGGAGGGCATAGGAACAAAAGAACGGGGCACCTCAGTATCGCGTCCATGAGTGGGAGAGCAGGCAGCCTTCCATACCAACATGCGTGGCAGCTGCTGCGCTGCTGCGCTCGCAGCATACGGACGAGGCCAAGCGAATCAAGAGGGTGGGTGCGCGAGAAGAAGTCGTCGTCACGTAGGGTTTGGGTCAGGGTCGGCGAGCCTGTCTTGCTCGTCACGAGCATGCCTGCGCTGTGCGTGAGAATCACTAGCCTGCAGCGGTGCTCTCTCAGAGGTGCAAACAACAGCGCGGCGCGTGCACGACCCAAAGCTAACCTCTCTCTGGCACACGTGCAGCACACACGCACAGAGTGTGCGCCGCGCAATCCTCTGTTGGGGCAGAGCGGGCGCCGCCAACCACGCCCAACGCTGCATAAAGCCAGGGAGGCGAGCGGTGGGATCGCGCAACCGTAACGGCGTGGCGGCACGCCCGCTGCCCTCAGGCGTGCCCCAGGTGCCCCAGGTGCCCCAGGTGCCCCAGGTGCCCCAGGTGCCCCAGGTGCCCGCCGTGGCCTGCAGCGGCGGACAGCGTGGAGCCGTCAAGGCGTGCAAGCTCAGCCGCCCCAGGGCGCCCGCTGCTGCCTGCGCCAGCGAATGGTGGGCGTGCCTCAGGGCGTGCCAGCGCGCCACTGGCCCATGTGCGGCGCCAGGCGGTCGTCGTAGAAGGAGAGCGAGTCGGGCGCGTGTGTCTCCCGGAGCAGGTCCTGGAACTCCTCCTTGCTGCGCAGGCGACGCACGGGCAGCGGGAGAGCAGGGGCGAGGCGGCGAGGTGATTTAGGGGAGAGAAATCGCAACGCAGCGGTGCGGGAGAGCGAGCGCCCGCGCGTCAGCCACCTGACTGGGTGCAAGCGAGCGCCCGCGCGTCAGCCACCTGACTGAGTACAGGCGCGGACTGGGCGCCTGCCTGCCACAGCGCCGCCCGCGAGGTGCGCTGGGGGCTTCCCCGAAAGCGGTAGCCGCGCCGCGTGCCACGGCTGCAACCTGCCGCAGCGCCCCACCTGATCTTGCCGTCGCCGTTGGTGTCGGCCTCCCGCAGCATGAGCTTGGCCTCGGCGCGCCGCTCCCGCTCGGCCTGCGCGCTGCCGCCCGCCGGCGCCGGCAGCTGGTCCAGCAGCTCGTCCAGGGAGATGAAGCCGTCGCCGTCCTGGTCCAGCCGCCGGAACGCGTGGTCCAGGTACACCTGCTCGGCAACGAGCCGTGGCGTCCGCATCACGTCACGCCTCAGCGCCGGGAGCTCAGGCGCGGGCGTCGCGCCGTGGAGCCACACAGCCGCCCGTGCGAGTGGGGAGCGAGGTTGCAGCGAGGCGGCCGCCGGATCTCCCCCGCCGCTGACCCTTGGCGCTGTGGCCCAGCGGTGGACCTGCGATGCCGAGCCGGTCGCACGCGCCGTCGGCGCCGCCTCTCACCCCTTGCCGCGCGCGCGCACCTGCCAGCCCTGCTCCTGCTGCACGTCGCGCCAGTCGATGAGCGTGGTGAGGAACTCGCCCAGGCCAATGTCGCCGTCGTGGTCAGAGTCCACCTTGCTGACCTGTACCAGCGCGCGCCGTCCGACATTTGCACGCGTGTGTCAGGGGCAGGCGCGCACCGCTTGGCAGCGCACGTTTGCACGGTGCAGTCCCCGCTGTGGCTGTGCACACAGAGCTTGAAGTCTCGGTGGACAGGAGCTCCCAAATGACTGCGACTGCAGCATTGCTCCCCATTGGTGGGAGTGGCCCACCAAAGCATCGACCCCTCCACTCATCCACTCACCAGCTGCCCTCCGCAAGCAAGCGACAGCGGCACCCAGTCATGCCGCTGCATGCCGAGGGAGACGTCCACCCCCGCCTCTTCCACTCACCAGCTGCTCGATCTCTGCGTCGGTGAGCACGTAGCCCTGCTTGCGCAGCCCCTGACTCAGCTCCTGCAGCGACACCTTGCCGCTGTGGTCCGTGTCCAGCTCACGGAACAGCTCCTGCGCACATGCACGCACACGCGCGCACCGCTTGCGTCCCTGCGCGGCGGCCTCTGTGCGCCTCTCGTCGCGCTCTCGCCGGCCAGGGGAGGACGCCGAAGCCTGGAGGCATGGCCGGGATGCGAAGCTGCCGCAACGCGCTCAGCGCGCTCCTGCCTGGCTGGATCGGGCCCGACGGCGCGGGGACTGCACCACACGCGTGGCGTTGCCGCCGCCGCCGTGAGCCGCAACGCCCGCTCACCGTGAGCTGCTTGACGTGCTTGCGCACGCCCGTCTGCTCCTCGGCCGAGGTGGTGGTGCTCGTGGTGCTGGCAGAGGCCGAGGAAGAGGAGGAGGAGGCCATCTCGCCGGCAATGATGGTGAGCACCAGCCGCTTGAGGTGGCCGAACGTGGAGAAGCGCTGCAGCCTCTGCGGATGGTTCATTCCACAACGGAACGCAGCAGGCGTGCGGCAGGGCGAGGCGCGTGTCACGCAAGGCGGAAGAGTGCGGTGGCGGCCCGCGGCGCCCTCTCTGCATCCGAGCGGCCCTGCTCTGCCCGTGACGCTGGGCGCTTGCTCCAGCTGCACCAAACCTACCACCCGTTCCCATCATGCCAGGCTTGCTGAGCCACAGAGTAGGGGCGGGGCCCTGCCCACTTTGCCGCCTGCTGCCTGTGCACCCTGTGTGAAGCGGGGCCGACCCATGGGCCGGGCGCAGCAGGCTCCCTGCGCGCCTTACCTGCACCACGGAGCCGGACAGGGGCAGGTCGGGCGCCTGGCCCTCCTCCTTGAGCCATCGGTGCTCCAGGGCCTGCTGCGCGCTGGGCCGCACGCGCGGGTCGCGGCGCAGCAGCTGCTGCAGGAAGCACCGCGCCGACGGCGACAGCGGCTGCAGCTCCTGCGGGCGGTGCAGCCAGCAGCGTGCGCGGGGCAGCGGTCGGCGAGCCCACACAACGAGTGAGCGGTGCGGCGGCGGCGCTCCGTTACAGCCTGTGCGGGCCTGGAACCGTCGCCTGCCGCCGCGCGGCTGCCCGCCCCATCCAAGCGGGCATGGACCTCGCTCCCACCCTGGCACGTGCCGAGAGCCGTCCGTGTGTTGCGCGCATGCTGCGGCTCACCTCCGCGTCCCAGTTGACCTCTTGCGTGAGGATGGCGCGCCACACGTCCGCCAGCGACTGCTTGCGCACGTCCTCCCAGAACGGGAACCTGCGGCGCATGGAAACGGGGCCAGGGCGGCGCAGCGATCGCGGGCCGGGCACCTGGGCTGCCGCAACGCAGCCCTGCTGCGCCCGTGCGCCGTGCAGCTCAGTTCCCCAGTGTGCTGGTGGGCTCGTCGCCGTGCCCGCCGCTGCACGGCGCCTCCCGGTGTAGCAGCAAGCACGACTGCGGCTCCTCCACCACAAGCCTGCCGTAGCAGCAAGAGTGCGTCAGCACCATGGGGGCCAGCGCCCGGAGCGCAGGGCCCCTGGCTTCACCTGCCTGTCAGCAGCTGCCATGCGAGCATGCCAGCGCTCCACATGTGCCCCTCTTCCCCCCCCCAGCACACGGGCAGGGAGGGCGGCGCACCTGCCCGTCAGCAGCTGGTACGTGAGCATGCCCACGCTCCAGATGTCGCACTTTTCGTCGTAGCTCTGCCCCACCAGCTCGGGCGCCATGAGCGCTGGCGTGCCTGCGGGTGGGCGGGCGGGCAGGCGGGCAGCGCACGCTGCTGAGCGTGGGCTGGAACGGACGGGTGCTGGGGTCGGGCTGTGCTGCTGTTGCGGCCAAACACCTGCCGCCCGCAGCCAAAGCACAGCCCCCCACAGCCCCCCTCTGCCTGGGTGGGTGCATGTGACCGCGACGTGAGCTTCAGTTCGTCCTCCCTCCTGCCCATCCCTGACGGAAAGCGTCCCGTTTGGGTCTCCCTTTTGGGAGGCAGCGCCAGGAAACCTCACCTGACCGCGAGGTGAGCTTTGGCTCGTCGGGCCAGTGCCGGATGGACAGCCCAAAGTCGGTGGCCTTGAGCGGCGCGTCGGGTTCGTTGGAGGAGAAGAGGAAGTTGTCCGGCTGCGCCACGTCCACACACGCACGCACACAAGCACCACGCCGCACGCGTCGCACATTTGCTTCTTCTTCCACAGCGCCCAAGGGCGGAAATGGCAAGCAGAGGTGGCAGAGGTGACGTGATCACCCCGCCGCCGGCGCCGCCGCACCTTGATGTCGCGGTAGATGATGCCCTTGGCGTGGCACTGCGACACGAAGCGCAGGATGCTGCGCACCAGCCGCGCAATGTAGAACTGCGCATCAGGCGCAAGCAGCGTTTCCACGCAGCAGCCGCACGCGCATGATGCTGCCGGGAGGAGAACAAGGGCTGCACGGGCGCTTCAACGACCAGGCCAGTGCAGCGCAGCTGCAGGGGGCTTGCTCCTCCGGCGGCGCGCCCCCCCGGCACGCCCCGCCCGCCCCCCTCCGCCGCTGCCGCCCCCGCGCACCTCGGAGTACTTGCGCTTGTCGATGCGCTCCAGCAGCGCGCCGCCCTCGCACAGCTCCATCACCAGGTGGATGCTGTCGTTGTCCTCAAACACGCCCTGCGCAACGCCGCCGCGCAGCACGGCGCATGCACACGTCGCTGGCGGCCCTGGGCTCACGCATGCCCGCGTGCTGTTGGACCCGGACCCCTTGAAACGCCCAGGGGGCGCCCGGGGTGCGGGCGTCGACGCACCGCACCGCCCAGCACCGCGGCGCCAGCTGCCACGTCCGTGGCCCCCACGCAGCGTGCGCAGCACACACAGGCGCTGACCCAACCCAGAGTCGCCGCACCTTGAGGTTGACGGCGTCGAGCGAGCCGCCCAGCTGCTGCATGATCTCCACCTCGTTGCGCAGCTTGAGCAGGTAGCGCGGCGTGCACGCGCCGCGCTTGGGCACCTGCGATTGGCGTCGTCGCCACCACACACCCGCATGCAGGCAGCTGATCCTCGCAGGCCTCCTCTCAGCGCCACAAAGAGTAGCGGGCGTGCCCCTTGCTGGCCGCCCAGTGTCGCACCTTGCCGATGGTCTTGACGGCGGCCCGCCGCCCCGTGGCCGCCTCGATGCACTCGCGCACGACGCCAAAGGAGCCGGCGCCGATGACGCGGCCTGCACCCATGGCCCGGGCGACACGTCCGACAGTGCACGCCTCGCAAAGTGACCGCGCCCGCCATTTCCCAGGCGGTCGCGCTCACAGGCGCGTGCGTAGGCCCGCCATCTTCCCGCAGTGCAATGTGCCCCATCTGCCCAGGCACACCCACCGATGTAGTAGCGCGAGGTCAGGTCGCGCGGGTAGCCGAACACGTGCGTGATCTGCGGCCGGCGCACATGACAGCCCGAAAGCGCTCATGCCCCTGGCGTGCGCCTCACTGGCGCCCTGGCGCTCACATGTGCTCACACTGCCACATCAGCATCATCTCCCAACCACCAGAGCCGGCCAAGGGGGAGGGGGTGCGCGCGCGTGGTGCGGCCCCCCTCCGAGGATGGAGCGGTGGGCACGCCCCAACGGGCCCCATCTTCGGTGCAGCGCTCATCACCACCAGGATGCTGCTGCTGCTGCTGCGCGAGGCCAATGCTGCACTGCTGCCAGTCTGTGCGGGCGCGCCTTTTGGGCGCTGGTGTGGAACGCTTTGCCGTGCCCCTTCCCCCCCCTGCGAGCGCGATGGTGACCGCCCATTGGCGCACGGTCTGCGCACCTCTGATGCGTCCAGCTCGCTGCGCGGCGGAAGCCTGAGGATGCCCTCATCGCTCGAGGTCGCCACATAGTCGAGGCTCCTCGCCGCGACGCGCCGCGCATTCGCATTCGCTCCGTTCGTGAAGTGGGTCACGCGCCCGATGGCGTGGAGCCCGGCCCGCTGCCCTGCGCTGACGGGGCTTGGCCTGAGCTGCCGTGCGGGCAGCATCCCGTGCTCGCCTCTGTGCTTGAACTTGCTGCGCTGCGTTGAAGAGCTGTGCTGCGCTGTGTGATGTGTGAAGCAACTTGCTCCTCCTGCCTGCGAGTCAGGGGCACCAGGCCACAGCCATGGGGGTGCGCGTCATCGTGTGCGCAGCGCTGTTTGGTGACCGGCAGTGTTGGGTCTCGCCAGAAGCTCAATGGCGATGAGTTGAGCCTGGCCTGATGAAGCAGCTCAATGGTCGCCGTGCTCGTGCAGGATCGCGCGATGGCGACAGCTGGAGCCGCACGGCTGAGCAGGGGAGGAGGCATGGGCAGAGCGCCCTGTGAGGAAACACCCCCTTCACACACAGAATTCTGGCAAAAGGGCCAGGGCCTGCTGCCTGATGTCGGCGGGCGAGCGGGACGCGTGGCACCGGCTGCACCCACTGGCAGAGCTCCACCTCATAGGCATGGCGTCCTGGGCGCACGCAGCGACCTTCCTTGAGGATGGTATATGTCTGGAACGCGCCACGAGCCGAGATGCGGAGCCAAGCCCGTGCGGGCGAGCAAGCGCGGTGGCGCTGCTCCTGTCGTGCTCGTCGACAGTTTTGCACACTCGCAAAGCGTCGCAGCAACAGCAGCCACCACCTGCACCTCCTTTTGCGCGGCGGAAGACGATGGTCTGCGACAAGTGCGAGAAGAAGATTGCTGGCGGGGTGAGGAGCGGCGCTTTTGGAGGGCTCTCTTGAGGCGTCCTCTCACCAGCAGCCTGCAGGGGACGCTACGCTGCACACACGCCCGTGGGTGCGCAGGTGGCCGTGCCGGACAAGTGGAAGGACGGCGCTGCCAACACCATGGGCAGCGGCAAGGTCAAGGTCGGCGAGAACAAGCTCTTGCAGAAGAAGCAGCGGTGAGGCGCCTGCTCGTCGCGGGAGGGCGCGTGCTCGCTCTTTGGTGGCGCCGTGAGCAACGCACGGCACGTGTCGCCTCTGGTGGTGCACACGCGGCCCGCAGGTACGCGCCCTATGCCGCCAGCAAGTGCCAGGGCTGCAAGGCGTCCATCCGCAAGGCCGGCTACACCTGGTGCCACACGTGCGCATACCAGAAAGGTGCGGTTGGGGCCACGGAGGGCAAACGCAGCAGGAGCTCCTGCTGCGCCCCGCATGGCGGCGGGAGCAAGGGGGGGGGGGCGCACGCGGCAGCAGCAGGGCCACATCATGGGCGGCGCG
>VFQP010005833.1_pt1 | contig 10489 bp, 8 predicted proteins | sample 3512351 | NCBI WGS metagenome assembly VFQP01 (sample SAMN10412372, study PRJNA504923) | tailings metagenome | isolation source: Relicate 1 Philex TSF1 revegetated site | place: Philippines: Tuba, Benguet | collected 2017-08-29
TTCATCATGAACACGAAGCTGGTGTTGTAGAGCCCGCCCGGGAAGGTGGTGGCGTGCTTGATCATGCTCAGCTTGAACGAGGCCACCGATTCGTCGGGGAAGAAGGTGCCGTCCATGACGCCGGTGGACAGCAGCTCGAAGGAATCGGGCGCAGGCTTGAGCGTGGTGTTGAAGCCCATGAGCTTGGAGAGCTCGTTGATGTTGCCGCCGCCGATGCGGAACTTGAGCTTGGTGGCGTCTTCGGCGGTCTTCACCGGCTGCTTGCTGTTGAAGATGATGCCGGGGCCGTGCGTGAACACGCCCAGCACCTTCACGCCCCGGTGCTCGCCCAGCGGCGCGAAGTACTTGGTGTACAGGTGCTGGTAGGCCACCGAGGTGGCGAGCGCGCTGTCGCCCAGGAAGGGGAACTCGGCCAGTTGCGTGAAGACGAAGCGGCCCGGCGTGTAGCCGTCCACGGTGAAGGAGATGTCGGCCAGGCCGTCGCGCACCGCGTCGAAGGTGCCCGGCGCGGCGGCCACGCCCTTGGGCAGGATGTTGCACTTCATGCGCCCGCTGCTTTCCTTCTCGAGCAGGTCGCACCACGACTTCTGCGCCACGCTCAGCGTGTGCGTGGGGCCGACCCACGAAGAGGCGGTGAACACGGTCTGCGCCGAGGCCATGCCGGTGCCCAGCAGGGCGGCGGTGGCCAGAAGGGGAATCAGCTTCATGCGGTTTGCTCCAGCGACGGGATTGGCCCTTTGGTGATCCAACATAACCAACGGGTGGTGACCCAATATAGGCCTTGGGTTCGTGCCTGAGGCTCCAGACTTACCCGGGTTCGCCGACCCAACGGTCGGCGAATGTCGGCGCAACGACAAGTGCGCGCAGGGGTATTCGAAGATGCCCGTGCCGGTATCTCTATAATCAAAAAAGCACGATCGTTCGCTTTTCGGCGGGCGGCCCGCACCAGACCCGCGCCTACAATGCCGAGTTGACGTGCACGTCAATTGCGCGACCGCATCAACCACCATAGGAGCAAGCCAGCATGAAGGTCCTCGTCCCCGTCAAGCGCGTGGTCGACTACAACGTGAAAGTCCGCGTGAAGAGCGACGGCAGCGGAGTGGACATCGCCAACGTGAAGATGTCCATGAACCCCTTCGACGAGATCGCCGTGGAAGAGGCGGTGCGCCTGAAAGAAAAGGGTGCGGCCACCGAGGTGATCGCCGTCTCGTGCGGCGTCGCGCAGTGCCAGGAAACCCTGCGCACGGCCATGGCCATCGGCGCCGACCGCGCCATCCTGGTCGAGACCGATGCCGAACTGCAGCCGCTGGCCGTGGCCAAGCTGCTCAAGGCGCTGGTGGACAAGGAACAGCCCGGCCTGGTGATCCTGGGCAAGCAGGCGATCGACGACGACTGCAACCAGACCGGCCAGATGCTGGCCGCGCTGGCCGGCCTGCCGCAGGCGACCTTCGCGAGCAAGGTCGAGATCGACGGCCAGAACGCCAAAGTGACCCGCGAGGTCGACGGCGGCCTGGAGACGCTCTCGGTGGCCATGCCCGCCGTGGTCACCACCGACCTGCGCCTGAACGAGCCGCGCTACGTGACGCTGCCCAACATCATGAAGGCCAAGAAGAAGCCGCTGGAGACCATCAAGCCCGAGGACCTCGGCGTGGACGTGGCCCCGCGCATCAAGACGCTCAAGGTGAGCGAGCCGCCCAAGCGCGGCGCCGGCGTGAAGGTGCCCGATGTGGCCACCCTCGTGAGCAAGCTCAAGAACGAAGCCAAGGTGATCTGAGGAGCGCACTGAAATGACTGCACTGGTTATTGCCGAACACGACAACGCCGCCATCAAGGGCGCCACCCTCAACACCGTGACCGCGGCCGCGCAATGCGGCGGCGAGGTGCACGTGCTGGTCGCGGGCCACAACGCCGCGGCGGCCGCCCAGGCGGCCAGCCAGATCGCCGGCGTGAGCAAGGTGATCCACGCCGACGCCGAGGGCTTCGCCCACGGCCTGGCCGAGAACGTGGCCGCGCAGGTCATCGCACTGGCCGCCAACTACAGCCACATCCTGTTCCCCGCCACCGCCGCGGGCAAGAACGTGGCCCCGCGCGTGGCCGCGCTGCTCGACGTGGCGCAGCTCAGCGACGTCACCAAGGTCGTGAGCGCCGACACCTTCGAGCGCCCGATCTACGCGGGCAACGCCATCGCCACCGTGCAGAGCGGCGACAAGGTCAAGGTCATCACCGTGCGCACCACCGGCTTCGACGCCGCCGCCGCCAGCGGTGGCAGCGCCGCCGTGGAGAGCGCCAGCGCCGTGGCCGATTCGGGCAAGAGCACCTTCGTGGGCAGCGAGATCGCCAAGAGCGACCGCCCCGAGCTCACCGCGGCCAAGATCATCGTCTCGGGTGGCCGCGCCCTGGGCAGCGCCGAGAAGTTCACCGAGGTCATCACGCCGCTGGCCGACAAGCTCGGCGCCGCCATCGGCGCCAGCCGCGCCGCGGTGGACGCGGGCTACGCGCCCAACGACCTGCAGGTCGGCCAGACCGGCAAGATCGTGGCGCCGCAGCTCTACATCGCCGCGGGCATCTCGGGCGCCATCCAGCACCTGGCCGGCATGAAGGACTCCAAGGTGATCGTCGCGATCAACAAGGACCCCGAGGCCCCGATCTTCAGCGTGGCCGACTACGGCCTGGAGGCCGACCTCTTCGAGGCCGTGCCCGAGATCGTCAAGGCGCTCTGATCGGCAGCGCATCCCCAAGGGCATCGCTTGCGATGCCCTTTTTTCTGCATCTTTGCTTTCCCGGAGACACCCCATGAGCTACACCGCCCCCGTCAAGGACATGCTGTTCAACATCGAGCACCTGGCGCGCATCGACCAGGTTGCCCAACTGCCCGGCTTCGAAGACGCGGGCCTGGAAACCGCTCAGGCGGTGCTCGAGGAATGCGCCAAGCTCAATGAGGGCGTGGTGGCCCCGCTCAACCGCGAGGGCGACCTCAAGCCCTCGTTCGTGAAGGACGGCGTGGTCACCACCACGCCCGGCTTCAAGGACGCCTACCGCCAGTACGCCGAGGGCGGCTGGCAGGGCCTGCAGCACCCCACCGATTTCGGTGGCCAGGGCCTGCCCAAGACCATCGGTTCGGCCTGCGGCGAAATGCTCAACAGCGCCAACCTGAGCTTCGCGCTGTGCCCGCTGCTCACCGACGGCGCCATCGAAGCCCTGCTGACCGCGGGCAGCGACGCGCAGAAGGACACCTACCTGCACAAGCTCATCAGCGGCGAATGGACCGGCACCATGAACCTCACCGAGCCGCAGGCCGGCTCGGACCTGGCCGCCGTGCGCACCCGCGCCGAGCCGCAGCCCGACGGCACCTACAAGATCTTCGGCACCAAGATCTACATCACCTACGGCGAGCACGACATGGCCGACAACATCGTGCACCTGGTGCTGGCGCGCGTGGTCGGCGCGCCCGAAGGCGTGAAGGGCATCAGCCTGTTCACCGTGCCCAAGTTCCTGGTGAACAAGGACGGCTCGCTCGGCGCGCGCAACGACGTGCACTGCGTGAGCATCGAGCACAAGCTCGGCATCAAGGCCAGCCCCACCGCCGTGCTGCAGTACGGTGACCACGGCGGCGCCATCGGTACCCTGGTGGGCCAGGAAAACCGCGGCCTCGAATACATGTTCATCATGATGAACGCCGCGCGCTACGCCGTGGGCGTGCAGGGCATCGCGATCAGCGAGCGCGCCTACCAGCAGGCCGTGCAGTACGCGCGCGACCGCGTGCAGAGCCGCCCGGTGGACGGCAGCCTGAACACCGCCGCGCCCATCATCCACCACCCCGACGTCAAGCGCATGCTCATGACCATGCGCGCCGCCACCGAGGGCTGCCGCGCCATGGCCAGCGTGGCCGCCGCCGCGTACGACGCCGCGCACCACCACACCGACGCCGAGGTGCGCAAGCAGAACCAGGCCTTCTACGAATTCCTGGTGCCGCTGGTGAAGGGCTACAGCACCGAGATGAGCCTGGAGGTCACCAGCCTGGGTGTGCAGGTGCACGGCGGCATGGGCTTCATCGAAGAAACCGGCGCGGCCCAGCACTACCGCGACGCCAAGATCCTCACCATCTACGAAGGCACCACCGCGATCCAGGCCAACGACCTCGTGGGCCGCAAGACCGCGCGCGACGGTGGCACCGTGGCCAAGGCCATCGCCGGCCAGGTGCGCACCACCGAAGCCGAGCTCGCCCGCTCGGGCAGCGACAACGCCCGGGCGGTGGCCAAGCGCCTGACGGCCGCGCGCGAGGCCTTCGAGCAGGCGGTGGACTTCATCGCCGCCAACACCAAGGCCAACCCCAACGCGGCCTTCGCGGGCAGCGTGCCCTACCTGATGCTCGCGGGCAATCTCATGGCGGGCTGGCAACTGGCGCGCGCCCTGCTCGTGGCCGAAGACCTGTCGGCCAAGGGACAGGACAAAGCCTTCATGCAGGCCAAGATCACCACCGCGCGCTTCTATGCCGACCACATCCTCAGCCGCGCCCCGGGCGTGGCGGCGTCCATCGTCGAGGGCGCCGAGGGCGTGACCGAGATGGCCCTCGAAGCGTTCTGATCATTTCCACGGAGACACCATGCCCGCACCCGAGCGTTACCTGCCCCCGGTCCTCAAGAACCTCAAGTTCCCGGTGATCGGCTCGCCGCTGTTCATCATCAGCAACCCCAAGCTCGTGCTCGCGCAATGCAAGGCGGGCGTGGTGGGCTCGATGCCGGCGCTCAACGCGCGCCCGGCCTCGCAGCTCGACGAGTGGCTGGCCGAGATCACCGAGGGCATCGCCGCGCACAACAAGGCCAACCCCGACAAGCCGGCCGCGCCCTTCGCGATCAACCAGATCGTGCACAAGAGCAACGACCGGCTCGAGCAGGACATGGCCCTGTGCGCCAAGTACCAGGTGCCCATCATCATCACCAGCCTGGGCGCGCGCGAAGACGTGAACCAGGCGGTGCACGCCTGGGGCGGCATCGTGATGCACGACGTGATCAACAACGTGTTCGCGCACAAGGCCATCGAGAAGGGCGCCGACGGCCTGATCCCCGTGGCCGCGGGCGCCGGCGGCCACGCGAGCGTGAAGAGCCCGTTCGCCATGGTGCAGGAGATCCGCGAGTGGTTCGGCGGCCCGGTGGCGCTGTCGGGCTCCATCGCCTCGGGCGGCGCGATCCTGGCCGCGCAGGCCATGGGCGCCGACCTGGCCTACATCGGCTCGGCCTTCATCGCCACGCACGAGGCGCGCGCCGTCGAGGGCTACAAGCAGATGATCGTCGAGAGCAACTCCGACGACATCGTCTACAGCAACTTCTACACCGGCGTGCACGGCAACTACCTCAAGGGCAGCATCCGCAACGCCGGCATGGACCCGGACAACCTGCCGCAGAGCGACCCGAGCAAGATGAACTTCGGCACCGGCGAGGGCGCCAACGCGGCCAAGGCCTGGCGCGACATCTGGGGCTGCGGCCAGGGCATCGGCGCGATCCGCGAGATCACCGGCGCGGGCGAACTGGTGGCGCGCTTCCAGCGCGAGTACGCCGAGGCCAAGGCCCGCATCTGCGCGGGCTGATCCCCGCGCCGTGAAGGCCGCTCAGTGAGGCCCGCGCCCGGGCCTCACTGCCCCGGCGGCTGGGGCTGTGCGGGCCGGCCGCTGCGCAGCCAGTCGCCGATGGCGTCGAACACGCGGCCCACGCCGGCGCCGAAGCTGCTCTGGTACTGCACGCCCGCGGTGTCCGAGATGGCCGACACCCAGCCGCCGTCGCGCCATTCGCTGTAGACCAGATCGCCGCCGCTGGCCACCACGCCCTCGGGCGGCTCGGGCAGGGGCTGCACCGGTTTGCCCTTGAGCGCCACGCCCATGTAGTCGGTCCAGATCGGCAGCGCGATGCGCCCGCCCGATTCGGCGCCGCCCAGGCTGCGCGGCTTGTCGTAACCCACCCAGACGGCCGTGGCCAGCGTGGGCTGGAAGCCCACGAACCAGGCGTCGACCGCCTCATTGGTGGTGCCGGTCTTGCCGTAGATGTCGGGCCGCTTGAGCACGGCCTGCGCGCGCGCCGCGGTGCCGCTGCGCGTCACCTCGTTGAGCAGGCTGGACATCACGTAGGCATTGCGCGCGGGAATGGCGCGGGTGTCTTCGGTGAGCGGAGCGGCCGGCGGCGCTTCGAACAGCACCTTGCCCTGCGCGTCGGTGATCTTCTCGATCACCACCGGCGGCACGCGCCAGCCGCCGTTGGCCAGCGTGGCATAGGCCTGCACCATCTGGATCGGCGTGGCGCTGCCGGTGCCGAGCGCGAGCGTGAGGTCGTCGGGCTGGCGCGCCGGGTCGAGGCCGAAGCGGCCCAGCCAGTCGCGCGCCGTGGGCGTGCCCACGTGCTGCAGCACGCGGATGCTCGCGAGGTTGCTCGACACCGCGAGCGCGTGGCGCACCGTGATCGGGCCCAGCGTCTGGTGGTTGCTGTTGGTGGGGCTCCAGCCGTTGGCCGCGGTGAAGGGCAGGTCGTCCACCAGCGTGCCCGGCATCACGCGCGATTCGAGCGCGGCCGAGTACAGCAGCGGCTTGATCGCCGAGCCCGGCTGGCGCCAGCCCTGGGTGACGTGGTTGAACGGCTGGTTGGTGAAGTCGAAGCCGCCCACCAGCGCGCGGATGCGGCCGCTCTGCGGGTCCATGGCCACCAGCGCGGCCTCGACCTCGGGCCATTGCGAAATGGCCCACACATCGGTCTTCCTGTCCTTGGCCTTGCCCGTGCTCACCACGCGCACGATCGCGCCGCGCGCGAGCTTGAGCGGCGCCTTGGCCTTGGGATCGAGCCCGCGCTGCGCCCAGCGCAGGCCCTCGCCCTGCAGCGTCACGCGCTCGCCGGTGGCGAGCTGCACCTGCACCGCCTTGGGGTTGGCGTCGAGCACGATGCCCACGCGCAGGGTCTCGTCGTCGCGGTGGTCCTTGAGCGCCTCGGCCGCGGCGCGTTCGAGCTCGGCGCCCGTGCCCGCGGGCAGCGATTCGGTGTCTTCGGGGCCGCGCCAGGCGCCGCGCCGCTCGAAGGCCAGCACGCCGCGCTGCACCGCGGCGTGGGCCGCGCGCTGGTCGGCCGCCACGAGCGAGGTGGTCACGCGCAGGCCGCTGGAATAGGCCTCGGTGCCGAAGCGCTCCACCACCGCGCGGCGCGCCATCTCGGCCACGTGAGCGGCGTGCACGCTGCGCAGGCCGGGCGTGCGGATCACGAGCTTCTCGGCGCGCGCGGCCGCGAGCTGCTGCTCGGTGATCACGCCGGTCTCGCGCATGCGCTCGAGCACCACGCGCTGGCGCTGCGTGGCGCGCTGGAAGTTCGCCACCGGGTTGGCGTAGTAGGGGTTCTGCGGCAGGCCCGCGAGCATGGCGTTCTCGGCCAGCGTGAGCTGGTCGAGCGGCTTGCCGAAGTAGGTCTTGGCCGCGGCCGCGAAGCCGTAGGCGCGCTGGCCCAGGAAGATCTCGTTGAGGTAGATCTCGAGGATGCGGTCCTTGGAGAGCTCGTTCTCGAGCTTGAGCGCGAGCCAGATCTCCTTGGCCTTGCGCTCGGCCGAGAACTCGCGCGTGAGCAGCATGGTGCGCACCAGCTGCTGCGTGATGGTGGACGCGCCCTGCTTGCGCCCGCCGGTGATGGCCGCCACCAGCGCGCGCGCCATGCCCTTGGGGTCCACGCCCGAGTGCTCGCGAAAGCGCGCGTCTTCCACCGCCAGCAGCGCCTGCTGCAGCTGCAGCGGGATGCGCGCGAGCGGCACGTACTCGCGCCGCTCGGCGCCGAACTGCGCGATCTCTTCGCCGTCGGCGGTGAACACCTGCAGCGGCAGCTTGGGCTGGTAGTGGACGATGCGGTCGAGCGACGGCATGTCGAAAGCCGATACGGTGGCCGGCAGCGCCGCCGCGAGCGCGGCGGCCAGGGCCAGGGCCAGGGCCAGGGCGGCCCGGCGGGAGCGGTTCTGCAACATGGGGCGCGATTGTCCGCTGCCCGCCTGAAGCCCGGTGAACGCGGGGTGGGGCGGTGGTTGCCAGCTGTAACAAGCGGGTGGCCGCCTGACGGGCGGCGCGTGCGCGCCTCAGCTGCTGCCGCGCACCACCAGCTCGAAGCCCAGGTCGGCGCTGCTGCGCGCCAGCGGCTCTTCGCGCAGCAGCGACAGCAGCATGCCCGCGCCCACCTCGCCGATGGCGCGGCGCGGCGTGCGCACGGTGGTCAGCGGCGGCAGCATCTGGTCGCTGCCCGAGAGGTCGTTGAAGCCGGCCACCGCGATGCGCTGGGGCACGGCCACGCCCAGGCGCAGCGCGGCGAGCAGGCCGCCCTGGGCCAGGTCGTCGTTGCAGAAGAACACCGCGTCCACCTCGGGCCGCGTGCGCAGCAGGTCTTCGAGCAGCTCGCCGCCCAGGCGCATGGACGAGGGCTGCGGGCTCAGCAGCTCCAGCCGCGCGTCGTACAGGCCGGCGGCGCGCAGGCAGCGGCGGTAACCCTCGGCACGCTGCAGCACGCGCGGGTCGAGCTGCGCCGCGATGAAGGCGATGCGGCGGCGGCCGCGCTCGATCAGGTGCTGCGTGATCGCGTGGCCCGCGTCCTGCTGCGAGAAGCCCACGCAGTGCACGCCGGGCGCGTCGGTGAGCTCCATCAGGTACACGCAGGGAATGCCGCTGGCGGCCACCAGCTGGCGCGCGGCTTCGGTGCGGTCGAAGCCGGTGAGCAGCACCCCCGCGGGCCGCTGCGCGAGGTAGCTGCGCAGCAGCTGCTCTTCTTCCATCGGGTCGTAGTGCGTCACGCCGATCAGCGGCTGCAGGCCGTGCGGCAGCAGCACCCGGTGCACCGCCTCGATCACGTCCACGAACAGCGCGTTCGACAGCAGCGGCACCAGCACCGGCACCTGCGTGCCGCGGGCCGAGGCCAGCGCGCGCGCGGCCGGGTCGGGCACGTAGCCGAGCCGGGCTGCGGCCGCTTTCACGCGCGCCACCAGTTCGGCGGCCACGCCACGCTCGCCGCGCAGCGCGCGCGACGCGGTGATGGGGCTGACCTCGGCCTCGCGGGCCACGTCCTGCAGGGTGATGCGGCCGCTGGGCCGGCGGCGGCGTTCGGTGGGTGGGGTGGGGGGCAAGGGTTTTCCCTGTCAAAGCGGTGACGGAACGGGGAATAGGATAGCGCTACCATAGCGGGCTTCGCATCCGGATTGGCCCTGATGTTCCCACACTCGGGCAGCCATTCCGAAGCAAAGCGATCGCCATGAACGGTCCTGACCCCAGGACCGTTTCTTTCGGATTCTTTGGACAGCGCTACCAATGACCCTCAACCCCGTTCCCACCCGCCTCGTCGTCATGGGCGTGGCCGGCTGCGGCAAGTCCAGCCTGGGCCAGCATGGCGCCCGGGCCCTGGGCCTGCCGCTGCTGGAGGGTGACGACTTCCACCCCGCGGCCAACGTCGCCAAGATGCGCTCGGGCATCGCGCTCAGCGACGACGACCGCGCCGCCTGGCTCGACACCCTGGCCGAGCAGCTCGCGCTGCGCCCCGAGGGCGTGGTGCTCACCTGCTCCTCGCTCAAGCGCCGCTACCGCGACCGCCTGCGCGCGGCCGCACCGGGCCTGCGCTTCGTGTTCCTGCAGCTCACGCGCGAACAGGCGCGCGAGCGCGTGGCCACGCGGCCCGGCCACCTGTTCCCGGTGAGCCTGGTCGACAGCCAGTTCGAAGCGCTCGAAGACCCGAGCGCCGAGCCCGGCGTGCTCGCGCTCGACGCGATGCGCCCGATCCCCGAACTCGTGAGCGCGGTGGCGCAGTGGGTGCGCAGCGCGCCCGCGCCGCGGCAGGAGGTGAAGGCATGAAAGCGATCCGCTTCCTCAAGCACCTGGCCGAGGGTTTCCTGGCCCTGTGCCTGGCGGGCATGGTGGTGGCCGTGTTCGGCAACGTGGTGCTGCGCTACGTGTGGGGCACGGGCTGGGTGGTGTCCGAAGAACTCTCGCGCCTGCTGTTCGTGTGGCTGGTGGCCATCGCGGCCACGCTCACCTTCGCCGAAGGCAAGCACCTGGGCTTCGACCTCGTCACCGCGCGCCTGAGCGGCGTGCCCGCCGCGGTGCTGCGCTGGCTCACGCGCGGGCTCATCGGCCTGTCGCTGTACTACCTCATCACCGGCGCCTGGGCGCAGGTGGTGGTGGGCATGGGCAGCCACAGCCCGGTCATGGGCTACCCGCTGGCGCTGGCCGCGGGCGCCATTTTCGTGATGGGGGTGTGCATGGCCGCGCTGCTGGTGCTGCAGGCGCTGGCCGAGCTGTTCGGCCGCCAGGAAGGCGGTGCCGCATGACCATCGTGCTGTTCCTGCTGGTGCTGTTCGCCACCATGACGGTGGGCGTGCCCATCGCGTTCGCGCTCATGCTCACCGCGCTCGCGCTCATGGTGCAGCTCGACTTCTTCGACGCCCAGTTGCTCGCGCAGAACGTGCAGGCCGGCTTCGACAGCTTCCCGCTGCTGGCCGTGCC
>VFQP010005834.1_pt1 | contig 10488 bp, 11 predicted proteins | sample 3512351 | NCBI WGS metagenome assembly VFQP01 (sample SAMN10412372, study PRJNA504923) | tailings metagenome | isolation source: Relicate 1 Philex TSF1 revegetated site | place: Philippines: Tuba, Benguet | collected 2017-08-29
AGGCAGCAGGCAGCAGGCAGCAGGCAGCAGGCAGCAGGCAGCAGGCAGCAGGCAGTGAGAGCTGGGGCCGGCTGGGCCCTGTTCGAGCGCTCAACGCGTCGAGCACGGTTTCGAAGGCGTTTTGAGCCGTTTGCGAGCGGCCTGTTGCGATCGGTCAGGTGGGATCGATCCGTCGAGATAGATCAGTTTTTGTAAGGCGGCCTAAGCGGCGGTCCGGCGTTTGTCGTGGCTGTTTTCCGTCATGGGCAAACCACGAGCGGGAGACTTGCGGGTATGGACAAGAGACTTGCGGATCATTTTGAAGGTGCCGCATCACGCGTGGATCGGCGTTTGCCCGTCACCGTCCTTTCGGGCTTTCTTGGCGCGGGCAAGACCACACTGCTCAACCATGTCTTGAACAATCGCGACGGCCTCAAGGTGGCGGTGATCGTCAACGATATGAGCGAGGTGAACATCGATGCCGATCTCGTCGAAAAGGGCGGCGCAAATCTCTCGCGCACCGACGAGATGCTGGTCGAGATGTCGAACGGCTGTATCTGCTGCACGCTGCGCGATGACCTTCTGAAGGAAGTGCGCCGGCTCGCAGCAGAACGTCGCTTCGACTACCTGCTGATCGAGTCGACCGGCATCGCCGAGCCGTTGCCGGTCGCCACGACTTTCGAATTCCGCGATGAGGACGGCCACAGCCTTTCCGATGTCGCCCGCCTCGACACGATGGTGACGGTGGTCGATGCGGCGCACCTTCTCAGGGATTATTCCTCTCACGATTTTCTCAAAGATCGCGGAGAGGTGGCCGGCGACGAGGATGAGCGGCCGCTAGTTCAGCTTCTCGTCGATCAGATCGAGTTCGCCGACGTGATCATTCTGAACAAGATAGATGTGGCAAAACCGCAGGATGTCGAGGCCGCGCGCGCCATCGTCCGCTCTCTCAATGCGGATGCCCGCGTGATCGAGACGAGCCATGCCCAGGTTGAGCCTCGCGATATTCTCGACACCGGGCTTTTCAATTTCGAAACCGCGCACCGTCATCCGACCTGGTTCAAGGAGCTGAACGGCTTCAAGGATCACAAGCCCGAGACCGACGAGTACGGAATTTCGAGCTTTGTCTATCGGGCCCGCGGTCCGTTCGAACCGGCGAAGCTTCACGCCTTCTTGAACAAGTCCTGGCCGGGCGTTGTTCGCGCCAAGGGCTTCTTCTGGCTCGCGACGCGTCCGCAGTGGGTGGGTGAGCTGGCGCAAGCAGGCGCGCTCGTACGGCATGAGGCAATCGGCTACTGGTGGGCGGCCGTGCCGAAGAAGAACTGGCCGCAAGATGACGATCTCGTGGGGCGTATCAACAAGACTTGGCACAAACTCTGGGGCGACCGGCGCCAGGAGATCGTTTTCATCGGAACGCGGGAGATGGACAAGGCGGCGATGCTGACCGCGCTTGATGCGTGTCTCCTGAAGCTGCCCGAGGATGGCGCGGTCGATACGGCGCAATGGGCCAAGCTGCCCGATCCGTTTCCTGAATGGGAACGCGATGCGGCGTAATGAATTGCGCCAGGGCGATGTGTTTGCCCTGGCGCATCTTTGTTCATAGGTGTCGCTTCATAGGCGCTGAACGCGCCGGTAAAGCACCACGAGATAGAAGAAGATGAACATATAGTAGAAGGTTTCGGTCATCTCGCTCGGGCGCGCGACCAAGTCGGGCACGAGATCGTTTTTCTGCAGCCGGTCTATGACCTTGAAAACGACGGCGCACAGCGACACCGGGAGCAGGGCGATCGGTGGCGTCAGAATCGCGATCAAGTCGCCCCCGATGGGGCCGCGTGCCTTCACGACGAAAGGTGCAACGATGCCGCCCAGTACGATCGCAAGCTCAAGAACAAGCTGGGGTCCTTGGTTGAAGTAGTATGAGGTGTTGTGAAGGTTGGTCTCGTCCTGCCGATTGATGTTCGACCACGTTTCTGGTGTGGCCCATTGAAAGAAATGCTGCCCCCAGCTTTCTTCCTCACCGGCGATGTAGAAGCACGCGACGGCGAACGCGATGACGGCACCGCGGAGATAGGCGATGCGCCGGGTTTGCTCCATGCGGAGGATCCGGAGACAGATGAGAACTCCGATCGCAGGCAGCAGGAAGTGAGAGCGCTCCAGATATCCGAAGTGCTCTGGCAGGAAGTGGCTGATGTAGTAGTCGGGTGCCAGCGCGTAGGTGACAAGCGCAATGACGGCCACCGCTGGTGGAATGGCCCACCACCAGACCTCGCGGGGCGATGGACCCCACAACGCCGCGGGTGGATAGCCATGGGTGGTGCGTTGGCGAAACTCATTCGTCATTCCGCCCTCCGCTTGATCACGAGCGGCGGGCGAGGAGCGGCTGGCGTGGTTTTGGGGAGCAGATAGAGCACGCCGACGAGCGGAGGGAGCAACAAGCACCAGGCTGCCCATGACGACATATTTCTGTTTCTGCTTTTGGCGAGGATGGCGCCAGCGATTGCGGACGTGAGCGCGACGGCGCCCCATACAACGATTTCAATCATGCACGAGTTCTTTCAACGGATGATGCGAACGTTTCGAAGCAAGACCCACGTCATGGCAACGCTGCTCGGCGTCTCGAACCAAGTGATGGAACGAGATGCGGCTGATAGGCCATGAAGGGTGAGAAAACGTCAGGTCGCCGGTGGGCCGCGCGGTGTGTTGGCGGGATCGCGGATTTGATGCGTGATTGAGAGGAAAGGTGTCGCGTGCGGTTCTGGCGAGTGCCGATCCGGTTTGGGAAACTCCGCGTGCGCAACGTCGGCCGGCCCGCTTTCGAACTTGATCGTGCTGAGGCGCTGGCAGAAGGCTTTGGGGACTTCTTCGTCAAAGCGGTCTTCGCCCTGTGGGCGCGTCTTGGCATATGCGCCATTTGCGTCAGCAGCGCCGATATGGATCTGAAGATCCGGGGCGGCCTCAGCCGGAGGCGAAGCTGCAGCGGCAACTGCGGCCAGGAAAATGGCCACCAATGTTTGTAAGATCGACAGCCGAGTGTCCTCAGATTTGAGAGCGGCCCGCTTGTGCCTACGACAAGGTGCCTAAATTAAGGAAATTGCGATCAAATGATTGCCGGAGACAGGCTGGCGCCTGTCTTTTCGAGCGGATTTCTTTGCGCCAATTGGCCGATTACGTGCTTCGGGCGCCTTCTTGGAGACCACGTGCGTTGATCTCGTTCCGGCCGGCCATGCATCTCCTCAAAAAAGCGTGCGGCTGGCAAGAGCCGGAGCTGGAAGCGACCGCATCTGAGCGCTGGGTCATTGCTCCGGGCGACAAGCGGTATATTCAACCTGCGAAGTTCCTGCCGGGGCAGCTCGAGCGTATTCGGGCGGCAGAGTTCGGTAGCGTCGGAGAGGTCGTACGCGACCTGCGCGGTGACTTCGAGGCGACCCAGGGGCCGACACTGGGCTTCAGGCTCAAGCATGTCGATTTCGTCGATGGGGTGCTCTATGCGCCGGGTGCGTTCAAGCATCTGCGGCGGCGGCGGCATAAGTACCCCGCTTATGTCATCCCCGACGAACGGGTCAGTGGGGCGCTCTACGAGAGCTGGATCGGCAACACCTGGTTTGGCACCTGGCTTTGCGAGGATTGCCTGACCTATCCGCTCGCCGAGCAGTATGGGGCTCCGGTAACGACTGCGCCGCCACCGCAAGGGCATGTCGCGACCTACGAGGTCAAACTCGGACACCGTCCGCGCCGGATCGAGCGATCTCATTTCGACGAGCTCATTGTGTTCAGCGACGGGGCGCACAACGCCCACCGGAAAGCGCGAGCCGATCAGCTGCGCACTCGCATCGTCGCCGGCGTACCGGTTGAACGGAGCCCGGGGGTGTTTCTGCTCCGTGGAAACTCCGGTATGCGCCGGCTGCTGCTCAACGAGCGGGAGATCGCTGACAAGGTTGCAGCCACCCAAGGGTTTCGCGTTCTCGATCCGATGAACAGCACGGTCGACGAGATCATTGCGGCTTGCGCGGGGGCCCGCGTTGTCATGGGCGTCGAGGGGAGCCAGCTGGTGCACGGGCTGATGGCGATGCCGCCGGATGCGACCCTGTTCGTGATCCAGCCGCCGGATCGAACAGTCTCCGCGCTCAAGGTGATAGCAGACCGCCAGGGGCAGGGTTTCTCATTCGTGGTCGGGACGGGAAGTCAGGACGGCTTTACGGCAAGCTGGGACGAAATTGAACGCACATTCGGCTTGGTTTTTGACTGATTTCTTCTTCTTCATAACGTGTTAGGCGGTCTCGCCATTTTCATTTGATTGTGCCGCTCCATCGGGCGCATTTTTCAACCTGGGCTTGCTCTTCGCGTTTACTTAGTTGCGCGATGATGCGCCGGAAACACAGGTTTTTCCGTACGCGAATTGAAAATTATTCTATTATACCGAAGGCTATACGCCTGCGTTAGTGTGCAGGGGTGTGGCTACCTATGTAAGCGCGCCCGCACTGGGGAGAGATACTGGGCGAATGACGGATACGTTGTTCAATCTTGTACGCGGTGACTACGAACGACACGGCGGGTCTCTTGCAAGCACCGCTTTCTTGTCGTTGTGCGTCTACCGCTTTGGTCGGTGGGGCCTTGCACTGCCGAGCCCGATCGCGCGCAACGTGGTCAGTAAGGTTTATGGCGTCATCAACTTCGTCGTCGCCAACGTGACAAAGATCTGGATCCCGCCCCAGGTGCAGATCGGCAAAGACTTTCACATCATCCATGCGGAAGGTTCTCTCTCGATCCATCCCGATGTCGTCATCGGCGACAGGCTCGGCGTCATGCACAACGTGACCATCGGGACGAATATGGACAAGGCGTGCCCAGTTATCGGGAACGATGTTTTTATCGGGGTGAATTCGACCGTACTCGGTGGGATCAAGGTGGGCGATCGCGTGCGTATTGCTGCCAACACCGCCGTGACGACCGACGTACCTTCGGATTCGATCGTCGTCGGGTCACCGGCCAAGATCTACCCGCGTCTCGCTCCAATTATGAGCAAGAGTTCCGCAACCGAAGCGGCTTGAGGCGATTCCAACGGCACTTGTGACGAATATCGGAGAAACGGCCGTGAACGCGCTGACGACAAATTTCTATCAGCTGCTCGCGGACAATCTCAGCCTGCGTCCGAACAAGACGGCGTTGGTGGATGCCGACCGTTCCGTGACTTTTGCTGAAGTCGCCGCCGAGGTCGATCAGATCGCTGGCTATCTTCAGGCCCAGGGCATCCGGCCGGGCGATCGTGTCATCGTTCATCTTCGCAAGCGTATCACCGAGGTCACGACGATGTTCGCCGCCTCCAAGGTCGGCGCGGTTGTGGTCAACGTCAACGTCCAATGGACGCTCGAACAGTTTGCTTATGTCGCCGATGATTGCGGCGCGCGACTCGCGATCGTGGAGCCGAGGACGGCCAAAGCACTTGCGGCTGCGCCGCTGCCCCGGTCTGTCTCACGCGTGCTGGTGGCGGGTGACGCGCCTGATACCGCCGGCTTCGACGGCTGGGCGGTTGCGATGGAGAGCTCCGAGGGCTCGGAAGTCCCGCGCCTCGATAGTGAGCTCGCGATGATCATCTATACGTCGGGCTCGACCGGAAAGCCCAAGGGCGTGATGCTGAGCCACCGCAACATCGTGGCTGGTGCCCGCTCCGTGGCGCGTTATCTCAAGCTCGGCGAGGATGATCGGTTGCTGAGCGTGCTCCCGTACAGTTTCGACTACGGGCTCAATCAGCTGACCACGATGATGATGGTCGGCGGCATGGTGGTGCATCAGCCTGTCGTCATGGCGGCCGAGATCGTGAACGCGCTCGAAAAGCATTCCATCACCGGTCTCGCGGCGGTTCCTCCGCTTTGGGGACAGATCGTCCGGCTGCTGGAAGAAAGCCCGCGATCGCTTCCCGCGCTGCGGCGGATCACGAATTCCGGCGGCAAAGTTCCGTCGAACATTCTCGAGCGTATGCCTGCGGTGTTTCCGAGCGTCGATGTCGTGCTCATGTACGGGCTGACGGAAGCTTTTCGTTCCACCTATCTCGCACCCGAGAAATTTGCGCGGAAGATGGGTTCCATCGGACGGGCTATTCCCGGAGCGGAAGTTTACGTCATCAAGCACGGCGAGGGCGTCGCCAAGCCCGGAGAGCAGGGCGAGCTGGTTCATCGCGGACCGCTCGTCAGTCTCGGCTATTGGGGAAAGCCCGGTGTGACGGCCGAAAAAATTCGACCCTGTCCTGAGCTTTCTTCGTTGATCGGAGACGAGCCGGTCGTTTACAGCGGCGATACCGTGAAGATCGATGCGGATGGCGATCTCTGGTTTGTTTCGCGCAACGACGCCATGATCAAGACAAGCGGATTTCGGTTAAGCCCCGAGGAGGTGGAGGATCTGATCCACCGCAGCGGCATGGTGGGAGACGCGGTCGCTTTCGGCGTCGCCGACGACGAGCTTGGCGAGGTCGTTCATGTCGCTGTTACGCCGCTCGATGGCTATGACGAACGGGTGCTGATCAAGCACTGTCGGCTGGTGATGCCGCATTACATGATACCGCGGGAGATTCATGTTTGGCGTGGAAGTATGCCACGCACGTCGAGTGGAAAGCTGGCGCGGCCTGATATCGTCACAAAGTGTCGCGAACAGCTGTCGCGAGGGGGACCACGTGACGCTCATACGGGGATGAGCCAGCCACTGGCTGGTTGAAGGAAAGGGGTAGAGGGAGCGCCGTGAAACTGACCGAGATGAAATTAATCACGTTTCTCAATGGAACGTTGAAGATCGATGAGGAGCTGGCTGCCGATACCGAACTCTTCTCTTCGGGCGCGCTCGATTCGGTTGCGATGTTGCAGCTCATCACGTTCGTCGAGGAAGAGGCGGGAATTCGCGTGCGGCCGGAAGACGTCACGCTCGACAACTTCGATTCAGCAACCCGGATCGTGCGCTTTGCAGAAAGCCAATCGTGACATGGCTGGTGGCATTGCCACCATCGATCAGCAACTTGAGAATGCCGCACGTGCTTTCGGCACGCCTACGTATGTCTATTTCGCCGACGCCATCGAGGCGCGCGCTCAACGGCTGCAGACTGCGTTCGGGAGAAGGTTTGCGCTGAGCTATGCGGCCAAGAGCAATCCCAATCCGGGGTTGCTTTCCTGGCTGAAGGCGCATGTTGCGTTTCTAGACGTCTCGTCGATCGGCGAGCTTCGGCTCGGGATGGGGGCCGGATGGGATGGCAAACGGGCAAGCTTTACCGGACCCGGCAAGCGCGAGTTGGAGCTTCGCGAGGCCATTGAAAGCGGTGTCGGAGAGCTGGTGGTCGAATCCGTGCGCGAGGCCATCGCGGCAGACCGGATCGCGGCGCTACTCGGGCGGGTGCAGGACGTGATGATCCGCATTGCTCCCGCGCGGGTGCCGAAGGGTTTCGGAGACCAGATGGCGGGGCGCCCGGTTGCATTCGGGATCGACGTCGAATGCATGCACGACGAGCTGCCGAAGATCTTCGCGCTGGCGAACCTCCGCGTCATGGGCCTTCACATCTATTCCGGAACCCAGTGCCTCAAGCCGGACGCGATCTCGGAAAACTATCGAAACTTTATCGCAGTGTTTCGGGAAGTCTCGGAGCGCTATGGGCTCAGTCCCGAAAAGCTCGTGTTCGGATCCGGTCTCGGCATTCCCTATCACAACGGAGATGAGCCGCTCGATCTGGAGGCGGTGGCGAGCGGAATTGTGGACGAGCTCGACGCGCTCAAGAGTGAGCCGCGGTTTTCGGGTACGCAGCTCGTGCTGGAACTTGGCCGGTATCTGGTCGGTGAAGCCGGCTATTTCCTGACCCGCGTGATTGCCGTGAAGGCGTCGCGCGGGAGCCGGATCGCGATCTGCGACGGGGGCATGAACAATCACCTGCCCGCATCGGGCCATTTCGGGATGGTCATTCACCGAAATTATCTCATGCACAAAGTGAGCGGTGGCGATGCGGCCATCGAAAAGGTCGATCTCGTCGGGCCGCTCTGCACCTCGATTGACCGGCTGGCCAGCGGGGTCATGCTACCGCGGGTGGAGGAGGGAGATCTCATTGCCGTGCACGGCAGCGGGGCCTACGGCCTGACGGCAAGCCCCATCCATTTCATCAGCCACGCCGCCCCGCGCGAGGTGCTCGTCGATCAATATGGGCAGCATGACGTGACGCGGGCGTTCGGCGCGGTCTGATCGCGCAGCATTGCGCTGGTACGATCTATCGATCTGGGGCGCACGCGTCCACATACGCTGGGCGCTTGATGTTTATCTATTGATTTTGTTGGAAAAGTTGGTTGCGGGAGTAGGATTTGAACCTACGACCTTCAGGTTATGAGACTTATGATCTGGTCTTTTGCAGCACTTGGTGAACAGTTCGAAGGTTGCTTGGCGGCGGGGTGGGGCTGCCGCAGAAATACTGGCGGATAGCTCGGAGGCTCAAGCTTCCGGGCTTTTTCTGTTGGCAGCCTATCAACATCTTGCCGTTTGATATTTGCGGGCTCCGAAGCGCGGTATGCTGGTTTAAGTACGCAACCGAGTTGGACTTGGCCTTGATCATGAACACCGCTGCACCCCTCGTTCCGGAGCATTGGGTGAACGACAACCTTGGTCGCCGGAATGACAGCGTCTTTCTTCGGGATTTCCTTGTTAGCCGAGTGGCCGAACGCAGAGCCCGCGGGATCGGGCGCGCATATGTGTTGAACCTCGATGCTGGTTGGGGGGAGGGGAAGACCTACTTCCTAGAGCGCTTCAAGAAAGACTTGGAGGCGGACTACTCCGTTGCTTACGTGAATGCGTGGGAAGACGATCATGCGGAAGATCCATTGCTCGCGCTCATGGCTGCTATCGAAGTTGCGGTAGGCGGCGGCAAAGCGAAATCCGTCAAGGCAACACTTAGCGCAGTCAAGCGCGCATCAGGTAAGATAGCCGTTACCGCGGCCAAGCACGCTCTTGTCGGTTTAAGTCGAAGGGTGATCGGCTCTGATGGATTGGAAGCCGTATCCGAGGAGACAGCTAAGGAAATCGAGGCGACTTCCGAGGCTGCCGCTGAGGACATCATAGGCCGGCACGCAGATGCAGCGCTCAAGAACTTCGAGATCGCTAAGAAGACAATCGTAGATTTTCGGTCCAAGCTCGCGAAGCTGGTAAGCTCCGCAGCTGTGCGCCGTCCGTTCTTCATTTTGATAGACGAGCTGGATCGTTGTCGGCCGCTCTACGCAGTCAGTCTTCTGGAACGCGTGAAGCATCTATTCGAGATCGAAGATGTCGTGTTCGTTGTGGCAACAGACACGGAACAGTTGCGCCACGCAGTCACCGCTGTCTATGGCGTCGGCTTCGACGGCTCAGGGTACCTGCTACGATTTTTTGACCGCACATACAGGTTCGCGCAGCCTGACGCGAAAGAGTTCATTGCGGCGCAGTTCAGCGCATTCGAGATAGACGACAGCACCTTGTCGTCACCAGTGGAAAATAATCATGCTGCTTACTTTGCCGCCGTAGTGCGCGCATCGCGGCTCAGCTTGCGCGAAATCGAGCGGTGCATAGACGTTCTTCGTAGCACAATCACCGTGTGGCCTTACAAGCACCGGGGTGCTCGGCTTGAGTTGGCCTACCTACTCCCCCTCATAGTCGCATCTTGCCGCGGTGATCGGTTATTATTTGACGCTCTTGCGAGCTGTAATCCAACCGAGTTGGATAAGAGGTGGAGAACCAGCGAAGTTCTACTCCCACTTCCTTTCACCGGACGAGACAAACCAACCGCTTTCCATATTGCTGAAGCGACGCGACACTTGTTGGAACGTGCGAACACTAGGCTGACAGAAATCGTGAATGCTGAGAAGGTGCCGGAAGGGGTTCGGGGATGGGTATACGAACGCTATCTCGATGAACTTCGGACGATCCGAAGCGGGACGACAATCTCATCGTGGGACGGAAAAAGCGTTATCAGGACGTATCCCGAGCTGGTCCGATCTGTTGGACGTTTGTCTGGTCGCGAGTAGGGGAAAGCATGGGCCAACTTTCGCAAGCTAGAAGGTCGCCGCATGGATCGCGGCGGTAGTCGCGTTCTTCGGAGTCACGACACTTGCAGACAAAGTCGGCGATGCGCTCCGTGTTCCCACGTCAATCTACGTTGGACTTCACACGATGCATTTCGGTGCCGGCGCTGAAACGGAGATTGACACGGCCGCGACGACGTACGATTTCGGCACGATGCTCTTGTCTGTTCTTGCCGGCATGGGAGCTTGGCACCGCGTCGCCGGAGAGCGGTTCTCACTGGAAGCTCGTGCGCAATTCGTCGGCTGGCTCACCGGAGCGGTGATCTTGACCGTTGGAGCAGTTGTTCTGTGGAAGCTGTTTCATCCAGTGCGAGATAGCGGCGGGTTCGTGTTCAATGAGAACAGCGCCGTGCTACTTGGTATCTGTTTGATTTTATTGAGTAAAACGTTGGTTGCGGGAGTAGGATTTGAACCTACGACCTTCAGGTTATGAGCCTGACGA
>VFQP010005835.1_pt1 | contig 10487 bp, 11 predicted proteins | sample 3512351 | NCBI WGS metagenome assembly VFQP01 (sample SAMN10412372, study PRJNA504923) | tailings metagenome | isolation source: Relicate 1 Philex TSF1 revegetated site | place: Philippines: Tuba, Benguet | collected 2017-08-29
CGTGTCCTTGGTCGCGCCCTCTGGCAGCAGCTCAAACGACATGTCGTCGCCCAGGTCAATCACCTGCATGACCTCATCATCATGATGCCAGCAACACGCACCAAGCACCTGGCAAGAGCCACGGCGACACCGGGCACGCACTGCACTCGGGCGCACGAGCCACGGCCCCACGGATCCGGACCCCACGGCACGCACGTGGAAGAGCGATGCCAGGTCGTGGTAGCCGTCTTCCCTGCGCCTCACGACTCGGAGGAACAGGTTGATCTGCGCACGGGCGGCGTGTGCGGCCGGCACGCCACGCTGTGTCAGCCGCAGGTGCTCACACGCGTGCTGGAGCTCCGCCCAGCATCACCACTGCCATGCTGCTTCTCCTTCTCCACGAACGCACTGCGAGCCACGCGCCTTGGATGGCGAAAAGAGGTCGAGCTGCTGCGCGCTAGCAGCTTGGGCACGCGCGGCGGATCCACTGCTGAGCCATCGGCGGCCGGCCTCGCGGCATCGCCACGGCGCAGGCAAGTGCTGCTGGTTCAGGCAGGTTCGCCGCGATGTGCCCGCTCTCCGCCCCTGCCGAGCCGAGCAGGAATTCGCCGAGGGCATCTGCCAAGCCATTGTTCCTGCTGCTTCCCCTTCTCCTTCGACGAACGTGTGCGGATGCCCAGCAAGTCGCTGCGCTCGCGAGCCGTGCACTTTTCTGAATGGGTCCACCCTGTTTGAGGGCACAGTCAAACTTCCAAAAAAAGGCAGGCAGCAGCAGCAGGATCCCCGCAGGATCCCCCCACACACACCAGGATCCCAAAGAAGAAGGACAAGCCATGGGCAGCGCCCCTTTCCCAAAGCAGATAAGGACCCGACCCCCGCGCAGCGATCAAGAGATTGGCAGGACACGCAGCAGCAGCAGAGCTCTCAGGCAGACGGCAGCACTGTCACTGCTTGGTGCCGTACTCCTGCGCCCACTTGCGGAACGAGGTGGGCGTGGAGTCCAGGTGCTCGACGGGCGCCGCCTCTTGCGAGTCGCTGAGCACCGTGGTGATCTCGGCCTCCTTGCACAGCTGCCGCGCTTCGGCCTCGGCCTCTGCGTCCCCGCCCGCTGCACAGGAGCAGCACGCGCGCAACCAACAGCATCAGGGTCCCGGCTCCATCTCTTCGCACCTCGCCTCCCCCAGGCCCCCCCTCCCCAAGCGCCATCCCGGACGCACTGAGGATGATGGCGGCCGTGTAGTTGGGGTCGTAGGCAAAGGTGTCGTCGTCGTCAAAGGCGTCCTGGAAGGTGCGCGCCGTGGTGGGCACCACGTGCAGGCGCGAGCCGCTGGGCCCGCTGGCGCCCTCGCGCCACGCCTCAAAGCGCTCGCTGAACAGCACGTGCGCCTCGTTCGGCACCTGCGTTTGGAAGGTGGACGCACACAGGTCAAGGACGGTGCCTGTGCGCGCGTGACTGCCAGCCGGAGTGTCCCTCCACCCCCACCCCCACCCCCAACACACCTTGTAGTACACGCGGACCTCTTTCCGCTGCCAGGGGTTGAGCGTGGGCGCGTCCTGCTCGCCCTCAAGCAGCGCCCGCGCCGTGGCAATGCCGCGCCCGCTCACAAACAGCACCACCTGCAAGGAACCAGGTGCGCGCCACCCCACAGGACATGGCCACGTTGCGCGAGGGCCAGCCTCGGTGGGCTGCCCGCCGATGCCTCCCCGCCCTCGAGCAGCGAGACAGGTGCGCACCGTGGGGAACCTGTAGATGGCCAGGATGCCGCTGGAGCGCAGGTCCAGGCCCTGCCCCTGGAAGGGCCCCATCTCGAGCTCAGGGCCGTAGTCGTCCTCCTGCTGCTGCTCCTCGTCCTCCTCGTCGTCCTCCAGCCCCAGCAGGGCGTCGGCCGACGCGCCGCTGTGGCCGTTGGACGAGGCCAGCAGCTGCTGCGAGGGTTGCGCAGGCGAGGCCCAGTCCTGCAGCGCGTAGAGCTCGGGCGCCTCGCGCTGGCCCACCAGCACCTCGAGCACCGCCTGCATGCGTGTGTGTGTGTGTGTGGGGGGGGGGGGGGGCGGCGCACACGTCAACAGGCAGTCAGATGGAAAGTGGCAGCCTGCAGGTGGGGACGCAGTGGCGCGCGTGCGGCCGCCCCCTTGAGGCAGTGGGTCAGCGCGCACCTTGACGCTGACGGGGTCGCGCGCCGTCTTGATCTCGTGCGCAAACAGGTCGCCCCGCACCAGGAACAGCGGGTGCTTGTTCAGGCGCTGGGGGAACGGGGCCGTCGCCACTGCGCAAGCGTGAGCAGGCGGAGGCGGCAGTGGTGGCCAAGCACACGGCCCCGCACGCCCCCATGGTCCTCGGGACTGTGTGCGTCCGCGCACCGGTGACGTGGTACTCAAAGCCTCCCTTGAGCCGGATGGCCGCCTTTTGCCCGGGCGCGCGGTATGCGTTGCGCAGCGGCACCAGCTCTCTGCTGATCTCCACCTCGAGCGTCAGGCAGCGCGTGCCCGGCGCCACGTCCCGTGACCGCAGGAACCTGAGCGGTGGAATGGAGCATTGCCGGGATGGGCGGGTGGGTGGCCATGATGATGGGCGGCCATCACGGCGCTGGCAACGCTGGCGAGCACACCACACCGCACGCACACGCACCGCGCGGCGTTCCAGTCGGGCATGGTGTCGGCGCAGAACTTGGCCTCGTACCACTTGAGCCGATCGGGGAACTGGAGCAGGTCCTGTGAGCGGCCACTCGTCCAATTCACGCGTTGCTGCCCCCTGCCCCAGGCGCGCAGCCGTGGCCTGCAATCCGGCGGCCTGGATCTGCGCCCAGGCGTCTGCGGCCTCACCTCTTCGTCGGCATGCGCCCCCGATGGCGCGGCTGAGGACGCCACGCGCGCGAGCAGCTGCTCGCCCCGCCGCCCGCGTCTCGCTGGGCCACGCACGCCTGCGCATCGGGGCGCGCCAGGGCGCAAAGCGCAAAGGTGCTCACTTTGCCAAGGTGGACAAGGCCGCTGTCTGTTCGGGCGCTCCGGGTCGCAGCCGCACCTGCTGGCATCAAGCGGCCTTGCTCAGAGGATGAGGACGGCGCGGCGGAGCAGCACGCGGCCGGCGCCACGGGCACGGGCGCCCTGCGCGAGAGGAGGAGGGTTGCACGAAACACGATGACCGAGACCCGCCCCCGGCAGCAACCAGCGCGAGCACTCCACCGTTGCAGGGTTGAGCCGTTGCTCGCCTGAGGCGCGTCGCGCTCGCATGGCTGCAGCAGGCGGCTGAGCGGCCAGATCGCGCGTGGCTGCTGCTGGTGGACCCAGCGCCCAGGGAGCTCCTCATCGCGCGGATCTGTGGGCGAACGATAAGGGGGAGGTGGTGGAGGGGAATGGGAGTGGCGGATGCTGCGCAAGGGGGGCCTCCTCTCCTTACTCGCAGAACGGGGCTCGGAGGGTGGATCACCATGCAGGTGAGCACGGCCAGGAGGGCGCGCCAGACCGTTAAGCGCGATGGCGGAGCAACCGGACCCCGCGGGTGGCAAGCCCACCACGATTGGCGACGTGCCGGCGCAGGCGTTCGTCAAGATTCTCGGGTGGGCGCGCGTAGACGCGCCGCACGCACGTGCGAGCGCTTGGCTCCTCACGCGCTGATGCGCGATCACCTTCTACCCTGTTGCTGCTGCTGCTGCCTGCAGGAGCCTGTCAGCGCGGGACCTGGCACGCGCGAGCCTGGTGGCGCAGGCGTGGCGCGCCGCAGCGGCGGACGAACAGCTGTGGAAGCCGCTGCTGCGCGCCGACTGGCTGCAGGAGGAGCCCGTCACCGTCACCGGCGAGCGGCGCGCCACCTGCAGGTGAGCACGACCGCGTGATCATCCTGGCAATCGCAGAAGGCACGAGCACGTGCACCGCTCGGAGCGTGGTGTGCGCCTGGTGCGGTGCGCGGCACAGGGAGGCGTACGGCTGGTGGGCGCAAGAGTTTGCGCGCGACGACAAGCCTGCGCTGCGCACCGCGCTGCACGCCTGGCAGTCCATCAAGGTGCGCCCCCGGGGCGTGCCGGTACCGACCACGTTTCCCCCCGTCTCCTCGGGCAGGGACGTCCTGAGACCTCACCTGCATGCCCCGCGCTGCGCTTGCACTCTGTGCGTGTGGTCAGGCGTACGTGGACAAGCGCTTGCCAGAGGTGCTGCAGAGCCTGCGGCCCGGCGTGAGCTTCGCAGAGGTGGAGGCGGCGGGCCAGCAGCTGGGCCACCCCCTGCCCGCGGGACTGGCCGCCATCTACAGGTCAGCTGGGTGGCCCCGCGTGTGCCTGCGTGATTCCGCGGGGCAGGCTTGCAGCTTGTAGTCCCCAGGGACGTCTGGCGGTCACTGCTCTGGGCGCGCCCCTGGTGACTGCGCGCAGGGTGCACAACGGCCAGCAGCTGCTGGTGGACATGGTGCGGGACGAGAACGCCAAGGTGCCCGGGGCGGAGCAGCAGCTGCAGCAGTGGTGCCAGGCGCGCGCGGCCAGCAAGGCGACGGCGGCGGGGCAGGACGAGGACCAACAGGAGGATGAGGAGGAGGAGGGGGACGGGCCAAAGGGCTACTCCTCACGCGAGGTGCACCAGTCCATCGTGCACGGCCTCTTTGGCGGGTGCGTGTGTGGGAGGGCGCAAGGTCCCGTGCGCGCTTGGCGGCCGCCTTGGTGCGGGGCGTGCCAGCGTGTCCCTGTTGCCCTTCTCGTGTGTGCCGCGGCACCCAAAGGTACTCGTTCTACGACCACCTGGTGTGCACGCGCCTGCTGCCCCTGGACCGCGCGCTGTGGTGGACCAAGACCTTCAGGCAGCGCGTGAGTGCGCTGGGGCGGTGCTGGAGCGCAGGGCCACACGAGACGCACCCCGTGGTCCTGACGCGTGCGTGCGTGCGTGCGTGCCCTCTCCTCCCCACCCCTTGTGCAGCGCGTGCTGCGCGTGGAGGGCCCCTGCCTAGTGTTTGCCGCCTCGTTCAACCTGCGCAAGTTCTTCACGGTGCACCTCGAGACGGGACAGGTGCGCCGCATCTGCAATGCGCGGGCAGAGGACACTGCGGCGTGGCCACGGCGGAAAGCTGTGGTCTGCAAGCACACAGACGCTGCTGCCAGTAGCCCCAGGCACTCGCTCCAGGGGGTGCGGAGGCACCGCGTGCGTGCACCGCAACCCCGTGTGTGCAGGTGTACGTCAACATGCCGCACAAGGCGCTGCCTGCCGGCCCAGAGCTCACCGCCCCCGGTGCGCGCCACGAGGACCGGGCTGCTTCATGCTGCTGCCCTCTGAGCACACGGCTTGCACCTGGACGCAAGGGAGCTGCTGCACCACTTGCGGCGGTGCTCTCACGACGCGGGGCCGATCCTCTCCCTCCCCCGGCCGCGCAGGCGCACCACCCGCCCAAGGCGGAGCAGCAGCGGCCGCGCCCGCCGGGCCGTCCGCCCCCGCTCCCTCAGAAACGCAGGCGTCCCCCGAGGTCCGGGCGCCCCTGCCGCCTGGTGGCGTGCTGGGGTGGTTCAGCGAGTACGCGCGGCGCCTGCGCACTGGGTGGTACCAGGTGTCCCCCCTGGACCCCGAGCACGACTGGAGCCTGGTGTGAGGGGGCGCGGGGGGGGGGAAGGGAGAGCACGCCCGCCCACTCACGTGTCAATGCCCTCACCAGCCTTGCCAGACCTGATGCTGAGTTGCCTCCCCCACATGCACCTGCACAGGGCGTGTGCCTGTTTGCCGTGTCCCCGCCCGACATGGTGGAGGCCGTCACGCGCGGCGTGCGCGTGTCCGTCAGCACCATTTACGCGCCAGAGGTGTCGCCGCCCGGCCAGCACACCTTTTCCTACTCGTGAGTCACTCACCCTGCGCGGGGAAGGGGAAGGACACGCTTCTCCACGGCCTCCAGCCACGTTACACCACGCGTGCACGCTGCTGCCGCGCCCTGCTCACCGCAGGGTGCGCTTCCGGCTGGACAGCTGCGAGGAGCAGGCGGCGACGGCGGCGGCCCTGGCCGAGCGCGCTGAGGGGCCCGGAGGGGGCGGCAGCAGCGCGCTGCTGCTGGGTGGTAAGCCCGTGCTGCAGTGCCAGCTGTCCAGCCGGCACTGGGTCATCCGCGACGCGCAGGGAGAGGTCTCGGACGAGGTCCGAGGTGCGCAAGGGCAAGGGGGGGTTGCGGGCTTTTGAGGACGAAGAGCAGAGCGGCAGAGAGCTTGAGGCCGATGCTGTGTGTGCTGTGTTGGCCCTCCCAGGGTCGGGCGTGATTGGGCAGTACCCCATCCTGGAGGCGGGCGGGGAGCCCTTCACCTACCAGAGCTGCACGCACCAGCCGGGGCACCTGGGCTACATGGAGGGCGACTTCAAGTGAGCCAGCAGTGCCGCCTGCCTTGCGTCGGCGTGCTGGCTTCCGCTGCTGCTGCTGCTGCTGGCGTGGGTTGGTGACCTGGTGCTGCTGTGCGCTGGCGTTTGTGGCGCTTGCTCGCTCAGGTTTGTCGAGGGCACGCTCAAGACGCGGACGGGGGCCGAGTGGGACGTGCGCTGCCCCACCTTCACGCTCAAGGTGCCCACCTACATCTTCTAGGACCGACGCCAAGGCTGGCTCTCTCCGCGCGTTTGCGCTCGCGTTTGCTGCTCTTGCATGTACCATCACGCACTCTGCTCTATTGAGGAACGAACAAGCAGGCGTTGGCCTGCCACCCTGCACCTGCAAGAGGAGCCAAGCGTTTTTAGCCACGCTGCCCGACGGCCGATCACCCACAGGCTCAGCTGCCAGCATCGCCAGGGTTCCCTCGAGGGATGAGCGCCGCGGTCGCTTGCCCCGGCGCTCCCTGCGTCAGTGCGGCCTTCTTGGTGGACGCCATGACACGCAGGGTGCGGGGCGAGGGCGCGCCCTCGCTCGCCCGCATGCTCGCCATGCGCGCCAGCAGCGCCGTGGTGCCGCCCACGTGCCCGGGGCTGCCAGGCACCACCACCCGCGGGCCCGGCGCCGCTGGCGAGGCCAGGGGGGACGCGCCGCCAGCCGTGGCAGCGCTCGGGCTCCCAGGCGCAGACACGCGCAGCGAGTGCGGGGACTCGAGCAGCGGCTTTGGCGACAGGCCGCCGCTGGCGCCCGCCCCGGCGAGGCCCGTGACGCTCACCCGCAATGGGGACGCCGGGCCCGAGCCCTGCAGGACGTCGCCGCCGCCAGTGGCGCTCAGGCGGTGGAAGCTGTCGCGCAGCTCAGCAGCGGGGTCGTGCAGCTCTGGGGCCACGCCCAGCGCGCGCGCCGCCACGTCTAGGTCGTCCAACTGCAGCAGCTGCGGCCCGCCAAGCCGGCTCGCCTTGGTGGCGGGCGCCTGCCGGCCTGATGAGGTTGCGCCGCCGCCAGGGCCACCCGCCAGCTCCATCAGCGATGCGCCTGCCGCCGCCGCCGCTGCCGTTGCGGGTGCGCCTGCTGCCCGTGGGATGGAGTCGCTGTCGTCCCGCTCTAGGTCGCCGGGCGCCTCGTCCTCTGGGATGGCCAGCACCTCGTAGTTGGCGGTCATGGCGCTGTTGATGCTCGAGGCCAGGTCCCAGGGCGTGGCGTCCAGCCCGCCGGGCAGCTGGCCCGACGCCAGCGCCGACCTGGGTGCCTGCAGCTTGGTGCTGATGGAGCTGTCCAGCAGCAGACCGCCCGCGTTGGAGATGTGGTACCCTGCGCGCAGCACGCGCACGCAAACGCGGTCAGGGTGCGTGCCAATCGATCGGGCGCTGACGTGAGGCCCACCCACACGGGTGCGCCAACACGTGTCATGTGGTGTGCACTCTCACCAAAGGTTCCGACGCTCTCCGAGGCGCCGTCCTGCATGTAGAGCGCCCGGGCGGCGGTGGCCGCCTGCTGGCCGCTGGCCATGCGCTGGAAGAACTTCATGCTGCCCTGCGGCTGGAAGCGCCTCAGCCTGCCGTCGGGCGCCACCACCACGCCCTCGGCCTGCTCCTTCTCCTCCTGCGTCAGCTTGGGCGCCTTGCCCGGCAGCGACGGCCTGGGCGCGCCAGGGTCGCTCTCGGGCGGCGGCTTGTCAATGCCCTTGCGCAGGCCCACGGCCAGTAGCTTGCCCTTGCTGGGCGTCGCCCCGCCGGCCGTGCCGGGGCGCCCCGAGGAGGAGGAGGAGGCGCCCGGCTGCCCGCCGGCCAGCGCCTCGAGGCGTGACTCCTTGGCGGCGTTGAGCGCGGCCTTGAACGCTTGTAGCGCCTGGAGGGTGGTGTGCGTGCAGTGGGGCGCACACCGAGGTGCTGTGGTGCGTGTGCTGAGGAGCGCCTCAGTGGTGCGGCCGGCTGGGTGCTTGGCAAAAGCCAGGCGTGCCTCCTACCTTGGCCTCCTGCTTGCCCTGCTCGGGCCAGGAGAAGTCGAACTCAATCGTGCAGGTGGGCACGGTGCCGTCCTTGGCGCTGCCGCGCAGCACCGGCCAGATGCTCGACCCCTGCGCTCACGCGTGCGCGGGTGGGGCATGGCGGTGTGCGTTTGGTGGTCTCAGCTGCGTGAGGCGGGTGCTGCCGGGATGAAGGCCATAAGGGCTGAACGCTCACCTCGTTGATCTTCTTGGGCTCCCCGTCAATGGTCACGTTGGTGAAGCACTCTAGCGGCGAGTCCACCGCCATGTTGAAGAGCTGCCAGGCAATCTCGTGCTCGTCGGGCCGGAACATGCGCAGGCGGTAGTGCAGCGACGGGCGCTTGGGGTTGAACACGTTGCAGTAGCCCAGCCGCTGCGACGCCATGACCTGGCCCGCGTCGCTCAGCTTGCGCAGCACGTCCGTCCAGTGCGCGGCGCGGTCCACCTGCGGGGCCCACATGGCACGCAAAACGCATGGGGGTGGTGACGCGTGGCCCTGCACCCCTTGCAGTTGCGATCCGCCCTCAACGACGCATCGACGCACCGTGCGCGCCCAAAAGATGCAGAGCAGCTCGGCGCGCGTCACGTGGTCGTGGTACGGAACCAGGTTGAGCAGCTCCATCAGCTGGTTGCACTGCAGGGTGGGGCGGCACCACGCCAGTGTTCCACAGTGGGGTCCAAGCGGCACGCGTGGTGCTCCCCTCTCAACAGTGCACGGCGCCCGCGCGCACCGTGACGTAATGGGCGATGGCCAGCAGGCGCATGGTGGGCAGCAAGTTGCCGGCGTCCTTGACGCTCAGCTGCTGGGCGCCCGACCCCACCACGCGCCCCACCACGGCGCGCAGGGCCGCCACGTTGCCAGACAGGCCCACCGACAGGTTGGTCATGCCCTGGCCCGCCGTCTGCGCGCTGGCGGCCGTCCACCTGACGTGCGGCGGTGCAGTCAGCAGCACTCAACTCTGGAGCGGGCCGCCGAGGTGCGCCTGCAGATTGGGTGCAGCAGCGACGCAGAGGGCAGTTGCCGCTCCCCAGCTCCCGCTCACCTGGAGAGCACGTTGACGACGGTGTTGACCCCCGGCGTGTCCACGGCGGCCACAACCTGCGAACGGCGTGCGGGCACGCAGCGCTTGGTGGATGGATCAGCAAGAGACGCGCCGTCAGAAGCCATGCCGCGCCCATGTGAGGGCCGCCCCGCACCTTGCGTGGCTGCAGGGGCTGCTCGTTGGTGAGCATGCTGACCAGCACGCCAAACTGCTGGGACGTGAGCGGCTTGGCCGTCTCCGGCACGGGCCTCAAGTCCACAAAGTTGAGCTGCGGGTGGGAAGGGCACGCACAGCACGAGCGCGCTCGTCTCTGTGAAAGCGAGGGCGAGAGAAGCAAGAGATGTGCAGCGCGCCACGCACACCCGCACCAGCAGCAGGGAACCACACCCACCTTGAGCATGCCCTCCCTTGGCAGCACAATCTTGTGCGGGTCCTCCGTGTCGACAGGCCGCCCGTCGATGGAGCACTGCACCAGGCACGTGTGGAAGGGCCAGCGGCACAGGCCCAGGTCGTGCTGCTGCGTGGCCGACAGCAGCAGGCGCCGGGCAATGACGGCCGCCACCGGGTGGCTCAGCATGAGCTGCCACGCGCCCGTGGGGTTGGCCGGGTGGAATTGCCTGCAGCCAAGGGGGGGGGGGGCACGTGTGGGGGTAACGCACTGAGAGGCAGGCGTGGTGTTGAGGCGTACGGACCAAACAGCTCACTGCAGTGCGCGCGCACATGAGGTCGCCGACGCGCTCGTTGAACTGCGCCGCCCCGTTGCTGTCCAGTGCCGCCACCACCAGGTGCGCGTTCTCGGGGTCCGTCAGCTTGCCGAAGCACTGCGCTCAGCACCAGCGTACCATGCCACCACACACCGCTGGTGCACGGTCATGGCCCAGCGAGGTGCAGTTGCTCGCGGCGGCGACGGAGGTTCTCCCAGCGCACCTGCACGGCAGCCTGCGTCTTGGCCGCCGAGTCGTGCAGCGCGTCCAGCACCTGCACCAGCTGCGTGCACTTGAGGTAGCTCTCACTCGTGATGGCGCCTGCGCACCACATCGCAAACGACCTGCCCAGAGCCACGTGAGCCGCCCAGCCCGCAAACAACTGTGTGCGGCAGCGGGCCAGCGAGCACACACACACACACACACACACACACACACACACACACACACACACACACACA
>VFQP010005836.1_pt1 | contig 10484 bp, 12 predicted proteins | sample 3512351 | NCBI WGS metagenome assembly VFQP01 (sample SAMN10412372, study PRJNA504923) | tailings metagenome | isolation source: Relicate 1 Philex TSF1 revegetated site | place: Philippines: Tuba, Benguet | collected 2017-08-29
GCCTCCTTCTCCACGTACTGGCGCGCACGCGCGCGCGCCTCCTCCATGCGCTGCCGGGACAGCGTGCGCCGCGCCTCCAGGTCCAGCTGCGCGGCGGCACGCACCAACACAGTGCGCCCAGGCATCACCGCGCGCTGCTGCTGGGAGCTGCGCCCCACTGGGACACCTGGCCCGCGCCGCCGAGCTCGTCGCGTCTGCCTGCCCAGCCAGGCAGTGCAGTTCAGTCAAGGGTCCCAGCGGGCGCACCATCATGAACTTGAACTTGCCCTCCTTGGCGGCTTGGGGCACGGGCCGCGCGTAGAACGGCCTCTGCGCGGCAAAGTGGCAGCTCCGTCGTTCAGCACCAGGCCCTCTAGCTCCAGGCGCCTGGCCCCACAAGATGCGTTGGGCTCACCTGGAAGCGGTTGGGGTCCTTGGACAGCTCGGCCAGGTAGGCCTTTTCGTGCGCCCGCTGCTCGTCTCGGTCCTGGAAGCTGAAGGGCTTGTCCACCAGCCTGCACAACGCGCCACGCAACGCGCCCAAGTCGCGCGGCGTTGGTGGTGGGCACGTGCCGACAGCAAGTGTGCGCACCCTTCCACGGTGTTCAAGCGAGCGCACTCACGACGCGAGCTCCGCGAGGCGGCTGTCGCGGTTGACCTGCCGGCGGACCTCGGCCTCGAGCAGCAGCTGCGCGTACTTGGGCTCCGTCACGGCCCTGCAAGGCGGGCACGCGCGCCGCGCGGAGGGGTGGTCGCAGCGAGCCGTGGGTGTGGCTCGCGTGCGAGGCACGTCGGAGGGCACGCGCTCACGATGGCACGGGGTTGGCCTTGAAGCGCCACCGTCGCGCCGCGCTCTCCTCCTGTTGCTTGATCGCAATGTCCTGCTCGCACTTGACCTGCGCGGCGGAGGAGGACCGCGAGCGTCGGGGGGCAGCGCTGATCCGCACGCCGCACACCCCGGCGAACGAGCGAGGCGCGCTGCATTCAAGTCGACTCGCGGCGCGCGCGCCCCACCGTCATGATGGGCTTGGGCCGCAGCTTGGCGCGCTGCTCGAACGTAAAGGGCTGCGGCTTGGTCGGCGTGAAGCGGTGGGCGTGCCCGCGGCGCCTGCCGCCGGGCCCGTCCGACGCGTAGCCGGGCAGGTCGGGCGACACGATCGGCACAAAGTGGTCGTCGACCAGCGCCTCGTCGCGCGGCGTGAGCGGGTTGGGCCTGCGTGCGCGGGCGGTGGGAGTGCCGACGCGCAGCCCGTTCATCGTCTGAACCGACGTGTGCGCGCAGCTGCTCCAGAAGCCATGACTCGCGGGCCACTCACCCAGGGCTGCTGCCGCGCGTGTCACCGCGCAAGGCCCTTGGGTCGCTCGTGCTGCGTGGCAAAGCGCAGCAGGCGGCGCGGCGTGAGGCGCACGCTGCGCGCACCTAAACACGCGCCACGACCGGCTGAAGTCGCACGCACCTGGCGCGGTAGCCCTCCCGCGCGCCCAGCCTCTCCCGGTAGTAGTCCATCCACGAGTCCTGCTGCTGCCACGTTTGCTGCGGCACGCACGCTCGCATGCACGCAACCACACACACCCGTGAGAGGAGCACCGCGTGGCCAACGTGCATTGCTTGCCGTGGTGGTGGGTGCTCGGCGCAAGCGCGGCCTGCGCACCGCCCCACCTGCAGCAGCGCCTGCAGCTCCTGCGCCTCGCGCTTCTGCCGCTCCAGCTCGGCGCGCTGCTCGGGCGTCAGCGCCTCCAGCGCCTCTGCCTCCGCCGCCTGCACCCCACCAGCACACAGGTGGTGGGCCCGCCAACCTTCTCCTCCCATTCCTCCGCAACGCAGCCAGCGCGCCAGGCGCTCTCCACCTGACGCTGCAGGCCGGCACGACGTGCGTCGCGCGTCCAAGGGGCAAAAGCGCCGCGCCCTCACCTGCCGCTCCCGCTCCTCGTCCGAGTGGTAGCCCTCCTCCAGCGCGCGCCGCTGCATCTCCACGTCCATCTGTGCACGGCGCCCCCACAGGCAGAGAGAGGCCGTTTCTCTCTCTCACGTCCCCGTCGCTGAGTCAGCCGCCCTCGCCCGCACCACCGGCCCACCCTGCCGAGCACTGCTTGCGCGGCAGGTGCGCACCTGCCGGTTGTACTCTTCGAAGCGGTCGGGGTCGAACGCGCCGGCGGCCATGCGGAACTCTGCCTCGGTGAGCGCGGGGCCCGTGGGGTCGCCCTGCAGCCGCACGGCGCTGTCCCGCGCCACGTGGTCGGCCAGGCTCTCGCCCTCCGCTCCTGCGCGGCCGCCACGCACGCAGGCGCGGGACGCACCAACGGTCAGACACGCACACCAGCGGCACGCGACCGAACCACAGCGTGGTGCGCACTGCAGAGGCACTGCCACCGGTGGAGGCGGCCCGGTCGAGGCCAGAGCGGGCGCGCACCTTGCTGCGGGGCGGGCCCGCCCGCCTGCACGGCCGCGTCCCGCTCCCACTGCGACGCCGCCCACACGCCCTGCGCCTGCCTGAGCGCGTCGGCGGGCGGCGCTGGCGCCCACGCCCACTGCTGCTGGTGCGGCTGGGGCGTGAGGAAGGGGGCTCGGTGCGGCGGCGGCGGCTGGCGGAACGCCTCGTCGTCCGAGGCCCAGCCGGAGGAGCCCGGCTGACTCAGCGAGGAGCCGTGGGTGTTGCCGCCCGGAGGGGAGGGCGAGCGGGAGCCGTAGAAGCCACCGCCAGAGCGGCGACTGGGCGGCTGGTGCCTGCGCAGCAAGCGTTGCACGGCCACGAGCAAAGGTTGCGGTGGGCGCGAGGTGGCAAGTGGAGCGCGATGAGGCAGCGGGGGGCCCGGCCCGGCGCGGCTTGCCTGGTGGGCGAGGCGTAGTAGGCGCGCGCGCTGGGCGAGCGCGAGCCGTAGCGCTTCCGGATGCGCTCGCTGGCCTCGATGGCGTCCTCCGCCCTTCGCTGCAGCTGCGAGGACGACGGCAGCTCGCTGCCTCGGCCCTGCGCGCACGAATGCAGCAGGCGAGCTGGTGTGAGGCACTGTTCGTGCCGTGACAGGCAAGGAGGGCTCGGCTCAACGCAGGGCACTCGCACTTGGTGGCTCGCGCCAGGCGCCGTGACGGGGCGGGACGGGCTGCGGCTCTTGCTCCTGGACCTGCGATCGCGGTCAGGTGGGAAGAACTCGACGCAAGCTGCCGACGAAAGCGGCGCGGCCAGTACGTCCCAACCCGGCTCTGTCGCGCTCGACGCACCTGCTGCGCTCGGCCTCGGCGGCGAGGCGCACGCGCTCCGCCGCGATGGCCTGGTTCTGCGCCTCGGAGCGCAGGTAGTGCTGGTCGGCCAGCGCGGGGTGCGCGTCGTCGAACGACAGGTTGTGCTGCGGCGCGGACACGTGCCACGAGCCACACACGCACAACACCTGGCGCCAGAGCCCCCGCCAGCGACGTTCCCCCGAGGAGACCAAGGGGCCCTTGCGCGAGGTGCCTCAAGGAGCCCCTGGCCCCCCTAACAGCGCAAGCTCACGGCCGCACCTGCGCCAGCGTGACCATGGTCTGCCCGTCAAATGCCCGGGGCTGCGAGAAGCGGTAGTCGGGCGCGCCGTCCATGTGCTGCTTGACGCGGTACCTGCGCACAACCCGCCTCCCCTCGCAACGCTCACTCGCCGCAGAGGCCACCCGCAGGCGACCTTTTCCCCACGCGCCCTTGACTGGCAGGGCACGAGCCACAAGCGCACCTCCTGAACCACTCCTCGGCGCGCCGCTTGCGCTCCTCCACCTGCTGCCGCTTCTGCTCCAGTCGCACCGTCGACGCCGACACGTACCCCTGCGGCGTCCAAAAGCCCTGAGCTGCACCCTCGCCAGACGCCGGCCGGCCGCGCGCTGGCGCCGCGCCCCCCGGGCTCCCGCCGCCCGCCACCGCCGGGTCCAGAGCGGGGCGCTGCGGCTGCCCTCCAGGCACCCACGCCGGCGTGACGCGCTGCGGGGAGCGCCCGGCCCGGCCCGGTGAGGAGGAGGCGGAGGTGGGGGGCGACGCCGCCTGGCGGCCCCCGGCGCGCCCGCCCGGCGGCTGGGCGCGCGCGTGGTGGCCGGGCGCCTGCAGCAGGCGCTGGCTGACGGGCGGGCCCTGGTGCGCGGGGCGCGCGCCGCGCGGGGGGGAGAAGCGGTGCTGCAGCGCGTGGGCGTCCTGGGGCGCCATGGCCTGCGGCACCTGGCCCGTGAGGTGCGCGGTGAGCGAGGCGGGTCGCGTTCCACCTGCGATGTGGGGAGGAGGAGCACGAGGGACGGCGTCGCGGGCGTGCTGAGCCCTGGGTCGTGGTCATCACAGACAGCACCTGCGCTGCTGGGCGTGCCCTGCCGTGGCCAGCTCGCCCCGGGTGTGAGCCCACGCACCTGCTTGCCGGGGTGGGGAACCTGGCACGTGCCCCCTGCAGAGCATGCCACGCCGGGCAAGCACGCAGCATTTGCCTGCCAGAGACTCGACACCCACACTGGCACGAGTTAGGGGTCCCTCGCGCGGGCACCACCGCCTCCTGTGGTTGCAAGAGCGCGCCGCACCTGCCGGGGGGCTGGGCGCTCTGCGGCCGCCCGCTGCTGCGCCTGGCCGCCGCCGGCGCGGCGCCCGGCGCCTGCGGCGACAGCGGCCGCTCCAGGTACGCCAGGGGGCTGTGCGTGGGGCGGTTGGCCAGGGCGGCGGCCGTGTGAGCCTGCACGCTGCCCGCCGCGGCGCCCGCCGCCGCCTGCTGCACGGCGCGCTGGTACTGCACGGGCAGGCGGGCGGGCGCTGGCACTCCAGGGAGCGGAGCTGGCAGCTGCGGCGCGGCTGGAGGCGGCGCTGGTTGTGGAGGCTGTGCCGGTGCTGCGGGAGCGAGCACCGGTGCGGGCTGCTGCGCGGACCCGATGAGGGCGTCGCCACCCGCGGCACGCCCGCCTGGATGGAGCATGTCTGCGAGCGCCCACACATGAAATCGTTAAGCATTGCGGTTTCCACCAAGAGCACGGCGCTGCACGCAGCGGAGCAACGCAGAGGCATCGCCGCACACCTGCCGCGGCGGAGGCAAGGTAGTCCTGCCGGCCGTCGAGCCCCGACGCGACGGGGCTGGAAGAGAACATGTTCTCGAACTCCTCGTCGGTCACCGCGTAGCCCCTCGCCGCCTCGATGGCCTGCGCGCGTCGCCCGCGGAGGGCGCGCCACACACACACTCGCTGGTGTGCGTCCTGTCCTGCCGTGCGCGGAGATGGCGGGCCCATTGCTCTCCAGCACGCACCTGGCGAGCTGCGGCGCGCGCCACTGGCCCGCTGCCGAACCGCGAGCGAATCTGCTGCAGCAGCTGGTCCATAGCGCTCAGCACGGTGTGCGCGCGTGCACGCGGGTGTGCACCGCTCAACACAGGCTCCTGCTGCAGCTCCTGAGGCTGCTGCTCAAGGGATGTTGATGCAGCTCATGGCGACGCTGCCCGCATCGCAGTAGCGCTTCTTGCTGCTGAGGAGTCCAGCCCATGCGCATCCACCCAACGCGGGCGCCCGATTCATTTTCGATCGCTCATCGTCCTGCGCCGCACGCCACCGTGTACGCACGCAATCGCTCTCCCTCCATCGATGATCAGCGTCGCCTGACGCGTCCCTGCGCGCCTGGAGGCCGCCTCAGCTCCAAACGATCTTCAAGCGCACAGCGGCCAGGCCACCGGAGGAGAGCAGCGCGGGCGTGCGGCAGGCGGGTGAGGCGCAGCCACCATGTTTGGCGCCGCGGCCGTCAACAAGAACCCCCCATACAACCCGCATGGCGACCTGGAGGTATCGGTGCCGCCCGACCTGGACGGCGTGAGCAGCCTGGCGTGGAGCCCGGTGGCCAACCACCTGGTCGCGACGAGCTGGAACAACAGCGTCTACGTGTGGGACGTGCAGCCCACCGGGCAGACGGTGCCCAAGGCACAGAACAAGGACCACCAGCAGCCCGTGCTGTGCAGCGCCTGGAACCCAGACGGCATGCAGGTCTACACCGGCGGGTGCGACAAGACAGTGAGGCTGTGGAACCTGGCCACCAACCAGAGCCAGCAGGTGAGACGGCGACGGGATCGATCGCCGCAGGGGGCGGCTCGCCCGCGGCGTGCACGCAGCGTTTGCCCATCACCACCCTGCACGCGTCAGGTTGCCCTGGCCAAGGGCAGCGCCAGAAGGCGTGCTTACAGGACGTGCTTGACGCCCGCCACTCGTCGGCACACGTGCTGCGTGCACGGCACGGGCCTGAGCAGGAGCGCTTCTTGCCGGCAACGGCGCTTCTCAACAGATCTCGCCTGCGGGGCGCCGCCTGGAGAGAGGGAGCCCGCGCAGCAGGCCACCTGCGCGCACTGTCACAAACGTCGCCCCCTTCCCCCCCTCCCACACCCGCGCTCGCTCGCCACGCACAGGTCGCGCAGCACGACGCGCCGGTCAAGCACTGCTTCTTCGTGCAGCCGATGAACCTGCTCATCACGGCCAGCTGGGACAAGACGCTGCGCTTCTGGGACTGCCGGCAGCCCACGCCCGTCAACACGCAGCAGCTGGCCGAGCGCGTCTACGCCATGGACGTCAACTACCCGCTGGCCGTGGTGGGCACGGCCGACCGCAACCTCTACCTGTACAACCTCACGCAGCCGCAGCAGCCCATGCGCGTGCTGGCCTCGCAGCTCAAGTGCCAGACGCGCTGCATCGCGTGCTTCCCCGACAAGCAGGGCTACCTGGTGGGCAGCATCGAGGGGCGCGTCTCGGTGCAGCACGTGGACGAGCAGGTGCGCGGTGGCACACACGCGGGCGTGCTCTGTGGCCGTCGAGCCGTGCGTGTGTGCGGGAGGGGCGGCTGCTCAGAGCCGTGCTGGGCAGCGGGCTGTCCTGGCGTGGTACGTGACCTGCTCGCTCGCTTTGGCTCCTCCTCCCCGCTGCGCGTTGGCCTTCTTGCGCAGGTGGCGCAGACCAAGAACTTCACGTTCAAGTGCCACCGCGACAACAACGACATTTACGCCGTCAACAGCATCTCGTTCCACCCGGTGTTTGGCACGTTTGCCACGTCGGGCAGCGACGGCACCTACACGTTCTGGGACAAGGACAGCAAGCAGCGGCTCATGGGCAAGACGCGCGGCGTGTACGCCAACAACGCGGCGGCGCCCATCCCCAGCTGCACGTTCAACCGCGACGGCACCATCTTTGCCTACGCCGTCTCGTACGACTGGAGCAAGGGCTTCAGCGAGTACCAGCCGCAGCACATGAAGAACACCATCCTGCTGCACCCGGTCAAGGAGGACGAGATCAAGGCCAAGCCCAAGCAGCCCACCGTCAGCACTGGCCGGCGGTGACGAGCCACAGGTGCCGCTGCCACCGCTGCGTGCCTCTTCTCTGTTTGTCGCACACGCGGCGGTCTGCCCCGTTGTTGTGCAAAGGCGACGTCCTGGCTGACCCGGATGCTGCATCAGCGCCGTGAATCTTCTGACTCCGTACCCGCGCCCGCCAGTCCAGGGGCGCGCCGCCCTTGGCCGAGTGGCGCTTCACAAGTGCAGGTAAGAGACAAGCGCTCGACACCCGTCTCGCGTCGCCGCCCGTTCTGCGCACCGGGGCGCCAGAGCAGCAACGCGGCCAGTGGCACCGCGCTTCGAGGGGCCCGCGCAGTGTGCCCGACTCCTTCCTGGGGGAGGTTTCGATTCGCGGGGGGCTCCGAGGGGCGCGCGCAATGCACCGCCTGCAATGATCTGCGCCACGCCCTGCGCGGTGCCCTAACTCTTTCGTCTCGCTCTTCGTGGCTCCTCAACCTTTTGCCCTCCGCCAAAAGGCATGCTCCCTGGCGAGCTCCGGGCGAGCTCTGCTGCGCACTGCTCGTGCGAGCGGTGGATTGCGTTGATTGCCATCGACGGCGTCCACGGCGCGCGCTCTCAGATGGCGCGCTGGCCGGGTTCGTGCGCGCTGCCCAGTGGAGGACTGCGCGCTGCCCAGTCCGACTGGCGCCGACCACTCTTATTGGGGCACATCTGTGCGCCTTTTTGAGCAGACAGTGCTGCGCGCCGCTGCACATTCGCACACGCACACACACGCGCGCGCTCGGTGAGCACACAGAGACCCGCGCCCGGCACACCCGCTGGTTGGCGCCGCTCATCTCAAGCGCTAGGCGAGGCGCAGCAGCAGCAGCGGCGGATTCCAAGAGCAGCAGGACCAGGGACGCGCCGACCCCAGCTCCACAGCTGGAGCAGCTCCTAGCCTTCGTCCCCTCGCTCTCGCGCAGGTGAGCGCCACAGTCACCTCCTCGATGCAGTTTAAGTGCGCGCGGCACGAAAGGGACCAGGCGCAACAACAGCAACAGCACAGCAGCACCGCCACACTGCTCAACGGGGCGCAACTCGCGTGTGCACCAGGCCGCTCGCACCTCTTTTTTCGCGGCCCGCCCGCCTTTGGCGACACACCTCGGATTGTCGTGTCCGCGCTGTTGGACGCGCGCAGAGAATGGCAGCCATCACTGCTCAGGGCGTGGCCCGCAGCCGTGGACTCGGCCGGCTGACCGGCGCGTGGTGGAGGGTCCCCGGCGTTGCTGTAGCGCTGCTTTTTGCGGCTCAGCAGACGGCGGCGGACATGTCGGCCCGTGGCTGGTGCGCACACTGAGCCAAGCACGTAGGCCTCGCAGTTGATCTCTTGAGGACTACAATCCTGGAGATCTGGGCGTGACAGGGAGGCAGCCTTCTCCCTCCCTGCGCATCACGATCACCACAAGCGGGACATGCGAAATCGACGCGCTTTTGAAATGTTGCTGCTCCCGTGTCCACACAGGCTCGTCAACGTGCCCACCAAGGACGACGCCCACCAGCACACGCGCCGCATGATGCTGCAGCACCAGGTGCGTGCAGGCAACGCAAATCTGCGCGCTCGCAGCGCGCTCTCTGCGGGGCATCGCGCCGTTCCCCTCGCAACACCTCTTGTTGCTACACGCGCGCAGGAGCAAGGCCACGAGCTCATGCGCACGTGGTTTGCCGACTGGAAGGGCTTCTTCGCCAAGGTGTACGCCAGCCAGGCCGAGGAGGACAAGGCGCTGCAGGCGTTTGAGGACAACATGCACCGGGTGCACGCCATCAACACCAACGCCAACCTCACCTTTTGGGCCTCTGGCAACCAGTGAGTTGGCGCGCAGAGGCTCCCTGCTTGTGCTGCTGCATTAGTCGCACAGCCACGGCACGGGTGGCTTTGAGCCCGCGCCTCATGAGCACGGCGCCCCTCGGCCCACGCTCGCAGGTTCTCCGACCTGTCCTGGGACGAGTTCAAGCGCATGCACCTGCAGCACGTGCCCTTCAACGGCAGCATGTTCAACCACCCGGGCAGCGGCCGGGGCGTCGACGTGCATGAGGAGACGGACGCCGAGGGCGGCGACGTCGAGCGGCAGCCAGAGGCCCAGCAGCCCACCACCCGCCGCCGCCTGCTCGCAGACTCGTGGGACTGGCGCAACAAGGGCATCAGCACGCCCGTCCGCAACCAGGGCGGGTGAGTGGTCTGCGCAGCCCGCCTCTCTCGCACTGACCCAGCTGCTCTGACCCAACACGCCGCCCTCCACACCAACATCTGAACCCGCCTGCCGCCGCCGCTCCCCGTACCCGCAGGTGCGCGGCGTGCTGGGTCATGGCGGGCATCCACGCGCTCGAGGCCGCGTACATGATCAACGACGGGACGGGCACGCCGGTGCAGCTGTCAGCGCAGCAGGCGCTCGACTGCTACAACGTGGGCTCGTGCCAGTGGGGCAACGCCGCCGAGATGATGTACCGCGCCACCTTCCAGCCCATCACCACCGAGGCCAACTACCCCCTCTACAGCGACAAGACGGGCGCCACCGGTGCGTCGGGGGGCGGGCGAGAGGGGGGACTCACGGCGCACGGCCCCCTGCTCTCGCTGACGGCAACCGCTGCCGCCAGAGGGCGCCAGGCAGCCTGCGCTGCCATGCGCCTGCGCACGCGCTGAGTTGGTTGCGTCCGCTTCTCTGCCCTCGCGCTCCTCTCTCTGCCACGCAGGGCCCTGCCAGACCGACCGCGCCAACTCGCCCGACAAAACGGTGGAGCTCTCGGGCAGCACCGGCGTGAGTGCGGCCACCCCCGCCTGCGTGCGGTCGACCACCGCCTGGCGCGCAAACGCCCCTGCCCCCGCCCCTTGCGCCACACCCCGCACGCGCCGACTCCACTCCTGACCGTGTGGCGGCTGTGTGCTCGCCACCCACATGTGCGCTTGCAGTACGAGCGCCTGGAGAACCAGCCCGAGGACGTGCTGCTGAGCAAGATCCAGAAGAACCCCGTCGTGCACCACTACGAGGTGGACATTGCCTTCATGCAGTACGCCGGCGGCGTCTACTCGGCGCAGAGCTGCTCGGGCAACTCCCTCAACCACGCGCTGGTCGCCTTTGGCTTTGACCGCGGCGCCGGCTGGCTGCTGCTCAAGAACTCGTGGGGCGCCAACTGTGAGTCCAGCGCTATGTGTGTGTGTGTGTGTGTGTGTGTGTGTGTGTGTGTGTGTGCATCTTGCATCAACGGAACGGGCCACCGCCCGCGGG
>VFQP010005837.1_pt1 | contig 10481 bp, 12 predicted proteins | sample 3512351 | NCBI WGS metagenome assembly VFQP01 (sample SAMN10412372, study PRJNA504923) | tailings metagenome | isolation source: Relicate 1 Philex TSF1 revegetated site | place: Philippines: Tuba, Benguet | collected 2017-08-29
GGCCGTCGGGCGCTGGATCGTTGGCCGCAGGCGGCGGTGCGGTGGGAGCTGCAGCGCCGGGCGCTGGAGGAGGAGTGGCGCGCGCTGGAGGAGGACGCATGCCGGCAGGCGGTCGCCGAGGCGGTCCGCGAGGCGCGCCGCAGCATGGAGCAGGTGCGCGCAAGCCCTTGTCCAGCCCTAACCTCTCCTCTGCGGGATACGTTGCTGCCCCCTGCGCTGCTTCCCTCTGCCCCTGGCAGGAGGCAGGTGCGGGATGTGGGCGCCGCAACCCTAGGGTTTGCGTGGGTCGCCCATGCGGCGCAGGAGTACGTGGAGCGGGACCGTGACCTGAAGGCGGCGCACGAGGCGGCGCTTGCGGTGCTGTCGGGTCGGCACGAGGCGTCGCAGGGGCAGGCGCGGGCGCGGGAGGCGGAGCTTATGCGCGAGGTGCGTGGGAGGGGGGTGGGAGGGGGGGCGAGGCAGCAGAGTGGGGCGCAGGGGCAGGCGCGGGCGCGGGCGCGGGCGCAGGCGAGCGTCAGAGCAGACCCTCCAGGGGACCTGACACTTCCCCCCCACTTTCCCTGCAAGGAACTCCTGCAAGGAACTCCTGGAACTGTTCCTTGCCTTCCTTGCCGGGATCCTGGCACCCCAGCGTCAGGTTCTGACCCTCCAGGGGACCCATGCGCCCTGAAGCATTGATGACGGTGACGACGCCCCGCGCCCACACACGCGCTGTGATACGCCACCTCTGGGCGTTCGTTGAGGGCCAGGAAGCACACGTGATGGCGGCGGCAGCGGTTGCCTGTTTTTGGCGTCGGGCCGTTGGGCTGCCGCAGGTGGACGAGGCGGAGGGCCAGCTGCGGGCGTGCCGGCGGGAGCTGTCGGACGCTCACGCGGCGCTGGGCGCGCTGCAGGCGGAGCGCGCGCAAATCTGCAAGGAGCGAGGTGCGTCGGGGCGGGCTTGGGGCCCGTCGCTCAACGGGGAGCGCAGGGGAGCACCGCGGGGCACTGGGATGAGCGCGCATGTGGATGCCCTCAAAACCCTGGTCCCAAACCCTGGTGCCATGCAGACGAGGCGCTGGCGTCGCTGGAGGTGAAGGTGGCGGAGCACCGCTCGCGCCTGGCGGCGCTGGAGGGCGCTCAGGAGGCGCTGCGGCAGCGCCACAAGGAGCAGGTGACGCGCCTGACTTGCTGCTAAGCTTGCGATTTGGTGTGCCTTGCTGGTGGGGTTTCGGTGTACACACCTCTCAAGTGGCGGGGGAGATGGAGGGCGCGAGCGCGCAGGGATTGGACCGCGGCAGAGCTTCTGCTCAGGGCTGGAGCGTCGGGAGGGCCATTGGGGGCCCCGTGCTGTGCGTGCTGTGCCCCTTTGGGACGCAGGGCCTGGAGCACGACGCGGCGGCGGCGCGGCTGCAGCAGCGGGCGGCGGCGGCGGCGGCCGAGCGGGAGCGGCTGCAGCAGGATGTGGCAAAGCTGCAGGTAGGGCTTCGGGCTTGGGCTTGGCATGGGGGACTCGGGGGAGCAGCAAGGTGGGCCCGCGGGGCGCGCGGCCGGCTGTTCTGCTTTTCTGTTCGGCACTGCGTCGAGCCCTGACCAAGCCCTAGCCATGATCCCTAAACCCTCATGCAGGTGACGCTGGAGCAGCACAAGGAGGCGGCCGAGGCGGCGCGTGAGGCGGCAGAGCGGGCCTGGCTGGCGCAGCGGGCGGCGGCGGGCGCGCTCCAGGACGCCGTGTCTCAGGCAGCGGCGCGCGAGGCGGCCCTGGTGGCGGCGCACAAGGAGCAGGTGGGCGTGTGTGTGTGGGAAGGGGGCGCCAGGTGTGGGTGGGAGGTGGGCGCCTGCGGCGACTTGAGGCTGTCCTGCCAGCGGCGTGCACGGAGCAGGTGCGCGCGCCTCCTGCGGCCGCTCGCCTCTGCAACAGGGCTCCGAAGCCCATGACAAGGTTTGTCAGCTGTGGCGCAGCCGCAAACTGGAGCAGGCACGGCTCTCTGCGGGGTACGGTGACTGGACGGGCACGGCCTGCTTGGCGAGAAATTGCCTAGTCGGGAGGTGCACGACCCAGCGTTCCTCAACCACGCCTACCGGCGTTCCCTTTCTTCCTTTCTTTCCTTCTTTCTTTCTTTCTTTCTCTGCGGGGTGGCAGCGGCAGCGGTCTCGTTGGCCGCCTGGACGGATGCACGCTGGTTCAGCATGCGTCAAGATGGTCCACGCGTGTGTGTGGGGTACACGCGCGACGGGGTGATAAGGCAGCAAGGACCAGCAGCGAGGAAGATCAGGCACCAGCCCAGGCCAGGACAATCGCAGTCAGGACACGGACGCGTACACGTACCTTGTGACGTGTGACATGTGCCGCAGGTGTCGCGCCTGGAGGCGCGGTTCGCCCACCAGCTGTCGGCGGCCGCGTCCCAGCTAGGCGCCCTGCGGTCTAAGCAGGAGGCGCTGGGCGGAGCGCTGGTGGGTATGGTGCTGCAGCAGTCACAGGCCGGCACGCCCACCCAGCAGCAGCAGCAGGGGCAGCAGGCGGGGGGCGTGACGGGCGTGCGCCGCGCGGCGTGAGCGGCAGATCGTGATCGTGCGATGGTGCAGCGTCCTGACGAGCCTGGGTGACGCTATGGAACACTGCATATACGACACGACAGTGCCGCTGCTCTCCTTTTAGTTCCTGCTGTTCGGCTGTCCTCGTGAGCTGTCGCGCGCGCCATGAACTTTGGACACGTCCGGACGGAAAGTGATGCCCCGCACACCGCTGCCAGAGTTGGAAACTTGCTCTCTTCAACCTGCTCCAGCTGCACCATTGCGCAGATCCCTGCTCTGCTTGTCCCCACTGATCACCACCCAGGCAGCAAGCACGCAGCGTTCGGCGGCAATGGTGGCGTTCTTGCTCACAGCGTCGCTCTGATCACGGCGACGACGACGCGCGCAGCTCAGTGAGGGCGCGTGGCGATGGCGGGCCAGGCGGGGACTTCTGCGGCAGGCTGGCTGGCAGGAGCCACCGGCCCAGCAGCGCTGGCGGCTACACTCAGCGCCTTCGTAGCAGCAATCACGAGCGCTGTGCTGCTGCTGGCGGCCGTGGTGCTGGTGGCGCTGCGGTGGCTGCCACGTCGCAAGCAGGTGGGCACGCCCGGGCGCACGCTGCAGGCACAGCACTGCGCGCTACGCTGTTAGTTGCTGCAGCATCTCGCGGGCCACGTGGTGACCATCAGCAATCGTGCCGTGCGTGGGGTGGGGCAGGCCTGCGCGGCCGCGTTCCTGGCGGCGTTCGCGGCTGGGATCTGGGCACGCCGCTGCTCTTGACCACGTTCAAAGCAGCACGAAGGTCGAGCCTGCAGCAAGCTGCGTATGTGCGCCGGCCGGTCCCTGCGCGTTGTCCCCCCCCCCCTCCCTCGCAGGGCGTGGTGGCGTTCTTCCACCCGTTTGCAGACGGCGGCGGCGGCGGCGAGCGCGTGCTCTGGTGCGTGCGGGCGATGCCATCCACCCACACCACCCTGGGCCTTGCATCGCACCGCGTGGCACCAGCAGTCCGCAGCAGATGGGGCGTTGCGGCAGCGCCCGCCTCAGAGCCACACCGTGCAGCGCGCCCACGCGGCCCCAGTGCTTTAGACGCAGTCGGGCCACGTCCTTCAGGCCAGGGGTGCCGGGATTGGATGGATCCAAGCGTGGGACACACCGGGGGTATGCCATCGCCGCCTTCCTCCCGTTTGCGGCGGCGGCGATATCGCTCACGCTCGTCGCTGTGCCGGCAACGGTGGGAGTGCAGGATGTGACAGCGAACGACCTGGGATATGCTGCTTTGGGCTCCCGCCCTCGGCGTCGCGTTCGCAGGTGTGCGGTGCAGGCGGTGCACGCGGCCGCGCCGCAGGCGGCAATCGCCATTTACGCGCGCGAGGGCGTGGACGTGGCGGCGCTGGTGGCGGACGCGCAGCGGCGCTTCAACGTGGACCTGTCGGCCGCCGCGGGGCAGCTGCAGGTGCGGGGCGGGGCTTGGGGCTGTGGTGTGGCTGCGGTGCGTGCGGTGCGGTGGCAGCGGTGGCCAGCGGCAGGCGTTTGGACGCCGCAGCTGCGGCGGAGCCCAGCTACCGGGCGTATCAGATGTCTCGCAGCGCAAATGCACGCGGGCCGAGAAGCGCGCAGGGGTGCAGAGGCGTGCCACGCACACACGCACGCACACGGCAGTTCTGCGTCCGGGGTGTCCAGCGGAGATGCTAGTCTCCACACGTATGAGCGTGTGCAGGTCGTGCCTCTCAAGCTGACGGCCCTGCTGCTCCCGGAGCGGTACCCTCGCCTCACGCTGCTGGGGCAGGCGTGGGGCGCCGTGCGCGTTGGCCACGAGGCGCTGAGGCAGCTGGTGCCCGAGGTGCGCATGGGTTGCGGTGGTGGCGTTAGGGCTTGGGCTCGAGGGTGTCGGGCGCCGAGGAACGTGCGCGCTTCACTGGCGCCCACCAGCCTGGATGATGCGTCATCATCCATTCTCTGTTCTCTCCATGCGCCACTCGCTGAGCGTCATTTCCGTCCCGCTGTCCTTCGCTCTCCACCCGCCCTGCTGCACACAGGTGTTTGTGGACACCACGGGGTGGGCCTTCACCTACCCGCTGGCCCGCCTGGCGGGCGCGCGCGTCGCGTCCTACACTCACTACCCAACCGTCTCAACCGACATGATCACGCGCGTGGCGTCCCGCGAGGCCACGTACAACAACGACGCGGCGGTTGCACGTGCGCCACGTGTGGGGGGCGCGGCGGTGGCTTTTCTTCTGGGGGGTTGGGGGTCGCACAGTGCGCGCGTTTGGGCCGCGGCGGCGGCTTTTTGTTGGGGGGGCAGGGGTTCCACGTGCACCTGTGGCGTCTTGCGAGGCCACATACAACAACGACGCGGCGGTTGCACATGCGCTCGCGGGACGGTGGCTTTTCCTTGGGGGGTGGGCTGTGGTTTGCAGGCGTCAGCGCGTGGGCCTTGGTGTTGCTGCGGTGTGCGCCGGCCACCGGTCCGCGCCCTCCCTGCCGCACGCTTTCCATCCCACGGCTCTGCAGTCCTCTTGCACTCACGTTTCTTTCCTTTCCCTTCCTCTCCCTTCCTTTCCTTTCCTTTCCTTTCTTCCCCCTGCAGGCAGCTCGCTCCTGTCCTCGGCCAAGCTGCTCTACTACCGAGCCTACGCCCTGCTGTACGGCGCGTGCGGAGGCGCCGCAGAGGTGAGCTTTGCTTCCACCTCTTGCCTGCCCCTCTCGCCCGCGCCCGCCCCGTGCGCCACCATCGCGGGCTGCTGGCCACGTGCCATGTTAGCTCCTGGGCATGGCGTGCCCCTCTCGCCTGCGCCCGCCCCGTGCGCCACCATCGCGGGCTGCTGGCCACGTGCCACATTAGCTGCTGGGCTTGGTGTGGCGTTCCCCATTTTGCTCCTTTTCCCCTGCTCCACCACTCCAGGTGGTTGTGTTGCTGCGGCACCAGGAGACATACAGTAGTCTCATCGCCCTGCTTGCCCTGCTGATCCGTTTGCCTGCCCCGTCCCATCCAGGTGGTTATGTGCAACAGCAGCTGGACCCGCAGGCACATCAGCCAAATCTTCTGGTCGTGGAACCCGCCGGCGCTGGTCTACCCGCCCTGTGACACGGAGCAGCTGCAGCAGCTGCCCCTGGACAGGTGAGGACGCGCGCCGCCCTCCACGCCTGAGCTTTGCACCTGGCGCAGCCGTGTCTGGCACGCAGCGGCAGGCAGCTGCCCCTGGACAGGCGTGCGCGAGCGTCCCTCCGCGGCCTCTTGCTCTCCTGCCTGGGCAAACGAATCACCCAGGAGTTAGCGAGCGGGCAAGATAGCCGTTGGCGCCCCTGCCAAGCTGGCTTCCCGCTCTGCTAACGGGGACGTTGCGTGGTGGGTGGTGCATGGTGAGCTGCGCTGCGCGGCTGCGTAAGCCCTAAGCCCTGAAGCCCTGGTCATGGCCCGCAGGCGGCTCAAGCAGCTCTTCATCGTCAGCGTGGCACAGTTCCGGCCCGAGAAGAACCACAGGCTGCAGCTGGAGGCCTTTGCCATGGCCAAGGCGCGCGCCGGTGAGGGCTTTGCCTCGCATGGAGGTTGAGAGCTTGACGGCTCCAGGGGGGGCAGGGCAGCGCACACGCCCCGCCGTGCTCCATCCACAGCCACGGCCCGGATGTTAGGGCGCCCCGGCGTGACGCCGGTCCTCCTCCTGCGGGCGGTTTCTCAACCCAGCCATGCGGGCGGCCACGTTGCCTGTTCAGGCGACCCATCGCTTCGCCACTCTGACGTGCTCTACGGCGCGCGGCTCAAGATGGTTGGCGGGTGTCGCAACGAGGACGACCGGCGGCGGCTGGAGGAGCTCAAGCAGCATGCGGCGCAGCTGGGCGTGGCCGAGAGCGTCGACTGGTGCGCCGCATGGAGGGGGCTTAGGGTTTGGGGGGCTCCAGGATTAGGGTTTTGAGGGCGGGGGCGGCGGCGGCTGGAGGAGCTCAAGCAGCGCGCGGGCGCAGCTGGCCGTGCAGGAGGGCGAGGTTAGGGCGGGGGGCGGCGGGGGCGGTGGCGCGCGCGGGCGCACGCCCCTAGGCCCTAACAGCGGCAAGCCCTAACCGCCATGCGGCGCAGGCACGTCAACGCACCGTACAGCGAGTTGCTGGGGCTGCTGGGGGAGGCGGTGGCGGGGCTCCACACCATGCGCGACGAGCACTTCGGCATCAGCGTGGTCGAGTACATGGCGGCTGGCGCCATCCCCATCGCGCACAACTCTGGTGGGTTGGGAGCGCCCGCATTGCTAGAGGGAGCGTGAGGACGGCGTGGCGGAAGGATGCGTGGTGTCCCGGAGCCATCCCCATCGCGCACAACTTGTCTTTGTTCCTGTCCCTCTCCGTACGCCGCGACGTTATGTGAGATTCTCGAGGGCACTCTGGAGTCCGCGTGGCGGCGCGGCGTACCCTGGCCAGGGCTTGCTGCGCCTGACGCACACCTGGCAAAGCACATCGCACTGTTTTTAGCGCCCACGGCCGCTCGCGTGCAACGTAGCGCTCCCCTGCCCCGCACGCTCCGTGCACTCACGCCGCGTGCCGTGCTGCGTGCTGTGTGCGTGCTGTCCGCGCCCCTGTCCCTCTCCGCCGGACGCACGCACGGACTGCGCACTCACGCGTGCTGTGCGTGCTGTGCGTGTGCTGCGCAGCTGGCCCCCAGGAGGACATCGTGGTGGAGGTGACGGGTGATAACGGGGAGCCGCAGCTCACCGGCTTCCTCGCCACCACGCCGCAAGAGTACGCCGACGCCATCACCAAGGTGCGGAGGTCTAGGGCGTGCATGGCTCCCTCCTTAGCGCTTGGGGGGAGGGTGGGCAGGGCTTCCTCGCCACCACGCCGCAAGAGGCTTCCGGCTGCCCTCACACGACGCACATGGCGGCGCGCACGGAGGCGTCGTCGCGCGCCAGCCCTCGCCATGCAGCTCCTGAGCCCTAACCGGTACCGCCGCGCCATGCGCCCACAGGTGCTGCTGATGGACCAGAGGGAGCGGCTCAAGATCGCCGCCGCCGCGCAGAAGCACGCCGCCAGCTTCAGCGGTGCGCGCGCATGAGGCCAGGGCGCCCAACCCTAACCCGCTGCCATGCAGCTGCAGGCACACGGCGAGAACCAACGGCACACGTTGCCGCATTTGGCGCCTGCGTGCGTTTGCTCACCACGCGCAGGCGCGCGGTTCGCCGCCTCCTTCACCGCCGCCATGCAGCCGCTGCTGCGGCAGCTGGCGGCGGCGCCGGCGCGGTCCGTTGTGGCGCGGGTGGCGGGGTGACCGTTGCCGCGCCCTGCTGCGGACGCCGTGCGGCGTCGGCACAGCGGCGTCCTTAGCGGACCCTTCCCTGGCCGTACTGGCAGCACTGACAGCGCGTGCACTTCGATACAGCAAGGACAGCAGCAGCGACGGCAGCAGCCCGGAGCAGCACGCTGGTGCGTCCGCGGCGGCGGCGGCGGCGGCCCTCATGCTGGCTGCGCCCTCGGCGGGGCGTTCCCTTCCCCGCCCGCAGCGGTGACGTGGCCACGTGCCCACAGCGCCAGCAGCGGAGGGCGTGGCACAGCAGTCCGGAGCGCAGGGCCACACGGGCGCTCGGGGCATGCCATGCCCCACGTCGCGCTGAGGCATCCACGGCGGCGGTGGCGGTGGCGGCGCCGATGTTGCGGGCCGCTGGGCGGAGACGACGTACCTGCGGCGTGCTTGTGGTTGCTTGCAGCTGCCCTGCGTGCTTGTTCGTGCCGTCGTCTTGGTGGGGGCGCACGGCGTGGGAAGCACTCGAGGAAGACGTGGGCGTGGCAGGTGGGGCGCCGGTCGCTCCTCACGGCCGCCTCTGCTCTCGTGCTGCGCAGTAGCGCTGCGCGCGCTCCGGTGCAGCCCCCTGCTGTGGCAGGGGATGGTCCTCCTTGCCGCGAGGAAGACTGAGCGCCAGGGCACGCACCGGGGTGGTGAGGATGATGTACGGACGCCGACGCAGCTGCCACGGCTTGTCCCCCCCCCAAGTTCTTGTTCAATTCGCTCGCACTTGCGCTCTGCTTTTGTTGGATGGCCCACGGTGCAAGTGAGTCCTGATGGCGATGCGTTGCGCTGTGCATGCTGCGACGCCGCGGCTCGGGGGACCCGTCTCTGCCAGCGCGTTTGCAGGGCCAGCGTCGCGGCAGAAGCGCTCAATGCGAGCGTGCATGAGGCCAGGGCGGCAAGTGCCCTGTGTCCGGGATTGAGCAGCATGATCAGCATGGCGCCAGGGACTGGGCGCGGGCAGTGAGTGCGCTAGGGGGCGCTTGTGCAGGCCGGGAGCAGCAGCTCCTCGGGGGGAGGAGAAGCGGAGAGAAGCAGTATGTGCGGGCGGGTTCAGCTCAGCTCGGGGCGTGTCCGGCCTGGGAGAAAGAGACGCAAGAGGCGGAGGCTGCCAGCACGTGCAAGGAGATGCAGGTGTAGGCTTGGGGGCGGCGCTGTGAGGCAAAAGCACTCCGCACGGCTTCGCGACTCAGCGCAGCATTCCCCTTCAGGTGCACAAGGGTGGCCTGCTCAGGCTGAGGCCTACTCTTGGCCACGGCACAATCCGAGGCGCACGTGCATCGCCGCCCTCCTTGGTGAGAGGGCGCGGTGCGCGGGACCATTCACATGGCCGCCACGCTCCAGGCGAGCTGGACGACCCTCCCTGAGGGTCCGGTGGTGATGGAGCGGGGGCTGTGCGATGAACGCTGGGCCGCTCACGCGGCCGCCACGGTCCAGGCGTTGTAGCACCAGCTGAACGAGAGCGCCGGGATGGCGTAGTTGGCGAAGAGGGGGAAGGAATAGCCGTAGTTGAGGAAGTCCTGGTTTGACGTGGGGTCGTGCTTGAGCTCAATGCCGCACAGCCACACGGGCGTGCCCTGTGCGCACGAAACGCAGCGCAGCATGTCGACACACAGCACAACGAGGGATGACGGGTGGCTCGCCAACCTCTCCATCACTCAGAGGTGCCTGTTTCCGCCCAGTTGCGGAACGAAGGAAAAAACGAGGGCCGTTGGTGGGGCGTGGGTTAGGAAGGCTGGGTGCGCACACCCCTGCCCCGATAGTGCCCTCCGTTGCTGCTGCGTCAGCCACTGTAAGCGCGCGCGACTCACCGCGCTGGCCATCTGCGTGAAGTCGTAGTTGAAGAAGGTCACGGGGAACGCTCCGTTGTCCTGGTTGATGCCAAAGACGCCCTGGTTGGCAAACCACTGGTTGTTGACGGCGGGGTTGCTGCCTGCGGAAACGCATGCGACGTGGAAGCGCAGGCGCATTTGTGAATCGTCTGAAGGGGCATTGCGGAGGCCTGGAAGGTGCGCCCGCAAGACTCTTCCGGCTGCTCCTGGCCCGCAGCGCACCCAGCACGGCCCGCAGCGTGCCCAGCACGGCCCGCAGCGGAACGCAAGCAAAGGGAGAGCGCACCTGCCGTGACGGTGCGCCCCGTGTTGGTGGTGAAGTTGATGTACAGGAGGCCAAAGTCCAGCCCGCCGGTCCAGCCGCTGACGGCGGCGATGAACTCGCCGCTGGCGAGCGTCAAGGTGATTGGCGTGTTGGGCAGGCCGGGGGGCGTGGCGCCGACGGAGCTGCGCAGGAAAGGCGGGTTAGGGTTAGGGTTAGGGTTAGGGGAACCCTACCCCAATCGCGCAGGAGGAGGAGGGTGCAGAGCAGTGCTGAGGCGTGGCAGCTGCGGGCTGTGCTGTGGTCGAGCACCCCACCTCCCTCACGTCCCGTCCTTGGTGGCCACGGCGAAACGCAGCGCGGGTCTGCAGGCCCCGAGCAGGCTCCTCTCCTGGTCAGGCAAGGCCACATGCAACGCACTTGTTGGCGCCAGGCAGGTTCCACTGGAAGCTGATGCCCGCCACGCCCTGCCACGACGGCGGCGCCGGATAACCGGGGTTGTCGTTGGCGGTGAAGCGGTTGTACTCGTAGGCGTTGCTGCGCGTGCGCAGGCGTTAGGGTTCAGGGCTCGGGTTAGGGCTCAGCATGCGCCAAAGGTGGCGCGCTCTGTGGGCTGCCTTTGTCCTCC
>VFQP010005838.1_pt1 | contig 10475 bp, 9 predicted proteins | sample 3512351 | NCBI WGS metagenome assembly VFQP01 (sample SAMN10412372, study PRJNA504923) | tailings metagenome | isolation source: Relicate 1 Philex TSF1 revegetated site | place: Philippines: Tuba, Benguet | collected 2017-08-29
TCATCGCGTTCACGAGCTGGGCCATGAATTCCATCTTGCGTCACCTCCCATCGGGTCAGTCACGACATTCCGCTCGGAATGACCGTGCTATTCGAGGTTGGCTCCGCTCCTGTTACTTGGCCTGCCCGCTCAGCTCCGCTCTTTTCGGTTGACGGGGACGTTGGGGTTGGTCGTCTGGTCGACGAGGTATGTGGTTCCGACCCGGGGACGCGTCGTCGCGCCCTAGCGGTCCAGATGCACCCAGCGGTTCGTCGCGTCGAGCACCGCCAGAACGGCACTCGTTTCCGCGCTCTCCCGCACTTCACAGCTGCCCGTCAGTGCCACTGGCTCGCGACTTACACGCGCCGCCACACTGACGAAGATGAACTCGCGATCAAACGCCTCGATGAGCTTCGACCCCTCCAGCGCGAGACTGCGCTCGCCGCCCGGTGTGGCCTTCATCGCCCCGATGATCGCCTGCAACGTCGCCCGCGCGGCCAGCTCGATGCGCGAACGCTCCGTCTCCTGCCCTTCCGCCTCACCGAAGTACTCCTGGCCATCGCGCGTCAGCGTGACGCGCACCAGCACGCCCCGCGATCGCGACCGCCGCACTTCGACGTCCTCAAACACCAAAAGCCGCCGGCTGCCCGTGGTATCGGGCAGGCCCGCGGACAAGGACGACTGGTTCGTGCCAACGGCACGAAGTGGGACAGACGGCGAAGCCACGGCCGAGGTCACATGGCCGCCGGTCGCCGACATGGGGGATGCGGTCCCGACAGCCTGTGGCGCGGACGCCGCGGGCGCCGATGCAACAGGAGCAGACGCCGCTGCCGGAGCACCGGGGGCCGGAGCCGCCGGGCCATCCGTGGCCCGCGGCGCATCCAGCGTCGTGGCGATGGAAATCTTGCGGTGGTTCACCCGCAATCCGAGCTGCGCCATGAGCGCGCTCTCGATGTTGCGGACCGTGTTCTTGGGGGGTACGAGGTCGGTCGTCAGGACGTGGATTTCATCCACCGCCCCCGTCTCGCTGGGCACGATCCGCACGGACAACACCCCGGGGAGCGTGGCGATCAGCTCCTCGGCCCGACGGATGGGCAGGACGCTCCCCGCAACGATGCCGGATGGCTGGGAGGGGGACGTCATGCCGAGCAGGACTGGATTGGACAGACTGGACTCCGTGAGGGGAGGGATCCGGAGAACTGCATCCGACCATCAACGGCGCCAATCTGTGGATGAGAACGCCTTTTGGCAAGACTCATCCTTACGGCAAGATGTTGTATGACAACCATGTAACGCCCCAGACCTCAAGTTTCCTCTCCATCAGACCCCTCGTCGGGCCCTGTCTCCCCCTCGTACTCCCGCAGTTTCCGGTACAAGGTCCGTTCCCCGATCCCCAGCAATTCCGCCGCTTTTCGACGGTTTCCGCCGGTGTCCCGCAACGCCGCCTGGATGGCCACCCGCTCGATTTCCGCCATCGTCATGCCCGGTCCCAGGGTAATGACGGTGGCTGGCGGGGCCTGATCGCGCGGCTCGATCCCGTACGGTTCGCCCCCACGGAACTCCCCGCTGCGGAAATCGCCGCCACGCAGCCCCCCCGCCGAAACCACCGGGCCGAGCGTCACATCCCCACCCAACGGGGCCGCAACGTGACCGTTCCCCACCGGATGCAGACCACCGGGCGGTACACCAACCGGCGGCATGCCCAGCGGATGCACCTCACCCACCCAGCCCAGTGGCGGACGCTGCTCCACGTCCATGCGGCGACGCAGTTCTTCCACCTGCAACTTGAGCTCCACGAGCGAGCGCACGATGAACTCGAGTTCGCGCCCCTGCGCCCGCTCGGCGCCCTGCACCATGGGCCCGACGGGCACGGGCAGCAGGCGACGCCCACCGCCCTCCCGAATGGCGCGCGGAATGTCGTCGGCCACGATTTCGCGCCCGTGGGCCAGCACCACCATGCTTTCCACGAGGTTGCGCAGCTCGCGCACGTTGCCGGGCCAGGGGTACTCCACCAGCAGCGCGAGCGCGTCGGCCGAGATGCCGTTGAAGGCCCGATCGTGCAGCGCGGAGAACTCACTCACGAAGCGCCGCACCAGCAGCGGAATGTCCTCGCGCCGCTCACGCAGCGGCGGCAGGTACACACTCAGCACGTTGAGCCGATAGAAGAGATCGGCGCGGAAGTGTCCCTCTTCCACATGCTCACGCAACGGCCGATTGGTGGCCGCCACCACGCGCACGTCCACCGGGATGGATTGGCCACCACCCACCCGCGTGACTTCCCGCTCCTCGAGCACACGCAGCAACTTGACCTGCGTGCTGGACGGGATCTCGCCGATCTCATCGAGGAACAGCGTGCCGGTGTCCGCCAGTTCAAAGCGGCCAAGCCGTCGCTCGGCGGCCCCCGTGAAGGCGCCCTTCTCATGACCGAACAACTCGCTCTCGAGCAGCGTCTCGGGCAGCGCGCCCACGTTCACCGCAATGAACGGCTTCCCGCGCCGCGGGCTGAGACGATGCACCGCTCGCGCCACCAATTCCTTGCCGGTGCCGCTCTCGCCTTCGATGAGCACGGTGCTGGTGACCGGCGCAATCTGCTCCACCTTGACCAGCACTTCGCGAATGGCCGCCGATTCACCAACAAGCCCCGTCAACTCGGCGAGCTGCCGACGTTCAATGCGACGCCGGATGCTGTCGACCACATCGTCAATGACGACAGGCTTCTCCCACACCTCGGCATAGCCGATGTCTCGCAGGCGGTCCATGAGCGCCGGGTCGGCCACGTCCACGAGGCCGATGACCGAGACGTTGTCCCAGAGCAGCTGACGCACCAGCGCCACGTGCGCGGCATCGAGCAGCGCGCCGGTGAACACCACCACCATGGGCTTCGCGCGACGCAGTTCGCCGCGGACATCGTCCATGGGCGAGATGGCCACGGTGCGATGCCCGAGCGCTTCGAGCGCGGCGTTGATGCGCACCGCCGGCTCGACATCGGTGAGCAGGATGGCCACCACGCCGCTGTCGTCACCGTCGCCGGTGCGCCTCTGCGTGGTGGCCCGCACGGGTTGCGTCACGCCTTGCCCGGTCGCTTGTAGAAGGGAAGCTTGACCACGCGCGCCGGCACCCGCTTGCCGCGGATGTCCACCTCGAAAGTGGTGCCCTCGACGGCCGCGGCCGTGGGCAGATAGCAGGTGCCGATGGGAATGCCGAGCGTGGGGCTCATGGTGCCGCTGCAGACCTCACCCACCACCACGTCGCCGTACACGACCGGATAGCCGTGCCGCGGAATGGCGCGCTCCTCGAAGGTGAAGCCCACCAGCTTGCGGTCGGTGCCTTCGCTGTGCTGACGCAGCAGCACGTCCTTGCCCAGGAAGGGTTCGGCCTTGCCCAGCTTGACGAGCCAGTTGAGCCCGGCCTCGAGTGGCGTCGTGCGATCGTCGAGCTCGTTGCCGTAGAGGCTCATGCCGGCCTCGAGGCGCAGCGTGTCGCGGCAACCGAGTCCACACGGCGTGACGCGGCCGCCCGCCATGATGGCGTTCCACACGGTGCTGGCCTGGCTCGCGTCGAAGTAGAGCTCGAAGCCCAGCTCGCCCGTGTAGCCCGTGCGCGAGATGATGCAGGGCACGCCAGCCACCTGGCCCTCAACGAACCAGTAGTACTTGATGCCGTCGAGGGGCACCGAAGCCAGGGCCGCCACAATGCCGGGCGCCTCAGGCCCCTGCACCGCCAGAAGCGCCGTGGCATCGGAGACGTCAGTCATGCTGCAGTCGAAGCCGCTGCGATGCGCCTCGAGATGCGCGATGTCCTTGTCGCGGTTGCTGGCGTTGATGACCAGCATGAGGTGATCGGGAAAGCGATACACCAGGAGATCGTCGACGATGGTGCCGTCGGCGCGCAGCAGCGTGCTGTACTGCACCTGGCCCACTGCCAGCGCGGACACGTCATTGCTGGTGACCGACGAAACGAAGCGGATGGCATCAGGCCCACGCACGATCACCTCGCCCATGTGCGAGACGTCGAACATGCCGCAGGCTTCGCGCACCGCCTTGTGCTCGGCCGTAATGCCGGCGGGATACTGCACCGGCATTTCGTAGCCGGCGAAGGGCACGATCTTGGCGCCGAGGGCAACGTGGATATCGTGAAGCGGCGTGCGCTTGAGCGCAGTGGGGCTGGCAGCAGTCATGGGCGGGGTCGAAGCTGGTTGTTGGCCACAGTGGCCGAACAGGTAAGATGCCAGAATTGGCAGGACTGTGCCAGCCATGCTGGCAGTCGAACACCCGATGCGCTGCGGGGATTTCCCCGACCGCGCCACGTCCCCGCTCCGGGTATACCTTCCTCAGTATCTCGCCGGCGTAGCGCCGGCTGACTCCGACATTGCGAGGTCCTGATGCTCGTCCGCCAGATCTTCGACCCGGCCCTGGCTCAGTACGCATATCTGATTGGCTGCCCGCGCAGCGGTGAAGCCATCGTCATCGACCCCGAACGCGACATCGACCGGTACTACGCCGTGGCCGAGCGCCACAAGCTGCGCATTGTGGCGGCGGCCGATACGCACATCCATGCCGACTACCTGTCGGGCCTGCGGGAATTCGCCGAGCGTGGGGTGCGGGTGTATGCGAGTGACGAGGGCGGGCCGGAATGGCGTTATGAGTGGCTGTTGGACTCGGCCTACGACTACCGCCTGCTCAAGCACGATGACCACTTCAAGGTGGGCAACATCGAGTTTGTGGCGGTGCACACGCCTGGCCACACGCCCGAGCACCTCGTGTACGAGGTCATTGACCACGGATCGGGCGCCACGGAGCCGGTTGGTGTGGTGACGGGCGACTTCGTATTCGTGGGCGATCTGGGTCGTCCGGATCTGCTGGAGAATGCCGCGGGCCATGCGGGCAGCATGATTCCCGCGGCGCAGCAGCTGTATCGCTCGCTGGCGCGCTTCCGCAAACTGCCGGAGTTCACACAGGTGTGGCCGGCGCATGGAGCCGGCAGCGCCTGTGGCAAGTCTCTGGGCGACGTGCCGTCGTCCACCGTGGGCTACGAGCTGCGTTTCAATCCCGCGCTGCGTTCGGCCACGTCAGAGACGGACTTCATCTCGTACATCCTGAGCGGGCAGCCCGAACCGCCGCTCTACTTTGCGCGCATGAAGCGGGACAACAAGGTCGGGCCCAAGGTGATTGGTGCCGTGCCGGGGCTTCCGCATCTGGCGTCTCGTGAACTGAATGCGCTGGCCGGTCGCAGTGACGTGGTGGTGGTGGACACGCGGCCGCGCGGGGACTTCATCGAGGGGCATCTGCCCAAGTCGCTGCTGGCCGAGTGGGAGTTCCAGTTCGTCAACATCACCGGCTCATACATCGAGGAAGGCACGCCGATCTATCTCATCATCGAGCCCTCGCGCGTCGATGAAGCCACACGCCTGCTGCTGCGCATCGGGCTCGACAAGCTGGTTGGGTATTTCACTCCGGCCGACTTCGCGGCGTACGCTGCCAACGGCGGTCCGGTGGCGACCCTCGAGGCCATCAGCATGGCGGAGATGGAGGAGCGTCGTGTGGCGGGTGGCGTGCGTGTGCTCGACGTGCGTGGCAAGGTGGACTTCGACACCGCACAGGTCACCGGCGCCCAGAACATCGCGCATACACGTCTGCTGGCGCGCCTTGGCGAATTGCCCAACGATGCGCCGGTGCTGGTGCACTGCGCGAGCGGAGCCCGCGCCGTGCATGCCTCAGCCTTCCTGGCCCGCCACGGCTACACACCGAGCACGGTGGCGGATTCGTTCACGCGATGGCAGCCGGCCGTCTCCGTCTGATGCGCTGACGCAACTCGGCGGCAACGGCCTCGATGTGGCCAGCCACTTTGACCTTGTCAAAGACCCTGGCCACACGACCCGCCGGATCGATGACCACGGTCGTGCGCACGACACCCATGTACTCGCGGCCGTAGAGTTTCTTGGGTGCCCACACGCCCCACTTCTCGAGCACGCGGTGGTCCTCGTCGGCCAGCAGCGTGTAGGGGAGTGCGTGCCTGGCCTTGAAACGCTGGTGCCTGGCGATGGAGTCGGGACTGAGACCCAGCACGACGGCCCCCATGTCTTCGAAGTCGGCCCAGGCGTCGCGAAACGCGCAGGCCTCTGCGGTGCAGGCTGGCGTGTCGTCCTGCGGATAGCAGAACACCACCACCCACTGTCCGCGCAGTGACTTGAGCGTGAGCGGCTCACCGGTGTCGGTGGGCAGCGTGAAGTTCGGGGCCATGCGCCCCACAACGAGTAACATGCGATGCGTGGTGAGAAGCCGTGGACAACGGCGACTCACCCCATCGTGTGAAGCGGCTCGTTGCCCATGAGTGCGGCCATGATGGCCTTCTGGATGTGCAGGCGGTTTTCAGCCTCGTCCCAGACCACGCTCTGTGGTCCGTCGATGACCTCGGCCGTCACCTCCTCACCCCGATGTGCCGGCAGGCAGTGGAGGAAGATGGCGTGACGTGCCGCGCGGGCCATGAGCTCCGCGTCCACCTGATACAGGGCAAACGCCAGGGCGCGCCGTGCTTGTTCCTCCTCCTGCCCCATGGACGCCCAGACGTCGGTGGTCACCACGTCGACGCCATCAACGGCTTCGCGCGGATCGCGGAGCAGCCGCACATCGGCGCCACGCGCGCGGGCGGCGGCGAGGAAGTGGTCATCCGGGTCGTAGCCTTCGGGGCAGGCCAGGCGCAGACTGAAACCGAGATGGGCGGCGGCCTCGATCCAGGAGTTGGCCATGTTGTTGCCGTCGCCAATCCAGGCCACCGACTTGCCGCGCACGTCGCCGAGGTGCTGCTGCATGGTGAGCACGTCGGCCAGCACCTGACAGGGATGCGAAAGGTCGGTGAGGCCGTTGATGACGGGGATGTGCGCGTAGGTGGCGAGATCCTGGGCGTCCTGATGCGCGAAGGTGCGGATCATGATGCCATGCACGTAGCGCGAGAGCACACGCGCCGTATCGGGAATGGGTTCGCCGCGGCCAAGCTGCACGTCGCGCGGCGAGAGGAAGTGCGCCGTGCCGCCAAGCTGGTTGGCGCCCACCTCGAAGGACATGCGCGTGCGCGTGGACGACTTCATGAAGATCATGGCCAGCGCTTTGCCGGCCAGCGGCCGTGCGGTGTAGGCGCCGGTGCGCATACGTTCGGCGAGCGCGAGCAACGCAAACGTCTCGTCGGTCGAGAAGTCGGCGATGTTGAGGAAGTCGCGGTGCGGTCGCTCGGGGTGCATGGGCGCCTGCCTGGCTCGGTCGTCCGGGAAACGGAACGCAGACGGCGCGACCGGGGAGGCCGCGCCGTCTGCATGGATATGCAGGAAACTTAGTCGAGTATGGCGTTTGTCCAATGCTTGGGCGGGAATTCATGCGGGAGGCACGCCCTCTGCCCCCGGACCCGCCCGCCTACAGGATGTACTTCCGCAGGTCCTCGTCCTCGCTGATGACCTTGAGCCGCTCGCGCACCATGGCCGCGTCCACCACCACCGGCTCGCGCCCGCGGTCGGGCAGCTCGTAGAGCAGCTCCTCGAGCAGCGTGGTCATGACGGTGTGCAGGCGACGGGCGCCAATGTTCTCCATGCGCTCGTTGAGCCGCGTGGCCACACGCGCCAGCTCGGCGATGCCCTCGTCGGTGAAGGACAGCGAGGCGTTCTCCGCTTCCACGAGCGCGGCATACTGCTTGGTGAGCGCGTGCTCGGGCTCCTGCATGATGCGGACGAAGTCGGCTTCAGTGAGCGCCTTGAGCTCAACGCGGATGGGAAAGCGGCCCTGCAACTCGGGAATGAGGTCACTGGGCTTGCTGACGTGAAACGCGCCGGCCGCCACGAAAAGAATGTGGTCGGTCTTCACCATGCCGTACTTGGTCTGCACGTTGCTGCCCTCGACGATGGGCAGCAGGTCGCGCTGCACGCCCTCGCGTGACACGTCAGGGCCACCGCCCTGCCCGCGCTCGCCGGCGATCTTGTCGATTTCGTCGAGGAAGACGATGCCCATGGCTTCGGTGCGCTCCAGCGCATCGGCGGTGAGATCGTCGAGATCGATGAGCTTGTCGAGTTCCTCGTCGAGCAGCAGACGGCGCGCCTCACTGACCTTGACGGTGCGCCGCTTCTTGCGCTTGGGCAGCATGTCGCGGAACCACTCGGCCATGCTCTCCATGCCCTCGGGCGCGCCGGGCATGGCCTGCCCCGGCAATCCCGGCCCCTGCTGCGTGACCTCCACCTCCACTTCGCGGCCGTCGAGCTGCCCATCGAGCAAGAGCGCCTTGAGCTTTTCGCGCGTGCGCTTGTGCCGCTCAAGCGCCGCCTCGTGCTCGGCCTTGGCGTCAGGTGCTTCCGACTGCAGCGCCGGTGGCGTGGGCAGCAGCAGATCGAGAATGCGCTCATCAACCTTTTCGTTGGCGAGGTCTTCGACTTCGATCTCGCGCTCGCTGCGCACCATGTCGATGGCGTTCTCGACGAGGTCGCGCACCATGCTTTCCACATCGCGTCCCACGTAGCCCACTTCGGTGAACTTGGAGGCTTCGACCTTCACGAAGGGTGCGCCGGACAACTTGGCCAGGCGACGGGCGATCTCCGTCTTGCCCACACCGGTGGGGCCGATGAGGATGATGTTGTTGGGGGCGATTTCCTGCCGGATGGCCTCCGGCGCGCGCTGACGCCGCCAGCGGTTGCGCAGCGCAATGGCCACGGCCTTCTTGGCATCGGCCTGGCCTACGATGTAGCGATCGAGTTCGGCGACGATCTGACGCGGCGTAAGGTCGGCCAGCCGCGCGATGGCCTGTTGCGTACGGGGAGAGGGCATGCGATCAGGCCGTGGGCTCGAGCACGGTGATATTCGTGTTGGTGTAGATGCAGATCTCGCCGGCGATGACGAGGGCCTTTTCCACGATCTCCCGCGGTGCCAGCCCTGTCTCGCGCGCCAGCGCGCGCGCCGCGGCCTGGGCATAGGCCCCGCCCGAGCCGATGGCAAGAATGCCGTCGTCGGGCTCGATGAGTTCGCCGTTGCCGCTCAACATGAAGCCGTGGTCGGCGTCGGCCACGATGAGCATGGCTTCGAGGCGGCGCAGCACCCGGTCGCTGCGCCACTCCTTGGCCAGCTCCACGGCCGCGCGCGGCAGATTGCCGGGATAGCGCTCCAGCTTTTCTTCGAACTTCTCGAACAGCGTGAGCGCGTCGGCCACGCTGCCGGCAAACCCGGCCAGCACCCGGCCGCCCTTGAGCACCCGGACCTTGACGGCCGAATTCTTGGCGACCGTGTCGCCGATGGACACCTGGCCGTCGCCGCCGATGGCGACCCGGCCGTTCTTGCGCACCGCGAGAATCGTGGTGGCCCGGACAGGAGGAAGTGGCATATTGGAAGAATGTACCCGATTGCCTACGCCGATGTTGCGGCCGCACGCGAGCGCCTGCGGCCATTCTTCGATCCGTCGCCGGTGCGCCACTACCCGCTGCTGGACGAGTTGGTGGGCTACGGCATCCGTGTGTACGTGAAGCACGAAAATCACCTGCCCACGGGCAGTTTCAAGGTGCGCAATGGCACCGCGAGTATCACAGCACTTTCGCCGGAGGCAGCTCGACGTGGTGTGGTGGCGGCCACCACCGGCAACCATGGGCTGGGCCTCGCCTGGGCGGGCGCCGCTCGCGAAGTAGCGGTGACCATCTGTGTGCCGAAGGGCAACAACCCGGAGAAGAACGCGACCATCCGTTCACTTGGCGCCACGCTGGTGGAGGTGGGTGCACGCTACGATGAGACGGTGGCGGCCTGCCGCGACATCGCGCTGCGCGAAGAGCGCACTCTGGTGCACTCCACCAACCATCGTGAGGTGCTGGCCGGCGCGGGGACCATGACCGACGAGTGGCTGGATCAGGTGCCGGACCTCGACGCACTGGTCATTGCGCTGGGCGGCGGCTCGCAGGCCGTGGGCGCGGCGGTGGTGGCTGCGCACCGCAAGCCCGGGCTGGCCGTGTATGCGGTGCAGAGCGCGGGGGCGAGCGCGCAGCATGATGCCTGGCGCGACGGCACGCCACGGGCCAATGCGCCGGTCGCCACGTTTGCCGAGGGCATCGCAACCGGCTCGACCTACGAGTTGACGTTCGAGGCGCTGCGGCGCGGGCTCACCGACTTTGTGCTGGCGAGCGAGCCGGCCATTGCGCAGGCCGTGCGCGACCTGTGGCGCACGACGCACAATCTGCCGGAGGGAGCCGGCGCGGCGGGACTGGCCGGGCTCAGACTGCTCGCGCCGCGTCTGGCCGGACAGCGGGTTGGCATCGTGATGTGCGGGGGCAACCTCGATGCGGAGCGCGCGGCGGTGCTGCTGGCGGGTGGGACACCGTAGCCGATGCGACCCATGACTCGCTACTCAAACTCATAACTCGGAACTGATCAGTTTCGGGTTGTGGGTTCAGGTTTTGAGTAGTGGGTTGGTGTGGCCACGAACTCACTACCAGAACGCAAGACTCGAAACTGATCAGTTCCGAGTTCTGGGTTCGAGTTTCGAGT
>VFQP010005839.1_pt1 | contig 10475 bp, 8 predicted proteins | sample 3512351 | NCBI WGS metagenome assembly VFQP01 (sample SAMN10412372, study PRJNA504923) | tailings metagenome | isolation source: Relicate 1 Philex TSF1 revegetated site | place: Philippines: Tuba, Benguet | collected 2017-08-29
AGGTTAGAAGCAGAATACAGCGGCACCGCTAACAATGGCAGCGTGGGCTTAACGTATGCGCACGTCGACTATCTCCACTTTAACGGTTTTAAATTGCGTGCTGGCCAGTTCAAGCCTTTTTATGGCCTTGAGCGGGCAATGAACGCCAACTTTACTGACTTTCAAGAGCGTGGCTCTACTGACTATTTGTTAGGTCCGACTTTTGACCGTGGTGTGATGGTATTTGGCGAGCCGATCCCCGGTTTGTTTTATAACGCGTCATGGACCGATGGTAAAGGCGTCAATACGGCCACGGCTAACGGTGATGAAACCGATGCCAAATATGACAACAAAGACGCGTTACTACGCGTCGTTGGCAATATTGCACAATTCGCAAACTGGAAAGACAGCGTGGTGCACCTAGGCGGCTTTTATGCCAAAGGCCAACAAGAACCTGGCAGCATCACCACTCTCAATGTGCAGACCGAAGGTCGTGGTTATACAGTATTCTCCACGGATACGTTCACCAGAGCGGTTGACCGTAGCCGCCAGGGTTATGAACTGGCGCTCACACACGGACCACTCAAATTTCAAACCGAACATATCCAGGAGAGGTTTGATGGCAGTAATTTTGATCGCGACTTGACCGCATGGTATGCCAGCGTCAACTGGATAGTAACAGGTGAAACATTTGCCAGCACCTATAAAGACGGCATGTTTGGACGTTTGCGTCCCAAGCAGGACTTTGCCTGGGGCGGCGATGGCTGGGGGGCATTGCAACTGGGCGCACGATACAGCAAATTTGATGGCAGTGACTTTGTGACCACGAATACCGCTGGCACTGGGCGTTTGGCTGCTGGCCGTTCGAATGAGTTTGACACCTGGACGATTGGTGCCAACTGGATTCTGACGCCTTATATACGCTTAGTCGCCAACTACGTGCATACGCACTTTGATACGCCCGTGACCGTTACAACCCCTGCAAGCAGCACCAATAAAAGCTACACGTTTGATCACGAAGATGCGATTACCATGCGCGCCCAGTTCGATTTTTAGTTCACTCTTTTAAATCATGCATACGCACCACACTCAGCGATAGTTTGCAGTGGTGCGTATCTTGGCAATCCTTTTTACAAAAATGTTCGTTTTACTGCAATGCCATCAGTTACATCAACACAAAGTCTTTAGGCTGTGGCGAGGGCGGTATATCACTCTCACGCAACGCTTCCTTGAGGTCGATTTCTATCATATCGGTCAAGGCATTGATCGGTAAGGCATTGGCGCCCAGCGAAAACGGCTCCTCCAGCTCATTACCCAAGGCGTCGAGGCCAAACAGGGTATAGGCTGCCAGCGCGGTCACAAACGGCGTCGCCCAACCCAGGGTATTGGCAAAACAAAACGGGAGCAAAAAACAAAAGGTATAAGCGGTTCTATGCAGTAATAGTGTGTAGCCAAACGGGATAGGTGTATTTTGTATGCGCTCGCAAGAGGCCTGTGCCAACGCCAGCCGCTGTAATAACTCATCCAGCATTTGAAACTGAATCACTTCAATTTTTCGGTCGCGCAAAGCCTCTACCAGCAACTGCTGCATGGCACGCAAAATGACTTCTGGCGGGTTGCGGCTGGTGCGCACGGCCTGATAAAGTGTCTCCGGCAACATGGCCTGCAATTTGAATGATGAACTGGCCGGGCGTAGCTGGATCAACAACGCATGCGCATAGGCAATGCCATATTTCAACAAGCTTTGGCGCTGGCTGCTGATCGCGCCATCCTGCGTATCCAGTACTACACTTAAACGCCCCAGGCTTCTGCAGGTCAGTACAAACTCCCCCCAGATTTTACGTGCCTCCCACCAGCGCTCATAACAGGCATTGTTTCTAAAAGCGAGAAAGATGGACAAGGTGATTCCCAGCAAGGCAAACGGCCCACCATCAAATTTAGGCAACCAGTCTGGCCTGAAGGTATACACCGACACCACCGCCGCAGACAAAGTCGCTACGAATACCAGCAGCGGCATGATTCTGAGCACGATCGAGCCTTTGATAATAAAAAACAGCTCAAACAAATGTGGTCTGGATCTGACGATCAAGGGAAGCCTCCTGCCTGGCGAACCATTGCGATAATGTTATACTCGATAGTCTGTAGTCTATCTGCCAGTGCCGCACCTGTATGTTTGAAAAAGACAGGGGAAACCACTGGTTAAGCATTTTTTGTCGTCTGCGCCGTGCATCATCGCTAATGGATTAACATCATGTTGAAATGGAAAGATATTCTCAAACTCGCCAGAGAAGGCAACCTGGCACCCGATCACAAATTACAAAAGTCCATACGCGCCTGGCGCGAAATTCTGGATGATGAAGTATTTGCGATTACCCGCCTGAGTGCGACCGAGCGGCCATTTTCTTCTGAAATGTGTGTCGCTTTTACGCCGGGGCGCTACGCTTGTACCTGCTGTGAGCAAGTGCTGTTTGATTCAGGGCAGAAATTTGAATCCGCTTCTGGCTGGCCCTCATTTGACCAACCGCTGGCCAGCAATGCGATTGCCTACTTTGCTGATGAAAGCCACGGCATGCAGCGTGTTGAAGTGAAATGTAATGTGTGTGACGCGCATCTGGGGCATGTGTTTCCAGATGGCAAAACCGAAAGTGGCTTGCGTTATTGCATTAACGGTAAAGCCATTACGTTTGTCGCCAATTAAACCACAAAAAAATGCGCGGCCTGACAGCCTGACCGCGCAGGACTCACTTTAAGATTAATGGGCTAAACGTCTGCCGAAACTCACGGCATAAGCAGTTGGCCGTGCCAGCAAGATAGGATCCTGGCTAGGGGCAATGCCATCAGTCAGTTGCAGCGGGTTAAACATAATCGGTTTTTCTGCCGCTTTGCTGTCAGCCACCGCTTTATTTAAAGTCAGCGTACCCAGCTCTACCGTTTTCCGGCTGTCTGGCCATACCACGGTCGCATTGTTCACCTCATCCCCTGGCTCAGCCAGTTGCAGCAATATTTTGTACTGCACGCCTTTGGCCTGCACGCGCTCAACAATGTCTGTCATCAGGTAGTCGGGGGCCGCTTTATCAGCGACTTCCTGACTTAAATATTGTGCACCAGCCACCGGCACAATCTGATAGCGGCCATATACTGCCTTACCTGCCGCATTGGTAAACTGAAATGCATTCACCCCAAAAAATGGCTGCGTGGCAAAACTCACCGGCGCTGGTTTGGGGGTGGTGACAAATTTAAGCGCTGCCGGATGTGATCCTAAAAACTGCTCCACCGGACTAGGTTTAGCCGTGCTACCTTGTGAATCACGTACCGCATTGAGCAAACCCAAAAAGTCCTCAGGCGTGGCGGCCGGAAAGCCATTCACAGAAATACTCACAATGTCTGTCGCTGTGCCATCTGGCAATTGAAAGCGGATGGCGATGCCTTTAGGGAAAGCATTGCCATTCGCATCGGGGATATTAGGCACACCCGTGGCATTAGAAAAACGCACCAGTACTGGCGACGCTTTCTGGAAATGCGCGGCCTGGCTAATCCCGGCTGCCTGCGCAGTCGGTGTAAATATGCCTTCCACCATCACACCCTTGGCATGGTTGGCGCGATAACCCGCATGTGGCCCACCAGACAAGGTCGTTAACGTATCCACCAGCTGTTCGGTCACCGGTTTATCATCCGCCAGAGCTGGATGAGCTGCGGTGAGTGACGCGGCAAATAACAGACTGACAACGGCGCTTAATTTCATCTTCATTCCCTTCGGTTAAAAAGTGTTCCCATTAAAAAATAATTTCTAGGTTGATAACGCAAAATTAAATCGTGCACTACTTAAATGTCAAAAAAATGAAACCCCTGTTTTTAGGCCCTGAGGCTCAGGCAACGTGCTGAATCAAATGATTGCGCAGGCTATTGAGGCGCTCACGTAACGCACCCAGCTCCTCCAGTGAACAGCCCATGGCACACAGCATGTCATCCATAATGCCTGCCGCTTGCTGGCGCAATTGCCGCCCTGGCTCAGTCAGGCAAATAATCACCTGGCGCTCATCCTGGCTAGAGCGCACACGCTGCACCAGTTCCGCCACTTCCAGCCGCTTTAACAAAGGCGTTAAGGTGGCTGAGTCGAGAAACAGCTGCTCACCAATATCACTGACGGTGCGCTGATCGCCTTCCCACAATACCAGCATGACCAGGTACTGTGAATAAGTGAGATCCAGCTTTTTTAACAATGGCCGGTAAACCTTGTTAATCGCCAGCGACAGCGAATATACAGAAAAGCATAATTGCTCTTGTAATACCGGTGTTTTATTTTTTACTGGCTCATTCATATGTTTCGATTATAAATAGCACGCTATTTAATAGCAATAGATTTAAAACTTATTTATGAAAATAATTAATCACATAGTGAACAATAAAATTGGCTTTTTTATGCATTCTGATCTGGCTCATATCAATCTCCTGTGAATATAGGTCACCATCATAAGCCCGATATTTAGTGAAATAAAGTTGAATGTTTTTATGAAGCTGATTAATAAAATTGATGCATAGGAAAACGGACTGATAGCAAAACAAAAGCTCCACGTTAAAGTAGGGCTTGTGTCTGCGCAAAGGAGTATCTAGCCGAGATTATCCAGCTTGAAAGGATCTTGTGTCTGCGGGTCGATATCCAGCGGATTAATCTCGTAGGACAGGTCGTCGCCAATATCAATGTCGATCTCGTTTTGACCTTCCCAGCGCTCCAGCCAGATAGAAAAATCTTTTTCCGGCATAGGCTTGCCAATAAAGTAGCCCTGACCTTCGTTGCAGCCCAATCGAGCCAACTGGTTCAGCACAACTTCATTTTCTATGCCCTCTGCCACCACAATCAGGCCCATATTGTGCGCCAGGTCTATGGTCGACTTCACAATGCTGGCGTCACTGCTATTTTTGTCCATAAACATGACAAATGAGCGGTCAATTTTAAGCTCTTGCACAGGCAACTGGCGCAAATAAGCCAGCGATGAGTAGCCAGTCCCAAAGTCATCAATCGACAGATGCAGCCCCATCGCAGCCAGTTTTTTCACTACCACCTCAGCACGTTCCGGGTCCTGCATCAAACTGCCTTCGGTGATTTCCAGCTTCAATGCTTTGGCATCCAGACCATGTGAGGACAATAAATGGCCAATCTGTTCTGGTAACTCCATATTATTAAGATCGCGCGTGGAGAGATTCACCGCCAGCGTGATGTGCAAACCCTGTTTTTTAAAGCCAGCCAAGACCTGGCAGGCACGCAACAGCATCCAGTTGGTGATATCACTAATCACCCCGGTTTGCTCGGCAAACGGAATAAACTGATCCGGGAAAATCATGCCTTTTTCAGGATGCACCCACCGGATAAGCGCCTCGCCGCCTAGCGCGCGGCGCGTTGCCACATCAATTTTTGGCTGGATATACAACAACAACTGATCATGCTGGATAGCTTCCTTCAAGTCCGAAATCAGGGTCAGTGTTTCTGACTGGTCAATTTCCAGCGCTGTGTTGTAGACAATCCAGGGCGATTTTTTGGCTCTGGACTCCTGCAAAGCCGTTTCCGCATGGTTCAGCAATGACTCTTCGTCCAGCCCATGATCCGGATACAACGCAATACCGATGCCAGTACGCACATCTATCGCCTGGCCTTGCACGCTGACCGGCCGCTCAAACATCTGCTGAATCTTGTCGGCATAACGCGTGGCCTTGGCCTGGTCTGTTTGCTGCAATAACACGGCAAATTCATCTGCATCCAGGCGCGCGACCATATCCTGCGCACCAAGGACATTTTGCTTTAACACCTGGCCGACATGGCGCAGCAAGTCATCGCCAAAATCACGTCCCAACGTTTGATTAATGGGCTTGAACCGATGGATATTGATCACAATGACGCTCAGCTTTTGCTGGCTGTCCGCATGTGTCATGATGGCCTGATGCACGCCCTGGTTGAATGCCAGGCGGTTAGAAAGCCCGGTCAGTTCATCGTTAAACGCCAGGCGCTGGATGCGCAAGGAGCGTTGCAACACTGCTTCGCGCATGCTGTTAAGCGCTTTTGCCAGATGGCCGACTTCATCAGTACTATTGATCTGGATTTCTTTTTCGTAATCGCCCATGGCAATGTTATCGGCATCGCTGACCAAGGCAGCAATCGGCTCCGTCGTTTTACGCGACACATACCAAATCAGCGCAGCAAAAATCAACACGCCAATAAACGTTAATAACACCATCACCTTGAACAGCGTATTCAAATCCTGCGTGAAAGGCTCAACAGAGCCTTGCAATACCACCAGTAACGCATCGTCTTTGGTTTCATGCAGCGAGCGGATTTTTAAATGATAGGCCTGGCCGTTGAGATCCACACTGTGTAATGACAGCTTCTGGCGATAAATATCGGCCACCGTTTTTACCAGTAAGTTAGACAGTTCACGGGTGGAGGTGCTACTCACCAGTTGCCAGTCACGTTGATGTGTTTTCTGCACAAAAGTGACGTCGAGATGCGTCAATTGCTTGATCTGGTCGGCCAAGCGGCCATCCACGGCAAAGCCCATGACAATCCAGCCGATGGTCTCTGGCGCTTTCACTGGCACCGTAATCAACTGGTACGGTTTGCCTGAAATAATATCGAACTTAAGCGTGCCACTTTGGTTTTCGAGCATCGCTTGCCGGGCATCTTCTTTGGCATTCGAGCCAAACATGGCCTGCTCATTATCCGTGGTGCCAATCACCAGATTGTCATTATTGCTGATGTAGTAGGCAATCTGCGCGCGAATACGCCCCTGGTAACTCTCCAGCGCAGACTCAATGGTCTCGGCATCATTGGTTGCGACGGCTTCCCTAAAAGCAAAGTCAGCCGCCAGCACCTGTGTCGCCTGCTTCAGGCTTTGCGTGTTATGTTGCAACAAGCTCACAAATACGCGCTCACCGACATTGATCTGCTCTGCAGCCAGCGTATCGGCATGCTTACTCAGCGCATATTTAAGCGGAAGCAGCCCGGCCAGTTGAATGGCGACCACCACTGTCAGAAATGTGAAAGCGATGCGCGAGCGGATATGTTTGAACTTGATCATGCAGTGTGATTGTTATGGGAGGGTGATCTTGACTTCGGTCGCACCCTCTATGGTTATCTTTTGTTCTACGCCAGGTTTGTTCTGGCCCGGTAGCCAGGCCTGGTAACTGTACTGCCCGTCATTTAACTTGAGGACAGCTTTGCCTTTTTCATCCGTTTTGGCGAAAAATGGCGTATCCACGACATAGATGTACCCTACCATAGAATCGTGAATGTTGCACCCCAAGGTCACCACCCCCGCCTGCTCAAACGGTACCGGATTAGTGGGTACACCTGCATAGAGTTTCAATTCAAATTTCTTGGCAGGTGAAAAAGAATACACATGATGGCGGACGGTATCTTCATTGGGAAAATTAATGCTGGTCCCGGTTTGCACAATGGTCACTTTGGGATTGAACATCTTGTTTTTTTGCACGATCTTTCCAGCCGCATTCGGGTTGATAGCTGGCGTCTTGCCATCATAAAAAGCCACCACCGCATCGGTCACCGGCTTACCACCGGCATCGCTCACCAGCAGCGTGACCTCTGCCGCCAACGCCGATCGGCTCATGGCTATCAACAGCATTCCTGCACATCCCAGCCGAAACATCACGCGTAACATCCACATTCCTTATATCAGGTGATTAATTGGTCACAACATCGCGCTTCATGGGCGCCAGTATCTTCAACAATTCGTTTTTCTCTTTAGTACCGACCCCGTTTATATCCAACCGTTCGCGCAACGCCTCTACCATCAGCTCAAATTCGGCAGTAGTGATATGCAGATCCGCATGGGAGTTCTTCATGGTTTCGCCTTCATACACGCATTCGCCACCGGTTTTCACGCACAAAAAGTTGGTCAGGCTTTCTTTGAGTGCCTTCATTTTCACATCTTTAAACGAGCGGCTGGTGCGCGGGTCTTTACTGACAATGTCCAGCGTCTGGTTGGAAACTCTACTCAACATGGGCAAGCCACCAATGCGTTCAAACAAACTCGCCTCTGGCTTGGGTTGCGCGATACAACCGCACAAAAACAAGGCAATTGCCAAAACATAAAAACGCATTCCATTCTCCATTCCTTGGGTCGACTATCGCATACTACGTGAGCTGACAGCATTATTAAGCGTCAATCAACCAGCGGAATGCGGCTTTTTTTGGGCAATGGTGCTTATCGTGAAAATGAAATAATGCGATAACTAAAGTACCCATATATTCTTATGCGCCTATTTACATCAAACTTGTCACGACTGATCACAATGTTCGCCTTGACTGCACCCGCACTCGTTGCGCATGCCGGAGACCGCCTGTTAGCCACGGGCGGCGTCACCCAGATTGAAGGGGCCGCAGGCGGTGGCCTGATGCCATGGGCAGTGATCAGCGGCTACGGCACGGACAAGCAAATCGGTGGCTCACTGTTTTATACCCATGCCGAAACGCGGGGTGATTTCAAACTTGATACCACAGGCGTTTCGCTAGGCTTTTTCAATCGCGTCGAAGTCAGCGCCAGCCAGTCACGTTTTGGCCTGAGTGATACCGTGCCGGGGGAACAAATCCGTTTGAATACGCTAGGCGTAAAAGTGCGGGTATTGGGGGATGCTGTGTACGAGCAGGATAGCTGGCTACCGCAGGTATCTGTCGGTGCCCAGTATAAATATAACGAAGACTATAGCTTTGTGCCTAAAGCACTGGGGGCTAGTGACCGCAGCGGGGTGGATTATTATGTCGCTACCAGCAAGTTATTTTTAGGCGCCATTAATGGCTATAACCTGTTGCTCAACGCCAACCTGCATGCCACCAAGGCTAACCAGTTTGGTATTTTGGGCTTTGGCGGTGACAGGCATGATCGCTACCGCATTCTACCCGCCGTGTCCGCCGCGGTCATGCTGTCAGATAATTGGCTAATTGGTACAGAGTTTCGAGATAAGCCAAATAACCTATCGGCCTATAAAGAAAACAGTGCCCACGATATTTTCATGACCTGGTTCCCGCACCGCAATGTGTCAATTACCGGCGCCTATATCGACCTTGGCCGCATTGCCAACAAAGACAATCAAACCGGCTGGTATCTCTCCGGCCAGATTAATTACTAAACTAAAAAGCACCGCAGAAAATAAAAACGGGCGCCTGAGCGCCCGTTCATGTCATTAAGAACAAATTATTTGTTCATAACGTACATAGTTACTTCGAAGCCGAAACGCATTTCGGTAGCAGCTGGTTTAGTCCACATAGTCATTCTCCTTGATCTTAAATTCGTGTTAGCGATTGCTATCAACGTGTGACCATATTAAAACTGCCCGCCACAATTGTCGTGATTAAACTGCGCAACATGCATTCATGATTTTCATGAGTCTGGCCTGATGCCTGCTTTAAGCAAAGCGGGACTTGATATAGCGCAACAGCTTGCGCATGCCTTTGCGGCCGACGGTACGCTTGAGCCAGACTTTGGCATCATAGACATAAAACGGCCATAAAAACTTCCACTGCAGTCGGCGGCCAGTCATGCCGAGGTACATCTGCAGAAACTGCTTGCGGCCATCCCAATGCAACTTGTGCAAGGCCCGTGTCAAATCAGCCATGCGTTGCTTGATCATAGTCGCGGTGGGCGTTGCGTGCAGGCGCGCCGTGTCAATCAAGACAAAATTTAATTGCTCGCCCTGTCGCTGCACCAGGATATTGCCGCCAGAAAAGTCGCGGAAATAAATACCCGAGTTGTGCATATGCAAACAAAAGCGGGCAAAGGCGTGATACAGGGTGTCGGCAGCAATGCCTTCAAACTGGTTATCGCCGTTTCTAAACGCCAAAAAGGCTTTTGAAATCGCAAAGTCATGCGGCACAAACGCCGAAATATAAAAATTGCGGCGCAAGGTAGTGTCATTGGCATGCTCGATGTAGGCCAGCGGCATCGACGTGCCAACCCCACGACGCAGCAGCTCCATGGCCCCATTCCAGCTACGTTTAGCTTTGCTCGGCTTATGTTTGTCCAGCCAGGTTTTGTGCCAGTACATGCGCACCGGTTTTTTAACGGTGACCTGTTGCGTGGCATCGCGCGGATCGGGCAGCGACCAGATGGCGTTTCTCGCATGGCGCAAAGTGTTTTCCTTGGCTGGCGGCAGCAAGGTTTCTGGGTGCCAGGCCTGCCACAACTGTTGCGCCTGCTCAGCATTCGCCGCCAAAATCATGCCGCGCCAATCGCCCTCTTCAATCGGAAAATACTGCTGACCCGCGATATGCGCGTGAATCACTGTACCACTCAACACGGGCCGTGGCGTGCGCAAGACAATCTGTTCAGCTTGTGGCCAAACCAGGTATAACGGCGACTCAGTGAGCATTTGCTTACCCTGCGCCGGTTCACCATCGCGGTTAAATATCTGCGCTTGCTGCAAACTGTGCGGTGAGTAAATCTGGTCTAACAACGCGCATTGGCCGTTCACAGTCCAGGCAATATGCACGG
>VFQP010005840.1_pt1 | contig 10474 bp, 9 predicted proteins | sample 3512351 | NCBI WGS metagenome assembly VFQP01 (sample SAMN10412372, study PRJNA504923) | tailings metagenome | isolation source: Relicate 1 Philex TSF1 revegetated site | place: Philippines: Tuba, Benguet | collected 2017-08-29
CACGCCCGGCTCCATGCGGATCAGGTAGCGGATCTCCTGCTGCAGGCGCTGGTTGAGCGCCACCAGGAAATCCAGCGTGGCGCACGGCGTACGGTCGATGCTGTCGACGAATGCGGCAAAGCGGGGGGTCAGCTCGCCCTTGGCCAGATACGGGGCCAGGTCATGTTCGAGACCGGCCGCATAGGTGAACGGGATTTTCTCCGCTGTGGGTTCGAGGAAGAAATCGAACGGGTTGTAGACCGACATCTCGGCCACCAGGTCCACCGTGACGCGAAACTCGGTAGTCTTTTCCGGAAAGACCAGCCGGGCAAGATAGTTCGAGAACGGGTCCTGCTGCCAGTTGACGAAATGCTGCACCGGTTCGATGCGCAGCGAATAGGACAGGATCGGTGTCCGGCAATGCGGTGCGGGACGCAGGCGTACGACCTGCGGTGACAACTGCACCGGCCGGTCATAGCGATAGTGTGTGACATGGTTCAGCGCGACGTGCGTGGCCACTACGACCTCCCCCGGGTTGCCTGTGAAGCGTCAAGGAATCGATGAAATGAATCGACGGAATGGTGAGTCAGAAAAACGAATCAGAAAACACGTGCACTCAGGTATGGCAGATATCTGTAGCAAGACTTGTACCGCCCGGCGGGCAAGCCCTCACATCTGGGACTTTGCACGCAATCCTTCTTCCAGCAGCGAACGCAGCTTGGCCAGCGCACCGGGGTCGCCATGCGCGGCCGCGCGGGCGTACCAGATCTTGGCCTGCTCGACGTCCTTGTCCACCACGCCCGGATAGCCGCGTTCGTAGTAGCTGCCGACGATGTACTGCGCCCCGCCGTCCCCCGCGGTGGCTGCCTTGCTGTACCAGTTGAACGCGCGGCCATAGTCGCGCGGCACGCCCCGGCCCGTGAAGTAGTTGGTGGCCAGTGCCATCTGCGCCTGGGTATGACCGCCCTGTGCCGCGCGCTCGTACCAGCGGTTGGCCTCCTCCAGCGACTTCGGTACCAGTTCGCCGCGCTCGTACAGATCCCCGAATGTGAACTGCGCATGTGTCATCTGGTTGTCGGCGGCCTTGCGCAGCCAGATCAGTGCTTCCTGCGGCTTCGCCGTGGTGCCTTCGCCACGCAGCAGCATCATCGCGTAGTTGAACTGGGCCAGCCGGTTGCCTTTCTGGGCAGCAGCCGCAAAACCCTGGATGGCGGTGTCGAAGCGGCCCGCTTCATAGGCCGCCAGCGCTTCACGGGTCTGGGCCTGGGCGGGTGCGGGCGGTTCGGATGCGGCGTGGGCGAGGATGCCTGATGCGCTTAACACCAGACTTAGAACGAGCACGGCCTGACGGAGCTTGGGGGCGGCTTGGAAACGCATGGCTGGCTCCGGTTCTGACAGGCGCGGGAGGGGATGGATTAAGTGTAGTAGGAGGTTTGTGGACGTGGTTATTAGAATGAAGAATTTCTTAGTTAATTTTCAAATTCCGTTCATTCTTCCAATGAATACTTAGGATACCGGGTTGGATCCGCCGGCCCTCACCCCGACCCCACTCCCGCGCGCGGGAGTGGGGAGAAAAACCAAAAGAGAAGACGTTTGTGGTTCGTTAGCCGGCGAAGCGGTAGCCTACGCCTACCTCGGTCAGCAGGTGCGCGGGTTGCGCCGGGTCGGCCTCAAGCTTGTGCCGCAGATGCCCCATATAGACGCGCAGGTAGTGGCTGCTCTCCGAATGGGATGGGCCCCAGACTTCGCGAAGCAGTTCGCGGTGCGTCATGACCTTGCCGCGATGGGCTATCAGTACGGCCAGCAAACGGTATTCGATCGGGGTCAGGTGTACCTGCGCCTCACCGCGCGTGACCAGGCGGTTGGCCAGGTCGACCTGAACGTCGCCGAATGAGATTTGCGGCGTGCCCTGCGGATTGGCCTTCGCGTGGCGGCGCAGCAGCACGCGTACGCGCGCCACCAACTCACCCACGCCAAACGGCTTGGTCAGGTAGTCGTCGGCGCCGGCATCGAGCGCGGCAATCTTGTCGGACTCGCCGGTGCGCGCGGACAGCACCAGCACCGGTACTTCGGTCCACGTACGCATTTCGCGGATCAACGTCATGCCGTCGCCATCGGGCAGCCCAAGATCCAGGATCACGATGTCGGGCTGGCGCGTGCCGGCATCGATCAGGCCGCGCTTCAGCGTATCGGCCTCATGCACGTTGCAGCCTTCGGCCTGCAGCGATTCCCGCACGAAGCGTCGGATATGGGGTTCGTCCTCGACCAGCAACACGGTCGGCGAATAGTCGAATGGCATCTCAGTGCGTTTCAGGAAAAGTCATGTCGAGCGGTTCCGGCTCGATTGCGGGAGGATTGCCGCGCGGCAGCGCCAGCGTAAAGCGCGCGCCAGGCCGTGCCGGTTCCACCCAGATACGGCCCCCATGGGCCTGCATGATCGCATCGCATACCGCAAGCCCAAGGCCCACGCCCGAGGTAGCCGACTCACGTTCGCCGCGCGTGAATTTCTCGAAGATCTGGCGCTCCTGGCCCGCCGCCACGCCGGGGCCTTCGTCCTCGACGATCAGGTGCACCTCGTCACCAGCCACCGCGCCACGGATACGCACGACGGTACCCGGTGCGGTGTACTTGGCCGCATTCTCGAGCAGATTGCAGAGCACGCGTTCGATCAGTACGCCATCGCATTCAACCAGCGGCAACCCGGACAAGTCCGCCACCTGCACGCGATGCGCCTTGAGTGCTTCGCGCATCGATGCCAGCGCCACGCCGAGCAGTTCTTCCAGTGATTGCCAGCCACGTTGCAGCGTCACGTCATGCTGCTGCAGCCGTGCCATATCGAGCAGGTTCACAACCATCGTGCGCATGCGCTGCGCCTGGCGGCGCATGGCGTCGACTTTTTCCGCAACCTCGTGCGGCAATGGCGGCTCGGCCCGCTGCAACGTCTCGGCCATGCCGATCAGCCCGGTCAGCGGCGTGCGCAGTTCGTGCGACACCGCTGCCAGCAGCGAGCTGCGCAACCGCTCGGATTCAATCGACACCAGCGCACGCTGTGCGACTTCCACATAGTGCAAGCGTTCGATGCCAATCGCGATCAGCGTTGCAAACACATCGGCCTGCCGGCGCAACTCGGGTTCTGCAAGTGCACGCCATGCACGCGGCTCCACGGCCAGCACGCCACGCGTCTGCATCGGCGCCTTGAGCGGCAAGTACAGCACGGTGCTGCCGGGCAGCGTATGGGTGCCGGTGCCCGCCGGCTGACCGTGATCGAAGACCCATTGCGCGAGTACGGTGTCGATGGCTGCGCCCTTGTCGGATTTTTCCTTGACCGTGCCATCCGCCATCGGCTGCAGACGCCCCTGCTCCGATACCAGAAAGAACGTGGCATGCGCATCGAACGCAGCGCGCAGAAAGCGGCTGCCTATCTCGACGATCTGCCCGGTGGTCAATGCCGCAGACAACTCACGCGCCAGTTCGTAGAGCGTGCGCGCGTCAGTCTCGCGCCGCACCGCCACCTGTGCCTGCTCACGTAGCCCTGCAGTCAGTTGCCCGATCACGAGACCCACGGCCAGCAATACGAAGAAAGTCAGCAGGTATTGCACATCGCTGACCGCGAAAGACATGCGCGGCGGCACGAAGAAGAAATCGAATGCCGCCACCGCCAGCACTGACGCCAACGCAGCCGGTCCACGACCATGGCGCAGCGCCACGCCAACCACCGCCGCCAGGAACAGCATCGCGATATTGACGATATCGAACCACGGGCGAGCCAGCGTCGATAGCGCGGTCGCACCTGCGCACCACACCGCCGCGAAGGCATAGTCGCGCCAGCGCGCGCGTGCGAGTTCAGCCTCGGCCTGCGCGTCGGCGTCATGGCCTGCGTCGGTCGGTATCGCTGTGCGCGGCCGCAGTTCTGTGCGCGTGGTATCGGCGGCCAGCCGGATCACATCGATCTCGGGACAGCCGTTGGCCAATGCATCGGCAAAAGTTTGCTTGCCAATCACGCGATTGCCCGCACCCAACAGCGGGGCCAATATGCGCGCCAGCCACATGCGGGATTGCTCGACCAGATTGCCTTCGACACGCCAGTCGGTACGCGCGCGCCCGACCAGTACCTTGGTCAGGTTATGACGCCGCACATAACCCGTGACCGCCTTGACCATATCGTGGCCGGCCAATGTTTCGGTACGCGCGCCGAGTTCCTCGGCCAGTTGCATCGCTGCGCGCACACGCGTGCGCACCGCATCGGACAGCGGCATCAGGCGCGGCGTGGCAATGGTCACTACATGCCAGTCGCAGTCGAGCTGACTGGCCAGCCTGCGCGCACTGCGCACCACCTGCTCGGCATCGTCGCCCGTGCCGATGCATGCAAGCACGGCCTCGCGTGTGCGCCAGACCGGCTCGATCGACTCGGCATGGCGATACGCACGCACATCGTCATCGACACGATCGGCCGTGCGCCGCAACGCCAGTTCACGCAACGCGATCAGGTTGCCCTTGCGGAAGAAGTTGCGCGCGGCATGGCGCGCCTGCTCCGGCAGGTAGACCTTGCCTTCGCGCAGACGCCGCAACAGTTCGTCGGCGGGCAGATCGACCAGCACGACTTCGTCGGCGCCATCGAAGACCGCATCGGGCACGGTCTCCCAAACGCGCACGCCGGTAATGCCGCCGACAGCCTGGTTGAGGCTGTCCAGATGCTGCACGTTGACGGTGGTCCAGACGTCGATGCCGGCGGACTGCAACTCCTGGATATCCTGCCAGCGCTTCGGATGCCGGCTTCCTGCCGCGTTCGAGTGCGCGAGTTCGTCGACCAGGACCAGCGCGGGACGGCGCAGCAGCGCGCCATCGAGATCGAACTCCTGCAATACCCGATCGCGATACGGCACATCGCGCAGCGGCAGGTGTTCGAGCCCCGCAATCAGCGCTTCGGTTTCGGCACGGCCGTGGGTTTCGACCACGCCGATCACCACGTCGACGCCCTGCTCGCGCAACGCGCGCGCGGCGGCCAGCATCGCGAAGGTCTTGCCGACGCCGGCCGATGCACCAAAGTAGACCCGCAATTTTCCGCGCGCGGCACGCACGTCGTCCGCCTGCATGCGTTGCAACAGGGCGTCGGGGTCAGGGCGGCTGGCGTCAGTCATGATTGGAAGATTGTGCCACGCAGTCGCCCTACGGGGTGGCGCACCCGTGGCAGGGGCGGTGACCGGGGCTGCGGACCAGGGTCGCGACTACCACCACCGCAGCTTACTTGACCGCATCGAGCGCAAGATTCAACTTCAGCACATTGACGCCCGGCTCACCGAACACGCCGAGCCCTGGTCCTTCCGTGTTGGCCGCAACCAGCGCTTCAACCTTGTCCAGCGACACGCCACGCAGGCGTGCCACCCGTGCCGCCTGATACTGCGCCGCGGCCGGGCTGATATGCGGATCGAGCCCGCTAGCGGAGGCTGTAACCAGGTCAACCGGGACCGGGGCCTTGTTGTCGGGATCCGCCTCGTGCAAGGCATCGATACGCGCCTTGGCCGCATCGGTCAGCGCGGGATTGGTCGGCCCGAGATTCGAGCCCACCGATGCCGCGGCGTTGTACGGCATCGGCGCGGTGGCCGACAGGCGGCCCCAGAAATACTTCGGGTCCGAGAACGGCTGGCCAATCAGTTCGGATCCCACCACCTTGCCGTCCTTGACGATCAATGAGCCGGCCGCTTCGTGCGGGAATACCGTGCGCGCGATGCCGGTCACCACGCCCGGATACAGCAGGCCGGTCACGATGGACAGCGCGACGAACACGGTCAGCGCCGGGCGCAGCATGCCGGTCTGGCGTGCGGGTTCAATAATGGCGTTGGCTTGTGCAGGCATTTCAATTCTCCGTGATTCAGATCCAGCCGAACATCGTCAGCAGCATGTCGATCAGCTTGATCCCGACAAACGGCACCACGATGCCGCCGAGCCCATAGATCAGCAGGTTGCGGCGCAGCAGGATCGCGGCACCGAGCGGGCGATAGACCACGCCACGCAAGGCCAGCGGAATCAGTGCCACGATGATCAGCGCGTTGAAGATCACCGCGGACATGATCGCCGACGCCGGCGTCGACAGGTGCATCACGTTCAGCAGGTTCAGTTGCGGGTACGTGGTCGCGAATGCCGCCGGGATGATCGCGAAGTACTTGGCCACATCGTTGGCCACGCTGAACGTGGTCAGTGAGCCGCGCGTCATCAGCATCTGCTTGCCGATCTCGACGATCTCGATCAGCTTCGTCGGATTGCTGTCGAGGTCGACCATGTTGCCGGCCTCGCGCGCGGCCTGGGTGCCGCTGTTCATCGCCACGGCCACGTCGGCCTGCGCCAGCGCCGGCGCATCGTTGGTACCGTCCCCGGTCATCGCCACGAGCCTGCCCTGGCCCTGGTATTCGCGGATCAGCGCGAGCTTGGCTTCCGGCGTGGCTTCGGCCAGGAAGTCGTCGACGCCGGCCTCCGCGGCAATCGACGCGGCGGTCAGGCGGTTGTCGCCGGTAATCATCACGGTGCGGATGCCCATCTTGCGCAACTCGCCAAACCGCTCACGGATACCCGTCTTGACGATATCCTTGAGCTCGACCACACCAAGCACACGCACGCTTTCCTCGGTGCCCTGCGCGACGCACTCGGCCACCACCAGCGGCGTGCTGCCGGCGCGCGCGACATCGTCGACGGCCTGCATCACGGCGTCGGGGAACTTGCCCGCGCGCTCGGTCACATAACGGCGTACCGCATCGGCCGCGCCCTTGCGCACGCTGCGCACGATCTGGCCGTTGGCCACATCGACACCGCTCATGCGGGTCTGCGCGGTGAACGGCACGAACACTGGTGCGGCAAGCCCGCGTGTGCCCATCTCTGGCGCCATCACGCTCGGCTGCTGACGCGCGAGCGTCACGATGCTGCGGCCTTCCGGTGTTTCATCGGCGAGTGACGACAGCCACGCGGCCTCGGCCAGCTGCCGCTGCGTCACGCCAGGTGCGCAGATGAAGCGCGCCGCCTGGCGATTGCCGTGCGTGATCGTGCCGGTCTTGTCGAGCAGCAGCACATCGACGTCGCCTGCGGCTTCCACCGCGCGGCCCGACGTGGCAATCACGTTCGCTTCCATCATGCGGCTCATGCCGGCCACGCCAATCGCGGACAGCAGTCCACCAATGGTGGTCGGAATCAGGCACACCAGCAGCGCCACCAGGACCGTAACCGAGACCGGCACGCCGGCCTTGGTCACCAGCACCGCGTAGAGCGAATACGGTTGCAGCGTGGCGGTGGCCAGTAGCAGCACCAGTGTGAGGCCCACCAGCAGGATCGTCAGCGCCAGTTCGTTCGGCGTCTTCTGGCGCTTGGCGCCCTCGACCATGCTGATCATGCGGTCGATGAAGCTTTCGCCGGGGTTGGTCGTGATACGCACGACGATCCAGTCCGACAGCACGCGCGTGCCGCCGGTGACCGACGAGAAGTCACCGCCCGATTCGCGGATCACCGGAGCCGACTCGCCCGTAATCGCGCTTTCATCGACCGACGCGACACCTTCGATCACCTCGCCGTCACCGGGGATCATCTCCCCGGCTTCGATCAGCACGATATCGCCCTTGCGCAGCTCGGTAGCCGCACGCGGCTCCGTGGCACCGTTGGCACGCGCATCCGAGCGCCCCGCGCGCACCACGCGCGCCATGGTGGTGGTCTTGAGCCCACGCAGCGCGGCCGCCTGCTGCTTGCTGCGACCTTCGGCCAACGCTTCGGCAAAGTTGGCGAACAGCACCGTGAACCACAACCAGACCGCCACGGCCAGAATGAAGCCGGCCGATTCGCCGCCCTGCACCGGTTGCAGCCATGCGCGCAGGAACAGGATCGTGGTCAGGATGCTGCCCGCGTACACCACGAACATCACCGGGTTGCGCAGTTGCGCGCGCGGCGTCAGCTTGCGCAGCGCATCGACCATGGCGGGCTTGACCAGTTCCGGCGCGAACATGCCGCGCGCGGGACGCGGATGGTGCGGCACGCCACTCGTGACAGTGGTGGTGCCTGATCCGGTGGCTCCGGTATTGCGTGACGGCGCGCTCGTGGTTGAACGCGTCGCCGGGGATTGTTGTTGCATGCGAATTCTCCGCGAATTACTGTGCAGCAGCCGTGACTGCGGCAGGCTGCAATTGCTCTGCGACCGGACCCAGGGCCAGCGCGGGCACATAGGTCAGCGCACCGACCAGCAGGACCGAACCCACCAGCAGCACCACGAACAGCGGACCGTGCGTGGGCATCGTGCCCGATGTGGCCGGTGTGCGGCGCTTGGCCGCCAGCGAACCAGCCATCGCCAGCACCGGCACGATGATCCAGAAGCGACCGAACCACATTGCCGCCGCCAGCAGCACGTTGTAGAACGGCGTGTTGGCGGACAGACCGGCAAAGGCGCTGCCGTTGTTGTTGGCGGCCGACGACAGTGCGTAGAGGATTTCCGAGAAACCGTGCGTGCCAGGGTTGAACACACCCGCGCGGCCTGGTTCCAGCATCACCGCGATGGCCGTGCCTACCAGCACCAGCAGCGGCGTGACCAGGATCGCCACGGCGGTCATCTTCATCTCGTACGCCTCGATCTTCTTGCCCAGGTACTCGGGCGTGCGACCGATCATCAGGCCCGCGATGAACACGGCCAGCACCGCGTAGACGAGCATGCCGTAGAGGCCCGAACCCACTCCGCCGAATACCACTTCACCGAGTTGCATCAGCAGCATCGGCACGAGTCCACCGATGGCCGTGAACGAGTCATGCATGGCGTTGACCGCGCCACACGAGGCTGCCGTGGTGATGGTCGCGAACAATGCGCTGGCGGAGATGCCGAAACGCACTTCCTTGCCTTCCATATTGCCGCCCGCCTGCAACGCCGATGCCGCATGGTCGATCGGCAACGCCGACAGCGCGGCATTGATCTGCTGTTCCGATGCCATCGCCGCCAAGGCCATGGCCACGAAGATCACCGTCATCGATGCCAGCACCGCCACCCCCTGGCGCCGATCCTTGACCATTTCGCCGAACGTGAAACACAGGGCGGCGGGAATCAGGAAAATCGCCAGCATCTGGATAAAGTTCGACAGCGGCGTCGGGTTCTCAAACGGATGCGCGGAGTTGGCGTTGAAGAATCCGCCGCCATTGGTGCCAAGCATCTTGATGGCTTCCTGCGATGCCACCGGTCCCATTGCCAGCGACTGCTTGTCGGTCTTCGCCGCTTCGGTCACAGGCTTGCCTTCCTTGTCGAGCACCGGCTGGCCGGCCGCGTCGACCTTCGGCTGCGTGTATTCCACGGCCGTGACCAGATTGGCGTCCTTGTAGCTGTCGAAGTTCTGGATCACGCCCTGGCTGACCAGTGCCACAGCCATCACGACCGACATCGGCAACAGCACATAGAGCGTGGTGCGCGTCAGGTCGACCCAGAAGTTGCCGATGGTCGCCGCGCTATGACGCGCGAAACCGCGGATCAACGCGAACACCACCGCGATACCAGTGGCCGCCGACATGAAGTTCTGCACGGTCAGCGCCAGCATCTGCGTGAGATAGCTCATGGTCGACTCGCCGGCATAACCTTGCCAGTTGGTATTCGAGATGAAGCTGATAGCCGTATTGAACGAGGAGTCGGGCGAGACCGCGCCAAACCCTTGCGGATTCAGCGGCAGCATGCCTTGCAGGCGCTGGAGCGCATACACCGAAATTACGCCGATCACGTTGAACACGATCACGGCGATCGCGTATTGCTTCCAGCCCATCTCGGCATCGGCGCGCACGCCGGCCAGGCGGTACAGGACACGTTCGAGCGGGCGGCCCCAGGCGGTCAGCCCATAGTTGCCCTCCTCGATCGCGCGGCGCATGTAGCGCCCGAGGAATGGCCCGGCCACGAACAGGATGGCCAGGAAAAGGACCAGAAGTCCGATAAATTGCGTCGACATCAGAATTTCTCCGGCCGGAACAGCGCAACAAGCAGGTAGATGAAGATGGCGACGGCCAGGCCGCCGCTGAGCAGATCGGTCCAGTCCATCAGAGTCCCCGGTCGGTTGCGGAATGCTTGGCTGCGGGGCTGTCTTCCGTGCTGCCACGCCCCGCCGGCAGGTTGGCGCCTAGTGCGGCGCACAGGGCCAGCAGCGCGCCCGTCAACGCGCCGAAGGCCAGCAATACGAGGAAATAGATCCCGTCCATGACATGTATGCAGGCACGGCGCCTGCTTAGTGATTCACGGATACGAGGTTAGGGATCGGAGGGTAAAAACGGGGTAGAGAGGGCGGGAGGGGGTGTAAACGAAATATAAAAATGCGCACACGCCCTGATTTTGAATGTTGTCTCCCAGAGGGGAGACAACCATCGGTGTTCTCTAAACTCTAAATCAAGCCTGCCTTGTGCAGCTTGTTCCAGAGAAAACCGCACGCGGTGGCCGTGAAACCGCTCACCACCGGATACGCGTAATGACACTTCAGTTCGGGCATGAAGCTGAAGTTCATGCCGTCCA
>VFQP010005841.1_pt1 | contig 10472 bp, 13 predicted proteins | sample 3512351 | NCBI WGS metagenome assembly VFQP01 (sample SAMN10412372, study PRJNA504923) | tailings metagenome | isolation source: Relicate 1 Philex TSF1 revegetated site | place: Philippines: Tuba, Benguet | collected 2017-08-29
GGGTCCCCCTGCATCGTCGTTGTGGATCAGATGCCACGCCTGCGTACGCGTTGAAACGCTCGAGCTGCGGCGCTTGCTTCCTTCTGGGACGGTGCGCCCTGACCGTGGCGCACGGCCATGCCCCCATGGCGGTGCGCGTGCGTTGAAGTCCTGGAAAGCAGCAACGCACAGGGCCCGCATCTCATCTATTTCTTTTGTGCCGCGTGCACGCACGGCGCAAGCAAGATGGCGCCAGGCGCCGCCGCCGCGAGTGGTGATGGCGCGGACTGGGTGCGCGTGGACGACCTTTTGGAGCGAGCGAGCGCGCAGCTGCAAGTGGGCGAAATGGTGCAGTGCGAGACGTTCTCGCTCTTTGAGGCGATGAGCGCCGTGGAGCTGGGCAACGCCAAGATGGACGCCGGAGCCTCATCGCAGCACCTGGACGGCCCTGAGGAGCTCATCGGCAAGGGCGTTGCGCCGCTCACGCTCAGCCCGACGCAGCAGCTGGCCGTCATGGAGCGGCTGCTGGTGCTGGAGGCCAGCCACTACTGCTTTGGCACGCCGCTCGCCGCCACCGTCTACTCCAGCGTGTACATGATGCTCGGCGGGTCCAGGTGCGCCATGAATCGCATGGATTCGCAATGCTGCACGCGTGTGCGTGCGCGAGCGCGCCTGTGGCGGCTGTTGACGTTTGGCAGAGGGCCGTGGCGTGTGCATCCCGCAGGCTCGCCGGCACCATGCCGCTGCTGGCGGCCTTTTGCGAAGGCCTGCAGCAGTCCTGCGCAGCCGTGAGGTGGCTGGTATTCAACGGGTCGGTATGCGAGGTGAGTGAAGAGGATGGCATCGCAGCGCAGCACCCAGCGCCATCCTGTGCGCATCCTGAGCAGGCACGGTGCTGCGATCTGCACGCGCTTGTAGGAGGAGGACTTCAACCTGCTGGTGACAGGCCTTCCCTGCGAGGCGCTCGCCACTGGCGCCGCGCCACCCCCAGGCAGCGCGGCCCTCGCGTCGCTGGCGGCGGCCGTCCAGTCGGCGCAGGAGCAGGCCACCAGCCTCCAGGGCGAGGACGCAGCGGCGCACCACGCCATCGCCTCCCGCCTCACTCTGCGGCTTGAGCTTCACTCGGTGCGTGCTTGTTGCCTCTTGGGGTGGGAGGCTGGACACCTGGGCCAGGGCCCGCGTGGAAGCTCACCCCCCCCTTTGTGCGTGTGCGTGCAGGCGCTCGTGGAGCTGCAGCACAAGACAGCGGCGTCGCTTGCGGTGTGTGACGGCCACTGCGCCGCCGCCCTGGCTGCGCTGGCCAGCTGCGCCGCCAGCGCGGTGCCCCAGGAGCAGCTGGTCTCGGCGCCGGGCTTTGTCGAGGGGCTCAACCGGCACCTGCTGGGGCCCGCGCCACCACGCACCATCACGGTGCGCCACCTCTGCTGTGGAGGCGTTTTGCTGGCCTCGCAGCAACGCGGACGTGACAGGCTGACGCCAGGTGTGGGGTTGGTCGTGCGCCCTCTGTTGCGCAGCTGCCGAGCCACGCCGAGGCCGTCACAGCCCTCACCGCCATGCTGCAACAGCTGCAGCAAGCGACGCACGTCGCGCAAGCGTCGGGGTGCGTGTGATGCATGGGCGCGGGCCACCGTTTTGCGCGCCTCAACTTTACGCCGCGCGCGGTGAGGGCGGTGCCTCTAGACGTGTGCCTCTTGCCTGTCTCGCTGGCTGACGCAGGTTCCGCGAGGTGCGCCAGTTCATCGAGCGCTTCTCCAGCGCGCGGGCGTGCGTGGTGGCCAGGTCAGCCCTGCACCTCTTGGTGGCCGGCAAAGCGTGGGTCGCCTCCACCGCCCCGCCCTCCGGCCCGCACCCACCAGCGCCGCCGCCGTCAGGGGAGCGAGCCGCCAACGGCAACGGGCAGCAGCAGCAGGGCCCGTCGTCGCCGTCCCCTCCCTGGGCGCTGGAACGCCCCCTGTTGTGCGAGGCCCTGGCGCTCCCCACCAGCCCCAGCCTGGGCGAGGAGGTCGACCTCTTCCTGGACCAGGCCGCCATCGCGGTGCGCGCTGCAAGGGTCGGCGTGTGCGCAAGAGGGCATGCCCGGACGCAACTTGCGCGCCAAGTGCGCCGACTGCACCCACGCAAGCGTGGGCTGGCGGACGCCTGGCACGCGCGCCTCGTGTTGCTGCTGCTGCTGCGCAGGTGGGCAACTGGGCGCAGGCCATGCTGCTCAACCCGTGCCGCCAGCGCCGCCGGTTGCGGCGCGGCCTGGAGGACTGGGCCAACCTGTACCACCACGCCGTCAATGCCGACCTGAGCGCTGGCTTTGGCGCCTGGATGGCCAAGGCCGGGTGGCGCTGGGCGGACGGCCAGGCGGGGCCGCCGCACCCCCAGACCGGGGAGCCTGACATGCAGGTGGGCAGCGCGCGGGCTGCGTCCGCCTGGGGCAGGGCGCCCAACTCAAGCACCGCATCAGCACGTGGTGCGCGTGCGCGGCCTGCATGCAGGGGCCCTTGGCGACGTGGGTGGTGGTGGGCATGTGCGACCTCCAGCTGCTGCACCTGCTGCTGGGCTGGGAGCTGGAGCTCTACGCCGCCAGCGAGTACTGCCTGGTGTACTGGTACATCCAGCACCTGCTGGGCGTCAAGCGCACCTCGCTGCGGCTGCTGCACCAGGTGCAGGCGCCCGCCGACGGCAAGCTGCCCATGCAACTGCCAGGTGCGGCCGCCTGCATGGCATGGACGAGAGCGTGCACGCCTGCCTTGCGCTGGGGGACAGGAATGTCGCGGCCGCACGCTCTTGGGCGCGCATGGTAGTACGCACGTGCACGCGCCTGGGCTCGTGTGCGCACAGCCAAGAGCCCCGGCAAGGGCGGCAAGAAGAGGCCGCCCGTCCCCGCGCCCGTGTCGCCGGCCACGGTCAGGCGCCAGGCCGGCCTTATGATGGACATGATTTGCGTCGAGATGGTCAACCACGTGTGCATGGGCTTGACGCGCCTGGCGCTGGCCCTGGAGCGGACAGGTACAGCGCGTTGCCGCAGAGATTGTGGGAACACCACCACACCGCCCCCTTCCTCAGGGAGCGACGTCCGCGTGCCCCTCCCTGCGCTGCGCGTTGACGCCAGCAGGGCTGGTCCAGGCGCCCCCGCTGGTCTTCAACACCTTCCGCGAGCGCTTTGACCAGCGCTTTGGGTCCTTCCACGCGCCCAACATCGTCCAGCCAGAGCCCCTGAGCCTGGGTAGGTGTCAACCGCACACGCGCGCTGACGGCGCGCGTGTTCCAGGCGACCGCCAATTGGGGTGCTCCTGCGGTTGCTGTGGTGCGTGCGCAGAGACGTTCGAGGCCTCTGTCAAGACTGACGGCGTCACAGTCACCACGCTGCTCTTCCTGGCGTCCGAGGCCTTCACCGTGGTGAGCCACGCGTGGGGAGAGGACGCACGGTGGGTCAGCTCGCCCTCACGCTGACGGCGTCCGCATCGCCACCGCGCCCGCAGTACCGGAGAGAGCACAACCTGCTCAAGCAGCAGGTGGCAGCCGGGTCCGCCACGGTGGCCGAGGGGCTCTCGCGCGACCAGATGGGCCTGCTGGCGGCGCTGGACAAGGTGGCCGCCACCAACAGCCTGGCGTGCTCGCTGCTGGCCAAGGGGCTGGAGGCCGCCGACGGCGGCACGCCCGCCATGCACGTGACGTTCGACTTTGCGCTCCACCCCTTCTGGCCCACGCTCAAGATCAAGTCGGCGGCGGCCAGCGCCACACCATCCCCCGCCCGCGCGTGAGCGTGCTGTGGTGACCTCCTCTGCGTGTGACTGCGTGGCGGTGGCAGCGGGTGCAAGCGGATGCAAGCGCGGAGGCACATGCGCAGGCCCGGCGCCGCCATGCGTGCATCGCGCGTGCTCAGGCGTGTGCGCAAGGGCCCCTTGACGTCTCTTTGAGGCTGAGGCAACAACACCAGAGGCTCAGCCAAGTGCCCCAGCATCAGCAGCACCAGTTTGTCTCGCCTTTCGATGGGGAGGCGCGGAGCGCGGACGGGCGCAACATCATGCGCGTGCGCTTTCAGCTGCGTCCCGAGCACCGGCGTGCGAGTGCTGCTGTCGTCCTTGACGTGCGCCTTCGCAAGTGAGTCCGTGAAGCCCCAGTCGCGCACCTCCGAGAACTGCCTCTGCACCTTGGTGCGAGCGCTGCGCCAAGCACATCTACTACACGATGGTGGTGCACCCAGTGGCAGTGTGTGCACTGGGACGACAGGCAGAGCAGCAGCGCTCCGGAGGACCACGCGCACCCGAACACGCCCGCTCATGCAGCCCAGCACAGGTCCAACAAGCTGCCAGGCGCACGCATCCGTCAGGAGCTACTGATGCGCGCGCTGGCTTCAAGCACTGAGTCAGCTGGGGGGCGCCTGGGCACAACGTGTGTACAACGTGCCACCCTGCGCACCGCGCGCAGGTGGAGCCATCGGCGGCGTGGTGCACTTTGCGTTGGGGAGCCTCATACAGCTGGCGCAGATTCAGGGGCTGCAGCAGCTAGCGTTTGACGGCACGCTGCCCACCTTGTACAAAATGGTCGTCCTGGGCGGTCAGTGGACAACCGGGCCAGCCGGGCGAACCGGGTTGAGTTGCGCAACGCCACCAGCGAGGTGCTGCCCCCTCGGCCCCTGCGCTACTCCCCTGTGCAGGGTTATGGGGCTTCCTCTTCATCTTCCGCGTCGGCAGCATAAGGCACATGGGTCTGCAGGCGCTCGTGTATGGTAAGGGGCTGGGCGAGCGGGACGCGTGCACACCAGCCGTTCGCCCTGTTGTTGTGTCGCTGGACCCTCCTCGCTTCCGCCGCCCCCCTGCTCTGGGTGCTCGCTCCCTCGCAGGCCTCGTACCCACGGCCGTGAGCCTCATCCGGCTCTACTCTCACGCGGGGCTGGGCCTCCCGCCGCTGGTGCCAGTGTACGAGTTCCTGATGAACACGGTGGGCTGGTCCCTGCCGGCGCTGTCCTGGTTCCTCATGCTGAGCTACGAGGACGCCGAGGACGTGGAGGAGCAGTGGCAGCGGACAGCGCAGTCACGAGGCAACATCTTGAGCCCAGGCGGCCCCAGCCTCAGCAATCCCATGCTTGTTTGAGGAGAGCCTGCCTGTCCCATTTCATGCACTGCTTGGAACGTCGCGTGCGTGCAGATTGCAGAACACGTGGATGGACACACACACACACACACACACACACACGAGGAGGTGTGCGTCAGCAAGCAGTGCGCGACGGCGCCGCTTTTGCCGCGGGCGGCTCGGGCGGCTGCAGCAGCAGCAGCCGGCCCACGAGCGTGTGAGGCAGGCCAGCAAGCAGGCGCTCCAGCGCAGGCGCCAGCCGCATGTGCCACGCCACCGCCAACGCCAGCCCAAGCGCAGCACCCGCCAGCACCTGTTCTGTGCTGTGATAGCCGAGGTGCACGCGTGAGAGCGCTACCAGAGCAGCCAGCGCGCCCAGGGCCAGCACCTCTGCCGCTGCCCACAGGCGCCGCGCCAACGCCACCACTGCGTCGCCAGCTGCTCTCTGCTTGCTCCCGGCCTTTCCAGGAAGGAGGACGTGGAGCAGCCGAAGGCCTGCCGCGAAGGCCATGCAGCTGGCGTGCGAGGACGGCATGCCGTGCGAGTCGCACACGCCCAGCGCCTGGCATCGGTCCACTGGCCGAGGCTGACGCAGCAAGTGCTTGAGCGACCTTGCCAGCACCTCCGTCGCCACGAAGCCCGCGAATAACAGCACGTTGCGCACAGTCCTGCGCAGCGTGTGGGGCGGCGCATGGACGATCGTCGTGGCAGATCAGTCGGGGGGGAAGGCGCTGCAGGCAAGCGTGGAGCGAGTGAGGACCAGCTGAGCGCTCCCTCACCTTTGCCTGTAGGCCACGGCAGCTGCAAATAACACGGCGACAAAGGGGACCAGCGAGACGTGCGCGAGCGCCTTGGCCCACGTGTCGCCGCTGCTGAACAGGACGCAGGTGGCGCTCGTGCTGTCCAGGTCGCCAGCTGCCATCTTTTCTGCGTGTTGCCTTGGGATGCTAAGCAAAGTGTGGGCCCCACATTGTGCGCCGTGAGGCTTGTCACCATGCGGGACGGGAGGACGGGACTACTGCTTGCAGGATGGGGCAGGGAGACAGGCAGGCCTATGGGACACACGTTGGCATTAACATACACGCACCGCTCATCATCATTACGAATCGAAACAGATCAGGCGCGTGCAGCGCCACGCAAAAGAACTGCTCGCGATCGCTCAGCCAAGGAATTCTGGACCGTGGAGGCCCTGTACACAAGTACAGACAAGCGCCTCTGCCCTCGTGACAGTGCTCGTTCAACTCGGCGCTGGCCGTCCAAGGCATACAAGGGTGGTGGCTGAAGCTGACGGGCGAGGAACAGCTGCTCAGTGGCCGTTGTGGGTGCCGTTGCCGTTCCTGGAGCAGCAGGCGGCGCCGCCGTTGGCCACCTCAGTGCTGGCCTTGTCGTAGTCGGGGGGCAGGTCCACCGAGGGGTTCTGCAGCCACACGGGCAGACAGCGCCGCAGCCCTGACGTCAGCCGCAGAGCAGAGCTCTCCTGGCCACCACCGTCGCGGAGGCGGTCCTTGGCGCACCGCACCTTGGTGAAGAAGCCGTACGGCTTGAGGGCAAAGCCACACACCTCGACCTGGCGGGCGAACACAGTGAACGTCACCGGATGGCAGTTTGTGAGCCGAGCCACGCTGAGCTCCACCCCTCCACCCCATACGCGGCCGCACGCACCGGCATGATGGGGAAGTCCTCCACGCGCACGATGTGCGTGGTGCCGAACGAGTACCACAGCACGGGGTCCTGCCCGCCGCCCACCAGCGCCTTGTCCTGCGCGGACACCACCACGCACAGCGCGCCGCTCTGAGCGAGGGCAAGCGCACGGGCGCGGTCCCCCTGCCACCCCACGCACACCGCTTCACCCACCTCGACCGTCCACTTGCTCAGGCCCGTGCACTCCTTGGCGTTGAGCACGTAGAAGCCGGCGGGGAAGCGCTGCTCGTCGTCGTGCTGCGTCACCCACCTGCGCACGGACGGACAGTGCGAGGGGGGTCGCGGAGAGCGTCTTCAGTAGGCAGGCACCGTGATGCACGCGGATGCGCGCCTCAGCACCGAGCGGCGTGCGCAGCAGCTGCACTCACAGCTGCTTGGCCGCGAACGTGCCCTTGCGCCCGACGATGCTCTCGGGCTGAGCCAGCAGGGGCGGGTGGGCCATGGGCACCAGCTTGTACGCCACGGGCGACTGCAAACAGGCGCAAGGGTGAGGGAACAGGGCCCCAGACGTCGTCATCCCCCAACCAGCAGCCACGCGCTGCCTGGCACAACAGAGGGAGAAGGGGAGCGCGTGCCTCCTCACCTTGGTCACGGGGTTGATGACGGCCGGGTTGACCACCTTCCACACGCGCCCCTTCTCAGGCGCGATGGTGCGCTGGGCCTGCGTCCGGGCGCGAGGCAACGCAGCAGCCGCGGCACCCGTGAGCGCGCCCGGCACCGACTGCTGCGGATGACAGATACACGTGCTGGGACAGGCAGCAGGACGAGGCGAGGGCCCAAGAGCCAGGCGCCCCGCACCTTGTGCACCGAGTCGAGCACCGTCTCCACGGCCCTGAAGGCGTTGCCGTACGGGTTGGTGGCCTCGTCAAACGGCAGCGCCTCCACGTTGACCTGCGGGGCAGGAAGGAGCGGGCCAGCCGGGCAGACGCACACGCGCTCTACTGCTGCCACTACTTCAGGCGTGATGATCCTCGGGGAGTGTGAGGCGCGGCTCGCGTGGGTGGCCCCACGCACCTCGGTGACCACGCAGCCGGCGCCTCCCTCGGGGTCGTCCACGGCCATGTCCAGGCGCGCGCAAAACATGTGCTGGTGGTGCTGCGCGTTGACGCCCGGCCCCACCAGGATGCCGTACTCGGGCTTGCCGCCCTCAGCCTCGGCGCCCGGGGACAGCATGTTGGTCGACAGCTCGCCCGTCAGCTTGATGTCCTGCAGTTAAATGAGCGCCGTCACACACTCTTGCCCAACGTGTGCGGCGCTGTCAACGACCCTGGCAGTGACGCGACGAGGCGCTGCGCAAGTCGCTGCGCCACAGCGCACCAGGGCCACGGTGCCGTCCTGGTACAGGTAAAAGTAGAAGGCGTACTCGTAGTTGACGACGGTGGAGATGGTGCTGATGACCAGGCGGCGGCTGCGGCGCGACTCGCTGTGGCCCGAGCGGTAGTCCACGTGCTTCCACAGCAGGCCGTGGTCCTCCTCGTGCATGCACACTGCCTGCGGGCGGGCACGCACACGGGAGCACGCGCGCGCGTCAGCCCGCACGCACCGCGCCAGGACTCGTTCTCAGGGTGCGCCGCGCCCCCACACCCGAGGCGCAAGCAGCACGCTGGGGGCGGGGCGCTCACCTTGCGCAGCAGCACGGGCTCGCCCTTGGAGTTGACCCAGGTGGCGTCAAAGTAGCGGATGGTGCCCAGGCAGTCGCAGCCCAGCCCCAGCGACGAGGCGCAGTAGCCCAGCCCGTAGTCGCCCACGTCATACGCGCACTTGCGCACGTAGGGCTCCCTGCGCGCACACGGTCGGGGAGTGCGCAGCCCGAGTTGGCGCGCCCAGCTCTCGTGCGTGAGGCGAGATGGCGCCGGTGAGTGCCTGTGGCCCACACACCTGGGGTCGGCGTACGGCACGGCCATCTCCACAACGGACAGGCGGTGCGCCACGGGCCTGGCCTTGCCGCCATCGCTGTACTGCAGCAGGTGCAGCACGATGCCCTCGCGGTAGTTGTAGCCCAGGCGGAAGCTCCAGTTCTGCCAGCGCACCAGGTTGCCCTCCACCTCGAACGAGGGGCCCTGCGCGCGCATCCCAGGTGGGGGGCACCCCGCGTGGCACGAGCTCGATCAAAAGGTGCAGCAAGTCAGCCAGCGTCACACAAGCGGTCTGTCGGAAGGTGCACCTGCGGCTGCACGACGGTCAGGGGCTTGGGAGGCTTCCTCCAGCCGCCCAGCTCCCCCTCGGCCAGGTCGCGGTGGTAGTTGTTGTTCTCCTGCGCGGCAACGTCACACGCAGACCCGTTTACACGCAGCAGCAGTTGCTCTCTCCCGCACCGCGTGGGAGTGAAGCTGCGCAGGGCGTCCCCTCACCTTGTTCCACACGACCTTGCCATCGTCGTCGATGAGCTTGCCCGCCGCTGCCTTGGTCTGCGCAGGCAGAGCAGCACACGAAAGAGCGCCGCAAACAGGTGAGCAGCAGCTGGTGGCAGGAGGCCCAGGTGCGTGGGCGCTCACCACCCCCAGGGGCGCACCTTGCCGTCCTTGGTGAGCGGCCGGTCGATGCGCACAATCTTGCCCGTGTTGAGGTCCACCATGGGCACCAGGTCCAGCGGGTGGGCGTACGCGTTGTCGTCAGGGCTGCGTGCACGGCAGCGGCAGCGCGCCCCCGTGCGACGCGACCCTGATGCGATTGGGACCGGGAACCCCAAGCACCGCAGGAACGCCGCAGGCCTACCACAACCGAACCAGCCGTGTGCGTACCTCGTGCGGGCATACAGGAAGGCCTGGATGCAGCGCGCCGAGCCGCCCACCGGGTCGGCGTGCACCGACCAGGGGTCGCACGCCACCTGGTCCAGGTCGGTGATGCCGTACAGCTCCTCCAGCAGCGCGCGCACCTGCACAAGCAGGGCAGGTGGCAACGACAGGGCCGGCATCATCACCACTCTTCGGGGTGCTGAGGGACAGGTGCGGAGGTAATTGCGAGGGCACGAGCACGCGCTGTGCCTGCACCTGCGGGTCGGCCTTGACCAGGGCCTCTGCCTCCAGGCAGTCGTCCGGCGTGGCCATGGCGTTAACGCCGTCCACCTGTGACGTGTGCAGTCCGGGAATGGGAGCGAGCGCTGCCTGCCTGCACCTTCCACCGCGTGGCAGGGAGATTCCTCCCTGCGGGCCGTTGCGCTACAGCTCGCGCCCGCCGTACCTTGGTCCATGACACCACCTGGTCCGCCGTGCCCTCAGCGCCGGCCTCCAGCCGCACCACCACCTCGAAGACGCCGGGCTCTGGCGGCGTGTGCACGATGACAAAGGCCTGGCGGGGCGGCAGCGTGTCGAGGCTGGGTGACGCCTCATACGCCAGCACCGCCTTCTTGGGCGGCTCCTGCGCTCACAGCCGTGAAGCGTGGGCCCGCGCAATCGTCTGCACACTGCAGTGACGAATCGCTGGCCAGATTGGCTTGCCGCGATCGAAGCCCACCACTCGCCATCAAGGTGACCACGTTCCAGCGCAGGCGGCCGCCCAACTCGGCCAGGGCCGCGTCGCCGGCGACATAAGCTTTCACTGCCCTCACGGCCTGCTTGATCTCGTCGGCGTCCACGTCGTCCAACGGGTGCTCTGCGCGTGCGCGCGGTTCGGACGAGCGTTGAGACAACCCTGGTCGCGAGCTCGGCTAGAGAGCACGCGCGCCCATCGCTCGCGCTCACTATAGACTGGCGCCATCTTGGTGTTCCGGTCTGGGCGTTTTGGCCGGA
>VFQP010005842.1_pt1 | contig 10470 bp, 10 predicted proteins | sample 3512351 | NCBI WGS metagenome assembly VFQP01 (sample SAMN10412372, study PRJNA504923) | tailings metagenome | isolation source: Relicate 1 Philex TSF1 revegetated site | place: Philippines: Tuba, Benguet | collected 2017-08-29
GGTCGACCATCCAGGGCGGAATGCCCGCCGTATCCTTCGCCGGCAATTGCGACAGCGCCAACTCCAACTCGTGCGTCTGATCCTGGCGCGCTTCGTCCGCGCGCGGATGCTGCGACGTCGGCCCGATGAACAGACCCGAGAACAGATACGAGAGCGACGGATGATTGTGCCAGAAGCGCAGCATCGAGCCGAGCAAATCCGGCCGGCGCAGCCAGGGCGATTCCGACGCCGAACGCCCGCCGAGCACGAAGTGATTGCCGCCGCCCGTGCCCACATGGCGGCCGTCGAGCATGAATTTCTCGGTGCCCAGGCGGCTTTGGCGCGCTTCTTCGTAGAGCGTCGTCGTGCGCTCGACGAGTTCGGGCCAGCTTTCGGCCGGGTGCACGTTCACCTCGATCACGCCCGGATCGGGCGTGACGGAGAAACTGTTGAGCCGCGGATCGGAGGGCGGCGCATAGCCTTCGATCAGGATCGGCTGGCCCAGATCGGCGGCCGTATCCTCGATCGCGGCGATGAGGTCGAGATAATCCTCGGTCGTCGTCACGGGCGGCATGAAGACATGCAGCAACCCGCCGCGCGGTTCGATGCACAACGCGGTGCGGATCACCCCTGATGCCGAGACTTGCGGCTTCAGCTTTTGGCGATCGTTGCGGCGCAATTCCTCGATCCGCTTGCGATCGGGAATCGCTTCGCCATGCGGGCCCGCCATCATGCCGCCTTGATGCGCGAAGCCTTCGCGCGACGGCGCGCCGGAAACGAGCGTCGCGCGCTCGCGCGGATCGCGCTTGGGCAAAGGCGGGTATTCGTCGAACGGATCGGTTTCCCAGTGATACGGGTAATCGACCGGTGCGACCCACGGCAGCGAATCAAGCGGCAGGCGATAGCCCATCGGCGAATCGCCGGGGATCAGGAACATGTGCTGCGGGCGCACGAACCAGAAGCCCGACGACCATTTCGACTTGCCGCCGCCATTGCGTTGGACCGGCAGCACGACGCCGACCGGCTCGTCGAGACCCTTTTCGAAAATACGCGCGAGGCGCGCGCGCTCTTCGGGATCTTTGAGATTCGATTTCAGCGGATCGACATTCACCGGCAAACGCTGTTCGCGCCACAGGTAGTACCAAGAATCTTCGAAGGCGCGATGCACGAACTCCTCGGGCACGCCCAAGCGCTTGCACAAGCGACGCGCGAAACGATCGGCATGTTCGAAATTCACGTTCGACTTCATGCCGTCATCGGCGAACAACGCGGGGTCGCGCCAAATCGGCTCGCCGTCGCGCCGCCACCAGCAGCCCAAGGCCCAGCGCGGCAGGCTTTCGCCGGGATACCATTTGCCTTGGCCGAAATGCAGCAAGGCGCCCGGCGACCACAATTTCTGCAAGCGCTTGAGCAGCGTGCCGGCAAGGCGGCGTTTCGTCGGCCCCAAGGCGCCGGTGTTCCATTCGTCGCCGTCCATATCGTCGATCGACACGAAGGTCGGCTCGCCGCCCATGGTCAAGCGCACATCGCCCTTGGCCAAATGACCGTCGACGACATGGCCGAGCTTCTCGATCTTCGCCCAGTCTTCGTCGGTATAGGGCTTGGTCACGCGCGCACTTTCGGCGATGCGCGTCACGTACATCTCGTGACCGAATTTGACTTCGGCCTTTTCATGCGCCCCTTCGACAGGGGCCGCCGATTGCGGCGCCGGTGTGGCCGCCAGCGGAATATGGCCTTCGCCGGTCATCAGGCCCGAGGTCGGATCGAAGCCGATCCAACCGGCACCGGGCAGATAGACTTCCGTCCAGGCATGCAGATCGGTGAAGTCGTGCGTCGTGCCCGACGGACCGTCGAGCGCCTTCTGGTCCGCGACGAGTTGGATCAGATAGCCCGAGACGAAACGCGCGGCGAAGCCCAGATGGCGCAAAATCTGGACGAGCAGCCAGCCGGAATCGCGGCACGAGCCCTTGGCGCTGCCCAAGGTCTGCTCGCAGGTCTGGACGCCCGGCTCCATCCGGATGATGTAGCCGATATCCTGTTGCAGGCGCTGGTTGAGCCCGACGAGGAAATCGACCGTTCGTTGTTCGGTCCGGTCGACCTTGGCGAGCCACGCTTTCAGCAGCGGGCCGGCGGGTTCGGGCTTGCGAAACGGCGCCAGATCCTCCAGCAGCCCGTCTTCATAGGCGAAGGGCCATTTTTCCGCGTAGGGTTCGAGGAAGAAATCGAACGGATTGACCACCGCCATGTCGGCGACGAGATCGACCGACACGGTAAAACGGTCGGTCTTTTCGGGAAACACGAGCCGCGCCAGCCAATTGCCGTGCGGGTCCTGCTGCCAATTGATGAAATGGGTCGACGGCTCGATCTTAAGCGAATAGGAAAGCACCGGCGTGCGGGAATGGGCCGCGGGCCGCAAACGCACGACCTGGGGTCCCAGCGTAATCGGGCGATCGTAGAAGTAAGACGTGCGATGGTGGAGCGCCACGTGAAGAGTCATGGAACCGGCCCTGGGATGCACACGTGTGAAAAGCGGAGCGTTGTCGGCACGTTGGCCCGGAATCCGGGCTCGCGCAAGGCTCTGCAAGCCGCGTTCCAGGCCGACGGCCGATTCCACCGGGGGACGATGACGAAATGACGTTGCGCCCCCCAATGTGGCTGCTGATTACGATCAGCGCCGTCGGCCCGTTTTCGCTGAACGCCTTCATTCCGTCGCTGCCGCGCCTGGCGGACGTGTTCGCCACCGATTACGGCACCGCCCAGCTCGCTTTGACGCTGTTCCTGGCCGGGATCGGCATCGGCCAGTTGATCTACGGGCCGCTCTCCGATCGCTATGGCCGCCGGCCGGTGCTGCTGGCCGGGCTGGGCCTGGGCTTCGCGGGCAGCGTCGTGTGCCTGTTCGCCCCGACGATCGAGGTGCTGCTGGCGGGCCGCGTCGCGCAAGCGCTGGGCAGTTGTGCGGGCCTCGTGCTCGCGCGCGCGATGGTGCGCGATCTCTACAGCCGCGACCAATCGGCCAGCACGCTCGGCTACGTGACGATGGGCATGGCGATGATGCCGATGGTCGCCCCCGGCATCGGCGGCTTGCTCGACCAGACCTATGGCTGGCGCGCGAGCTTCGTGGCGATGATCGCGTTCGGCGGCTTCGCCTTTTTCGCCGCGCGCGCGCGCGCTTACGAAACCAATCATTCGCCGCTGTCGCATATCGATTTCGCGACGCTGACGCGCGGCTGGATCGCGTTGACGCGCTCGCCCGCCTTTCTCGGCTACACGCTGGCGATCAGCTTCAACTCGATCCAGTTTTTCGGCTTCCTCGCGACCGCACCCTATCTGATGGTCGGCGTGCTGGGCCGGCCGCCCGCCGAATACGGGCTGTGGTTCGCGTTCTGCGCGATCTCCTACGCGTGCGGCAATTTCGTCGCCGGGCGTTGGTCGGCGAAGATCGGTCTCGACCGCCTCGCCTATTGGGGGTTGCTGGCAGCGTTGCTGCCGTGCGTGCTGCTGGTGGGGATGCATGTCACGCAAGGTTTGACGCCGCTCGGCATTTTCGGGCCGTTCTTTCTGCTCGGCTTTTCCAACGGCGCCACGCAGCCCAATCTGATCGCGGGGGCCGTGTCGGTGAACCCGGCACTCGCGGGATCGGCCTCGGGCCTACTCGGCTTCACCCAGATGGTGATGGGCGCCATCGCCACGGTCGTGATGGGCCATTCGCAAGACGACTCGCTGCTGCCGATGGCGGTGCTGTTTTTCTTTTGCTCGATCGGCGCGATCGCTTCGCATCGCTTGGCGATGCGCCGCCACGCGGGCTGACGCAACGCCATGGGATGGCTCGCGGCGATCGGCGCGGCGGCCTGCCTCTACGCGGCGGCGGTCGCGTATATGTATTTCGGCCAGCGCGGCTTCCTCTATCACCCGTCGTCGAAGCCCGCCGACGAAGCGATCTTGCGCGCGGCCGGCTACGCGCCCTTTCCCGTTTCGACCGCCGACGGCCTGACGCTGACCGCATGGCGGCGCGGCGGCGACGCGGACAAACCGAGCATCGTGCTGTTCCACGGCAATGCGGGCGATGCGAGCCACCGTATCGGCATCGCCGAACAGGCGGCGCGCCACGGCTATGGCATCGTGCTGGCGACCTATCGCGGCTTCGGCGGCAATCCGGGCCGGCCGAGCGAAGACGGTCTCTACGCCGACGCGCGCGCCACGCTGGATGCCGTGGAGGACGCCGCCGGGTCCGGCCCCATCGTGCTATGGGGCGAAAGCCTGGGCACGGGCGTCGCCACCAAAATGGCGAACGAGCGCCGCGTCCTCGGCGTCATCCTGCAATCGCCCTATATTTCCGTCGCCGAACGCGCGGGCGAGATGTTCGCCTGGCTGCCCGCGCGGCGCTTGGTGACGGACCGGTTCGATTCCGCGTCCCGGATCGCGACGATCGGCGCCCCCTTGCTGGTCGTCCATGGCGCACGCGATACGCTTATTCCCATCGCGCATGGAAGGGCGCTTTTCGACGTCGCCAAGCCCCCGAAAACCTTCGTGGAACTGCCCGATCGGGGCCATGGCGATATGGCCGGGCCGGAATTCGAAGCCGGGTTGATCGAATTCCTGGGATCGCTTGCGCTTTCGCGCCCGGCGCCATAAACATCGGGCATGGCCGACGCTCAACCCGCGAAACCCGCCGCTCCCGCTCCCGCCGCGAAGCTCGACGAGCGACGCAAGATGGAGCTTCAGAACACGCTGAACCGCATCAGCATCATCGCGGGTATTTTCGATACGCGCATGGGCTCGGTGAACTGCAAGCCGTTCCACGCGATCCGCGAGTTGATGGATATCTATATCGCCGGCGCCATCCGCGCGCTGTCGGGCGGGCGCGACTATCTCGATAACGGGATCGAGTTGAAGGACGAGGAACGCGCCAGCGTCGAAACGCTGATCCTCAAGATCTACGGCGACGTCGCCAAGAAGGACGCGCCGGCCGAAAAGGCCTGACGCGGTTCTAACGGGCGCGCACGCGCCACACGCGGCAATTCGTCATGCTCTGGTGTTCGAACACGTAGAGCGTGCCCGGCCGTTCCACATTGCGATAATCGGCGAGATCGTTCGAGCCCGCTTGCGCGGCGCCGTAGGTCTGGCCCGCGAGCACGACGGTCGCGCGATGCTGTTCGAATTGGCCGAAATCGCGTTTGCGGCATTCGGCCGAGGCGCGCGCGTCGTAGGTGCCGAGTTCGGCGAGCGGCTTGGGGCTGCGCAGCAGCACGGTGCGCGGGCGCGCTTGTTCGGGAATGCGCTGCGCTTCGATATTGGGCCGCACGCCGCTATCGAAAGGGCGCGTCATATGCCCGTCGCGCGTGCGCGTCATATCGGTCGCCGATGCCGGTAAAACGGCGGCGAACGACAAAACGGCGATGACCAGGGCGGCACGCATCGTCCAACTCTATGCGATCGGCCGCCGATCTCCTAAAGTTGGGCCATGGACGGCATCGATATCCGCCCCGGCATGCGCTTCGCGAGCCAGCAGACCTATGAATGGGAAGTGGCCGAACTGGTCACCGACGGCGTGTCCGTGCCCCATGCGCGGCTGCGCGCCCTTTACGATCCCGACGTGACGCGGCTGGTCGCCTGCGCCGTTCTGGCCAATCCCGCCCGCTTCAAGCCTTTGAATTCCTGAGATTTCCAGGCCCGTTTCGGGAGGGGGATTGACTCCGGCCATTTATTACGTATTTTAATAAATATTGATTAGACTTGCGGAGAATCCCGTGTCTTTCGCCGCGGACAGCACATTTCAGCAGGGAGCCGAGCTCGGCGAGCGCCGCTATTTGGTGGCGACGCTGCTGATCGATGCCTGGCTGCCGCGCGCGATGGAACGCGACCTCGCCGCCGCCGAGCGCAAGGCGATGTATTGGAGCGAGATTTACGGGCCGCGCCGCACCCGCATTTCGGAGATCTTCGTGCCCGGCGCAACCAGCGGCCCGCGCGTCGCGACCACGCCACCCCCGCCGCCACCGCCGCGCCCCCGGCCGCAACCGCAAGCCATGCCGCGCGAAACCGTCGAACCCGAAAAGCCGCGCGCACGCGAAACGCGGCGCGGCGGCATGCTCGCGCTTCTCGATCGGCCGATCGATCCCGCCTACGCCAAGGCGATGTGCGATCTGTTCTTGCTCTATATCGCGAGCAAATTGCTGGAGCGGATGTTCGGCACGTTTCCGATCTGAGACGCCGCAAACGAACGGCGCCCCAGATCGGTCGCACTTAGGCTTGCATCAGCAACCCGAGAAGCTGCTTCTGCAGATCGTCCGAATTCGACGACGTGTCGTTCGACGCCGAATTCGTGTTCGAGTTCGAGAACCACGACGCGAAGTCCGGCTGCGTCAGGTTCTGCGCCTGGCTGTAGGCCTGCATGCCACGTTCGTGATGCGCGTGATTGGCACGCATCGTCTTGTCGAAATTCTCGAACTCCGTCGACGAAAGTTTGCCGTCGCCGTCCGTATCGGCAGATGCGAAGGCTTCTTCCGCCATCTGCGCGCCCTTGCCCGATTTGGGCCCGTGCGCTTCGCCGAACGCCTTCAGCTCGGCAGCACTGACCGTGCCGTCGCCGTCGGTATCCATCTCCGACATCATGTCGGCGGCAGATTTGCTTTCGCTTGGCGGGGCACCCGGCGGGGGCGGGGGCGGGCCGAAAGCGCCTTGGGCGCCATCGGATTCCTGCGCGCCCAGCAAGGCCGACTGCATCTGCGACGACAGGCTGTCGGCAAAGGATTTGAGTTCGGTTTTGGACACCGAACCATCGCCGTCGGAATCGATCGACGAGAACAAATCCTCGAGGCTCGCACCCGCGTTCGACTCTTCGGTCGACGAGGTCGACGTGGAACGCGTTTGGAAATAGGACGAAACGCTCGCGTAGCTGCTGTATCCGGAAATCGACGTCATTGAACAATCCTTCCCGTTGGAAAAAACGGCGCCGCGAAAGCGCCGCGAAGGAAGGAAATTCAATGCCCATGCCCGGCAACGAAATGTACGGGCTGGAATTCGTCGAACGTTTTCGGGGGAAGGCGTTACGTTGCGTTACGTCGCGCGCGGCAAGCGCCGCGCGTCCGGCAAAACCTGCCGGGACGATATTGCCGCATCAGATCAAAAGATCGATGCCTTGGATCTGGGTGATGTCGCCGTCGAGGGTGCCGGTACCCGCTTGCATCAGCTGCACGGCCACGTTCGTCGATCCGTCGCCGTTCGCCGCCGCGTCGGCGGCGGCCAGGAACCGCTGGATGTAGCGATCGACGTATTTCTCGTCCTTGGCCTTGGATACGTCGAACTGCCGGCCGAAGACCTGGGCTTGCGTCTCCACGCTTTGCACCGCCGTTTCCAGCGGGATGTTGCCGACCTTGGTGACGACGGCGCGCAGCGTGTTGTCACCCAGCACCGAATAGATATCGGAGATCGAGCCGATATTGTTTTTGAAATACTGCGCTTGACGCAGCGCGGTGTTCTTGTTGCCAAGGTCGATTTCGTAGCTCGCCTTCTCGTAGCGCGCTTCGGTGCCGCCGATGAAGGACTCGCTTTGGATGCTCGACAGCCCGCCGGCCTTGAAGTTCAGCGCCTGCGCCAATTGCTGGAAGCGCGTATCCGACATGCGATTGGCCAGCGAATTCGTATCGGTCAGATCGGATTCGGCGACCTTACGCAGCTTGCCGGTATTGCCGATCTCCGATTCCAAGCCATAGGCGGTCAGGATGTAGTTCAGCAGCTTGTAGTTCTTCGGCTCGAACAGCTCGTCGGTGCTTTTCAGCTTCGCGACCGACGATTCGAAATTTGCGTTGGCGGCATCGATCGCCTTCTGGTTCTGCTTCACGTAACGCGCGATACGGACATCCTCCGATGTCTTGGACATCTGATACCAGGACGTCAGCGCCGAACTGCTCGATGCAATGGAATAGGTCATGGGCGGAAATCTACGCCCTAGGGTCGCATCCCGAACGTGACGAAACGTAAACGCGGAAACCGCTTTGAATCCACCGGTTACGCTTCGTTACCCCGTTCGACTTGGCAGCGCGGGCGTTTGCTCCCCACATTCGCGCCATGATGCCCCCGCCCGAACGCCATGTTCTGCTGATCGACGACGATCCCGATATCCGCCGCCTGACCGAGCAGCTTCTGACGGAAGCCGGCCTCAAAGTGACGTCGCTCGCCGGCGCCGCCGGTGCCGTGCGCCACGCCGCGTCCGGCCGCTTCGATCTTGTGCTGCTCGACGTGATGATGCCGGGCGAAGACGGCTTCTCCGTCTGCCGCAAGATCCGCGCGGTGTCGCAAATCCCGATCGTCATGCTAACCGCGCGCGCGGAGGAAATGGACCGCGTGGTGGGACTGGAGATCGGCGCCGACGACTACGTCGTCAAACCCTTCTCGCCGCGCGAATTGGTCGCGCGCGTACGCGCCCGGTTGCGCCGGGCCGGCGACGGTGAATTGGCACAAGCCAAGCCCAAGCACGATCGCCTGGCGTTCGACGGCTGGAACATCGATCTGGTCCGCCGCGAATTGCGTTCGCCCGATGCTTCGCTCGTGTCGCTGACGGCGGCGGAATTCGATCTGCTGGTGGCGCTGGCGACGCGCGCACGGCGCGTCGTCTCGCGCGACGAATTGTCGGAGATCCTGCACGGCCGTACGCCCCACCCGCTCGACCGGTCGATCGACGTGGCGGTCAGCCGCCTGCGCCGCAAGATCGAAGCTTCGCCCGACGAGCCGCGCTATGTGCGCACGGTGCGCAATGGCGGCTATGTGTTCGCGGCCGAAGTCGAGAATTCGGCGGCGCCGCAAACGAGCCCGGCGGCTTGATCCGCCGTTTGACGCCGCGCGGAATCGTTCCGCAGACCGTGTTGTTCGCGGTCGGCTTGCTCATCGCGGTGCAGATCGGCTCGATCGCCGTTTTCGAAAGTCTGCGCCCGACGAATTTCACGCTGTTCGAGCCAAGCTGGCTGGAGGAGCATCTGCCCGAACTCGCCGCCGGCGCGCTGGCGCAACCCGCATCCGAACGGTTGGGCTGGCTGCGTGCACGGCCGGAAGCCGCTTATGTGAATTTCGCCCGCGATACGGTGGCGTTGCCCGACGCCGAAGCCGATATCTGCCCGGTGCTGCGCGATTTGGAATCAAGGCTCGGCCAAACGCTTTCGACATCGGTGGATCTCGACACCGCGCGGGCACGCGGTCCCGGCGGGCCGGGCCCGCGCCTGCCGCCGCCGCGCGTGCTGCGTGCCGAAGGAACCAACACCGCCACGCCGCCCGATTCATGCCGGCCTGCCCCCTATTTCCGGCTGAGCCTGCGCGAGCCCGAAGGCACCTGGCTGCGCATCGAAACGCCGCGTCCGTTCACGCTCGGGCCCGTTTTGTCGTATCTGATCGGCTGGCTCGGCATGCTGCTGATCGCGACGATCGCGGTCGCATGGCTCGGCTTCCGCCGTTTGGTGTTGCCGTTGACGGCGCTGGCCGCAGCCGCCGAACGTTTCGGGCGCGGGCTCGATACGCCCGCCTTGCCCCGCAACGGCCCGCGCGAGATCGTGGCCATCTCGACGCGCTTCGATGCGATGCGCGAGCGCATCCGGCGTTTCATCGCCGAGCGTGCCGCGATGCTCGCGGCGATCGGCCACGATCTGCGCACGCCGCTGACCCGCCTGCGCTTGCGCGTGGAACGCGTCGCCGATCCCGAACTGCGCGAACAGCTTTCGCGCGACGTGGACGAGCTTGAGACCCTCGCGCGCGAAACGCGCGATTTCTCCGCCATCGCCCAAGCGCGCGGTGCGGACGACAAGGTCGATCTCGCCAGCCTCGCCCAGACCATCGCCGACGCCCATGCCGATCGCGGCGACGACGTCGCCTATCACGGGCCGCGCCATGCGCCCGTGCGCGGCCGGCCCGATGCGCTGCGCCGCGCGATCGAAAACCTCGTCGCCAACGCGCTGCGCTACGCGGGCCATGCGACGCTGCGTCTGGCCGATAGCGCCGGCGAGTTGCGTTTGTCGGTCGACGATTCCGGCCCCGGCGTGCCGGAAGCCGAACTCGAGCGCGTGCTCGAGCCCTTCGTGCGGCTGGAGGAAAGCCGCAACCGCGACACCGGGGGCACGGGGCTTGGCCTTGCCATCGCGCGCGACCTTGTCCGCGGGCATGGCGGGGAAATCAGCCTGGAAAATCGCCGCGAAGGCGGCTTGCGCGCCACGATTTCGCTGCCGAAATCGGCCTGAGCGGGCTTTTGCCAAAATCGGCGCAGGGGCGTAGGTTCGGCGCCCCGTTGCGAGCAAGTCTCATTTGCGCCGATGACCGATTCCGTCCTTTCCACCTCGAACGCGCCCGCCCGGCTATCGCCCGTCAAACGGCTGAGCTGGCCCGGCACCGTCGCGTTGTTCGTCGCGGCGACGATCGCGTTGCCGATCGTCGTGGTGGCGCTGTCGGTGTTCCAGCCCGATCGCGGGGCGTGGGCGCATCTGTGGTCGACGACGCTGCCGCGCATCCTCGCCA
>VFQP010005843.1_pt1 | contig 10469 bp, 9 predicted proteins | sample 3512351 | NCBI WGS metagenome assembly VFQP01 (sample SAMN10412372, study PRJNA504923) | tailings metagenome | isolation source: Relicate 1 Philex TSF1 revegetated site | place: Philippines: Tuba, Benguet | collected 2017-08-29
TACGAGATGCAGCAGGAATTCGGCCAGGAATGCATGCGCTATTTCCTGGGCGACGTGCGCGACCGCGATCGTTTGAATATGGCGATGCGTGGCGTCGATTACGTGATTCATGCGGCGGCGCTGAAGCAGGTGCCCGCCGCCGAATACAATCCGATGGAGTGCATCAAGACCAACGTCCACGGCGCGGAGAACGTCATCCACGCCGCGATCCAGGCCGAGGTCAAGAAGGTTATCGCGCTATCGACGGATAAGGCCGCGAGCCCCATCAATCTCTATGGCGCCACGAAACTGTGTTCCGACAAGCTGTTCGTCGCGGCGAACAACATCGTGGGCTTCCGCGCCACGCGCTTCTCGGTCGTGCGCTACGGCAATGTCGTCGGTTCGCGCGGTTCGGTCGTGCCGTTCTTCCAGTCGCTGATCGACAAGAAGGCCGACGCCCTGCCGGTGACGGATGCGCGCATGACGCGTTTTTGGATCACGCTGCAGCAAGGCGTGGATTTCGTGCTCAAGAACTTCGCGCGCATGCAAGGCGGCGAGATCTTCGTGCCGAAAATCCCATCGGTACGGATCGTCGACCTTGCCAACTGCCTTGCCCCCGGCATGCCGCAGAAGATCGTCGGCATCCGGCCTGGCGAGAAGCTGCACGAATTGATGTGTCCGCGCGACGACGCGCATCGCACGGTCGAGTTCGACGACCATTACGTCATCCGCCCGACGATCGACTTTTTCAACGAAACGGCTCCCGATGCGCTCGCCAACGCGCTGGGCGAACGCGGCAAATGGGCCGGCGACGAATTCGAATACAACTCGGCCGACAATCCCGATTTCCTGACCGGCGACGCGCTGCGCGAGATGACATTGCGGGCGATTGCGGAATGATTCCCTACGGCCGTCAGCAAATATCCGATGCCGACGTCGCTGCCGTCGTCGATGTTCTGCGTTCGGATTTCCTGACCCAAGGCCCGGCGGTGCCGCGCTTCGAAGCGGCGGTGAAGCGCGCGACCGGCGTGAAGCACGCGATCGCATCCAATAGCGCCACATCGGCGCTTCATATCGCGTGCATGGCGCTGGGCCTCGGCCAGGGCGGGCGCTTGTGGACCACGCCCAACACGTTCGTCGCGTCGGCCAATTGCGGCCGCTATTGCGGCGCCGATGTCGACTTCGTCGACATCGATCCCGCGACCTGGTGCTTATCGCCGGCGAAGCTCGCGGATAAACTCGTTCACGCACGCAAATCCGGTACGTTGCCGAATATCGTCGTGCCGGTTGCGTTCGGCGGCGAGCCCGCGGATATGACCGCCATCGGCGCATTGGCGCGCGAGTTCGGCTTCAAAGTCGTCGAGGACGCTTCGCACGCCATCGGCGCGCGTCACGCGAAGGGTGCCGTCGGCGACGGCACGCAAGCCGACGTGACCGTGTTCAGCTTCCATCCGGTCAAGATCGTCACGACCGCCGAAGGCGGAATGGGAACGACGAACGACGATGCCGTCGCGGCGAAGATGGCGCGGTTGCGCACCCACGGCATTACGCGTGATCCGGACGAAATGACCGGGTCGTCGCCGGGCCCCTGGTATTACGAGCAAATCGAACTCGGCTATAATTATCGCCTGACCGATTTGCAGGCGGCCCTGGGTAACAGCCAGATGACGCGGCTCGAAGCGTTCGTCGAGCGCCGCAACGTATTGGCCGCGCGCTACAAAGAATTTCTGAAAGATTTTCCGTTGCGCTGGCAGACGGTCGGCGCCGCGACGCGGTCGTCCTATCATCTTTTCGTCGTCCGGCTCGACGAGGCGGCGCGCCGCGATGCGGCCTTCGTGCGGATGCGCGATGCGGGGATCGGCGTCAATGTTCACTATATCCCCGTGCATCTGCAGCCTTATTGGCGCGCGCGCGGCTTCGCGCCGGGACAATTCCCGGAAGCCGAACGCTACGGTGCCGATGCGCTGACATTGCCGTTGCATGCCGGCATGACCGATGCGCAGCAGGATCGCGTGATCGACGCGTTGCGTGAGGCGCTGCGGTGAACGGCGCTTGCGCGCGGCTGTCGCTCGGCACGGCGCAATGGGGGGCGGAGTACGGTATCGCCAATCGCACGGGCCGGCCGTCGCGCACGCAAACGACGGCGATGCTGACCGCCGCACGTCAAGCGGGCGCGATTTGGCTCGATACCGCGCCCGCCTATGGCGTTGCCGAAGACGAAATCGGCGCGCTGCGCGCCGTTGCAGCCGGCCATCGAATCTCGACCAAGACGCCGGTCGACGCGACAACGCCGGCATCGATCGCTGCGGGGCTTGCCGCATCGCTCGCCAAGCTGAAGGCGCCTTGCGCGGACGCGTATCTTTTTCACCGGACGGATGCGCTGCTTGGGCCCGATGGCGCGGCGCTTTGGAATGCCGCGATCGCGGCGCGCGAAGCGGGCCTGACGAAAGCCATCGGCGTCTCCGTTTACGACCCCGCCGAACTTGAAGCGGTGCGGGCGCTTTACGATATAGACGTCGTGCAACTGCCTTACAGCCTTTACGACCAGCGTTTCGCCGATTCATTCGACGATTTGGCGTCGTCGGGCGTCGCGATCCATACGCGCGGCGCGCTGCTGCAAGGCGTGATCGCGATGTCGCCCGACGATTTGCCGTTGCCCGTTCGCGGATTGCGCGCCAATCAGACGAACCTGCACCGGGAACTCGCCGATCTCGGTATGACGCCCGCCGCCGCGGCACTGCGCTTTTGCCTCGAAGATGTGCGCGTCTCGCTCGTCGTCGTGGGCTGCGAGACGTCCGAACAGCTCGATCAAATTCTCGAATACGCGTGCGGACCCGCGCTGCGCCTTTCCAATCCCGCCCGATTCGCGGTCCGCGATCCGCGTCTCGTCGTTCCCGCGCTTTGGCCGAAAGCCGAAGTCCAGCCCACCCGATAGGTATCGTCATGTCGAACGAATCCCCCGCCGCAAGCCGCCCGAACCTGCTGCGCTGCGTGCGCTGCGGTCTTCCCGAAACCTACGAGACGATCGAGTTCGACTCGCATGGCGTGTGCAACGTTTGCCGCCAAAGCGAGTTCAAGCGCGAGAAGATCGATTGGGAAGCGCGCGCGAAGATGTTCGACGAGTTGATCGAAGAATATCGCGGCAAATATGAATACGACTGCATCGTACCGTTCTCGGGCGGCAAGGATTCGACCTATACGCTGCACTTCCTCAAGAAGCGCTACAACGTCCGCCCGCTGGTCGTGCAGTTCAATCACGGCTTCATGCGCCAAACATTGTTGAAAAACAACGAGCGTACTTTCAAGAAGCTCGGCGTCGATGTGCTGTCCTTCACGCCCAATTGGAATATCGTCAAGCGCGTCATGCGCGAAGCGCTGATCCGCAAAGGCGATTTCTGCTGGCATTGCCACAGCGGCATCTTCTCGTATCCGATGCATGTCGCGATCAAATACGCCACGCCGCTCGTCATCTGGGGCGAGCCGACGTCCGAATACACCGCTTATTACGATTATCGCGACGACGAGATCGAGGAAGTCGACGAAACGCGCTTCAATCGCTTCGTGAATCTGGGCATCACCGCCGAGGACATGCGCGGCATGATCGCGTCCGACACGCAACTCGATCCGCGCGATTTGACGCCCTATACCTATCCGCCTTTGCGCGACTTGAAGCGCCTGCGCTATCGCTCGGTATGCCTGGGTTCGTTCTATCCGTGGGACACGCGTCGCCAGTCCAAGATTATCATGGACGAGCTCGGCTGGCAGGGCGACGAAGTCGAAGGGATGCCGCCGGGCGTCTATCCCTACGAAAAAATCGAATGCTTCATGCAGGGGATGCGCGACTACATCAAGTTCCTGAAGCGCGGCTACGGGCGCGTCACGCAGATGACGGCGCTCGACATCCGCAACGGCCGGATGACGAAGGAAGAAGCCGACAAGCTGGTGCGCGACTACGAAGGCCGTAAACCGCCGTCGCTGGGCGTGTTCCTCGAATATCTCGACATGACCGAGGCAGAATTCCAGGACGCGGTCGCGAAAACGGTCGTGGCACCGCACAAGCCCGATTTCGGCGCCAATGAATACGCGCCCAAGACGCATGATTTCGACAGCTGGTATCGGGAACCGAAGTGACCGCGATCGGCGTCGTCGATCTCGGTATCGGCAATATGGGATCGATCCTCGGCGCCGTGTCGGCGCTGGGGTTCGATCCCGCGCCGGTGCGCGCGCCCGAGGACGTCGCGAAATCGGGTCACCTGCTGCTGCCCGGCGTCGGTAGCTTCGCGCGCGGCATGGCGGCGATCGATGCCGCCGGGTTGCGCCAGCCGATCCGCCGTCATGTCGAAGCCGGGCGGCCGTTGATGGGCATTTGCCTTGGCATGCAATTGCTGTTCGAGCACGGCAGCGAAGCCGGCGAGGCGGAAGGGCTTGGCGTATTGCCGGGCCAAATCGTGCGCCTCGATCCGCCCGATCCGTTGCCCTGGCCGCATGTCGGCTGGAACGCGCTGCGCGTGACCAAGCCGCATCCGCTGATGAAGGGGCTGCGCGACGGCGTCGATTTCTATTTCGTGCATGGCTATCGCGCCGATTGCCCGGCCGACATCGTCGTCGCGGAGTGCGACTACGGTCAAACCTTTCCCGCCGTCGCGGCGCGGGGCCCGGTCTTCGGCGTGCAGTTCCACGCCGAGAAAAGTCAGCGCAGCGGTCTGCGCATTATCGAAAACTTTTGCGCATGGTCGCCGTGACGCTGAAGCGCCGCATCGTGCCGGTTCAGTTGTTGCTCGGCGATCGTTTGGTGAAGACCGTGCGCTTCGGCGAATGGCGCGATGTCGGCGATCCGGTCAAAAGTTCGCAAGTCTATTACAGCCAAGACGCCGACGAACTCGTGCTGATCAATATCGCGCGCGATAACCGCGATCCCTATGCGACCGCCGCGTATGTATCGCGGATCACCGAATCCTGCTTCATGCCGATCGCCGTCGGCGGCGGCATCCGCACCATCGATCATGCCGCGGCGTTGTTCGCGGCGGGCGCCGACAAAGTGACGGTCAATAGCGCGGCCTACGACCATCCGGCGTTACTGCGCGAAATCGCCGACCGTCATGGCAGCCAAGCGCTGGTCGTGTCGATCGACGTTCGCCGTTCGCCGAACGGCGAGTATCGCCTCGCGGCGGATTGCGGGCGCGACCCGCGGCCCGACCGGCTGGAAGATCATATCGCGCGCGCGGTCGCGCATGGCGCGGGCGAAATCCTGCTCAACGCCATCGATCGCGATGGCGTGCGCGAAGGCTACGATATCGATCTGCTGACGCGCGCGCGCGCCGTTTGCCGTGTGCCGATCGTGCTGTGTGGCGGGGCGGGGGACTACACGCATCTTCTGACGGCGTTCCAGAACGGCGCAGACGCGGCCGCCTGCGGCAGTCTGTTCAACTTCGCGGACAACAATCCGCTGCGCGCCAAAGCATTCCTGAAGAACTATGGCATCCCTCTCAAACGCGTCTGACGCCAAGCGTCGCTGGCGGACGTCACCGCTGGTTACGGCCCGGCTGACGTTGCGACCGCTCGATGCGCGCGACGCTTCACCGGCCTATCTAGGCTGGCTGCGCGATCCGGTGATCAACCGTTTCTTGGAATCACGGCACTTTCCGCCGGCCGATCTTGCCGCGCTCGCCGAGGTCGTGGTCGCCTTCGACGCCGATCCGGCAAGCCTGCTGTTCGGTGCGTTTCTGCGCGAGGGAGGGACACATATTGGCAACGTGAAGCTCGGGCCGATCGATCCGCGCAACGGCCGCGCCGATCTGGGATTCTTGATCGGTGATCGCGCGCGTTGGGGCCAGGGTTATGCGAGCGAGGCGATCGCGTCCGTGCGCGATGCGGGTATCCGCGATTTGGGCCTGCGTAAGGTCACGGCGGGCTGTTATGCGGCCAATATCGCGTCGGCCCGCGCGTTGGAAAAAGCAGGTTTCGCACGCGAAGCCGTGCTGCGCGCGCATTGGGTACTCGACGGCGAGCCGCAGGATGGCTGGATCTTCGCGAGCTTCGCGGCAGGGGCGACGGCATGACCGGCGATCGCGCGGTCGGTGTGTTGCAGGCGCGATTCAGTTCGACCCGGTTGCCGGGCAAGGTTCTGGCACCGATTCTCGGCGCGCCGATGTTATGGCGGCAGATCGAACGCTTGTCCCGCGCGACATCGCTCGATGCCTTGGTTGTCGCGACCAGCATCGATGCTTCGGATGACGCGATCGCAGTCTTTTGCGCGGAGCGGGGTATCGCTTTCCATCGCGGCAGCCTCGACGACGTGCTTGCGCGCGTGCTCGCGGCCGCGCGCACGGCGAGAGCCGATCGGATCGTACGTTTGACGGGCGATTGTCCGCTCGCCGATCCCGATGTGATCGATCGGGTCGTCGCCGTGTCGCGCGATTCCGGTTGCGACTACGTATCGAACACGTTGACGCCGACCTGCCCCGACGGGCTCGACGTCGAAGTTGCGACCGCCGCCGCGCTCGAGCGCGCGGGACGCGAGGCGCAGCTGAAGTCCGAACGCGAACATGTGATGCCGTATCTCTACAAGCATCCCGAGATGTTCCGCACGCTGAACGTCGCTTTCGCGCCCGATCGGTCGGCACTGCGCTGGACGGTCGACGGATCCGCCGATCTCGAGTATGTGCGCGCGATCTACGAGGCGCTTTATCCGACAAATCCGACCTTCACCACCGACGACGTCGTGGCGTTGCTGGCGGCACGGCCGGATATCGCAGCGCTTTCGGGCCACGCTGCCCGCAACGAAGGCTACGCCAAATCGCTTGCCCGCGACGAAGTCGCTCCGACCGGAAGTTCGAACGCATGACCGACCGTTACGCCGAGTCCCGTCGCCAGCTCGAACGCGCATTGCGCACGATCCCGCTGGGCGCGCAGACCTTCAGCAAATCGATCACGCAATATCCGCTCGGCGTGTCGCCCTATTTCGCGGCGCGCGCCAAGGGATCTCGGCTATGGGATGTCGACGGCAACGAATATGTCGATTTCGTCAATGCGCTCGCGTCGGTCAATCTCGGCTACGGCGATTCCGACGTGAACGACGCGGTGCGCGCCCAGCTCGAGGAAGGCGTGATCTTCTCCCTGTCGCATCCGCTGGAAGCGGAGGTCGCCGAGTTGCTGGTTGAGCTGATCCCGTGCGCCGAGAAGGTTCGCTTCGGCAAGAACGGATCGGATGCGACCGCCGGCGCCGTGCGCGTGGCGCGGGCATTTACAGGCCGCGATCGTGTTGCGGTCTGCGGCTATCACGGTTGGCAGGATTGGTATATCGGCACGACGGCGCGGAATCTGGGCGTGCCCGAAGCGGTGCGCGCGCTGAGCCACAGCTTCCCTTATGCTGATCTTCCGGCCCTTGACGCGCTGCTATCCGCACATCCGGGCGAGTTCGCCGCCGTGATTCTCGAGCCGATGAATGTGCGCGAGCCGCCGCCCGGCTATCTCGCCGATCTGAAATCGTTGACGCACAAGCACGGCGCGTTGCTGGTGTTCGACGAGACGATTACCGGATTCCGCTTCCATGTCGGCGGCGCGCAGGCGTTGTTCGGCGTAACGCCGGATCTGGCGACGTTCGGCAAAGGCATCGCCAACGGCTTTCCGCTTTCCGCGGTCGTTGGCCGCGCCGACGTGATGAAATTGATGGAGGAGGTCTTCTTTTCCTTCACCATGGGGGGCGAAACCCTCTCGCTCGCCGCAGCGGCCGCGACCTTGCGTAAGGTTCGCGACCGGCGCGTGCCGGAGCATCTTGCCGCACATGGCGAGCGTTTGCGCGACGCGCTGACCGCAACGATTGCCCGTCACGGCCTCTCGGAAACGCTGTCGGTGTCCGGACATCCGTCCTGGACGTTCCTGCTGGTGCGCGACGCCGGCAACGCCGATCAGTTCCAGATCAAGACGTTGCTGTTGCAGGAAATGCTGGCGCGCGGCTATCTCACGCTCGGCACGCATAACTTGTCCTTCGCGCATAATCAGGCCGATATCGCCGGTCTGATCGCGGCCTATGACGAAACCTTCGCGTTGCTCGCGGCCGCGCTCGCCAGGGGCGATATCGCGGCACGGCTGCGGGCGCCGGCATTGCGTCCCCTGTTCAAGGTTCGTTAAACGCGCCGATGACCGTCACGGTCGCCTTTCGCTGCGACGGATCGCCTGCGATTGGATCGGGGCATGTCGTGCGCTGCTTGGCGATCGCGCACGCGCTGCGTGCGGCGGGCGGCGAAGCGATCTTCGCGATGCGCGATCTGGGCGGCGGTTTCGTCGACATGGCGATGCAAGCGGGTTTCGCGACAAAAATTCTGGGCGTCGGCCCGGCGTCAGAAATCGACGATGCCGCGCAAACCGCGGCCGCAATCGGTTCTGCGGATTGGGTCGTCGCCGATAACTATGCGCTTGCCCGTGATTGGGAACGCGCTTTGCGCCCGAAAGCGGCACGCATCGCCGCGCTCGCCGACCGCGACAGACGCGTCCATGACGCCGATTTGCTGATCGATCCCAATCTTGGCGCCGTGCCCGCCGATTACACCGGCCGCGTGCCCGCGCATTGCGAAATCTTCACGGGTCCCGCTTATGCGCCCTTGCGCGCGCAATTCGCGGCCGCGCGCGGTGTTGATCCCGTTCGTCGGTTGGGTTTGCGCCGCTTGTTGATCTGCATGGGGGGATCTGATCCCGCCAACGCAACGGCAATGGCGGTTGAAGGGGCTTTGCGCGCGCGCAAAGCGGTCGAATTCGCGATCGAGATCGTATTGGGCGGCGCCTATCCCCATCGCGCGGCGATCGAAGCGCTTTGTGCGGGCCATCGAAATATCGAGATCGCCGTCGCCGTCGACGATATGGCCCGACGCATGGCGCGGGCCGATCTGTTCGTCGGCTCCGGCGGCTCGATGACGTGGGAGCGTGCGACGGTCGGATTGCCGGGTATTACGATCGCGATCGCCGACAATCAGGTGCCGCTGGGCGTCGCGATGGCGAAAGCGGGTGCGGATATTTATCTCGGCCCGGTTGATGCGGTAAGCGTCGACGATTTCGCCGCCGCAATCGCCGCCTTCGCGCGCACGCCCGCCTTGCTTGAAGGGCATAGCGCGCGCGTCGCGCCCATCTGCGACGGCGGCGGCGCCGCACGAATCGTGGCGGCATTGCTGTCGGAACCGGTTCAAGTTCGGCCGGCGCAGATCGAAGATCGCGACTCGATTCTCGCGTGGCGCAACGATCCCGAAGTGCGGGCGAATTCCAACGACATTGCGCCGATCCCGGCCGATGCCCATGCGCGCTGGTTCGCGAAAACGCTGGCGGATCGCGACCGGCCGCTGCTGATCGGTCGCACGGCGGGGGTTGATATCGGCGTTGTCCGCTACGATATCGCGCAGGCGACGGCGCGGGTTTCCGTTTTTCTGGCCCGGCGGCCGGATGGCGCGATGCCGTCGGGCATCGGGGCCCGATTGTTGCGCGCGGGCGAAGCCTGGTTGCGCGCGGCGCGGCCCGACGTGAAGTCTTTCGAAGCCGAAATCCGGACCGGCAACATGCGTTCGGCGGGGGCCTTCGCGCGCGCGGGTTATCGCGAAGCGGCGGCGTTGTACGTCAAGCGAATCGACGGAGAGAACGATGCGGATTCTTGATCGTGAAGTCGGCGTCAACGCGCGGCCGTTCATCGTCGCGGAATTATCGGGCAATCATCAAGGTTCGCTCGACCGCGCCTTGGCCATCGTCGACGCGGCCGCCGATGCGGGTGCCCATGCGATCAAGCTGCAGACTTATACCGCCGATACGATGACGTTGGATTTGCGCGACGGCGATTTCGTGATCGGCGACAAGAAAAGCCTGTGGAGCGGACGTTCGCTCTACGATTTATACGAGGAAGCGCATACGCCCTGGGAATGGCATGCGCCTCTGTTCGATCGCGCCAAGGCGCGCGGGATGTTGGGTTTCAGTTCGCCTTTCGACGCGACGGCCGTCGCCTTCCTCGAAAGCCTGGACGTGCCGTGCCACAAGGTCGCTTCGTTCGAATGCACCGATCTTCCGCTGCTGCGCGTTATCGGCGCCACGCGTAAACCGGTCGTGCTATCGACCGGCATGGCGACATTGGCGGAAATCGAAGAAGCGATCGCCACTTTGCGCAAGGCGGGTGCGGCGGACGTGATGCTGCTTAAATGCACCAGCGCCTATCCCGCCGATCCGTCGGCAAGCAACATCGCAGCCATTCCGCATATGCGCGCCGTCTTCGGCTGCGAGGTCGGGCTTTCCGATCATACGATGGGGATCGGTGCGGCCGTCGCGTCGGTGGCGCTGGGGGCGAGCATGATAGAGAAGCACGTCACCTTGTCGCGTGCCGACGGCGGTGTGGATGGCGCGTTCTCGATGGAGCCGCAGGAACTCGCGGCGCTGGTCACGGAAACCGAACGCGCGTGGCGCGCGCGCGGCGTCGTCGCCTTCGGCCCGAGCGAGGCGGAGAAGGGCAGTCTCGCGTTCCG
>VFQP010005845.1_pt1 | contig 10465 bp, 12 predicted proteins | sample 3512351 | NCBI WGS metagenome assembly VFQP01 (sample SAMN10412372, study PRJNA504923) | tailings metagenome | isolation source: Relicate 1 Philex TSF1 revegetated site | place: Philippines: Tuba, Benguet | collected 2017-08-29
GTACAAAAGAAGCGGGTAGGATACATGCGCGGGGGGCGGGTGGGAGAACGGCGCGGGCTACGTCCGTGCATGCCATGCCACAGTGCAGGTGTCGCACGAGTTGTTTGACCGCAGGGCCCGGCCCAGTACCGGGGTGCCCCGCTGGCCCGCACCTTGCAGCTGCCCATCTGGCCCTTCTTGCTGCCGCAGGGGATGAGGTAATAGCAGAAGCCAAGCTCGTCCTTGGCGTGCTTGAAGATGGCAGCGTAGCTGGAGAGGGTTTGTGGGGTGGGGGAGGTGAGAAGGAGGAGGGTTTGCGGTGGGAACGACGGTCCATAGGCCGGTGCATCTCTGAATTGCATCCATCCAAGGCTAAGGTTTCCAGCGGACGTGATGCGGCGATACACTTTCCCCTCCCTGCCTCACGCAGCCGGGCAGCGGCCTCACCCAGGCAGCGACCAGCGGGGGTAGAACACCAGGCCGTCAAAGTTGGCGTTGTGGGAGCCGCCGGCAATGTACGCGCGGGACGACACGCCCTGCAGAATCACGTAACAGCAGCATGCTCATGCAGGCCAGGCCGGCGGACAGCGGGCACCAGCAGGGGCGCCTACACAGCTGCCTGCCCCGGCTGCTGACACCGCTAGAGCCGGTCGAGCAGCATCTTTCCGACCCCGTCTGCCAACGGTGCTGGGCCAACTGGTCAGGGCAGGGCCCAGAGAGTGAGGTGGCCTCAGTGGTGGCATCGCTGCCTGCCTGCCCGCCTGGCTGTCAGCCCGTAGAGTTGCCGGGTTCCCGCCTCGACCCATCCCGCCTCTTCCGCGCCCAGGCGCACCAGCGGCTCTTCGGTGCAGTATCCCAGCTGGGTGGCCAGGCGGGAGGTGGAGCCGTCGGCGCAGACCAGCACGCGGCCCCGCACCACCTTGCCGTCGGTGCTCTTGACCGTCCACAGGCCGGCCTCCTTGTCAAAGGTGACGTCGGTGCCCACCTGCGAGGGCGGGTTGGGGCGCGCCCAGGGCAGCGCGCCTCAGAGGATGCCGCTCGGGGCATCTGCCCACGAAGTGCAGACGGCAGCCGCTAAACAAAGCAAGCGCAGGTATCGGCGCCCAACAGGTTTGCAGTCACGGCTGCTGTGAGTGCCCATCAGGGGGCTTGCCAGCTTGTTGCTGCCACGATCTGCGCTGTCCAGCTGTAGACCAGGCAAGCCAAATTTGCAGGCAGGCAGGTAGCTGCAGAGGCGGGAGGCCAACCGCTCGGCAGATCTGCAGGCGCCGCGGTGCCAACCCACGTCTCGAGAAGGGGAACCCAGCAGGCTGGCCCTCGGCACCCCTCCCTATGTATGCGCACCTCGAAGCCCTCCGTGAGGTTGGCGCCGGCACGCTTGGCAGCAGCGGCCACGCGAGCATCCAGGTCGATACGCTTCACGGCGCAGGCGGCAGCGGTGCCCAGCTTGTGCTGCGAGTTGCCTGCACATCGAGGGGTGGGAGCATGCCCAGCCATGTGCGAGCCCACAAGAACTCGCTGCACATGTAACAGCTGCAGTGCCCAGCACGCTTTACACTGCTCGCTGATAGACCAAGGGCCAGCAAGCTTGTGACACACATTGAGCATGGCACCACCACCATCAGTGCGTATTTAAAGAGCACAAAGAGAGTTCCCTCATTTCGAGCCAGAGAGCATTGATGGAGGGCCCTGCCACCAGAATGCCCTCCGCATCAACAACAACACGCAGGGTGACAAAGCGTCGCGACCATGGGCAGGGGCTGTACACCTGCAGTACCCGGATGCCTGGCTCACCGATGTAGGAGAGGCCAGAGGGGGAGACGAAGCCGCCGTTGTCGGCAAACTTCACCTCGTCGTGCTTCTTGAGCTCCTCGATCACGCCCATGTCCTGCACACCCGCACCAAGGCCACCCTCAGATCAGCACGCTGGTGTTAAGAGCAGGTGGGGGCACCCACAACCCCACACCCAACAGGGTGGGGCAGCTTCTGACCTTGTACATCGGCCTGCCAAGCCCGCAAGCAGCATCTTCTGGTGAGCATGGGCACGCGGGTTCGCGCGGGTGTAAGGCGCGGCAGCGCGGCCGCCCAGGGAACGCGCCTCGAGGATGTGGATGGCGGGCGTGCAGACGGCGTCGCCGCAGATCTTGTCGCGAGGGAAGTGCTCCTTGTCCAGCAGGGCAACCTTGGCGCCGCTGCGGGCCATGTAGTAGCCGCACACGGACCCAGAGGGGCCTGGGTGGGGCAATACGAGAATGGAAGGGGGTGAGCCGGGAGACGGGGAGTCGGTTGGGATGGGGGATGGGAAAAAGAGCAGAGGTCGGTGTACGCTGCCAACCTGGTAGCGCAAAGCAACCCAGCAACATTGCACCCTGCTATTTCCTGGCAAGAAGTACAGTCTGTGCAGGCAGCACTACGGAGGTGGTGGGTGCCTGGGCAGGCAGCAGCGGGAACGGCAGTGCCCCTTCCTGGGCACCTGCGCCCACAATGATGGCATCGTAGCAGCCCTCTGGCAGCGTGTCCGGCTTGTAGGGGCCCTGCAGCGGCTTGGTCTGCCTGCAAGCGGATGGCGCTGGTTCAAGACCGGGTGTGAGTGGCAGGGCCTGGGGGGCGCTTCAACATTGCAGATCCGCAGATCGGGCACTCACTTGAGAGCCCGCTTGATAAGCAGGCCGCCGCCCACTGCAGCAGTGACGGCTGCAGCGCCCAGCAGCAACTTGTTCTCCTTCACGCTTTCCATGCTTGGGATGGATGGCAGAGTCATGGTGGGCATCTGAGATCCGACTGAGAAAGGCCAAGGGTCAGGTGATGTTCTGTTAATGTTTTAACAGAGGCACTGGCGGGACTTGGGCAAAACCCTGGCGATCTGTGCCGGCTGTGATCGACAACAGATGGGGACAGGAAATGCAAATTGGCACCGGTTGACTTCCCTCTGCTGCGGGTGCTCTGTCTGAAAGCCCTGCGATGCCTGTCGCATTCCTTGTTCCTGCCGCCTCAACCTGCCCATCCGCGTCATCGGGTCTGTTTTGAGCAGCAACAGGCCCCCGCTGGCCTGCACTTCCGACAGCCTTCAAGAATGAAAGGCCTCTGTGCAGCCTGAGGGGCGTGGAGTCATGGCTCGCGCGGGAGTGGACTCCCGCAACCCTCGGCCGGCCTCCTGGTTTCACGGCTCGGAAGCAGAGCCCCTTGGCGCGTCGGCGCCCGCTCAGGAGGCCTCTGCCACGCCCTCCGTGCTAACAAAGTTGCAGAAATGGGTGCGCTACTTGCGGGGCGGCCTGGGGAGGGGACTTGTGTGCTTTGCCGCCGACGGCAGGGAGTGCCCGTTCAGCGGCAAAGGCCGCACCGCGCTGCCCGGCAGGCCCAGGGCGTTCGTTGCTTGATATATTCTGTACAGTCGGATCAGCATCCGACGTTGCGTCATGGGCGCTTTGACCGAGGCAGCCGTCGGCAGTTTGCCGCTGATCCACGTTCCCTGCACCTCCCCCGCACCCACGCCCAGGCCGACTACGAAGCGACGGGCTCGCCCGTCTGGCCCACCAACTTCATCCCCATGAAGACACCCATGAGCAACGAGATCCTGGACAACTGGAGCCTGCCCGAGGCGCCGCGGCACCCGCTGACCGTGCCGCTGCTGCTGGCGCGGCAGTCGGCGCTGGGCCGCGAGGTCGGCCTCATCATCGACTTGGCAAACCATGACTGCCTGTAAGGAGCTTCGTGGCGCTGCTGCCCCTTGAATAACCCTGCTGCGGCCGATGTTGTGCCGGCGGGGCGCGCTCAGGAGGCCCGCCATGCCGCCAGGCTGCGCGCTGCTCATAGCTCGCAGCCTTGAGAGCCGAGTATTCTCCAACCCGGGTCTTGCCCCTGCATCCCGTCCTGCAGGTACTCGGATGATGTGCCCGACTCTGTGGAGTATGAGCATGTGCAGGTGGGGCCCCTGAAGTCTTGCTGCATCGCCCACCGGGCAATTAGTGACCGCTGCTGCCCTGGCTCGCCGCAGCTACCGCTGCCCACCCCGTGCCGTGGCGCTGGCGCCTCTGGTGCTCCCCAACCCCCCCGTTGCCTGCTCCCCACCACGCCACCTTCTGTTGCAGCTGATTGCCAAGGTGCTTCCCTCGAGGGAGGCGATAAACGAGGTGGAGCGCATCGCCAAGTCATTCTGGGCAGAGCACCCCTCGCTCTTCATCGCCATCCACTGGTGAGTGCTGCAGTGCTGCCCTGTTCTCGCATCCTCCTCACATGCAGCAGCACGTGGTGGTTCCTTCCGCCGCTCCATCGCAGCTCGGCAGTGCATCGACCTGCAGCACCACAGCCGCCAGCAGACAGCAGAGCCGTGCACTCTCTCCCTGGTCGCCGACCCGGCTGCCTCCTCGCCTCCCGCCCCGCTGCAGCGCTTACGGCTTCAACCGCACCGGCTTTGTGGTCTGCTCCTACCTGTGCCAGGCCTGCGGGCTGAGCGTGGAGCAGGCACTGGAGAGCTTCGCGGCGGCGCGCCCCCCCGGCGTGAAGCACGAAAAGTTCATCCGCGAGCTGCATGCCCGCTACGGCGGCGGCCCCGCAGTCACGCCGGAGGGAAGCGTGGCGGGCGGCTCCCCGCCTGCAGCCGAGGCGCTGGATGGGCTGGCGGAGGAGGCGGAGAGGCTGCGGCGAGCTGCCGCCGACGGCGGGGCGGGCGGTGCAGGCGGGCAGGAGCCAGTGTCGGCAGGCGAGGAGGATGGTGAGCCGCATCACTTTGAGGATGCTGCCTTCCTGGTGCGCCAGGAGAGCCTGCAGCGGCACGGCAGCAAGCTGAGCCGCACGGGCACGGCGGGGTCTGAGAAGGCGCTGCCGCTGCCCATCGGCCCGCCGCCCCCGCCCACCGCGGCTGCCTCGGCGGCCCCGCTGCCGCGCGCCGCCTCGCACAACCGCACGCCCAGCCAGCCCGGCAGTGCAGCCAGCAGCCGAAACCCCAGCCGCCACGGCGGCAGCGCGCTGCAGCTCGACCGGCTGGCGAGCGGGGCCAGTGGCGAGGCCGCTGTGGCAAGCGAGCCCGCAGACAGCGGCCCCGCTGCTACAAGCGCTGGCGAGGGCTTTGCTGCCAGCCGTCGCCTCATGCAGCGCAAGTCCTCCCGCGGGAGCGGCGGCGGCCTGGCGCTGGCGCTGGCCGTCGGCGCTGGGGCCCCGGCGCAGCGCGCTTCCGGCTCCCCTCGCAGCAGCGGCTCTGGCGCCACGGGCAGCAGCCCGGTGGACGGAGGCCAGAGCCTGAACGGCGGGGGGGCGCGCACCGCTCAGTCTTCCATGAGCGACTTTGCTGCGGCTGCGGTGCACCTTGAGGGCGCCAACAGCATGCGGCGGGAGCTGGGGGGCAGCGGCAGCATGCGGCGGTCCACCAGCCTGGGCCTGGCAAAGTGAGGAGGGGCGAGGCCAGCCTGCTTGGGGCCTGGCGCGCCGCCCTGCCCCCGCCTGCTGTGCCGTCTGATTGCTTGGACGCGTGTGCACCTGGGCAAACCTTGCCGCCCCTGTTTCTCAGTGCCGTGCCGCTCTCCCTTGGTTGTTGCAGGGCGCTCTGTGAGGACTTTTTGCAGAACAATGGGACGCCCAGCTCCACAGCGCCCATCGCAGCAGCCGCGCAGGATGATGACGATGAGGAGGAGGAGCGACAGCTGGCGGCGGCCCAGGTGCAGCCAGGCAGCATGTCACCTGAGAGCGTGGCAGCTGCAGCGGCATCGCAGCAACTCTTCTGGCAGAGCTGTGAGGATGGGAGGCCAGGGCCCTGCCAGCAGCTGAACACTGATGGCCTGGAGACCAGGCATGCTGCTGCTGGCGCGGGCTCTGCACAGCCGGCGTGCGCTGAAGCATGCTGTGCCGGTGGCGGGGGCTGCGAACAGGCGGTACTTCGCAGCAGTGCCGGCGCCAGCGGCTCTCCCAGCTCGTCACCAGGCCGGCGAGGGGGCATCCCGCAACCGCCAGGCAGCAGAGTGCAGGCATGCAGCATAAACGCCGTATGCTCGCTGGGGCATCGCGGTGGCGGGGCAGTGCCTGTGCAGCCGCAACAGCCGGCTTCTCAGCAGCCGTGGCAGGTGTCGTTACAGCATCAGCAGGTGCCTGGCACGCCGCCGACTCCTGTGGGGGCCTGGCCCGGCGGCTGCCTGTCCAAACAGCCCTCGTCCAGCGGCTTTCCACGGTCAGTCAGCGTCGACAGCGAAAACCCAAGCCTCGGGTTTGGCATGCGTGAAGCGCTCGCGAATCTCAGGTGCGCTCACAAGCTTGGTCCCTCCACCCTGCAGTGGTACCGTTCACGCTCGCAGCAGCCGTGGCAGCGCTGCCCAACTCCGCTGCCCAGCAGCGTGCTGCACGTGCAGCACCCACCCTGCCTGTGTGCCCATCGCCCCGTCTGCCCCCGCAGGATGGGCGCCGCAGCTGGCGGCGACGGCGCGCCGCACCGCGGTCCGCAGGCGCTCGCCGACCTGTTTCGTGAGGACAGCACCGCCGACGTGGCAGCGCTGGATGTGAGCGAACACCTGGCGGCGCTGGCCCTGCCGGCAGGAGACGAGTCGCCCGGCGCCCCAGCCCTGCCGCGGGTGGTGGAGGCATCTTCCTCTGCCGAGGATGAGGCCGGCCTGGGCCTGGGCAGCAGGCCAGCAGCTCAGCAGACCAGCGCAGCAGCCAACGGCCAGCAGCAGCAAGGGCGGGAGGAGCGGCAGCGGCCCGAGGGGCAACGGCACTCCCAGCCACAGGCACCTAGGCAGCAGGGTCCACCGCTGGCGGGGTCGCCCGGCCGAGGTCCCGTGCATGGCCTGGCTTCCAGCAGGCCAGGGGGCAGACGCTCAGGTGGCGATGGCAAGGGCAAGTGCCGGCTCATGTGATGAGTCCTTGTTCAACCCTTGCAAAACAGTTACAAGCGCTTCTATGGAGTGCTGCTGTAGATTTACATCCAGACCAGGCATTTTCCCTTAGGCAGCCGCCCTGGGCACAGCCAGCCTGCAGGCAGTGTATTACTTGTCCCTGTGAGCACATTTTGATTCTGCACTGCTTTTGCCCAACTCCCTCCAGTCGCACCTGTGTCCATCGACTGCTCTCTGTGAGCCAACACACGTCATACCTGCTGGAAAGCATGAACCTTGTAATGCCTTGCCAGGGTGCACTCGCTGGTTGTGTATCTTTCAAGGTGAGATGCACAGGTGGTAGGCGCGTGCAACAATAGCATGCATGTCGGTCGCTTTGTTCGGTCAATCATCACTCCACCTAGATTTGCGCTTGCGCCCAGGGTTCTGCTCTGCCCCACCTGCAGCTGTGCCAGTAGCTGCTGGGATGCCAGCAGGGAGGCCACCATTGGCTGCCAGGACTGCAGCTGCGAGAGGCGGCGGCGGAGGGGGGGCCCCATCCTCTTGATGTGGGTCCAGTGGTGGCGGTGTTGGCAGAATGGAGCCATTCCCGGCAGCATCAACAGGTGCGGGCCGCTGCTGCTGCTGTACTGCACCCTGTGCTGGTAGGAATGCCTGCACAGGCATGGGGAAGCCAGGCGCATGGCGTGGCGCCGGCGGGGGCGCCGGAGACGCAGCCCCTCGAATGTGCTGTGCCCCATGCTGCTGCCACGCATCAGCCGTGACTGGCTGCGGCTGCTGCTCTCGGTGCTGCGAGGCGGCTGTGATTGCTTGCTGGTGCACCTGCGGCGCCAGGATTGTTGGCTGCCAGGCCCCAGTGGCTGGCTGCTGCTGCTGGTTCTGCTGCTGCTGCTGCTGCTGGTTTTGCTGCTGGTTCTGCTGGCCTTGCCGCCATGCCCCTTGTGCCGCTGCTTGCTGGAACTGCTGCTGGAGCTGCTGCCAAGCACCTGCTGGAGGCTGGCCTGGTGCTAGTATGGGAGGCGGCGGGGGCGGCACACCCGATGACTGCATCGGCACCGGCGGCAGCGCAGCTGCCAGCATTGAGCCGGGCTGCTCCAAGGCAGCTGCGAGGGGATCGTACGCCTCTGTGCTTTGCTGCCGCAGCAGCTGGCTGCTGCTGCCGACGGTGTGCAGCGGGGGGTTGGCTGCAGCGGCCGCCAGGGGGCGACTGCTGAGCGAGTCGGCAGCGGCAGGCGGTACAGGTGTGCTGCCACCCGCTGCCTTGCTGACTTGTGAGGCCTGCGCTGCAGCAGCTGCCGCGTAAGCCTGGCCTTGGCTGGAACCCGCAGCAGCCGCGCCTGCCTGGCCAGACAGGCTGCCTGGAGACATGGAGGATAGCTGGGGTGGCGGCGGCGCGGCCGCTGCAGCCGCTGCGCCCGAGGCCGACGCTGCCACGCCGAGTGCAGGCGATACCGCTGCCACGGCGCCGGCGCCGCCACCACTGCTGCCGGCCCCGCCGCCGCCCTGCCGCGCCGCTTCCAGCAGGCCGCTGAACCGCTTCTGCAGGGCTGCCACTGTGGCTGGCGGGAAGATCTCGTCGCGCCACCACACGTCCAGCACCTTGAGGACGGATGCCAGCTGGTCGGCAGGCAGCGTCGCCAGCAGGTCGGCCATGCCGTCCAGCAGAGGCGCAAAGCGCGCAGCTGCAGGAGCAGGCGTCGCCCAGGTTGTTGGCAGCAGGTGGCTGAGGTGGATCGGCAGAGTGGCGGGAGGTCGTGCGGCAGGGTTCGGTGCAGGATGCGGCGGGCAGCCGCCGACCTTCCTGGCGTCTGCCAACAGAAGCGCGTGGCTGGCTGCACTGCGTGCATGCAGTCGCAGCCGCCAGCCCACGGTTGTGCAGCATGCAACCATCCATGCCTGCCAGCCAACCCCATCCTGCCGGCCAGCCCCCAGCTCACCATACTTGTCACGGTCGCCCCTGCGGCTCTTGGACTGGCGCAGGATAGCCGAGGCCACAAAGAACAGCTTCAGCCGGTAGGCCGGCTTCAGCTGCTTCATCTCATGCAGCAACAGTGCGCAGACCGCTTTGTAGGCCTGCGGGCAGGGCAGTCGGGCAGATGGCTTGCTGGTCTGAAAATGATGGTTCTCTGCGACATATGAGGCATGCAGCCTCCTGATGCTGGCCAGGAGCTGAGTTCTGGTCCCATTAAGAGGCAGTGGCAATGCTTGGCAAGCATTTAGGCATGCTAATCCAGGACTGCAGCGCTCTGTCAGCGGAGCACTGTGAGGTCGGCACAAAGGCAAACTGCGGCGGCAACCACTCACCACTTTATCATCGCGCACAGCTATATCAGCAATGGTGTCAATCATCTCGCGGCTTGCCTTCTTGGCAGCCCGGTGCAGCAGCGAGCGGAACTGCTCCTCGCGCTCCCAGCTGGGGCGCCGCCCACCGCCACCGCCCTCCATGGCGCTGCCCTGAACTGTGCGTCAGCCGGCTCGCGTGCCGCACCTTCGGACGCAGATCGCGCAGGGGATCGCTGGGGTGAAGAAGCTGTTTGGAGCGAAGACGAGCCCCTAGTCCCAAGTTTAGGGAGCACCGGGCGGGGGGGAGGACGCGCCTTATAGTCCAATCTGATAGTTGCAGATGCACAGTGAGTTGGGTATCAGCCAAGGACACAGCCAGCGGAGTCGTTCGTCACTGGTTAGTTTGTGTCGTTTTGACGCCTTCCACTGATCTGAAGCGCAGTTCCAGCTTTCAAATTCGATCCCCACTGAATGCATGCAAGACGGCCGGGCCTGCATCCTGATCACTGCTGCTTTCCTCGGTACGCACTGTCTGCCGACGCTGGCCCTTGCTTCATGCTGGCCGCTGCGCTTTGCAGAGCTCTTGGAATAATCATCGTTCAGGAACTGTAATTTCCCTGCCACAGTTGACATGAGCATGTTTGTGCAGGTAGCCATTGCGGTGGTGCACATTGCTCATGTGCACGGTTGTACGGCGGTGTTGTGCCCTTGACTTGACAGGCTGCTTCTACGCCTTGAAGCCTTTACTCCACACATTGGGCTGGCTTTCTGTGCAGTTGTTGCCCACTCATCAACCCATTGATGCTGTGTCCAAGTCAAAGGACGAGAATGTAGAGAGTGCAGTTGGGAGTCAACATATGCGCCAGGTAAAGTGCATCCCTGTCAAAGCTGCTAAGCCACAAGCCACGAGAGCATCAAACTTTGGCTCAAACTTGAAAGCTCGTTTTGTTACACTGTGACGGCCGCATGAGTCTCCGGGGACCGCAGCCTCAACGCAAGGGTCTGCATCCAGACGGACACCTGGGCACGCGGGCATGTGGCGAGCGGCAGCCATGCATGGTAAGGGAACCAAGGGCTGATCCAGCTTCAGTCATGCATTTTAGTCCACTTTGACAATCTCTCTTGCTGGCCAGCTGCTCCTGCAAGGGCTTTCCGCTGGCCAGCGCTCTTCTCCTAACCGGCGGTGCCCGGGCCGCAGGGCCGCCGGTTGCCGGCAGTCTTGATCACCTCACAGTGCTGCTAGGTGAACCCTCCCGGCTTCGGCGCAACTTTGACGGCAACCCCGCCGGCGCGGGCGGCCTGCAATGGCTGCGCTGCGGGGAAAAGGAGCTTATGGAGGCGCTTTGGAGGTGGATGCACGCGGCATGGGGCCCTCCACCAGCAGC
>VFQP010005846.1_pt1 | contig 10463 bp, 11 predicted proteins | sample 3512351 | NCBI WGS metagenome assembly VFQP01 (sample SAMN10412372, study PRJNA504923) | tailings metagenome | isolation source: Relicate 1 Philex TSF1 revegetated site | place: Philippines: Tuba, Benguet | collected 2017-08-29
TTCGACGAGCGAACGAGGGTAGGGGAATGCGCCTGCCGCTGCCAGCAGCGCAACAGTCGCGCCCAGTCATCTCTCGAGTCTGCTTGGTCTGGTGCGGCGGGGCCAGCGGCCGAGTTCACCTCACGCGCGCTGGCGCCGCACGCAACGCCTGCGCCGTTAACCGTGCGCCGTCCCGCCATCTTGGCTGCTCGCACACTGCTTGCAGGTCATGGCGCAGGGCCGCGTGTCCACGGCTGCAGACATGTACGGCTTTGGCGTGCTCATGTGGTGAGCGCGTCGCTTTGCCCGTGACCTGCATGCCCTCCTCCTGCGACGTCCCCGCTGCCGCCGCCACGGCGTCCACAGAGCGGTCTGGCCCCCGCCGTGCCATGAGCCGTGTGTTCTTGCGCACTGCACTCCCCGCGTCCTCTGCCCCCGCACAGGCAAGTGTACACGGCGCAGGAGCCCTTTGTGCAGCGGCCCGACGGCGTGACGGCGGCCAACCCGCTCTTCCCCGGCTACGAGCCGGGGGACGACCCGCCGCCGCCCTACCTGCAGCTCGCCGCCAGGTGAGGGCTTTAGGGCTCTGCGCATGGGGCAGGGCGGCGGGGGCACGGGCGGCGCGCGCAGAGCCTCTCCCAAGTGGCGCTGCAGGCGCCGGGGGCGCCGCCCGCCTGACGCGCTGTGCCCGTGCTGTGCGCGTGCTGTGCACGCGCCGCCCCCAGGTGCCTGAGCGCGGACCCGCGGGCGCGCCCCACGGCGGTGCAGGCCGTCACCACGCTGGTGATGCAGCTGGCGTCGCTGTCGCTGCACGTTCCCCGCCGCTAAACCCTAACCCAAGCCCTAACCCAAGTGGACCTCGGCGGCGGGCGCGTCCGGGCTGGGCAGTGCGCGGCCGCCGTGCGCAGGAGCAGCAGCAGCCACGCAGCGCCGTGGCCGTGGTGGAGGAGCCCTCTGGCACGTTTGGGGGGTTGCGCGGCAAGACTGGCGGCAGGCTTTGCGGCGCTGTGGGCGACCGTGACGACAGGGATATGTGGGAGGGTGGGGGGCGTGAGCTAGCGCGCACTCACGCCCTCCTCGTCCTCCTCCTCTTCCTTGTCCCCTTCTTCGCTCCTTTCTTGGCGGTTCTGTGCGCCGGGGGGCGGGTTGTGGCATCATTGGGGGCGTGTTTGAAGGGCGCGCGTTGTGTGTGACGCGTTGTCGAGGCAGCGGGCCGCGTGGCCCGCCGAACCCAGCGCTTCAGCGCGCGCGGGCGCATATCCGCGCGGGCGAGCGCCCTTACAGAAGCACCGACACAAGGGTCCTCAATGAGGGCGGGAGAGGGGGTGTTGACGGCCACTCTCTACAAGGAGAAAACACACGCCTCCAGGAGTCTCTCATGCCTCTCTGACGACTCTTGCTTTGGACCTGCATGGATGCGGGCAGGAGGGGGAATGCGATGACCGGGAGCAAAAGAAGGGTGGCGGCGGCCCGTGGGCGCCGTTTCTCCGCCCGCCCAGGGGCGGCTGCCCCGGAAATGTCACAGGGGATGCAGAATGAATCAAAAGGTCGCCTGTGCCTTCCCATGCAGTGTGCCCGTGCCGTTGAACACGCTTGCCCTCGTGCTTCTGCTCTCAAGGCGCCAGGCGGGCGCCAGGTCTGTGGCGTGATGTGCGCACTGAGATGCAGGCTCGGCTTCTTGTTCTTCCCCTTTTCTTTCCAGGGCCCGCCAGCGATCGCAATCGGGCACCGTGCGGGGACCACCCGACGTACCTCACTCAAGTCAGGGACACGCGTTGCTCCAGAATGTCGGGGGAGGGGGAGGGGGTGCCCCAGATCATGTGCACCCGCAAGTTTTTCCGTGACTGCCGCTGTTGCTGGCTTGGGCCCACGCCTCGCTCACCGGCGCGCGCCTTGGCGTGCACGCCTCCCACCCCGTTGTTGTTGGCAGTTGGTTGCGCGCGCTCGCCTGGACCGTGCATGCTCTCGTCGTCCAGCTTTGGCACTTTTCGCTGTTTGGGAGGCGCCGCACTACGATCCACACACGTAGTACGAGTGGCTGCTGCTGCTCTGCTCTGCTCTTCCGGGTCGCGTGCATGCCAACCAGTGGCGGACGGGGCGCGCCATGCGCCGCTCCCCACATTGTGCACCGCACACGAGAGAGAGAGAGCACACTTGGACTCGTCGCACACTCACGACGCCTTCTGAAGTCACTCAAGTCTCCGTTCTTCCTCTCTGCCTGCAACAAGCACTAGCCTCGCTGCACGAGCGGTCAGCGGGAAGCGGCGCGCCCCCCGCCTGTTGGCGGAGAAGCAGCTCAACAACAGCAGCATGGCAGCAGCAACATCAGCACCAGCTGCAGCAGCAGGAGCGTCACAGCCCAAGGCGAAGCGCTCGCTCTTGCGCACGTTCCTCCTCTGGCTGGCGCTGCTCCTGGCGCTCGCGTCCATGGCCGTCGGGAGCGTGGGCATGGTCGTGCTCCTGGGTGAGAGCAGGCCGCTCGTGTGCAGCACGCGCGACGATTTGGCACCGCGATGGCTGCGCACACAGCGCTCGAGACTCGGAATCTCTTTGTGGTGGTAGGGGCGCACGCAAACGGCAACGCATTGACCACGACGCCGCCACACATCCATTTCTGCTTCATTTCTGCTTCAACACACTCTGCAGACGCGGACGACCAGCACTGGCTGTCGCAGACCGAGGCGGGGCGGGCGTACAAGAAGCTCATCGCGCTGAACCCGTTCTTCAACGCCTTCTTTTTCAACGCCGGCATCGTAGGTAGGTGCCTCTTGATGATGGCCTGACGCCCTGGAGTCCGCCACCGCTGGGGATGCGGCGATGCGGCGCGGCATGCGTCCTCTTGAGCAGGCAGCGTCGTGGCAACGAGGCCAACGTGGGACTGACTGCAGCCGTCCGTCGGCCATGCTGCTCTCTCTCTCTCAAAAACTTCAACGTGCGCGCCTGCAGGCACGTTCTTCTGCGGCGTGACGCTGGCGGGCATCGAGGTCAAGACGACGGGCGGCAAGGCGCGGCCCAGGCAGCAGGCGGCGGCAGCCAAGGTCAGCAGTGGCCCGCCACCACCAGCAGTGGTGGCTGTGGGGGTGTGCCAGCGTGCGTCGCGCACCTGGATGGGGCTGCCGGCCCACGCGCTGCGCGGTGACGCCTCGGAGACCGCTGCACGCTGGCATCGATCAGCTTTGGTTCATCTTCGTGCCTTCGTGCCCGCACGCAGGCTGAAAGCAAGAAGGACAAGTAGTAGCATTGCGGCCTGGCTGCGCGCGGTCATCTGCGTCATCGGGTCGCATCCCCGAGATCGTGCGCTGCGGTCCCGACGGCTGAACGTGATGGAGGAGCTCCGTGCCCTTTGTGTTTTTCGATGACCTGAAGGTGGTGAAGCCGGTGAACCGCCACCCTGCGCCACCTGTCACCACACACACTTCAAACCAAAAACGCGTTCGAAGGCGGCGAGGAATCAGGCGATGCGGGTCGCGCACACCGCCGGACGCGTGCGCACGTTGTTCGTGGCGTCTGCATCGCTGTGACAAATGGCAGCCCCCTCCCCCGCGAGCACCCGCACTGCTGCGCTCGATCCCCGCCTTCATCACGCCATCGAGGACGACACAGCTGCGTCCAGCAGCAGCACCATGGTCCCAGTCACACCGCCTCCTGGAAGAGCTGCTGGCCCGGACATCAGTGCTGAACGCAGCAGTGGCGCGGCCGCTGATGCGGCGGTCCTGCTCCTGGCGGCCGCCCCGCTCTCCACGTCCTCCAGCAGTGGGAGCAGCAGCAGCAGCGAGGATGTCATGCCCGACGTCACGCTGCCCCCCTCCTCGTCAGCACGGCGCCTGCGACCCCTGCGTGAGCCGCACCCGCCGACGGCGCCGCGGCCAACGGACGCGCGCGTGGGCACACTGTACGACCAAAGCATGGAGCTGCACAAGGGCCCAGGTGCATGCAACGCAGCAGGCGCCCCCGCGGAATCGCCGGCATCGCGCGGCGCGAGCGGGGGCGCTGATCGCGCTGCGCCGTGCCTGTCCCGCCCCCCCCGTCCCCTCTGCAGAGTACCCGGCGCACTACGAGCAGCCGCAGCGCATCATGCAGGTGCACGCGACGCTGGAGGAGCAGGGGCTGCTGCAGCGGTGCTGGCAGCTGCCGCCGCGGCGCGCGACCGACGCCGAGCTGCTGCGGGTGCACACGCCGCAGCACCTGCAAGAGGTGCGTGTGCGGTGTGCGTGCGTGCTTTGTTTGCACCTGCGTGGCACTGCTACCGGGCGTATCGTGCGCGCGTCGGCAGTTCTTCAGCTGGGCTGTGGCGGGGCTGCGGCCCCAGGGCTCCCAGGCACGTCCCCGCAGCACGTGCCTCCATCGCCCGCGGCGGCGCGGCGCGCCGCAGCCAGCTCCTGACTCGCAGCAGGCGTCTGCAGCTTGATCGCGCGCACGCCTGGCGCAGCGGTCGAGCCGGTGCGGCGCCTTTGCGCGGCGCGGCGCGTGGCGCGCAGGTGGCGTCCATGTGGGCGGGCCGGGACGTGGACGGCGCGGGCGCCGCCGAGCAGCGGGACCAGCACGAGGGCTTCATCCGCCGGGTGAGCACCGCCCTGCCTCTGATTGCTTTCAAGGGCTGGTCCGCTCTGGCTTTGCCTACCGGAGCACCAGGATGCCTCTGAGCCAGAGGGCTGGTCCGCCGTGGCTCTTTCTCACGGAGCTCCGACCTCCTCTTGTGGGTGTGTGGGAATGGAGTGTCTGCCGGGCGTGGCTGCTGCGCTGAGCGTTGCTTGTATGGGACGCGTGGCCGCCGCGGCGGGCCTGAGGCCGGTTCCACCAGCGCTCCCGTCGCCCTCGTGGACACCGTCGCGCGGTCAGTCGCGCATGGCGGTGGCTCTTAACGGCGGTGTGGGTGGTGCGCTGCGTCCGGCTGGCCTGCAGGGCGCGGACCTGTACGTGTGCGGCGACACCGAGGCGGCCGCCCGCATGGCGGCGGGGTGCTGCGTGCAGGTGAGGCCTGCGGAGGGGGCCGGGGCGGCTCTGAGGCGGCAGAGGAAAGCGGGTGGCTGCGCTGCCGCCACGCGGCACGCCTCAATCGCGCATGAGGCTAGCAGGCACGAGGCGGCAGAAGGAGCATTGGGACAGCCAAGTCTGGCGAGCGGATGGTGCGCGTTGAGGCCTGCGTGGGCGCCCTCTCGTCTGGCGGGTGGCACGCACGTGTGTGTGGGGGGGCATTTTGCATCTGTTTGGACACCTCGGCGGGGCCGGAGCCCAACTACCGGGCACATCAGATGTCTCGCAGCACAAAGGCAAGCGAGCCAAAGGCACACGCACGGGTGCAGAGACGCATTGCGGCGGTGTGTGCGCGCAGGCGGTGCAGGCGGTGCTCCAGGGCCAGTGCCACGCCGCGCTGGCCGTGGTGCGTCCGCCGGGCCACCACGCCGAGTGCGCGCGGGCCATGGGCTTTTGCTTCTACAACAACTGCGCCGTGGCGGCCAGGGAGGCGCTGCGGCACCCGGGTGCGTCAGTGCGTGGTGTGCGGTCGCGTGGTTTGGGGAAGGGAAGGTCAGAGAGGTACTGCAGCATCCGGGTGCGTCAGTGCGTGGTGTGGGGTCGCGTGGTTTGGGGAAGGGGAGGCCAGGGAGGCGCAGCAGCACCTGGGATGCGGGCACGTCATGGCGGGCGCGTGCGGGAGACTGCCACCGCCTCCACAGGGCGTCTGTGGCAAACGATTCATTGTGCGCCCCTCCGCCTGTGCTGCGTTGCCGCTGTGGTGGCAGGCGTGGAGCGCGTTTTGGTGCTGGACTGGGACGTGCACTACGGCAACGGCATCGCCGAGGTGCGCGCGATGCACAGCCCCGGGTTAGGGTTGGCCGCATGCAGCGCCGGCTCGGCCGCTCGCTGTGAGCCCGCCCTCGCCGCCACGTCGCCGCCGTCGCCGTCGCCGCGCGGCGTGGCGCCGCAGTGCGAGCAGCGCGCGAATGCGACTGCTGGCCAGGTCCTGCGCCGCGCGTGCACAACGTGCTTTGGGGCGGGGCCCACTGCGCCGCGCCGATCATGCAGGTGCTGTGGGACGACCCGCGGGTGCTGTACGTCTCCATCCACCGCGACCCAAAGTCCTTCTACCCCTTCACCTCAGGCACGCTCCTGTGCTGGGCTTTCTGGGCAGCTCTCTGGGCCGCACCTCACCACACAGAGTCCAGTTCGCGCCTTGGATGCGCGAACCGAGGTCGCAGGCCGCAGCCCAGCCGTTTGCACCGCGCCTGCCGCCGCACAGAGAGCCGCCTCGCTGCGGCCGCGCAGGGGCGTTCCGCCGACCCGGTTGCGGCGCCGCAGTGGCGCCGCGTGCTGAGCGTGCTTTGCGTGCGCAATGTGTGCACGCAGGATTTGTGGACGAGGTGGGCGGGCCCCTCGCCCAGGGCCTCAACATCAACATCCCCTGGCAGAAGCGTGGCGCCGGCGACGCGGACTACGAGGTGCGCACCCTCACACGGGAAGGTGGTGCCCCACCACCTCTTGTGCTGCCGCTTGCGCACCCTGCACATCACACGGCCCTCAGTCCACGTCCTGCACCTCTCGTGCCGGCGCTCAGTCGACGCCTCTAGGCAGCACACTACGCACCTGGTCGCCCCAACTTCCGGCATGTTTGCGGCTTGCACGAGCGACGGGAGGCACCGAGGAGCTCTCATCGCACCACGGTGCGCCGCCGTGCCACCTCGCTGGCTGCGCAGGCGGCATTCCACGTGGTGGTGTCGCCCATCGTGGCGTCCTGGCGGCCAGACCTGGTGGTGGTGGCGGCGGGCTTTGACGCGGCCGAGGGGGATCCCCTGGGCGGCTGCAGGCTCACGCCAGAGGTGCGCGCATTTGGGTGGCGTCGCAGCGCCTGCTGGCGCCGTCGACCCCCTGCTCTTCCCGTTCGCATCGTGATGGGCCCGCCCCTGCTGAGCGCGCTGTGGTCCTCCAAGCTGAGTGCAGCCCGTCGGGCGCGCGGCGGCCGCGCAGGGGTACGCCAGCATGACGAGGTCGCTGCTGCGCCACGCCGGCGGCAAGCTGGTGCTCTGCCTCGAGGGCGGGTACAACACCAGGTGCGCGCTAGGGCTTGGGCTAGGGTTGGCGTGCTCTGCCTCGAGGGCGGGTCGAGCACCAGCTGTGCGACCCATGCGCGACCTGCAAAGGCATGCAAAACGATGGCGTCGTAACGGCATTTCGCGCGAGCAACTCGAGCGCAGGGTGACGGCCGAGTGCGTGGCGGCCTGCACGCGCGTGCTGCTGGAGGAGCACCCGCAAGGCCCCCAGGCGCCGCCACCGCCGCCACAAGGCCACACAGGCAGCCAGGGCGCGAGCTCCTCCGCGCCTGCGGGCCCGCCGCCGCCCGCCGGCGCGGAAGCAGACGCGCTGGCGGCGTCGCTGTCCGCCATGCGGATCAAGGGCGACGCCGCGACGCCCGCCGGCGCGTCGCCGTCGCCGTCGCCGTCGCCTGCCGCCGCCGTTGCTGCGCCGGAGGCCTCGGACGTGTCGACCTCGTCCACGCTTGCCAGCCGTGCGTCGCCGCTCCTTGGGCAACCTGCCGTGGCGTCGCCACCGTCCGCAGCGTCCGGAGCAGCGGCAGCGCTGGTGGCAGGGGCCCGTGCGAGCTCCCGGCAGGCCGCGCGCACCGCGGCGGTGGCGGCGGGCCGCGCGCGCGCGGCGGCGGGCGCGGCCGCGGGCGCCGCCGCCGTGGCGAGCGAAGGCTTTGTGGTGGTCAAGCGGGAGGCGGCGCAGGAGTGGCCCAGCGTGGACTCGCTGCGGGTGCTCAAGCAGGTGCGCCCCTTAAGGGAACGATCGGGTGCGACAGGCCCTGGGAGTGCACGCAAACCAGCGTGGCCCAGCCGCCCTCCTCACCCACGCCTGCACCGGCGTGCGCGCTCGTTTCGCCCTGCTGATGAGTCCAGGTCTGCGAGGTGCAGGCGCCCTTCTGGCCGGTGCTGCGCGAGACTGCGTTTGGGCGGCGGTACCAGGAGTGGCAGGACCTCGTCACGGCGCGGCGGCGGGCGAGCAAGGCGGGCGGCGGCAGCTCTGCTGCGCGCTGAGCTGCACGCAGTCGCTTGCTCTCTTCGTGCTCCGGGCCCAGTCGTTTGCAAGCGGGACGCGGAGGCAGGCAACTTGCATGAACAGCGAAAGATGCAGAGGGCGTTGTGCGGTGCAGTGTCGTAGCCGTGGTCGTTCGGGGTAAGGTCCGGCGTCGCTGGGCTTCTTCAGCGCTGGATGCGCCTGCGATGCAGCACGCACGCACAGCGCCACAGTGCAGTTGAACGGTCCACACGGGCACGCGAGTGCAGAGGCGTGGCGGAGCGCAGAGGCGGCGTCGGAGCACGCTCACTTCTTGGAGCGGCTGGCCATGGTGCGGTGCCGCTCGTGGCGCTCGGGGCCGCCGGGCACCAGCACGTCCCGCAACCCGCCGGGGCCCATCCTGCGCGCACGCCCGCGCGGGGGTGGGCAGAGACGCCAGTCGCAGCACTGTGGCTAAGAAGGAAGCTGTGGCCGCCGTGCTGAGAGGCCGTTGATGTGGGAAGCGATGCGCGCGACGGGACCCCGCGTACGCCAGCACTTCAAGGCCTTGCAGCCTGGTGCACCCTGGAAATGATCTGGTGGGAGCCCCAGAGCAGGGCAAGAACCACTCCCGAGCCAGCGACACCCGCAAGGCAAGCACTCCTCAGTCGCGGCGCGAGTTTGGGCGACTGCCGCGGCACCGCCCGCCGCACGTGCGGTCGATGCGCGCGCGTTCAGTCGCTTCGTCCGGAGACGGCCTGAACCGCGACTGAGGAGCGCGGCCTGGCAGGAGGCCTTGGCTCGTGATTCGTGCCCGGCGCCGGGTTCCCGGCACGATCATCGTCACGGTGGAGCTGGCTGCAAGCCATCGTCAGGGCGTACGCGGGGCCCTGGCTCCGCACGGCCCCCTCCCTGCCTTCATCCGCGCACTACACTGCAGACGCACCGGTCCAGTCGGTCCTCGTCCATGGCGTCCCCGCCGCCCAGGCCCCCCTCGTCCAGCAGCATCACGTCGCTCCCGCGCGCGTCCGCCTCGGCCTGTGGGCACCACGCGTGACGCCGGCACCACGCCACCGCAACATCGATGCCGGCACCACGCCACCGCAACATCGATGCCGGCACCAAGCCACCGCAACATCAACACACCCTCCCGCCGTCGCCGCCCGCCACCACGTCTTCACCCTGCCTTGGGGCCACGCTCCACACAGCTCAGCGGGCGAGGCGGCAGCCCCAAGCACTCAACACCCCGTGCGCGCGGAAGAACTGACTTTCTGCAGCGCCGCAACGCGCCCGCCTCTGCCCGCCTTGGCCGCACCCTTCTCCCCCAAGACAGCGGCGCGCGGGGCGCGCACCTTTGCCGCCTTGCCCGCGCCTCCCCACACCCACGGAGCGTGCCGCCGCCACATGCTAGCACACCTCCCCCGCAGAAAACGCCGTGCGCACCTTGGCCGCCTTGCGCGCCTCCTCTGCCGCCGCCGCCGCCTCCTCCCGCCGCTTGCGCGCCTCCTGGGACAGCGCCGTCGCCTCGGCGGCCCGCTCCTCCAGCGTGGACACCAGGCCCGCCGCCGACGCTAGCCTGCGGGAAGCGGGGGGGCAGGCGGCGCGCGCGCACACACACACGCTCACACACACGCACACGCTCATGCGTTTTGGATGAACAAGCCCACGTGCAGGATCCGCTCAACGCCAACGCGCGCGCGCGCGCGCCGGGGGCCGCCTGCGCGTGGCAGAGGGTGCGTCACGGGTGCAAGGCACCTCGGCCAAGCCCTCACCATGTGTTGATGCCCTGCTCCAGCAGCGGGATCTCCTCGGGCCGCACGTCGCGCCCAACTACGTCGTGCACCTGCGCCCATCAGTGGACACGTCGCTCGCGTCACGCATGCTGTGTCTGTGGCTGCAGCGTGGGCCGCCCTACGCCCTCCCTCGTCCCTTCGTCCTTCAATCTCCCAGAACGGCGACCCGTTCGCCTGCACGTTGGGTTGTCTGCCTGCCCCTGATCAGCTCTCCACGCCATCGCCTCGCCCATCGCAGTGTGAAGGAGCAGCGGCCCACCCACGTGCACGCACGCCTCCTTTGGTCCAGCTTCCCCCTGACCAGGCCCCTCCCTGGCCCCTCCCCGGCCCTCGCCCCTCGCACCCACCTGCACGCACGCCTCCTTTTGGTCCAGCTTCCCCTTGACCAGGCCCGTGTAGAAGCACTCTGTGATGAGGTAGTCCTCCAGCTCACGCACGCTCGAGATGCCCAGCGCCTGCTGCAGCTCGGCGTACGGAATCACCTGCGAGCGCCCCAGGGCAGCAGGAACGGCGGGCGCAACGTCATCGCCAACCCGGCTGCTGACGCGATGCTGGCACGACTGCAGCCAAAAGGACTGCTGCCACAAGCCCTGCTGTGTGCGGGACGTCCGCTGCTGGCGGACCAGGTTGAGGCCGCCGCGCACCTTTTGCCGCAGCGCCAGCGACGCCACCGTGAGCTGCTTGGGCTTGTTGACCTGGGCG
>VFQP010005847.1_pt1 | contig 10463 bp, 11 predicted proteins | sample 3512351 | NCBI WGS metagenome assembly VFQP01 (sample SAMN10412372, study PRJNA504923) | tailings metagenome | isolation source: Relicate 1 Philex TSF1 revegetated site | place: Philippines: Tuba, Benguet | collected 2017-08-29
CGCACCTGCCCCTCCCTCGCACACCGCAAGCCTGCACCTGCCCCTCCCTCGCACCCCGCAAGCCCGCCCCTGCCCCTCCCGCGCACCGCAAGCCCGCACCTGCCTCTCTCGCACACCTCAAGCCCGCACCTGCCCCTCCCTCGCACACCCCGCAAGCCTGCACCTGCCCCTCTCGCACACCACAAGCCCGCACCTGCCCCTCCCTCGCACACCCCCCAAGCCTGCACCTTCCCTCCGGCACGCCACAAGCCTGCGCCTGCGCCTCTCGCACACCGCAAGCTCACACCTGGGTGAGGCCAAAGTTGACCAGCTTGATGGCCACGCGGCGGCAGCCCGGCGCTCGCGCGGCGAAGCCGCCCGTCACGGCCACGATGCACGACGCGCTCGCCTGCCCACACGCGCGCACGCGCACATGCATGCACGCGCACATGCACGCCATCTGAGACAGTATGCCCAGTGGCAGGGCTCTGGCCTCGCTGAGGCGTCCAAACACATGCGAACCGCACACACGGCAGGGTACCAGGATCGCCTCGCACGATGCGGCGCTTGCCTTGCGCGCGAGCTATTCCTTCCGTGCGCCTGGCAAGGGTTAGGGCTAGGGTTGTGGTGAGCGTAAACGCAGAGGAAGGGCGCTTTGCGCACCTGCACGTGCTGCGCTTCCAGCGCGTGGCTCCGGATCACGGCGTCGCCAAGCAACGCCGCCACGCCGCCGCCGCTGCCGGCAGCTGCGCCGCCGCTGCTGCTGCCGCCGCCGACTGCGCCCGCGGTGCCGCCTTGGGAGGCGCTGGCGGTGGCTGCGGCCAGCAATGCGCGACGCCGCTTGCTGGTGCTGCCTGCTGCTGTTCCCCGCTGCTGCTGCTGCTGCTGCGTGCCCCCTCTGTCCAGGTCTTGCCCACCCCCTCCTGCTGAGGGCCGGGTGCTGCTCGTGGCGCTGCTGCCGCCTCGGGTGGCGAAGAGGCGCCGGGCGAACCGCCCCAGCCAGCGCTGAGGCACGTCCGACCCAACCTGTGGGTCCGCCGCCGCGCCCCACTCGAGCTGCTCCGGCTGCCGGTGCGACTTGAGCTCCCGCCGCCGCTGCGTCAGCATGTCCTGAGCGAGGGCAGCGGCGTCGCTCTGCGCCGCCGACCCCGCGGCCGCCACGCCGCCTCCGCCCGCCGCATCCGCCGCGGCGGCGCTGTCCGCGAGCAGCAGGCCGCGGTGAACAGCGTCGTCGCCGCCGCCGCCGGCCGCCCCGTCCGCCGCGGCGGTGCTGTCCGCGAGCAGCAGGCCGCGGTGAACAGCGTCGTCGCCGCCGCCGCCGACCGCCGCGCCCGCCGCGGCGGTGCTGTCCGTGAGCAGCAGGCCGCGGTGAACAGCGTCGTCGCCGCCGCCGCCGACCGCCGCGCCCGCCGCGGCGTTGCTGTCCGTGAGCAGCAGGCCCCGGTGCGCGTCGCCGCCGCCGCCGCCGCCGCCGCCGCCGGCTCGCGCCGCCGCCAGCTCCTGCACTCGCAGCTCCTCGGCGACGCGCGCCTCCTCGCTCTGCACGGCACGCTCCAACCAGTCGTCGTCGTCCGCGCCGTCCCTGCGCGCACGACCGCGGCGGCCCCGCGCGGGCACCCGCTCAGTGTCGGCCGCGGCACGCTGACGAGGAAGCAAAAACAAACAGCAAAGAGGCGGCGGGCCCCCAGCGGCGGGCGCAAGTCCTGGCCAGGCAGTGATCCGATCCTGGAGTAGTGGCGATCCTGGAGTAGTGGGCCGCAGCTGCGTGACGCCATGCCTGTAATGCCACGCCACGCGACGACAAAGGCGGGGTGGCGCACTAACCCGAGAGCCAGGGCCAGCTCGTCGTCCTGCAGCCCGCCGCCGTACCCCTCCCGGTCCACCTCGTCCAGGTACCGCTCCTCGTCCTCGTCCTCCTCGTCAAACCACGAGCGCCGCGTGAGGCGCTGCGCCAGGTCCACGCCGTCCACCAGCACGTGCGCCGCAGCGCAGTGCGTGCCCTGCGGGCACAGCAGTGCCGACGGAAGCGCGCGCTCGTCATTAACTTCACGAGCAGCGTTCCCACCAGCACGTGCGTCGCGGCGAACAGTGCGTGCCCTGCGGGCGGGAAGCGCAGCAGCGGCGGCAGCAGCGGAGCAGGGGCGCGCTCGTCATTGACTTCGCGCGCAGCGTTCCCAAAAGCACGTGCGTCGCCGCGCAGTGCGTGCCCTGCGGGCAGGAGGCGGCGGCGGTGGCGGCAGCGGCAGCGGAGAGGTGCACTTGTCATCGTCATTTGACTTCACTCAGAGCACCCTGCCGGGTGGAAACGCCGCCGATGTCGACGCAGCTGCGCTTCGACAGCGCCGCCGCCCAGTAGCGAGCTGGTGGCAGCGTGCACCAGCCAGCGCCTCTAGCAGCGAGCGGCACCCACCAGTGTGATGCTGCCCCAAGGAACAAGCTTCATCGCGGGGGAGACGCTGCAACTGATGCATGCGCGCACCGTGCGCCTGGTGGAATGAAGAGCCGCAGTCCCTCAACCGCGTCCCCTTCACGCACGCACGCACCGAGTGCCTGCGGAAGAGCTGCTGCACGTGCCACGACGGCGTGCGCGCCACGCGCCCCTGCCAGTCCACGCTCAGCAGGTGCGAGGGCGGCGCCCGCTCCGCCGCCAGCGCCGCCAGCGTGCCGCCGCCGCCGCCCGCCGTCGCTGCCGCCGCGTCGACCGCCGTGGCGGCCGCCGCCGCCAGTAGTGACGCGCCGGAGGCGGAGGGCGCGCGAGCAAACCCCAGCAGCGACCCATGTGACACGAACTTGACCTGGGGGGGGGGCGCGCGCGCACACACACACGTGGAGGAGCAGAGCGGCGCGTCAGCAAAGGCAAGGGCGTCGGAGAGCTTGGTCAGCTGCAGCCCCGTGTGGCATCATCATGTCACGTTGCAAGTGACGGCGACGGTGGCAGCGAAGGGGTGCGCACGCACGATTGGCGAATGCGCACGGCGGCGGGCGGCGCTGGGACTCAAACCGTAACCGAACCCTAAAACCGCACCTTGTGGCAGTTGCGCTCGAGGGCGGCCATGACGCCGGCCTCAGCCACTGCGGCAATGACGTTGCTGGCGCGCGTCATGGTGGCCAGGCTGGGCACGGACAGCGGAGGCCCCTGCACGCGCAACACCGGCGGGTGCGCGAACGCCGCTGGCAACGCACGCAGTTTCACGCCCTGCAGGCCCCCATGCCGCGACGTCCCAACCCTAACCTGTACCCTGGCATGCGCCGCACCTGGTACAGGTCGAGGGCCAGCGGCACGAGCGAGTAGAGCTGCGAGGGCGTGAGGCGCGCGCCCAGCGCCATGTCCCACACCGAGCGCTCGAGCGCGGCGTCCCACGCGCAGGCGGCCAGCAGCGTGGTGTGCGGGTACCGCGCCTGGAGCATCTGCGCGTCACGGGGAGAGAGGGGCAGCGTGGCAAGCGTCCAAGGCAGCAGCGAGGCCTCAGGGCGCCGCGCTCGACCGCCAGGTGAGCCCACTTCCTTGCTGCTTTGCGGCTATGTCCTCCTCAGTTCCTTGCGCACAGCACGTTGAGCGCACGGAGCCATGGCCGCCCCTGAACCCTCAGGGCACACCGCACCGCATGCGTGCTCACCGAGTTGAGCGCGCGGAACCACTTGCCGTAGTCCACCGCCATGCAGTCGGGCGCCGTGAGCGAAATGTACTTTAGCTTCCACGGCGCCGCCGTGCCCATGGACGCCCGCACCTTGCCCCACCTGCGACGCAGCGGACAGATGTGAAGGCACGTCGCTGCTGCTTCTCCCGCGCTCAGTGCCGCCCTCGGCAGCAGGCAGCGCGGTTGTCCGCCCGCGTGCGTGTGGGCAGAGGCGGCCGGCACTTGACAGCTGGTGTTTCGAGCACTTTGCGTTTGGGGGGCTGTTCAAAGCAGGACGAAGCGCCGGCGCACCGGGTGTCGGCGGGGCCCTGCAGAAACTGAAGCACCTGAAAGGAAAGACAAAGGAAAAGAAAGAAAGACAACAGAAAAAGAGAAAGGTAGGCGTGGCTGAGGAAGGAGTGAGTGAGCGGCCCCCTGCGCGCGCCCCTCGTCCCGACGCGTCAGGGCGACTGCCGCACCTGCACCATGCGGTCCACCAGCACGGTGATGGCCTCCACCTCCTTCTCGCCGGCGTTGCTGCCTGCGCCCAAGGGCAGGCACGCGCAGCCGACGGCCCCAACGTCACACACTTGCCTCAAGGGGACGCTGTGCCGTGGCGGCAGAGCAGCGCGGCAGAGCAGGAGCGCGTGGGCAGGCACGCGCAGCCGACGGCCCAACGTGACCCACGCGGCTGAATGAGGGGTGCGTTGAGGTCGCAAGAGCAGGGGCGAGCGTGACCACTCTGCCTCGCCCCAGCGTGAGCCACGCAAGCTGAGGGAGGGAGCGGCGCGCAGTGGCGGCCGAGCAGCGCGGCAGAGCAGGGGCGCGGCGTGACAGCGCTGCCCTGCCCTGCCCTAGTCAATCTTCCTGCCCTCTATCAGCAAGCGGCCACCACGGCCCACGGCCCCAGACCGCCACTTACCGACGCCCTGTTTGTCGCCTCCCTCCTCATCGTCCTCGGACCACGACGAGCGCACATCCACCACGGGCTGCTTGTACGTGAAGGCGATGGGCACCTCCCACACCGGCTCAGCCCTCAGCTCCGCCGCCAGCTGCATGAGCTCGTAAAGCCCTAACCCGCCCGTCACCCTGCGGTGCAGCGCGGCGTGCGCGGCGAAGCAGGGCGCTCGCCCGCGGGACACCGGGCGCGGAAAGCGCACAGCACGCGCAGCACGCGTGGCGCACAGCGTGGGTGCAACAGGCGAGAGTGTCGGCAGCCTGGCAGAGGCTGCGCGCGCGATCCCGCGTTGCGCGCGAAAGCAGCACTGCGTCGACTGACGCGCACACCCTAATGCGCCCGGTAGCTGGGCTCCGGCCCCGCCGAGGTGCCCCAGCAGATGCAAACAGCGCGTACCAAACAGGTGCAAACACCAAACAGCACACAGCACCGAGGTGCCCAAACAGACGCAAATCCAACACCACAACGCACCAGAGGTTTGGGACGGCGGGGAGCTCGTATCCGTGGCGGGCCTGTGCGACGCTGAGCCCCACCTGCCAGCTGCGAGGACGGACCACGCAGGCGTGGACAGAAACAGCGTCAGGAGGCGTTCGGGGTCTGTCCGCCGCCACCATTCCCTGTCAGACGGCGCGCACCAGGCCCTGCCAAGAACTGTCAGGCGTGCCGCCGCGCCGCAAGGGCGCCGAGCCCTAGCGCCAAGCCCTCACCTGGGCTGCATGGTGCCGTCGGTGTCGGCGAGCTCCTCCGCCGGGCTCACGTGCAGCAGGTGCGGGCTGGCGAAGCGCAGGAAGCGCGGCGCCAGGCGCCGGAGCTCCGCCATGAGCCTAGGGCTGAAGGGCGTGGGCTTGGCCGCGCCCGCAGCCTGCGCCACGGCCGGCGCGCGCGCGGCCACAGCGGCGTCAGCAACGCTCTGGGCGCAAGGGGCTGGGCGTGGGGCGCGCGGGCCCGCTTCCACTCCATTCTTCGGCCAGGGTGCGGGCCCCAGGACCACAAGCAGCCCGCTCAGGGCACACACCGACCAGGCACTCAAAGGCCGAGACAAGGCGTGGTGCTGCGTGGCTGTCGCCGACGCGGCGCACCTGAGGTGAGAGGGCATTGGCCGCCGTGCCGTTGCCGGAGGGCGACGACGACGACGACGAGGGCATGGACGAGGGCTTAGCCGGCGCAAGGGACACCCAGTCGAGGTCCAGGGACCCAGGCCCCTGCATGCACAGCAGCACGCTGAGGTTAGGGTTGCGCGCGAGGCGGCGACGCTACCCAAGCCCTAGCCCTTGGCGCCAGAGAGCGCCACCACGTCTGCATCACGCCCATGGGGCGCCCAACCCTAACCCCATGCAGCAAAGCCCTCACCTTGACGGCGAGCACCAGGCTGGCGGCCCGGCTGCTCCACCGCGGCACCAGCACCAGCTGCATCACCTCCCAGCTCTCCGCAGACAACCGCTTCACCCGCACAACCGCCAACCGCTGCGACACCCCCGCCGACCCCCCGCCGTCGCCTGCCTGCGACTGCCCCCCCGCCGCACCGCCCGCCGCCGCCGCCGCCCCGCCGCGCGCCTCGCTCGCCCCACCACCGCCGCCGCCGCTCCCCCCGCTGCCCCCGGAGGACGTGGAGGCCGGGAAGATGGGGCCGTCCTCGAGTGAGGCTGACAGCTCCCGCACGTCGCCCTTCATGCTGCGCCAGCGCAGCCGCAGCAGGTATGGCGTGCCGGCGGACACGGCGAAGCCGGCCAGACCCGGGCCGCTGTTCACCAGCTCGCCGTGCGCCGCGCCCACCTGCGGAAGAGGAAACGCGTCGCGCTCTTTTCCACACCACGCGTTGCTGCACATCTCTCTCTGTTGTGCGCGCCGGGCTGGAAAGCGCCGGCGAACCGCACGTTTCGCCGAAAGAGCCCCGCGGACGCGCAGTCGCTGAAAAGAGCGGCGCCTCACCTGCAGGCGGATGGCGTGGGGGTCCCCCAGCGGCTGCAGCAGCTGCACGCGCACGTTGCTCGACACCCGCCACGACACGCGCTCCCGCGCCTCCTCCGCGCCGTGCCCCGCGCCAGCCGCGTCCGCCCGCCCGCCCGCCGCGCCGCCGCCGCCCGCCGCGCCGCCGCCCTGCCCCGCGCCGCCGCCGCCGCCGCCGCCGCGCTCGGCGCCGAGCCCTCGCCAAGCCCCGCCCGCGTGGGCGCCGGGCACGGCGCCCAGCGCCGCCGGCGCCGTGCTGGGCAGCTGACTCAGCTGCTCCAGCGTGGGCTCCCCGCTGGACAACACCTCGAGCTGACTCAGCGACAGCCCGCCCAACTGCAAGCCGCCGCCGTCATCGGCGCCGCCGCCGCCACCCTCGGCGCGCCGCGCGTCGCCCCCGGCCTTGCCGCCGCGGTCCTGCGACCCACCTGCGAGCACGCAAGATGCCACGACTGCCGCCTCTTGCCTCTTGCCCTGCGCGCCCCAGAGCGCCCGCTTGCCTGCCCTTGACGCGCTTCCCCTGGCTTGCTGACCTGTGCCGGCAGGGTGGTTCTTGAACCAGGTGAAGGCCGCAAAGGTCGGGTCGTAGAGCAGCTCGCCCAGCAGTACGCCCTCGAGGGCCAGGTCCTCCATGCTGAGCCCTAACCCATGCATGTGGGGGCTCATGGGCTGCAGCTCGTCCAGCGCCACCAGCACGCAGGTGCCGGAGCAGGCCGCGCGGGCCTGGGCGTCCGCGAGCGCCTCGTCGCCGGCGCGGCGGGCGGGCGGCCGCTGCAGCAGCACGCCGGCCCAGAGTTGCCAGAGGCAGAAGAGCGCGATGGCGGCGCCCGTCAGCCGCTGCAGCGAGCGCACGCTGAGCAGCCACTGGCCGCCGGCGGAGGAGGAGGGCGCGCTGTGGGCGCTGCCGCCGCGCGCCGATGCGCCGCCACGCGCTCCGCCCGGCCGCTGCATTCTACGGCTGGGTTGGAGCTGCGGCTGAGGAGGCTGTGTGGTGCGTGGATGGCTGGTGCTCAACGTCGTCTGAGCGCAGCAGATGGAGATCGACTGCGGCTGTGAGCGCAGGCAGGCCTCTCCTTTGGCCACGGGTGAGGATCTGGAGCTGAGCGTGCCGTCAGGGCGCTGGCGCTGCCTCTGCCCGGCTCATCAGCAGCTGGGAGGCGCAGCTGCGCGCGGATCAGCAGCTGGCGCTGCACGCTTGCGCCACCACACGCCGGGGAAGAGCCTCATGGCGAGCTCATGCGTCCATTCCTCAGCTTTGGGGGCGTGCTGCAGGCCGCCGGGGCCAGCTGCTCCTGTCCCACGCTTTGAGGGCATGCGGCTCGCGCTCGAGCTCGACGCCCAAGGCCCTGCCAACGCGTTCAGCACCTCGAGAATGGCGCCTACATGGAACCCAGTGAGCTCGAGCGTGGGTCCGGAGGGCGGCGGCGCGCGCGTCGGGACGGTCCGCGCTTCGATGCTCACGAACCCCCTTCTCGCCAAGGCCGAGCTGGGCAAGGTGCGATGCTGGAATGTATTGGTAGCCCTCGCGTGGCAGCTGGTCAGCGCTGCTGCTGGAGGGGAGCCCTCGAAGCCAGAAAGTGCACACCGCGGACCGAGCGCCACACGACGCGCAGGTCAAGCCCATCCTCTTTGCGCGCCCTGAAGAGGAGCACATCTTCGGCTACTCGCTGCCCAAGGACCCCGAGAACGCGCGCGAGCGTGAGTGCGAGAGCTGCATCCGCTCGTACCCGCGGTACTCTCTCGCTTCGCGCAGCAACCTGAGCAGCACCACTCTTCACCTCGCAGTGACCATGATGTGGAAGGAGCACACGCCCAGCCCCGGGCTTGCCGGCGCGGGCGGGCAGCCCGTGCCCGACTTCAAGGCCATGAACAAGGACGCCGCCAAGAGGTGAGCAGCAGCAGCACCAACATTGTCTCGCGCGTGCGCAGCTGCATCCCACGGCCCGCGGGTGGGCACACGACGCCGACGGTCGTCCACACGTGCGACCGCAGCGGGCTCACCACGGCCAAGGAGCTCCCCGCGTTCCGCGCGGCCAACCTCAAGACGGTCAAGAAGTTCGACCACACGCGCAAGCCGGGCGCCGGGCTGCCCAGCGACCGCAACCCGGCGCACACGTACGGCAAGCCCAGCGCGCACCGCACGGCCGACGTGGTGCGTCAGGCGGGGCCGGTGGAGCCGCCCATGAAGCACCTGATCCAGGGCGCCTACCAGGACGAGTGGATCCGCACCAACGTGGCCAAGGAGCACGACTCTGCCGGCCGCGGTGAGGGAGCAGCGCGTGGACGTGACGCTGGCCGCACAGAATGGGGGCGTGGAGAGGCGAGCAACAGGAGGGAGACGCCGATGGAGAGCTCAGGAATCAGCGCCGCGACGCAGTGCGGTTGCAGCAGCAGTCTCCAGCATGGGTGCGCAGCACTTGTGGGGCAGGCGGCAGCGGCGACGCCGCCCCTGGGCGCCATGGTGCTGACTGCCGCTGGCATTGGGGAGGAATGGCTCCATGAAGCGTCGTGCGATGCCGCCACTGGTCTGCTTCGTGCGCAGGCGCCTACATCCCGCCCGTGCCCACTCGGTCCACCATTGGGCACGCCATTGGCGCCCAGCGGTACCTCCAGCCGCACCACGCGGGCGAGGAGTGGAAGATGTCCAAGTTCAAGAAGGTCCCCGCCAAGGTGCGCACGTCAGACGTGTCGTGGAGGGCGATGGATGGTGTGCGCTCACACGTGCTGCGGGCTGCGCTTGGGGTCCGCAACCCTACCCCGACACACCCGAGGTCGCCTCTCTCCCGCAATGCTCCCGCAGGTTCCTGCGTACATGGGTGCGACGGCTGCGTTCGGGCACCACCAGGCAGCGGAGCAGACATCGCACGAGCAGCCCCCCCTGGAGGCGCACGAGCAGCACTACGAGCCCACCGCCGCCGAAGAAGAGTACCACTGACCGCACGCACCCTATACACACCCCAGTGCTGCCCCGACGTTGACGTTGATGGATACCACCCTGTGTAAACTCGTCAGGGCCGCCAGCATGCGATCATCCAGCGAGGACCAGCGCAAAGCAAAGGTCCCCGAGCAAGCAGCAGCGATGCTCCCGATCACGTTGCAGAGCATACAGCGTGGCGCGCTGTGCGACGCGGCGCGCGGCCTGCAGCATGCGCTCGCCGGCCTGAGCGCTCGGGAGATCGAGCTCGTGCCGCCACCGAGCCCGCAGTCCTCGCCGTGCAGCAGCAGCAGTGCGAGCGGCGAGCAGCAGCAGCACCGGATGCCAGCCATCGTCGCGCCTGATGCGCGCGATCGCCTCCACGAGGAAGGCGCCTCCATCGCCAGCCCCCCGCAGCAGCGCGCAGCCAGCCCACGCCACTGGCACGCAAGCTGCACGCCGCTGCGCGCAGCAGGGAGCTCCCCACTCAGTCACTGGCCTGGGCAGCAGCTGCCGTGGGCGGCGCGGTGCCTGCTGTGGACGTGCAGCCACCACCGCGCTCCTCACGCAGCAGCGCCTGGCCCAGGCCTCCAACGTTCGCAGCTCTCACAGCTGCTGCAGCCGCCGCCCATCTGGGCGCCCCGTCAGATACCTCTGCTCCCGCCCGGCGGCACGCCGCCTCTGCCCCAGCAGTCGCAGCAGCAGCGAGGCTACAAGAGCAACAAGAAGAGCATGAAGCCCGTCTACGCGCGCGCCTCCAAGCTCGCCGTGCAGCCATTCCTCAAGGAGCAGCCCGTGCCCGCCAACAACCCAGACGAGGTCCGTCACGTCTTCCCGCCACTGGTGCACGGCGGCCTGGCCGCTGCCTATGCGCACACACAAGCAGGCACCACACAAGCAGGCACCACACTGACCTCGCTGCGGAGCGCGTCCCGTCCTGCGCGGTGCTCCTGCCTGCCTCCTCTGGTGCGCACAGCGCGGGCCTGCCTCACTCTTTGCTGCGTTGCGCGGCCCGCAGGTGCGGCGGCAGGCGGAGCGCGCGCAGCGC
>VFQP010005848.1_pt1 | contig 10461 bp, 15 predicted proteins | sample 3512351 | NCBI WGS metagenome assembly VFQP01 (sample SAMN10412372, study PRJNA504923) | tailings metagenome | isolation source: Relicate 1 Philex TSF1 revegetated site | place: Philippines: Tuba, Benguet | collected 2017-08-29
TGTCCCCCCCCCCCCCCGGAGCCGCCGAGCACTTGGCGTTTCTCTTTTTCGTCTGGCGTGAGGAGCGCTGCCGCCCACAAATGCTCCGGCGTTTACCGCCCGGCTGGAGCCTTCAGTCAATATCATTCTCTCATTCTCTCATTGCGGTCTGCGCTTGCTTTCTCCTCACTGCCTCGGTGGGTTCTTGGCCTCCACTGACATTGATCACGGTACGACGCCAGCGGCCCGTCGCCCCCGAACCACACGTTGCCCAGGCTCCCTGCTCTTCCCTTTACACGTGCGTGCCGTGGGTGGCGGTTCTGTCGTCTTCCTGGATTCGCCGTGCCTGCCAGCGCCCGGCTGCGGCGTAGAGCCGCTGTAAGGCTGCTGCACCTGTGCTCTCATTCAACGAAGATGTCGTCCTTGGGGCACCAGAGAATGCAAAATGACAGACGACGCCCACTCAGGCGACGTTCCCGCGGCGCCACGGTCTAGGTGCACGGTCCCCATGCGCTCGTGGTGGCCCCCATTGGCCCCAGCAGCACTCAAGTGTGTGTGTGTGCAGTCCAGCAGCGCCTCCCCCAGCGCTCCAGGCTCCTTCATGCTGTTCGCCCACTCCTCCTCGCTGCCGAGCGCCAAGCGTTCGATCCAGCGTTCACCTGCCCCCTCGCGCAGCAGCGCCTTGGCAAGCTTCAGCCTCTCGTCCTGCTCGAGCGCACCCGCGTCTTCGCTGCGGGCTGCTCGGCGCTCCCCAGGGCCGCAGGCTCTCCTGCTCCTCGCGAGCCTCACCTCCTCAACGAGCAGCAGGGTCGCAGCAGCGGCGGCCGCGGCAACGGCCTCCACGGAGCCACCTGTGATGGACGCCAAGGCCGCCCTGGCTGACCGCGTGCGCGGCGCCCTCTGGGGTGAGCAGGGCCGGGGAGGTGGCGCCGTCCGCAGCCACACGCACGTGCACGTGGCCGGCGAGTGCATCATCCTCTTCTGCTCGCACGCTGATCGCGCAGGCGCGCTCATCGCGGACGCGCTCAGCATGCCCGTGCACTGGTGAGTGACACGCTGCTCTCGGGCGCCGGATGGAATGTGGGGGACGACGCAGCTCATCCATCGACCTGCGCCAAGCATGCCCCCGCAGGTACTACAACCCCAACGACATCGTGCGTGACTACAACGGCGGCATCACCAAGTACGAGCCGCCCCGGGTGCGCGGCTGAGCGCAACTCTGCAGCCTGACGAGGGACAGGGGGCGCCGCTCAGCGTGGGACGCGCGGCCGACGAGCTCGTGGGTGCCAGGTCTCAGAGGGGCAGTCGGCGGCGGACACAGAGGAGCAAGGGGGAGGGTGGGGCCAGCCTCCTGGGCGGGGTGGCTGCCTCCCTGCGCAGCGCCTGCACTGTGCGCGGTCGTGGCTGCTACTTGCAGGCGCGGCACCCCAGCAGCATCATGAGCGTCTCCAACACGGGCGGGCACGGCCGCGGCGACCAGAGGGGCCGCCTCGTCGGTGCGTGGGCAGCGCAGGGAGGGACAGCAGAGGACGGCCGTGGGGCTCGAGGGAAACAGCTGGCTTTCCTCAAGCAAGGCAGCCTCCAGGCAGCCTCCAGAGGCCGTGGCGGTCGAGCATGCGCGCTTGGATGCTTTTGCCGTCGCTGACGCCGCTGCGCCTCTCCCCTCGCTGCCCCGTGCGCGCCGCAGGTGACGTGATCCTGCATGGTGAGGCCGCATGGTGCAACGGGGTTTCTCCGCGCCGGGTGGCGGCGGGCGCGGGCCCGCAGCCGTGTGTAAGGGCCGCGCAGGGGCCCCTGCGTTGCGAGGGGCAAGAGGCTCTTCCAGCCTTCTGGCACGAGGGGCACGGGAGGCGGCAGTGCCTCGAATGCGCTGCGGACGCCCCACGTGGCACGCGTGCCCGCCTGCTGCCCTGCTGTCGCCTTGCACACAGGCAAGCACCAGTTCTGGGGCAAGGCCAACATGCACTATCACCAGGGCATGCAGGCGAGTTGCCGTCGGGGGCGGTCCACCGCTGTGGCAAGGCAGGAAGGATCAGCCATCAACAAGGAAGAGTGTGCACCAGCCCAGGCCAGAGCACGCGTCACGTGGCGGCACGGAACAGTTGATCCTCCTCCTCCAAGCCCTCGGTGCTTGCCCAGTGTGTCGGCTCTCGCCCTGCCTGAGGCATGCACTGCCATCTGGTACGGCGCTCTTGAATGCGCAGGCCGGGGAGAACACGCTCAACGCGCTGTGCATGCGCGTGGTGATGCGCGGCGTCGCCGCCAACCACGGGTGAGCGCTCGGGAGCCAGTGGGGAGGGGCGAGCAGAGCTGGTTGGCCGCGCGAGAACATTGTTCAGCAGCCCGTGGGCGGGGCTGGCTGGCGATGGCACGGGGCCAGCGCCAACGGGACCTGAACGCCTTACGCCCGGGGACAGGATGCTCACGCCCGGGCGTCCCGAGTGTGCGCACTCCTTTACCCAGCCCCACTCGCTCCTCTGCCCCCCCACATCGACCACTTGCAGCAAGTACGACGCCAAGCGCTTCCTGGACGACTACGTGGCCTTCCTCACCACGCCCGGCACGCACAACGACACGTATGCAGAGAGCTTCCACAGGTGAGGGCGGTGGTGCTCTGGGCGCTCCGGCACGGAGTGCCTGGCAGAGCGCTGAGAGATGCCTGTGAGGGGTGGGCCGGTGTTGTGTGTTGAGCTTTACATCTGGTGGAGCCATCTCTGGCAAGCAGATGATTATGAGCAGAGCGCAGAGAGCTCGTCCTCATCACTGCTTGCCAGAGATGGCTCCACCAGATGTAAAGCTCAACACAGGCAGAGGTGTGGGCAAGCGTCAGAGAGCACGCACGGTGTGGTGTGGCCACTGGCGGTTGCTTGCTGGGCACTCTCCGCCCTCACCCACGCGAGACAGGATTGCAGATGGCCGGCCCTTGTGCTCAACACGCTGCCTTACGTCCACCCAAGCCCCCTCCCCACGCAGAGATGTCAAGGGCGTGCCTCCGCACCCGTGTGCGGCCTTGCTTGATGCCCTCCCCCCTCGCCAGGGACTTCTTCGCCAACTGGGCCAAGGGCGTGCCTCCCGAGCGGTGCGCCGACGGCACCGAGGGGCACAACACGGCGCAGATTGGCGGCTTCGTGGTGAGTCCGGCGCAACTCCTCCAGGCATGCTTTGCGCAGCGCCCCCCTGCGTGGCGGCGAGGGCGCGACGCCCCTGGCTGCTGCTGCCTCGGCGCACGCATCGCTGGCAGCAATCGTGGGGAGCGCGAGTGCGGCGCCTGCGCCGCTGGTGGGATTGGCTGCGCCTGACTCCAGAGGTGTGCGCGTGTGGTCGCGTGTGGGCGCGCAGATGCTGCCGCCGGTGATTGCGGCGGCGGCGGCGCAGCCGGGCGCCGGCGCCGGCGAAGTCAAGAAGGCGGCGCTGACGCACCTGCGCCTTACGCACGACAGCCGCAAGCTGGCCGGCTATGCAGAGGTGAGCGCGCATGCATCCGCACGCTCTGCGCGCTGCGGCGACCGTGCTGGGAGGGCTGGGACGCACGGGCGAGGGAACTTGCACACACGCCTCCGTACCCCCCAACCCCTCCCACGCACATCGCCTCTTTGTCTTCTCCCCAGTCGCGGGTACGGTCCCTGCACACCAGGGGTGCCGTTGCCCCTACCTGCCACCTGCTCTTTCTGCCCCCCCTTGCTTTGCAGGCGTACGCGGGCATGTTCCACGAGCTGCTGGTGCAGGGCAAGCCGCTCAAGGAGGTGGTCAAGGCCGCGGCGCGCCAGGCCAACGTGGGAGACCTGGACAAGCTCTCCTCCACGGGCGCCGGCTTCGACGACATCCGCGTCGTGCACGGGTGCGCTTTTTGGCTGCGTTGAGGACGAGGGCCAGGGGGGGCATGATGACGTGCGGCGTGGGTGCACGGGTGTCAGCGCACGCAGCGGGGCGCGCGAGGCCGCCAACTGCAAAACAGCATGGCGGCGCCCGCTGGCTGCGCCGGGGGTGCCAGCCAGGTTGCGGGACGCGGCCACGACTCCCGTGCGCCCCTTTGTATGCCGCCACCATGCAGGGTGTTTGGCAGCGCGTGCTACATCGAGGACTCGTTCCCCGTGATGCTCTACCTGGCCTACAAGTACTCGGGTGCGTGTGCGCCTGAGGCACTCCGGCCTGCTCCTCCATCACGCACGCGCCACCTTGGCTCGCTCTTAGGGACGCTGTGCATGACGCCGCGGGCGGGCATGGCGGGAGAGGGAGGCGTCGTCACGTTTAACGCGTGCGCGTTGCCACTTGTGTCGTGCTGTGCTGGCGCCCCTGGTGCGCAGACAGCTTTGAGCGCGCGGTGCTGGCCAACACCAACGTGGGCGGCGAGAACTGCCATCGCGGCGCTGCGCTGGGGGCGCTCGTCGGCGCGGCGGTGGGCGAGAGCCGCATCCCGCCCTCGCTCATCACGGTGCGCGCTGTGCATGCTGTGGTGGTGGCCATCTCCACATGGCTGCCCTGACATTGACGCGTGGCACCCTATGCTCGTGCGTGGAGGAAGCGCGTGCATCAGAGCAGGAGGCTGGGCAGGGTTGCCGCGTCCAGGACCGGCTGAGGCGTGCTTGCCCTTGTTTTGTTGCGGGGCGCAGGGCCTGCACGACAGCGCGGCCATCCGCAAGGAGATTGACGGCTTCTGCGCGGCGGTGCTGGGCGGCGAGGCGGCGCCGCACTCGGAGCTGTGAGCGTCCGAGCCTTTCCCTTCCTCCTTGCTCATTCTTTCCGGACGGTCTCCTGTGGCTTGTTGAACCGTGCGTGGCGGCGGAAGACTGCAAAGCGGCTGCGATGCACCACGCCAAGCGGCCGCGCCACGTTCACGAAAGAATGCAAAAAGAATGGGAGCAGCAGTAGTATAGCAGTAGTATAGCAGGGAGACCGCAAGGCTAGGCGCCAGGCCGTGTTTTCGCGTCTGGCGGCGCCTGGTCGTGTGAGCCTGCGCCCACGCGTGGCGCTCGGCCGCCGGCCGTGGCAGGGGGTTCTGCGGGGGAGTGCGCGGCGGCGGCTGGGGAGGTAGCCTCTTCAGGACGCCCTGTTGATGATGAAGCGGACTCGGCCGCTCGTTGCGCAGCGGCCTGCTCCTCCAGCTCCGCCAGGCGCTTGGCGTCGGCCTCCCGCTTGGCCGCCCAGCGCTCGTGGAACCTGTGGGAGCACGGCGCGGTGTCAGTGCGGGACAGCGTGCGGTCGCTCAAACGAACGCGCGGCAGTGGAGCGCCAGGCCAGCAAGCTGGACGTGCATGCTGTGGTGGCCAGCGGCACTGCCAATCGATCCCAGCAGCTCCCTCCTACGTAGGACCACTCACTTTGCCTGCCTGGGCGCCCTGAACTCCTTCTTCTCCTCGGCCAGGCACTTGGTGAGGTCGAACGTGTGCTCGTTGCAGACGCCCCAATAGCGCCCCACCGGGTTGGCCTCACGACACCTGACCAGCGCCTCCATGATCTGCGTCGGTAGCGAGTGAGCGAGCGGCGAGTGGGCTGCGCCAGGGGGCGTGCACCCGCGTGCGGCGTCTCATCAATTGATGAGCTGAGACGGCTCTGGGCGGCCGTCTCAGGATCGGGACGGCCGCCCAGAGCAGAGCTGCTCTGCACTCCGACATGTGCAGATGCGCTGGCAGCGTGTCCCTGGCCCGGGATCCTGCAGCTGCTGCCCTGGTGCGGTGTGTGCGGACGCGTGCGGCACCGTCGAGGTCCGCACCTTGCCGCATTTGGGGTGCTTCTCCGGGATCAGCTGCGGGTGCATGGCGGCCGGGCGTGTGCGCTTCCTCCACAGGGCTTCTGCTGGCCGCTGCGTCCCGGCGCGTGCATGGCGACTTTGCCCGCGATTGTGGCTGACGATCGGGACGGCGAGGGAGGGAAGAGGAGCAGCACGCTTTGGTCGACTGCACTGTGCCATCAACAAGAGCCATGTCGCAGCTGGATGGCTCGCCGCGATCGTGAGCCGAGCAGTGGGCGACCCTGAAGGCCGTGGAGCAGCAAGGCGCCTGATGCATGGTGGCCACCGTGCACCGCATCTACGCACTGCCCAACGTCAACGTGCTGAGGCTCATGATGCTCCACAGCCCGCTCAGGGCCCACGGCGCCGCCGTGGCGCACAGCCCGCCACTCGCTCCCCGGCGCGGCTCACTAGCTGTAGCGCAGCCACGCAGCCCAGCGCTGGCACCAGCGTCAGCGTTGCGTTGGAGCAGCGGCGGCGCTCCTAGCAACAGAGATGCGGCAGAGGGCCGGGTGCCGCGACTCGCGGCGCACGCGTCAGCGTCACGGCGGGCTGCCTTGCCGCCGGACGCGGACGTGGAGGTGGCGGACATGGCGCTCTCGGTGCGTGTGCGCACGGTGATGATTGAGCCCGGCGGTTCAGGAGCCACACCTGTGCGAGGCGTGCTGCTGGTGTGCCAGCGCGGGGGTGGCATCCGGCGACACCAGCGCGCGGGCAGGACTGGCGCCCTGCCCAGGCCGCTGGCCACTCGCTGCGTGGCAGGCGGCCGTGGCCAGCGTCCGTGGGCCGCCCACCGTGCGCACGGTGCCCAGTGCCCCCACCCGCCAAGCCCCCGTCCACCCGCGCCGCACACGCAGGGGTTGTACGACGCGGCCATCAACGCCAGCGTGTGGGAGCGCAGGCCCGTGCCCGTCATCTCCCGCTGCATCACCATTGGTGCGCCGCGCTCGGGCTGCGCCCTCCGCCTGATCATCTATGGGCTTCAAGGGGGCGAGCACTTCAGCACTTGGGCCGGGAGATGGGCTCCGATTGAGGGCTTTGAGGGCCGCCCCGACGCTGCGTGCGACCCCTCCGCCCAAGCGCTCCGCACACGCAGGCCTGGAGTTCCTTCGGTGGCACTTTTCCTACCCCGACGACCCGCCGGCGCCCAAGCAGGCGGCGGGGGGCGGCCAGCAGCAGCGGCCCTCGCCGGACGGCGGCAGCGAGGAGGGCGGCGCGGCGGCAGCGGCCCCGGGCAGGTAGGTGGGCGCGTGGGCGGATTGGGTGGCTCTCTCTCATGAGGTGGACAGCGCGGCGCCCGCGCCTGCACCACGGTGCAAGTGAGGCGCCAACCGCTTCTCAAACCGCATGCGCGGGCTCCCCATCGTGCACACGTGTGGCGGTGGTCGCGCCCCCCTCCTCCGTGCAGGTGGTCGTCTCCGCGGCTGCGCAGCCCTCGCAAGGTGCGGCGGGCGGCGGCCATGCGCGAGCTGCTGGTGCGCCTGGGCCCCGCCTTTGTCAAGATTGGCCAGGCGCTCTCCAGGTAAGAGGAGGGCTTGCGCCGCATGCGGCGAGGGCTCACGCTCTGGGTTCATTGGGCCTGGGGCTGGAAACTGAGCTCTCTCCCTGCCGCTGGCTTGGGAACAGCAGTGCCTGTGTGAGCCAGACGGCAGCCTGGGTGCCCCTGAGCGAGGTGGCCAGGCGCGCGCGCGCCTGCGTCCCAGCGCTGGCTTGCTGCGCGTGCCCACTGGACCGCTCCCGACATGCCTGGTGCGCGCCGCAGCCGGCCCGACATCCTGCCTCCCTCATACCTGGTGGAGCTGGAGGCGCTTCAGGACCGCATCCCCGCCTTTGACAGCGAGCAGGCGTACCAAGGTGAGGCTTCGCTAGGACTTGCGTTAGGGTTGGGGGGCTATGTCCTCGTCTTTTGGAGACGTCTGGCGCATCAACGCGAGCAGGCTTTGCGCTCCACGTGCCGTCGCATCCCATGCCTGCTCAGCGCCTGCTGCTCCGCGGGCGCACACAGAGCCAGAGATGGCTCCACCTGATGTGCCTGGTGCCAGAGATGCCTCCACCAGATGTAAAGCTCAACACACAGGGCTCTTCCAGCCCTGCACCTGCAAGAGGCGTGAGGGCGGCTGGTGCGTGCGCTGAGTGCGCGTGTGTGCAGTGCTGGAGCAGGAGCTGGGCGCGCCCGTCCGCTCCGTGTTCAAGGAGATCAGCCGCGAGCCCGTGGCCGCCGCCAGCCTGGGGCAGGTGAGCGCGCCACCCTGGGGTGCCAGCGTGCGTTTGCGTGCTTGGCGCTGGCCCACCGCCAGCCTGGGGCACGACACCTGCACCTCCAGCCTTGAGCCCTGCGAACGCTGTAATTGTTGTTGGAAACCAACACCGTGTGGAAATGTGGAACGGCCCAGCACAGCTGATCGCGCGCTCCTCCTCCCCCTGCTTCGCGCTGCGCACTTTGCAATCGCCGTCCAGAGTACGGCTCCCGAGGTTTGCGTGGCTCAGGTCCTTGAGTCATCGGGACGCGTCTTGGCACGTGCGCCAACTGCAGGTGTACCGCGCGGTGCTGGCGCGCAACGGCCAGGTGGTGGCGGTCAAGGTGCAGCGCCCGGGCGTGGCCGAGGCCATCGCGCTCGACGTCTTCATCCTCCGCTGGCTGGCCGCCATCGTCAGGTCAGGCGCGGCGCGCGGCCTCGATGCCCGCAGCTCATGACTGCTTTCTCCCCCTGCTTTCTCCCCCTTCTCCCCCAACTCCCCCTGCGAGCGGGAGCCATCTTGAACCCCCCCTGACGCCTGCCCTGCGGCACGTATGCTCTTCTCTAAGCGAGGGCAGAGCGAGGGCTCTGCCCAGCAGGGAAGGAGCTGGAAGGAGGCTGTCTGCACCGCCACCGCGCAGCGTCACCCGTGTGGGCGCGTTGGTGTGTGTGTGTGTGTGTGTGTGTGTGTTTGGGCGCATACAGGAAGGTGCGCAAGTTCAACACGGACCTGCCTGCGCTGGTCGACGAGTGGGCCACCTCGCTCTTCAGGTGCGCAGTGCGTGGCCTCCCTTCCGTCGGGCACGGGGACAGAAAAGCCTACCCCGCCTGCCGCAGCAAGCGGGTGGCGCGAGTGGCGGCCAGCGCAGAGCGACTGGGCGGCCCGCCGCCAGCGCTGCGGCGACACGCAGGATGCGCGCGCCGTCGTTGCTGAGTGCGGCGGCGGCGCGCTCGCTCACATTCCTCATCCCGCAGCGTGCCTTCCTGTGCCTGGCCGTGGCGCCTCCCGCCTCCCGCCGCCACGCAGGGAGCTGGACTACCGCACCGAGGCGCGCAACGCCGCGCGCTTCCGCGAGCTCTACTCTTCGCTGGAGGGCGTCTACGTGCCCGAGGTGGTGGACGGGCTCACCACGGCAAGGGTGAGGCGGGGGAGAAGCGCGCCGCGGTCTCCGCAGTGCTTCACAGCGCACAGCGCACGCCGCACGGTGATTTGAGCTCTTGGGCAGCCTCGCCGGGCCAAGGCAGGGTTGCCCTGCTGCTCGCAGGCACCCTGCGTTGCTAGCAGCAGGGTGGGGTGTTCTCCCGACCCCCTGCACAGCAAGTTGGCCCACCTGATGCTCCATGCGTGTGCATTTGCACGGCGCAGGTGCTCACCATGGAGTGGGCCGAGGGCGAGCGCCAGCTGATCCAGTCTGCTCGCCCCTCTGCGCATGTTTGCATGTTGTCGGCCGCAGGTGCTCACCATGGAGTGGGTCGAGGGCGAGCGCCTGCGCAGCGTGGCCGACAACATCGCCGACGACGACCTCCGCGCCTCCACGCCTGCGCCCACCGCAAGGGCCCAGCAGCGCAAGGGCTCAGACATGGACCTGGCGCTGGTGCAGGTGCGCGCCCACCTCCCCCGCCCTAGACCCTGACACGCATGCAAACTCCGCGAGAAGACGCCCACTCCTTCGCGGTGTCGCGCTCAAAAGACCGCCTAAGTTGGCCGTGGCTGCGCGGTGCTCGTGTGCTGAACAACTGAGCAGCGGCTGCTGTGTGTGTGTGTGTGTGGATTTTGCATCTGTTCGGATACCTCGGCGGGGCCGGAGCCCAGCTACCGGGCATATCAGATGTCCCGCAGCACAAAGGCAAGCGAGCCAGGAGATCATGATCAGAATCAGAACCAAGAGCCCCGCAGCATAGGGCACATGAGCACGACACGTGCACGCCACCAGGCACCAGGACGTCAACGTTTGTTCTTGTCCGCCTCCTCTGCGAGCTGCTTGAAACGGGGGTGGCCACTTGGGACGGGAACCACGCGGTTCCACGGGGGCCCACACCCCGCCACGTAGAGGAGTGGCATCCCGGGGCCGGGGCCCCACACCAGCGCCCGCCCAGGCGCTCGCAGCGCCCGCTCCACCTCGTCGTCCACTTTGCCCGTTGTCTTGCCGCTGGTGGTGGCCTGTGCGCCGGTGCCCACCCGCGCCGCTGGCGCGGGTGGCGCCACGAGAGGCGGCGCCGTAGGCTCCAGGCGCCCCATCTTCGTGGGTGGCGACGTGGACGCGCGCCGCTTGGCGCGCGCTGCGGCCAGCTGCCCCTCCTGGGTCGCCGGCTGCGCCGCCGGGGCGCGTGCTGTGTGACAAAGTGTCGCTGTGTTGAACGTTTGCCTGTGGCCTGGCAGGTGGGCGTCAACTGCTCGCTGGAGCAGATGCTGGAGGAGGGCTTCTACCACGCCGACCCACACCTTGGTGAGCGAGGCGCACGTGTGTGTGGGGGGATTTACATCTGTTTGGGCGCCTCGGCGGGGCCGGAGCCCAA
>VFQP010005849.1_pt1 | contig 10460 bp, 8 predicted proteins | sample 3512351 | NCBI WGS metagenome assembly VFQP01 (sample SAMN10412372, study PRJNA504923) | tailings metagenome | isolation source: Relicate 1 Philex TSF1 revegetated site | place: Philippines: Tuba, Benguet | collected 2017-08-29
ACCTTCGTCCTGGGATCGACCCTGGTGTAAACCGGGTGCCCAAACCCCATCACGACTTCCTTGTTAGTGATACGTTGGCGAATGTCGGCCTCGGCTTCCGACGCGTCCGTATAGCGCACCATGACCTCATAGGCCGCCTGATTGGCGCCGCCGTGCCTGATTCCGCGTAGCGCGCCGATCGCGCCGCTGATCGCCGAGTAGAAGTCTGACCCTGTCGCTGCAATGGAACGCGCGGTAAACGTCGACGCATTGAATTCGTGCTCGGCATAGAGGAGAAGCGAAACTTGCAGCGCGCGGACCTGCGCTTGCTTCGCAGGACTTCCGTACAAAAGCTGAAGAAAATGAGCCCCGACCGTTTCGTCGTCAGTCTCGAAATCGATTCTACGACCGTTCACAGCATAGTGATACCAGTAGAGCAACATCGAGCCGGCCGAAGCGATCAGCCGGTCGGCGATGTCACGTGCGCCGGAATGGCTACAATCCAGCGCCTCAGGAAAAACACAGCCGAGAGCGGAAACGCCGGTCTGTAGAACATCCATCGGATGGGCCGCGGCCGGCAGCGCTTCAAGCGTGTGTCGCACAGAGAGCGGAAGCCCCCGCAGCTTACGCAGTTTGGTCGAGTAGGCCGCAAGCTGTGCGGGAGTTGGCAGACTTCCATAGATGAGAAGGTAGGCGATCTCTTCGAACTCGCACTCGTCGGCCAGGTCGAGCACGTCATAGCCTCGATAACGCAACGCATCGCCAATCGGGCTAACAGAACAGATTGACGTGTTTCCGGCAACGACACCCGATAGGGCAACCGACTTCTTTCCTTTCGGCCGTTCGACTTCGGCGAGATCCTGGCGCATTGCGCTCCCCTTGATGCATCGGTTTAGGCTGACACGGCGCGTAGACAAACCTCGTCCACAGCGCCGTTGTCGCACTATCCCAACCCACGGAAGGGCAATGAAAGAGCTGAAAATGCGTAGGTTTGCGAAGGGAGCGATGCAAATCTGCGAACTGCGCGGACCCGGTCCGGCAAGTCCGTTACGCTGACTCGCTCTCGTCTGGACCGTCAGCTTTGTCAAAGCGCGCGCGCCATACGGAAACCCGCCTGGAACGCACCTCATCGCTTGCAGCTCCAGCCGCACGTGCGGCCTGACGCAACACATTGCGCAAGGCCGCACGTTCGAGCCGGGTCCCGGGCTCTTCGATTGAAGCAGGATCCTGACCGTTCTCAACCGCCTGCCAGATCACGCGCTTGGTCTGCACGTAATCGCGAGCGCCATACAGCTCGAGGTAGCCCTGGAACCGATCGAACTGCGCCTTGTCGAACGGCTTGTCGAACGGCTTGTCGTCGCCGAGCGGTCCAATGACGGGATTGGCCGGATAAACGAACGCACACGGCACGACCCCATCGGGAATGGGCGTGTTAGCGGAATGGCTTCGCTTTGCCGCGAGGAGCTTGGGAAGCACATGTGTATGGGGGCCGGGCGGGGAAACGCCACCCGTGTCCGGCCCGCCAATTTTTTGGTAAACTTCAACCCGCCCCAAGTGGGAGATCACGACACGATGGGGATGCGATCCAAATATTGCATGCCCCGCCTCGCTCGCGAAGGTCGGGCGCCCGCAGCAGGCTCGCAGAGTGCGCAGGAGCTCCGGATCGCGCGTTCTTATGCAAAAGTCGATCTGCGGCTGTTCAAGGCCAATATCGAACAGAATGTCGTCGCGCTCGCCGAGCTTGATCGCATCCACATCAGGACCAAGCTCGGTAAGCACCGACCGTTGCGCTCGCGGCGCCTCCGACTGCGGGAGGCAAAGCGCCAATCCTTGGCTCCAACGATGAGGACGCGGGCTTAAAAGCTCATAAGCGACAACTTGCATATTCGATCGCGGCGTGATGCGAATGGCACCTCGTGACGTCGCACGCACGAGTTCCTCGTCGACGATCAGCTTTTCATCGGCATCTTGGTGGAATTCTCCGATTGCGCCGAATGAACCAACGCTCCAGCCACTTTCCCAGTCCTGCAGCTCGACCCTCAGCGCAGAAATGACTGGATCGATAGACACCCCCTCTCTCATCGACATCTCTACCTACCCCCATCCGCAAGCACGACAATACCGTCGTCGTCGCAAATCACCAGATCTCCATCGGCCACTGCAACACCGCCCAGCTCGATCAAGATCCGGATCGTCCCCTCGCCACGTCGCGTCGATTTCCGCGGCATCGCAGCCATCGCCTTGATGCCGATATCGAGAGTGCCAAGCACCGCCGCGTCGCGAACGCATCCCTGCACGACAACACCCTCCCAGCCGTTTGCGACAGCATCTTTCGCGATCATATCTCCAAGAAGCGCGCATCGCATGCTGCCACCGCCGTCGACTACCAGAACTCTGCCTTTTCCAGGCGTTGCCAGAAGCTCTTTGATGCGAGAATTGTCCTCGAAGCATTTGACGGTAACGGCACTGCCGCTGAACCGCATGCGACCACCAAAATCGCGAAAAATCGGCGCTGGAATTCGCGCCGCATCGCCATGCTCATCCGATAGATCACAGGTGCTAGAAGCCATTCCATGTCCTCGCTCAAACGACGGGGTAAGGCGTAAATCGACGCTCATTTTCATCGATGGCGCTACGCCTGCCGATCGCTGGGAAAGCCCTTTGCGGACAGTTTGGGCGTTCGCAAATCTTGCATCCTGCGCCGATGGGAACAGCCGCGGATTGATCCCTGAGGTCGAGCCCCTTGGCGTAGACGAGGCGATGAGCGTGCGTCAGATCGCAACCAAGACCAATCGCGAATGTCTTCGATGGCGCGCCATAACCGCCCTGATCGCGTGAGACGGTGCGCGCGATCCACAAATACGTTCTCCCGTCCGGCATGCTTGCGAGCTGTGTCAAAACACGCCCCGGCATGGAGAACGCTTCGTAGACATTCCACAACGGGCACGAACCACCGACGCGCGAAAAGTGAAAATCGGTCGCGGATTGACGCTTGGAGATGTTTCCAGCGCGATCTACGCGCACAAAAAAGAATGGAACGCCGCGAGCCTCAGGACGCTGAAGCGTGCTCAACCGGTGGCAAATCGTTTCAAACCCTACGCCAAAGCGCTGCCGCAACAGGTCGATGTCGTAGCGCAGGCTTTCGGCAGCCTCGAAAAACTGCCTGTAGGGCATAATCAGCGCGCCAGCGAAATGATTTGCGAGGCCGATGCGCGCCAGCCTGTAAGTCTCCCCGCTGCCACCGGCTGCTTCCCGCGCCAATGCGTCGATAACGCCATCCATATTCAGATAGGCAAGCTGGGTTGCAAGCTCGAACGCAACCTGCCCTGGCGTTAGAGTCGAAGAAAGCCTCAGGACACGCGCCGAACTATCAAAGTGTCGTTGCAATGGCCGCAATTCGCTTGGCTGTTCCAAAACGACCTGGATGCCGAGCTGATCGCCAAGATAGCGTTTGAGACCATTCGCACAGTTGCCAGCAGTAAGGCGCGCGGCAACGAAGAGCTCCTCGGCGGGCTCATCCAGGTCAGCAAAATAATTGTGGTGCGCGTAGAAATAGTCTCGCACCTGTTCGTAAGGCATCAGCTGTGCTGGCGTCTGCTCCTCTGCGCCGACACCAAGACGAACCGCGAGGGCATCCGCGCGCTCAGATGCTTGTCGGAGGCGCTGATGCTGCTTCACGATCGCCCTGCCGACAGCCGGCATGTTGGCGACAATTTCGCGAATTTCGGCCAGAGCGACATCCTCCTCGAGACCAGGATCTGCCATAACGTCGCGCAGATCCGCAATCAGCCGAGCCTCCTCGTCCTCGGAGAAGAGCTGTACGTCGATACCCAAAACGGCATTGATCTTGAGAAGGATTGGAACAGTCAGCGGACGCTGGTTCTTTTCAAGCTGGTTCAGGTAGCTGGCCGAAAGATCTAGGGCACGGGCCAGCGCGACCTGGGTCAACCCACGCTCCTCCCTCAGGCGCCTCAGACGCACTCCCATGAACGCTTTTCGCATCGCCAGCTCCATTCGCAAAATTTGCAAATTCACAAAGTGAGCTTCGCAAATATCCGCTTTTTCAGGCGTTTATCGCGATCGCCTTCTGCGGATAATGCGAATATTCGAGTTTGGCAAGCAGGGACGCGCAATGACCAAAAAGACTTCCTTCGACGATCTCATTCCGAATGCCCCACCGGGCCGCTACGACGGCATCACACGTCCCTACACGCCGGCTGACGTGTTGCGTCTCCGTGGATCGATATCCGTGCGCCACACAATTGCGGAGCATGGAGCGAACCGGCTTTGGAAGCTCCTGCAGTCGACGCCGTACGTTCACGCCCTCGGTGCCATGACCGGCAATCAGGCCATGCAGATGGTTCGCGCGGGCCTAAAGGCAATCTACCTCTCCGGTTGGCAGGTCGCGGCCGATGCCAACACCGCATCCGCCATGTATCCCGACCAGAGCCTATATCCCGCCAATGCCGGCCCCGAACTCGCGCGTCGCATCAATCGCACGCTGCAGCGCGCAGATCAGATCGAGCACTCCGAAGGCAAGAAGAGCGTCGACACGTGGTTCGCACCAATTGTCGCCGATGCGGAAGCCGGCTTCGGCGGCCCACTCAATGCCTTTGAAATCATGAAGGCCTACATCGAAGCGGGCGTCGCAGGAGTCCACTTCGAGGATCAGTTGGCCTCGGAGAAGAAGTGCGGGCATCTCGGCGGCAAGGTTCTTATTCCGACCGCAGCGCATATTAGAAACCTGGTGGCCGCCCGCCTCGCCGCCGACATCATGGGCGTGCCAACGCTGATCGTCGCGCGCACGGATGCAGAGTCGGCGAAACTCATCACCTCCGACATTGACGAACGCGATCGCGATTTCATTGTTGCAGGCGAGCGCACGCCGGAGGGCTTCTATAGCCTGAAGAACGGCGTCGATGCGTGCATCGCACGCGGCCTAGCCTACGCGCCGTATGCCGATCTTCTCTGGTGGGAGACCTCGACACCGAACCTTAAGGATGCGGCACGGTTCGCTGAAGCAATTCATCGCAAGTATCCCGGCAAGATGCTCGCCTACAATTGCTCCCCGTCCTTCAACTGGAAGTCAAAGCTTGACGAGGCGTCTATCGCTCGTTTCCAGAAGGAAATCGGTGCGATGGGCTACAAGTTCCAGTTCGTGACGCTCGCCGGCTTTCATCAGCTCAACTATGGCATGTTCGAACTCGCGCGCGGGTATCGCGACCGTGGCATGGCCGCCTACTCGGAACTTCAACAAGCCGAGTTCGCGAGCGAGACCTCCGGATATACGGCGACGCGACACCAACGTGAGGTTGGCACCGGCTATTTCGACGCCGTGTCACTGACCATCACCGGAGGCGCATCGTCGACCACGGCAATGTCGGAATCGACCGAGACCTCTCAGTTCCAACCCGCCGCCGAATAGAGGCAAGCCGATGCGCACAGACGACAGCCCTAAATCCGGAGAACAGCGAATGCGCTCAGCAGATGTCATAGCAATTTCGGAACCATTCAGCGGACCAAAGGCGGTCGACCAGGACACGCTCATTCGAAAAGTTGCAGACACGCTCCATCGTCTCAATCAGCAGATCACCAACGCAGTCGATGCAGGGGTGACGATCGAGATCATGCGCGCGTCTCGACATCACAATGGCCGCGGACAGTGGGGAGATCAGATGATCCCGATCGTCAAGATCGCCGAAATCCCGCGCGAAAGCCGGGGGTGAGCCATGCCGTCGCTTGATACGAGCGAGACCCGCTTCGTTGAGATCGTGTTCCCCGAACAGGCAAACCATTACGGAACTCTGTTCGGGGGTACGGCCCTCAATCTCATGAGCAAGGCGGCCGCAATCGCGGCGGCACGCCGCGCTGGAAAAAGTGTGGTGATGGCTTCCTCTGACAGGGTCAACTTCCACATGCCCGTGGCCGTCGGACAACTCGTCGAGCTTTGCGCTCGCGTGGAGCGGGTCGGCCGCAGCTCGATGACAGTCAAAGTCGATGTCATTGCCGAAACGATCGGCATTCCGGATCGAAAGCTCGCTATGCAAGGGCGATTCGAGATGGTCGCCGTCGACGCCGAGGGCCGGCCGACACCAATCGTGCCTCCCGCTCCAATTGCTTGAATTGCCAACACAGGTCTAGTGACATGATCCAGGCTGCAAACCTTGGTTTTCCGCGCATCGGCATCAAAAGAGAGCTCAAGGCAGCACTCGAATCCTACTGGAAGCATCAGATCGACTACGTGGAGTTGCGCACGGTCGGCGCCGAATTACGGGCCAGACATTGGAAACTACAGAAAGACGCCGGCATTGACGTCATCCCATCGAATGATTTTTCATTCTATGACCAAGTCCTCGACATGACGGCCATGCTTGGCGCAATCCCGCCACGCTTCAATAAATCCCGTACAGAAGCCACCGCCCTCGCCCCCGAACATCGGACGGCAAGCGCCTACGCACTCATGGCCAACATCGCAGAGAACGACGCCGACAAAGCAGCTCTGGTCGACTTCGAAACCTACTTCGCGATGGCGCGGGGCTCCGATTCAGCGCCCGCGATGGAAATGACCAAATGGTTCGACACGAACTACCACTACATCGTGCCGGAGTTTCACGTTGACCAGGAGTTCCGCCTTTCGTCGAAAAAGGCGATCGAAGAGTTTAAAGAAGCCAAGGCGCTTGGCATCCATACGCGCCCTGTCCTGATCGGACCCGTGACATATCTCACGCTCGGGAAGGTCAAAGATGGAGATTTCGAACCGCTCGAACTGCTCGACAAGATCCTTCCTGTCTATGTCCAAATCCTGGCGCAACTTCGCGAAGCCGGAGCCGACTGGGTTCAGGTCGACGAACCGGCACTGGCGCTCGAACTCACGGAAAAGCAGCAGCAGGCCTTTAAGATCGCCTACGCCGCGCTATCGACTGTCGGGACACAGATCCTGCTCGCTACGTACTTCAGCGGTCTCGGCGACAACCTTACAACGATTGCAGATTTACCCGTCCACGGCCTGCACATCGATCTCGTTCGGGGCCCCCATCAGCTTGAAAAGGTACTGGAGAACTGGCCAATTGATCGGATGCTGTCCCTCGGCGTCATTGACGGGCGCAATATTTGGCGCGCCGATCTCGCCAAGGCGTTGAACGTCATCGAGGTCGCGATCACGGCCCGTGGGCGCGAAACAATCCAGATCGCTCCATCCTGCTCGTTGATCCATTCGCCCGTCGATCTCGAATCCGAAACGAAGCTCGACGCCGAACTGAAGTCGTGGCTCGCCTATGCCAAGCAGAAGCTTGGCGAGGTTTCGGATCTCAAAACCGCAGTTACACAATGCAGGGGCTCCGCATATCAATCATTCTCCGAGAGTGCATCGGCGGTTGCATCGCGCCGCAGCTCAAACCGGATAAACAATACTACGGTCAAAGCCCGCGCGGCGGCCGTGACGGAAAATGATTTCAGTCGCGGCGCGCCGTTCGCCGAGAGACGAACCCGCCAGCAGGCCCGCCTTTCTCTACCTGCCTTCCCGACGACCACTATAGGTTCGTTCCCGCAAACAGAGTCGGTGCGAAAGGCGCGCGCCGCATTCAAGCGCGGCGAAATCGATGTCAGTTCCTATGACGCGTTTCTCAAAAGCGCTACCCAAGATGCCATCCGCAAGCAGGAAGAGCTTGGCATCGACGTCCTCGTCCATGGTGAATTCGAACGCAATGACATGGTTGAATATTTTGGGGAGCAGCTCGACGGCTTTGCTTTCACGCAAAACGGATGGGTACAGTCCTACGGATCTCGCTACGTCAAGCCGCCAATCATCTTCGGCGACGTCGCCCGCCCCAACCCCATGACGGTTACATGGTCGAGTTACGCTCAGTCATTAACGCAAAAGCCTATGAAGGGTATGTTGACGGGTCCGGTTACGATCCTGCAATGGTCCTTCGTGCGTGACGACCAGCCCCGCGCTGAAACCTGCCGTCAAATTGCGCTCGCCATTCGAGACGAGGTGAGAGACCTCGAGAATGCCGGCATTCCAATCATTCAGATCGACGAGCCAGCCTTGCGCGAGGGGTTGCCGTTAAAGCGCGCCGAGCGGGAGACTTACCTCAACTGGGCGGTGGACTGCTTCCGCCTCGCCGCTGCTGGCGCCGGACCCGACACACAGATCCATACCCACATGTGCTATTGCGAATTCAACGACATCATGCCGTCAATCGCAGCACTTGATGCGGACGTCATCTCGATCGAGACTTCTCGGTCGGACATGGAGCTCCTCGAAAGCTTTTCCGATTTCAAATACCCGAACGAGATAGGGCCGGGTGTCTATGACATCCACTCGCCGCGTTGCCCCTGCACCGAAGACATAGCCGATCTACTCACTAAGGCACGCCAACGCCTTTCTCCCGATCAAATTTGGGTCAATCCCGATTGCGGCCTCAAGACTCGAACGTGGGATGAGGTCGTGCCCGCTCTCAGAAATATGGTCGCCGCCGCCCAGCGCGCACGAGCAACAAAAGCGTTTGCGACCTGATCGGTGGTAGAGTGCGTCCACGACGCCGCAGAATTGCATACCGCACGCCACACTGGAAAAGCATGCGCTCGTCGTCGCAATGCCGAGAAAGCGAATTTTAGCGGTGAAGGCGCATGGAAGCACTAAAGCTTGCAAGCGAAGAGTCTACTCCACATCCTGACGCTGCTAGGTGGTCTCGCCGACATGTCCGCGGGTTAGGCGCCCCCTGGACCGAATACCTGCCCGACAGAGACGCCGTCTTCCAGAAATCGCGAGAAACCGGCCCGTCCGTCTCCCACCGCTACTTTTCGCCTTACCACTTGTGGATCTTGTGGGCATGAGGTTGGCTCCAAAACCGGCCCGCACACACTAGAGGACACTTCTGAAAGGCCGAGAAAGCGGACCGAAGGTAGCCCTAGGCGCCGCCCCAAAAGAGCACGAGTTGGAAGGCTACACCATATCGCAAACCGGACAGTCGATGTATCAGGCGAAAGCGGCAGTTTTCAATTGTTCGGAGAAGCGGTGGGTAACTGGACAACCTGAACCAATCCACCACCAGGGCGATTTGAAATCCGGATATCCCCGCCGTCCCTGCGGATGATCTCGCGAGAAATCGTGAGGCCCAACCCGGCTCCGGGAATTTTTTGGCCGCGCGCCGGGTCAGCGCGGAAGAATGGCTCGAACACCTGATCCAGAATATCTGCGGCAATACCAGGCCCGTGATCGGAGATGGTGATACGTGCCTGTGCGCCGCCCGTCACAGCCACAATCCCTCGCACGCCGTGCGTCGAGGCGTTGATCAGAAGGTTCCGCAACGCGCGGCTCAAAGCCAGTCGATTGGCCTTGACGTATGCTTCGCCTGTCTCCGTCACCTCGACCTCAAAATTCTGGTCCTGCAACTCGCGGACGACATCGCGAACAAGCTCATCCACCCGAATAACTTCGGGCGAGGATTTGGTGGTTTCCTCGCGCACGAGCTGAATGGCGCTGTCGGCAATTCGATCAAGCTCGTCGACATCCTTGAGCCACAACGTTCTATCTTCGTCGTCTGTGACGAATTCCGCGCGCAGCCTCATACGTGTGAGCGGCGTGCGGAAGTCATGGCCTGCAGCTGCCACAAGCCGCATTCGGCTTTCGGTCGCGCGTTTCAGGCGGGCGGAAAGCGAGTTGATCGCGGCAGCCGTCGCCCGAACTTCAGCGGGACCGCTTTCGTCCAAAAGCGGCAGACTTCCGTCCGGGCTGACCGACTCGGACGCGCTTTCAAGGAGCGCAAGCGGCTTGCTCATACGATGGGCAGCGAACACCGCAATTGATCCAACACTGATTGTTATCAGTGCAAACCAGATCCACATCAATGGCTCCGAGGGAGGATCGATATCAACAAGGACCCAGCTTCGTGGCCCTACACGGATAGACGCGATGCGAAATCTCCGGTCAGCCGCTTTGTATGTCACGAAAACGTCCACGGATGCTCCGTGACGAGTAGTGGCCGCGCGCATCAACTCCGTTTGTTCGCTATCGGGAACTCCAGCATCGGGGCGCCGGGATATCCCCTCAGCGTCGGTGCTCTGCTTGCCAAGGCGGTCCAAAATTATGAGCTGCTTGGCGAGCAAATCGACTTCGATGTCGTTGGGAGTTGCAAAAACGTACATCATCGCCAGGGTGATCAACGCAACGACCGACACGATCGATGTCACAAGAAGCAGGGCAATTTTCGCCCGCAGAGAATTCATCTCGGCCTCTCCATAACGCGCACCTTGGTCGCCAGTTGATATCCCCCGTTACGAACGGTTTTAAAGAATTGACCAGCTCCTCCGTCTGACAGCTTGCGCCGCAGCCGGCTGATCAGAACATCGATCGACCGGTCGAGAACGTCGCCATCCCCTCCGCGCGTTAGATCGAGAAGCTGATCGCGGGAAAGAACCCGACCCGGTCTATCGAGAAAGGTGATGAGAAGGTCGAATTCCGCACCCGTGAGCGGAAC
>VFQP010005850.1_pt1 | contig 10460 bp, 9 predicted proteins | sample 3512351 | NCBI WGS metagenome assembly VFQP01 (sample SAMN10412372, study PRJNA504923) | tailings metagenome | isolation source: Relicate 1 Philex TSF1 revegetated site | place: Philippines: Tuba, Benguet | collected 2017-08-29
CGTCGCCCCAGCGTTGCTCGCGCAGCAGCCCGGAGCGCACCCAGGCACGCCGGACGGGGCCACGCCGCAGCGCGCAGAGAGCAGCAGCGACGATGCGCTCACGGCCTTGGCCCGCCGTGAACGGCCTGTCCACATTGCCTGCTGGGGGCGGGATACACGCGCCCCGTCGCTGCCGCTACCTGTGGCGCCTGTCGTTGCCGTTGAGTGGCATGTTCCTCAGTCTGGCTGTTATGTCTGTCGTGCGCCACAATGTCTGTCGCGCGCCACTCCCGCCCGCCCCGCCGCGCCTGCGCCTGCACCCGCCCGCAGACCAGTCCTCCGCCCTGGTGCTGGCCCGGGGGCTCCTCACGCCGGGCAACGAGAGCGGGTTCAACTCGCCCTTTGGCAGCATGGCGCGCAGCGTGCACACCACCACCGAGGCGGCCATGATGGCGGCCGCCGCCGCCGGCAACGCCTACGGCATGCACACGGCGCCCGTCACGGCGCAGACGTCCATCAGCGCCCCCACCAACCTGGTGGGGCTGCACGCCGCGCTGTCGCCGGCGCCCACCACCAGCGGCACGACGGGCGGCGCCGGCACGCCCGGCGGCGGCGACGCGCCGTCGCCGCACCTGCACCCGCACTCCTCGCTCAAGCAGCAGCAGCCGCAGCACGCACAGCACCACGTGCTGCTCAACGCGGCAAGCGTGCCGCACCCGCCGCACCCGCTGCAGCCGCAGCTCAGCGTGCAGAGCCAGGCGGGCGGCGGCGGCGCGCCGCAGGGGTCGGTTGGCGGCGCCTGGCAGGGCTCGCCGCCGGCGCACGGCGCCACGCTGTCGGCGGCGGGCGCCTCGGCGCACAGCGGCAGCGCGCCGGGGCCGGCGGGCAGCGGCGTGGCGGCGCTGGCGGCGGCCGTGGCGGCGGCGGGCGCCGCCGCCGCCGCAGCGGCCGGGGCAGCGCCGGCGGCGGCGGGCGGGTACGGCTACGGCCCCAGCCCGCCCGCGACGGCGCACGGCGGCGTGGCGGGCGGGCACCGCGCGTACACTGGCGTCGGGCTCACGCGCAGCATCATGAGTAGCACGGGCCGGCAGGTGCGCTGCTCGCCGTTTCGTGCCTTCATCTGCCTGGGCTCTGCCATCCGTGGGCATTGAGCGGGCGGGTCAGCGCTGCCTTTGTGCTCGCGGGAGGGGCCGGGACCAGGCAGCGCCTGGTGATGAGACTGTGCGCACCTTGCTGAACGATGGCATGTGTACGCCTGCTCCAACGCCGCAGATGGTGGAGGGCCTGCTGGGCACGCACATGTCGGTGGCCAACACGCTGACTGGCCGCTGCCTCATGGAGGGCTCCAAGCTTCTCTTCGTGGCCGACGTCATGGCCGCGCTCAAAAAGTACGGGGAGCCGTGGAAGGACGTGTTCCTCGAACAGGCAAGTGATCCTGATCCGATCGGGCGAGCCGCGCGCGGCCTCTGCGCTATGCGCGTATGGTGATGGGCTGGCGCGGCGTCAGGGAGTGGAGGGCAGGAATGGCAGGTGGGTGCGTGGCTGATGCGCTGCGGCGGTGGTGGTGGGGTGCGGGGGATGGTCGCAGGCGCACGTGTCCAACCCGTGCTGGATCGTAGCGGCGCCGCTGGTGCATGAGGGCCGCTGCCTCGCCATCATCATCTGGCTCTCGTCCGTCAGGTGCGTGCGGAGGCTGCCACAGGCGCCGCCTGACGGGGTCGGCGGCGGTGTCGAGGGAGAGGGGAGGGGCTCCTAGAAGAGGTCCGGTGCGGGACGGGAGGCTGGCGCGGTGGGCGGGTCTGTGCGCAGCAGAGCCAGCCTGCGTGGCGCGACGCTCGCGGTGGTCGCGGGCCCGCATGCACGGGAGCAGCGAAGCCCGAACAGCATGCGACCCGCACCACACAGCACGGTTGCTACCCTTGTCATCCCCGATCCCCGGCGCCGCAACACCCCAAAACGCAGCAAGCGTCCCTCACGCGCCTGAGCCCGGCCTGCTCAGTCGTGAGCGAGTGAGTGGGTGCTCCAGGCGACGCCGGCGCCCAACGCGGCGCCGTCCCCCCGCCTCGCGCCGCCACTCCGCAGGCTGAGCCCGGCCAACGTGGCGCAGACCGCCAAGGTGACGGTGCCGCCGCTGCTCTCCACATTGGCGCGCAAGCTCGCCGCGCTGCTGGCCACGCACCGCAACGCGCTGCACAGCACCGCCGGCGAGGGCGCGGCCATGTCGGGCTCCCTCTCCGAGGTGGGCCTGTGCGGAGCTCCCTCCCTCCCTCCATTCCTCCCTGCCTCCCTCCCTGCCCGCGCGATGCCACGCGCCGGCGCCGACGCCCGCCGCAGCGTGACTGATGCCTCGTTTGCGCCTCCCTTCCGCATCCGCATCGGGGCCGGCGCTCCCCGGCGCACTGCCGTCGCCGCAGCCGAGTGCAAGCAGCCTCCTCCAAAGGCCTTGTCCGCTTGCCCGCTGCGTGCCGTGTCCCGGCGCCCGCAGCCCATGCCCTGGCTGAGCATGCTCATGGGCCGGAGCTTCCTGTTTGAGAGCTCGATGACCACGACGCCGGGGCTGGCGGACGCCGCCGACTGGATCGAGCCCAAGCCCTTCAAGTGCTCGGTGAGGGCGGGGGGGCATGTGGATGGATGGCGGGCAGCCAGCCTTCTGGGCCTGTCGGGGGCCTGAGCCTTGCCGGGCCAGGCTGGGCGTGGAAATGCGGGCCTGGCCCCTACCCGCCCGGGCAACGTCGCCCCTCGCGCGTGCGCCCTGCCTGCCCTCGCAGTTTGCGCGGAGCGAGCTGGCGTCCACCAGCGCGCTGATGCGGCTGTACCAGACGGCCATCGCGCAGCACAAGCGCACCTCGGCGTCCTCACCGCTCACGCACCCGCCCGGCGGCGACGTCGGCCTCGTGTGCGGGTGCGCGCGCAATGCCCGCCCCCCTCCCGCCCCCTCCGTCCCCCCCGGCCGACGCCTCGGCTCACCTTGCTTCCAGAGCCAGGCAGTGCAGCGCGCGCGATTTGATTTGATTTGCTGCTGTGTGTGGTTGGCGCCGTGGCCCACACGCAGGTACGAGGAGATTGAGGTGATTGCCAAGGCGGGCCAGGGCGCGTTTGGCTCCGTGTACGTGGCCATGTGGCGGGGCACCGTCGTCGCCGTAAAGGTGCGCACGTGCTGGCGGCACGCGGCGCCTCGCCCTGACCTCGCCTGCCTGTGGCGGGGGTTGGATACTGCAGCGCGGCGCACATGTGCGGCGCGTGGCGCGCCCTGGCCTGCCTGTGGCGGGGGTTGGATCGCGGCGCAGCTGGGCACGCGACACGCCTGCCCCCGGGCTGGACAGCGCCGCGTAGCACTGCCTGCTCGCTCCACCCGTGCCCCGCTGGTGGTGCACGTCGCTGCTCGTCGCGCCGGCGCCCTCACTGCCCCGTGGTCGTTTCATCGCCGCGCGCGCGCGCAGGTGATGAAGCAGCACGTGGACGGGCGGCGCGCTATGCGCACGGCGTGGGAGCTGGCCGTCATCAAGTCGCTGGCGCACCCCAACGTGGTGCACGTGCTGGCCGTCTACACCGACATGGCCGTGGAGAAGCGCAGCCGACGTATCATCCGCTTCATCCACTCTTCGGCGCAGGCCGCGCAGGTGGGCGGGCGCAGCGAGCACACGGCGTCGCGCGCCCGGCGTCCTCTCCTCCTTCCCCCCCCCCCCCCCCCCCCCCGCCTCACAGCCTTTCTGCGCGTCGTGCCCTCTCTCTCTAGTTTGCCCTGGCGGCTCCGAGCCTGCCGCTGCGACCAGCACCCGCCCGGCCGCCCCCACCGCGCGCTGCGCGCAGGACGGCGACGCGCAGCAGCAGGAGCTCCTCTCGGGCGGCCTGCCGCGGCCGCACGGCGGGCCGGCCTCGCTGGCGGCGCCGGGGCCGCAGTCGGCGCCGCCGGCGGTCTCCGACTGCGTGGACAACCTGCCGCGCTGCCAGGTAACGCGGCACCGCCACCTCTCTCTCTCTTGTCTCTCTCTCTCTCTCTCTCTCCGTGTGCACACGCATCCACCTCCCTCCCCGCCCTCGTCGCGCTGAAACGCCCTTCCGCTCTCCGCCCTTTGGGATTGACCCCACAGCCTGCAGCAGCGCTCCGTTCGCTGTGAAGAACGGTGCGCTCCCGCCGACGCGCCGCTGCCGCCGCCCGCAGGTGATCGTGATGGAGTACTGCAACCTGGGCCCGCTGCACGTGCACCTGGCAGAGCGGCGCGCCAAGCGGCAGCAGCAGCAGCAGCAGCAGCAGCTGCTCTACCAGCAGCAGCAGCAGCAGCAGTACCACCTGCTGGCAGCCGCCGCCGGAGGCTACGGCACCGTGACGACGGCGCCGCCGCCGCCGCCGGCGCACCTGGCGCAGCCGCCGCACGACCACTGGGCGCCGCCCGCCGCCGCCGCAGCGCCGGCGGCCAAGCCGGCGCCGGCCGCCGCGATGCTGCCGGCCGCCGCCGCCGCCGCCGCCGCCCTTGTGGGACTGCTGCCGGGCGCCGCGGCGGCGCTTGCGCCGCCGCTGGGCACCGCCGCCGCCACGCCCGGCTCGCCCACCTGGGGCCTCTACACCCCCGTCTCTGGCGGCGCGACGCCCGCCGCCATCACACCCACGGCCACGGCGGCGACGGCGCAGCTCCCTCCCATCGCCGCCGCCGCCGTCGCGCCGCCGCCGCAGGCGGGGGCACCTCCGCCGCAGGCCCCCGCGCCGTACGCGGGGCTGCCGAGCGGCATGGCGCCGCTGCCGGGCTCCTCCATCGACCCCTCAGGGTCATCCGACCAGGGCTTGCAGGCCATGGGGCGGGTCCACGGCGGCTCGGCGCCCACGCTGGCGCCGGACTCGGCCTCCGGCGGCATGAGCACGGCCGGCACGGCGGGCAGCCCGGCGCACAGCCCTGCCGGCGCCGTGCACGCCGGCGCTCCGCAGGCGGCGGGCGCGCTCGCCGGCCATGTGGCCGCTGACGAGGAGGCGGCGGCCGCCACGGCGGCGGCAGCCGCAGGAATCTACGTGGCCCCGCAGGCGGGCGTGGGCGTGCGCGCGGCGCTGCCGCCCGGCGTGGTGCTGGGCGGCGGCGTGGGCGTGCCGGCGCCGGCGGGCGCGGTGGCGGGCGCGCGGATCCTGCTGCGCCACGACTCGTCGCTGGAGCGGCTGCTGCAGGCGTCGGCGCACATCATGGTGAGGGCTTTGTGTTCGCGGCGGGGGGTTGGAGGGTGCAGGGAGAGGACGGGGGCCGCAGTTCCCCGCAAGAGGTGCGCACGGCGTCGCAACCTGCCGCGCTCGCGGACCTGCTGCTGCCCACACCTCGTTTCCCACCCTCCCACCCGCTCCCTCACCTCCCCACACGCCCCCCTTTCCCCCCCCACACACGCGCCCGCAGGCGGACCTGCAGGTGCTGCTGCCCACGCTCTCAGAGGTGGCCGAGGCCATGGCCTACCTCCACGGCGCTGGCTTCATCCACCTGGATCTCAAGCCTGAAAACATCCTGCTCAAAGTCTGCACGGTGAGGCCATATCCAGCTCAACGTTTGCGTGGTGAGCGCGGCTCCACTCCGCACGGCCCACGCCCCGCTGCGGTGTGGCCCGCCAAGGCACAGGCAACACGGCCTCTGGGATGCCGCGGTTGGAGGGCCGCAGTGACGCCTCACGCGGTGTGCGCCGGTGCGGTGGCGACGGTGGTGCGCGCAAGTTGCGTAGGCGGACCCTCGGGGCTTCACGGCCAAGGTGTCGGACTTTGGCCTGAGCGAGCTCTTCACGACGGACGGGCCGCTGACCGGCGAGCTGGGCGGCACCATCACGCACATCGCGCCAGAGGTGGCCATCAACAGAAAGGTGCGCGCGGGTGGGGCCGCCGCCGCAAGCCGCCCACGAACCCCCCGCATCCCCCCGCGCCCATCCGATCGCGCCGCGGGCACCAGCGCGATCACCACGAGCTTGCGTGCGGCGCGTGCGTGTGCGGCCGCAGGTCAGCGCGGCGTGCGACGTCTACTCGTTCGGCATCGTCATGTGGGAGGTGGTGTCGGGCCAGCGGCCGTACGCCGAGCTGCTGCAGGCGCCGGTGCAGGACAAGCGCACGAGAGACAAGCACATCCTCACAAAGGTGCGCGGTTCGCGGCGCCGCATGGCTGACGCAGGCGCATGGCTGACGCAGGCGGATGGCTGATGCAACACAGTGACGGCGCGGTGGCGGCGCGGCCGCGCCAACGCGGCCGCGGGCGCTGCCTTCTGCTCCTTGTCCGCCTCCCGCGTCTCGCGGGGGGCCGCGTGCTGCCTCGTGGCAACGCTGCGGTTTGGCGTGCGGTGCGGCGGCTGGGCAGCTGCCCCGCGGCGTCGAGTGCGTTTCTCCGGTCGCGTCGAACTGCTGCATCGCCTGCGCAGGTGGCGTACGAGGGCATGCGGCCAGAGTTCCCGCTGCATGTGCCGTACGACTACGTGAGCCTGGCGCAACGGTGCTGGTCAGCCGACCCCCTGCTGCGACCCACCTTCACGGTGAGTGCGCGCGCGCGAGGACCCCTTCCTGGCATGCGGGGAGGGTGGGGGCATCCTTGCTGTCTGCGCCCCACCTTCGCAGTGCATGCGCGTGGGGACTGTCCTTTCCCCCACCGTCTCTCGCGCCACACCCTGCCAGCCCCCCCCTCTGCCTCCACGCCCCGCTCCTCGCGACTCGCTGCGCGTCACAAGGCCCTCGCCCCGCCGAGCCACCCTCTACTCTGGCGCCGACCGCCCCACACGCGCCGCGCCCCCCACGCTCGCAGGACATCCTCGCCGAGCTGCGCACCATGCACGAGCGCCTGGCCCAGGCCGCCGTCTCGTCCAACGCCGCCCTCGCCTCCCCGCACCCCGCGCTGAGCTCCTCCCTCAGCACGCACCACGCCGCGCCGCCGCCGCCGCCGCCGCCGCCGCCGTACCCGTTTCCGTACCACTTCCACCACCCGCCGCCCACCTCGCCGGCGCCAGCCTTCTTCGCCGCGGCGCCGGCGGCGCCGACGCCCGCTGCCATCTCCATGCCGCAGCTGGTCGCCGCCGCCCCCCTGGTGACTCCGCAGCAGTATGCCGTGGTGGGGCCGCCGCCGCCACCGCAGCAGCAGCAGCAGCCGCAGCAGCAGGCGTGGGCGCCGCCGGTGCTGGTGGACGCGACGGCGGCGGTGGCGACGGCGGCGGCGGCCTTCATGCAGCTGCCGCTGGCGGTGCAGCAGCAGCTGCAGCTGCAGCTCATGCAGCAGCAGCAGCAGCAGCAGCAGCAGCAGCAGGCGGCCGCCGCTGCGCATCCGGTGGTGGCAGAGAACTGGCACCCCGTCGCGCCCCCGCCGCAGCAGCAGTGAGCCGCCGGCGTGCGGCGACGCGGCTGACGGCGCCCCTGGGGCTGAAGGACTGCGGGCCGGGCGCCGTTTCCTTGCGTGCTGGCCCGCCTCCCCACGGCGCAGCAGGCTTTGCCGCGCGCGTGGCGGCGGTGCGGCCGCTCCGCGTCATGCGCGCGCGACAGAGCGGCGAACGCACCTCCCCGATTTGCATTCCTTAGCGGCGCGGGGTGCGGGGGGGCGGCGCCGCTTGCGGCCCCGGCGAGTCGGGGCGCCGGCCCTCGTGCCTCGTCGACCTAACCACTGCATCCTTGGGACCCTCCCCCCCCCCTTGGGGAGGGCGCGACCGCGCCCCTTCCCAAAACGCAACGCGACGCCCCGGTTTTTTTCCCCCGTTGTGCTGGCTTCTCGGCATAAGCTCCCCGTCGCGCGCCGCGCCGCGCCGGGGCGCCCTGTGGCCCCTCCTGACTGCGCCAGCCCATGCGGCCGCAGCGCTGCGGCGGACGCGGCACGTCGTGGCCGCCGCCGCCGCCGCCAGGCGTTTCTGCGCGCCGCGCCGCCTCCCTTGCTCTCGCGGGGGCGACGGCGCTTCCCTTGCCTCGCCGCCGCGCGCCTTGCTGCCGCGGCGGGCCGCGCCGCGCGCCGCGAGGGTGCCCACACCGTCGGAGAAAAGTGAAACGCTGTGGTTTTCAGGGGCTTCGGGGGTGGTTTCTTCGGGGGGCGGCCATGTCCCGCCCACGCACGGAGCGTGCACGCCGTCGAGAGCAGAGGGCGGGCGCCTCTTGCTTGCTGCCTTTGGCAGAAGGCTTGCGGCGGGAGGCCCAGGGCCGGGCGAGGTCTCTCTTCGTCATGCACGGGGTCTTGGAGCGGAGGAGGGTTGGAGATTGCCGGGGGCGGAGCAGCAACACACTCCCTTGCACCAAAGCGGGGCGCGGCAGGTGGCTGACAATGGGCCGCCACGCCCACCATCGATGCTGCTCTCACGCGCCGAATGCGGCTGTGCGTTTTGGTGGGCACGCCGCCGCCTCCCCTCCCCCAGCGATCCGCGCGCACCGCTAATGCCGCCGTTCCCGGTCCCCCTGCCTTCCCACGCCGCGGGGTTGTGGAGCTGGGCGCTGCTCGTCCCGCTTGCGGCGACGCCCGCTCGCAGCCGCCCCGTCACGCTGGCGCCTCTCCGCCCGCTCTTCTCTGTCTGTCTCAACTCCTCCCCCTGGCCGCCAAACCAGCCAAGCACTGCGCTCCCTCCCTGCTCGCGAAATGCGCCTTCCCCCCCTCGCTGCACTCTCCCCGCACACGCACTTGCTCCTGGCTGCAGTTAGGGTGGGCGGGCGACGAGGGCGGTTTTCTTTCGCGCCCTGTGTTGTGTGTGCTTCTCTCTCCCTCTCCAAAAAGGAGCGATTGGTCCTGTTTGCTCTGCCTCGCCCGCCCTGGTCGGCCCACGCTGTATTAGCAGAGAGGCGTGGGCAGACCGGGCGCGACAGCACGGTGCACGACTGCGTGCGGCTGCACCCAGCGCCCCAGCGCCCCTTGGGGGGAAGTAAGGCACCACCCTGCTCCTGCGAAGAGACAGGCAATGCTCCCTGATTTGCACATGCCCCGCATGACACGCAAAGGCTGTTTGTCGGGGCGGCGCATGGGTGGCGCGCGTGCGCGGTCGGCGGCGACCGCGTCGCCTCCTTTCTGTGATGCACGCCCACAGCAAGGACTTGGTCGGAAGACTCACTTTCCTTGGGACCCGGCCTGGAGGACGCCCTGCATGAGGGCTTGCGTTTGTGTGCGTTTGTGTGCCGTGCGTGTGCCGTGCCCGTGTTTTGTGCGCCGTTTTGTGGCGCTGCGGTGGGCGGGCGAGGAACGCCCGCCCCCCAGGTTTGTCCGGCGTTCGCGTTCCACTCGCAGCGCCGCCGCCGCCGCCGCCGCCGCCGCCGCCGCCGTCCCGCGCCGCGGCGCGTCAGGCGCAGCTGGGTGCGGCGGCACGGTGCGTGCAAAGCGGCACGCCAGCGCCGCGTGTGGCCACGGTGCGTGGGAGCCGCCGGCGCGGGCGTCGCGCCGTGGCCCTCCCGGGGCTCTCCTGCTTGCGCGGGTGTCGGGTAGGGCGGCGCCAGGGCGCGTGCCTGTGCTCGCCAACCCCACTGTCATGACATCCCTGGCTGGCTCTGCCGGTTCTTCCCGCGCCCTCCCGCGCCGCTCCGAAAGCGTTCTTGCGCACGCACCTTTTGCCCGCCGTCCCAGAGTCTGCCCGTCCCTGCCCTCCCCACGCTGACACGCAAGCGACTCTCGCCTGCGTGAGCCGCATTGCACCCGACCCCACCCCTCCAAAAGCAAGAGCACGTCGCCCCGCGGCGCCACGGAAGAGAAAATCCATCTCCACCACACGAGAGTACGGCTCCGCTCCTGTCGTCAATCTCTGCTGCTCATGGAACAAAAGAAAACGCCGCCGCCCGAGCGCGAGCCCTGCGCCCTGCGGCGCGCCTCCCTGCCGAGCTACTAGTGTCAACCACTGTTAGCTATTAGCACCACCGCAGTATGCCGGACTGATGAGAGCTCCCCCAAGAGCGCGCCCGCAACACGGCGCCGCAGAACAACCTCCCCTACCCATTCTCCCATGTACACCCCTAACACCCGCCCGCATCAAGGCCATCAAAACCCGCCCCTCCTGCCACGCGCTGGTGGCGGGGCGAGATAGCCGGAAGGAGAACAAGAAGAAGAAAAGACCCCTTCACCCGCAAAGTGCCTTGGCCCCGAGACGGGGGCCAGCCGCCCCCACTCCCTTTCTACCTGGCCGGTCTGTTGCTCACGCCGCGGCGCCTGGGCACCTGGCCTCCTCCCAGCGCCAACGGCGCGCCCGCGCGCGGAGGAAGCAAAAGGGCCTGCGGCCGGCGCCGGCTTGTGCCGGCCCTGCGCAAGCTCTGCTCCTCCTCTCCTGATCACCCCTTGGATCCTGTGTGGCAGCACTGCTGGAACGCTCAGTCAGGAAGTTGTGCGTGGGTCCCAAGGAGCAGGGCGTTGTGTGTGGACGGCGCTCCTGACCAAGAGGCAATGGATCACTGGCACCGGGTGTGCGCTCCCGGTCCCTTGCGCCAGTGTGTCGCTGCCTCCGCTGCCTGGTCCTGGACTGCCTCCTCCCCACGCTGCCGCCCACCCCGTGCCAGGAGTCCGCACGTCGCCCTCTCTTGACCGGCGCGGCGGGCCGTG
>VFQP010005851.1_pt1 | contig 10459 bp, 10 predicted proteins | sample 3512351 | NCBI WGS metagenome assembly VFQP01 (sample SAMN10412372, study PRJNA504923) | tailings metagenome | isolation source: Relicate 1 Philex TSF1 revegetated site | place: Philippines: Tuba, Benguet | collected 2017-08-29
GCCCTTGAGCTTGATGTTCGGGCCCACGATGAGCTTGCTGCCGCCTTCGGGCGTGGCCGTGGCGGTGCTCGCGGCCGGCTGGCTGGCCGCCGGGGTCTGCGGTTCGGGACTGGACGTGGACGGGGCGGTGCTGCCGTAAGCGCCGGGGGTGGGGCGCGGGCTGGCCATGCCGGAACCCAGCGGACGGGCTTGCTCGTTGTCGCGTTTGCCGAACTGCAGTGCCATGTGACTCTCCTTGGTGTGATGGTGCGGGATGCGAGAGCCGCCATGCTAGGCAGCACAGGCCTTACATCCGGGACGGTTCCGTAAGACCTGTGTCCAGATGAACAGGGGTCAGCCGCGCGGCGGCCGGCGCGACTCCATTTCGCGGATCAGCGCGCGCGCCTCATCGCCCTCGGGGATGGGCTGGCCGCTGTCGCGCCACTGCACCGCGGCCTTGAAGCCCTGTTCCTGGGCATAGCGGCGGAACCACAGGCCCTCGGGGTTGTGGCGCGTGATGCCGTCGAACACGGTGGCCATCTGCTGCGATTGTTCGAGGCCCATGGTGAGCATCACCTGGTTGACCACCAGCTTGTGCATGGCCAGGTGCGACGAGGGCACGCCCGCGATGCGTTCGGCCAGCGCCATCGTGCGCGCGTCGAGCTGGTCGGCGGGCACGGCCTCGTTGGCCAGGCCCCAGGCGAGTGCGGTGCGGCCGTCGATCACGTCGCCCGTGAACATGAGCTGCTTGGCGCGCGCCGGGCCGAGCCGGTAGGTCCACATGGCGGTGGTGGGGCAGCCCCACACGCGCGTGGGCATGTAGCCGATGCGCGCGTCCTCGGCCATCACCAGCAGGTCGCAGCACAGCGCGATGTCGCTGCCGCCGGCCACGGCCGCGCCGTGCACCTTGGCGATGGTGGGCTTGGCGCTGCGCCACAGGCTCATGAAGTCCTCGGTGTTGCGCTTCATGAAGGCGTAGTCGTCCATCGGGTCCCAGGGGTGGCGTTCCTGCTGGCACGGGTGGTCGATCTCGCCCTCGCCGAACATGGACAGGTCGTAGCCGCCGCAGAAGCCCTTGCCCGCGCCTTCCACCACGATCACGTGCACGGCCGGGTCGGCGTTGGCCCATTCCACCGCGGCGCGGATGTCGGCCGGCGTGCGGTCGGTGATCGCGTTGTAGTGCTCGGGGCGGTTGAGCAGCAGCCGCGCCACGCGCGGGTTCTGCGGGTCGTGGTCGATGCGCAGGGTGTCGAAAGCGGGCATGGGGGGTCTCCGGGTGTGGGTCGCAATGGGGTCGGTCCATCGTATCGACGGGTGGTGCGCCGGTGGGCATGGGAATCCCTATATAGTTGCGCCCGCAACCAATTCGGAACCATGAACCCGACCCTTCCCGAACACATTCCCGTGGCCATCGCCGGCGGCGGCCCGGTGGGCCTCACGCTGGCGGCGCTGCTCTCGCGCCAGGGCATCGCCTGCGTGGTGATCGAAGCCGACGAGGCCTATTGCACCGGCAGCCGGGCCATCTGCATCTCGCGCCGCTCGCAGGAGATCCTGGGCTGGGTCGGGGCCGATGCGCCGCTGGTGGGCAAGGGCCTGGGCTGGGTCGGCGGGCGCAGCCACTTCCGCGAGACCGAGGTGCTGCACTTCCAGATGCCCAGCGAGCCCACGCAGCGCTTCGCGCCCATGGTCAACATCCAGCAGTTCTACGTCGAGGCCTACGCGCACCAGGCCATGGGCGACGGCGGCGCGGTGTTCTGGAACCACCGCGTGCGCGCGGTGCAGCCGCAGGCCGACGGCGTGGACCTCACGATCGACACGCCCGCCGGCGAGCGCCGGCTGCGCGCCGACTGGCTCGTGGCCTGCGACGGCGGCCGCAGCACGGTGCGCGAGCAAATGGGCCTGCAGCTCGAAGGCACCCAGTACGAGGGCCGCTACGTGATCGTGGACATCCGCCAGAAGACGCGCCGCGCGGTGGAGCGCCTGGCCTGGTTCGACCCGCCGTCCAACCCCGGCTCGACCATCCTCATGCACCGCCAGCCCGACGAGGTCTGGCGCATCGACTACCAGATCCGCGACGACGAAGACCCGGCCGAAGCCGTCAAGCCCGAGAACGTGCTGCCGCGCGTGCAGAGCCACCTGCAGATGATCGGCGAGACCGAGCCCTGGGAGCCGCTGTGGATCTCGATCTACAACGCCAAGTGCCTCACGCTGCCGCGCTACCGCTATGGGCGCGTGTGCTTCGCGGGCGACGCCGCGCACCTGGTGCCGATCTTCGGCGTGCGCGGGCTCAACTCGGGCCTGGACGACGCGGGCAACCTCGCGTGGAAGCTCGCGCGCGTGGTGCGCGGCCAGTCGCCCGAGGCGCTGCTGGAGAGCTACAGCACCGAGCGCGTGCACGCCACGCACGAGAACCTTGCCTACGGCGCCAAGAGCACCGAGTTCATGGCGCCGCCCGATTTCGCCTTCCGCCTCATGCGCGAGGCCGCGCTGCGGCTCGCGGTCGACGACCCGAACGTGCGCGCGCTGATCAACCCGCGCCAATCGGCGCCCATCGCGTACACCGGATCGGCGCTCAACGTGGCCGACGACGGGGCCTGGGCGAACAACGTCGCTGCGCCCGGCTCGCCCGCTCCCGAAGCGCTGCTGCGCGGCCCGCAGGGCGAGACCCACCTGAGCCGCCGCTACGGCCAGGGCTTCGTGTGCCTGGTGTTCGGCGGCGCCGCGCCGGCCCTGCCCGAGGGCGTGGAGGCGGTGTGCATCACGGCCGCCATGGACGTGCACGGCCAGGCCTGGCAGCGCCACGGCCTGCAAGGGCCCGACGAGGCCGCGCTGGTGCTGGTGCGCCCCGACGGCTACGTGATGGGCCGCTGGCACGGCCTCGATCCGCGCCCCGTGGCGCAGGCGCTCGCCACCACCGGAGTGTTCGCATGACCGATACCGACCTGGACACCAGCTACACCGCCCTGTGCAAGGCCCTGGGCGACGTGGGCGAGCCGCAGGCCCCGCTGATGCTCGCCATGCTCAGCCTGTCGCTGCTCGCGCGGCTGCCCGACGCCGCCGCGGCCCTGCCGCTGATCGAGCAGGCCCGCGTGCGCTGCCTGCAGGAGCCCCTGGCATGAAGCCCGCGCGGCCGCTGGGCGAGCAGCTCACCTGGCGGCTGCACCGCCTGGGCAAGCTCACCGACCGCGCCACCGCGCAGGCCTATGCCGACGAGCTCGGGCTGGGCGTGGCCGAGGGCCGTGCGCTCGCGGCCGTGGGCGCGTTCGGTCCGTTGTCGGTCAACGACCTTGCCGCGCACGCCCACCTCGACAAGGCCCAGGCCAGCCGCGCTGCGCAGATGCTGGTGGCACGCGAGCTGGTGCTCAAGAGCGCGAGCGACACCGACGCGCGGGCCGTGGTGCTCAGCCTGTCGCGCCGCGGGGCGCAGCTGCACCAGCGCGCCATGGCGCTGATCGAGCGCCGCAACCGCGAGATCATGGGCTGCCTGAGCGCGGCCGAGCGCAAGACGCTGCTGGAGATGATCGACCGCCTGATTGCCCATGCAGGGGCGGGCGGAAAAACACCTTGATACACCGTGCGCCGCTATAAACCGGCGCATGAAGATGAATCCCTTTGCTCCTTCCGATTTCGGCCCCGACAGCATCTCGGTGCAGGTATCCGAACTGCTCGTGGCCACCGCCGACAACACCGACGAAGGCATCGACCGCTCGATCGGCGAGGTGCTCAAGCTGCTGCGCGAACGCATGGGCATGGACGTGGTGTTTGTCTCCGAGTTCGTCAATGGCGAGCGCGTGTTCCGCAAGGTCGACCAGGCCCCGGGCGTGAAGGTGATCGCGGAAGGCGAGGGCGCGCCACTCGAGCAGAGCTGGTGCCAGCGCGTGGTCGATGGCCGCCTGCCGCAGTACATCGCCGATGCGAAGAAGGAGCCCGCGGCCGCGCCCCTGCTCAAGGAGTTGCCGTATCCCATCGGCACCCACCTGAGCACGCCGCTGGTGCTCGGCAACGGCGAGGTCTATGGCACCTTGTGCTGCTTCAGCTTCGAGCCCAACGGACACGTGAGCTTCGAGGACCTCACGCGGCTCAAGCTCACGGCCAAGCTGGCCGCGCAGCGCCTGGAAAGCCGCCGGCAGGCCCAGGCCAGCGCCCCGGCACCGGCGCGCCGGGCCGCCGGGGGCGTGCCCGACTGGCAGCTCAAGCCCAAGTGAGAGGGCCCACGGCTGCGCAAACAGGGGGCGGCCGGTAAAATCGCGCGTTTTGCGCGGCGCCCGCACGGCGCGCCTTTTGCGCCCATCGCGCCATGAACGCCCCCATCGACGTCTCCTTTTTCCACCGGCCCGCCAAGCCGCTGACCAGCTACCGCCCTTACTGGGCGAAGCGCTTCGGCACCGCGCCCTTCCTGCCCATGAGCCGGGCCGAGATGGACGCGCTCGGCTGGGACAGCTGCGACGTCATCCTCGTCACCGGCGACGCCTACGTCGACCACCCGAGCTTCGGCATGGCCGTGATCGGCCGCGTGCTCGAGGCCCAGGGTTTTCGCGTGGGCATCATCGCCCAGCCCGACTGGACCAGCGCCCAGGCCTTCAAGGCCCTGGGCAGGCCCAACCTGTTCTGGGGCGTGACCGCGGGCAACATGGACTCGATGATCAACCGGTACACCGCCGACCGGAAGATCCGCAGCGACGACGCCTACACGCCCGGCGACGTGGGCGGAAAGCGCCCCGACCGCGCGGCCATCGTCTACAGCCAGCGCTGCCGCGAGGCTTACAAGGACGTGCCCATCGTTCTCGGCGGCATCGAAGGCAGCCTGCGCCGCATCGCCCACTACGACTACTGGAGCGACAAGGTGCGCCGCTCCATCGTGGTCGACAGCAAGTGCGACCTGCTGCTCTATGGCAACGCCGAGCGCGCGCTGGTCGAGGTCGCGCACCGCCTGGCCGCGCGCACGCCGGTCGAGGCCATCACCGACGTGCGTGGCACCGCCTTCATCCGCCGCCCGGGCGACCCGAGCGCCGAGGGCTGGATCGAGATCGATTCCACCGAGGTCGATCAGCCCGGGCCGGTCGAAGCCCACCTCAACCCCTACATGACCACCAGCGAGGCGGCGCAGTCGCAGGGCCAGTCGTGCTCGAAAGACGAGTCGCCTGATGCGACGGCCTCGCCGCAAGGCGCGGCCGTGCAGCCGCTGACCTTCGTGCCCAACCCCGCGCTGCAGGGCAAGGGCAAGCGCCCGCCGCGCGAGCGCACCGTGATCCGCCTGCCCAGCTACGAGCAGGTCAGGAGCGACCCGGTGCTCTACGCGCACGCCAACCGCGTGCTGCACGTGGAGGCCAACCCCGGCAACGCGCGCGCGCTGGTGCAGGCGCACGGCGAGGGCGCGACCGCGCGCGACGTGTGGATCAACCCGCCGCCCATTCCGCTCACCACGGCCGAGATGGACCACGTGTTCGACCTGCCGTACGCGCGCTCGCCGCATCCGTCCTACGCCGACGAGCACGGCCGCCACGACGGCGCGACCAAGATCCCCGCGTGGGAGATGATCCGCTTCAGCGTGAACATCATGCGCGGCTGCTTCGGCGGCTGCACCTTCTGCTCGATCACCGAGCACGAGGGCCGCATCATCCAGAGCCGCTCCGAAGACTCGATCATCCGCGAGCTCGAGGAGATGCGCGACAAGGTCGAGGGCTTCACCGGCGTGGTGAGCGACCTCGGCGGCCCCACGGCCAACATGTACCGCCTGGGCTGCCGCACGCCCGAGATCGAGGCCGCCTGCCGCAAGCCCAGTTGCGTTTACCCGGGCATCTGCCAGAACCTCACCACCGACCACGGCCCGCTGATCAAGATCTACCGCCGCGCACGCGCCTTGAAGGGCATCAAGAAGGTGCTGATCGGCTCGGGCCTGCGCTACGACCTCGCGGTGCAGAGCCCCGAGTACGTGAAGGAGCTGGTGCAGCACCACGTGGGCGGCTACCTCAAGATCGCGCCCGAGCACACCGAGAGCGGCCCGCTGTCGAAGATGATGAAGCCCGGCATCGGCAGCTACGACCGCTTCAAGCAGATGTTCGAGAAGTACAGCGAAGAGGCGGGCAAGAAGCAGTTCCTCATCCCGTACTTCATCGCCGCGCACCCGGGCACCAGCGACGAGGACATGATGAACCTCGCGATCTGGCTGAAGAAGAACGGTTTCCGCGCCGACCAGGTGCAGACCTTCTACCCCAGCCCCATGGCCACGGCCACGGCCATGTACCACTCGGGTCTGAACCCGCTCAAGGGCATCCACCGCGACATCGGACCGGGCGGCCGCTCCGAGCGCGTGGACATCGTGCGCGGGGAGAAGCGCCGCCGCCTGCACAAGGCCTTTCTGCGCTACCACGACCCGAACAACTGGCCGCTGCTGCGCGAGGCGCTCAAGGCGATGGGGCGCGCCGACCTCATCGGCAACGGCAAGCAACACCTGATCCCGACCTACCAGCCGCTCACCGACGGTGGTTACCAGAGCGCGCGGCGCAAGAACAGCACGCCGCCCGGCCAGGCGCGCGCGCCGGGGGCCGGGCAGCCGGTGGCCAAGGGCCGCCTGCTCACGCAGCACACCGGCCTGCCGCCGCGGGCGGGCACGGGCGGCGCGGCGCGCCGGCCCAAGCCGCGCTGAGCGCCGCGGCGCCGTGCAACGACCGGTCAGCGCCCGGCCAGCGGCCAGACCACCCAGAAGAACAGCGCGACCACGTTGAGTGCGGCGCTGGCGATGAAGACCCGCTGGAAAGCGGGCTCGTTCAGGCGGTGCTGCAGCGCATGCTGGGCCAGCCAGGCCGACGGCCAGCCGCCCAGCGCCGCCACCAGGTGCAGCAGCTCCGTCGGCACCGGCTCACCACCTTCCTTCTCCACGTACTGGTCGCGCCAGTAGAGGAAGAAGGCAGCGGCGTTCACCAGCACCACGCCCGTGAGCACCACCCAGGGAAATCGGCCGAAGGCGATGCCCAGCAGCCACAGCAACGACCAGCCGCCCAGCAGCGCCAGGGCCGTGATGGCCTGGCGCTTGCGGTCGCGCGCCTCGCGCCAGCGCTGCGCGGGCGAAGGACCGGTGGCCGCGAGCACCGGCTCGGGGGCCGGCTCGGCCGCCTCGCGGCGCAGCGGCGGCGGTGGCGGCAGGCGCACCGCCAGCGCGCGCGGCCCCTTGCCGCCCACCACGATTTCGTTGAACACCACCGGGGTGCCGGTTTCAACGGGGTGCGGCCCGTCGTAGTCGCCGATGTGGAAATACACCTCGGCCGGTGTGTCGGGGCTGCGGATGTGGCCGCAGGCCTGTGCGGGGTCCCAGCGGACGATGACGCCTTGCTTTTTCATGGCCGGTGAACGGGGGTATCTTGCGATTGTCCACCTCGGCCCACCCGCCGGGCCGCCGGAAAACCGCCGAAAAAGTGGCGTTTGTCGCGCCGGTTCAGGCCAGCGTGTGCAGCGGGATGTCGCGCTCGGCGCCGAGCCGGTCCAGCTGGCGCCGCGTGCGACCGGCGAAGAAGGCCGCGATGGCCTGGTGCGTGGCGGGAGCGAACAGCGTGGCCATGCCGCCCACGGGCACGCCGGCGGCCTCGCAGAGCGCGGCGGCGAAGTGCGGTTCGAGCGCGGCCACGGCCACGCGGCCGTCCTTGCAGGGGTAGACGCGGTAGCCCGCGTGCGCGCCGCCCACGGCCCCCTTGGGCTGCGTCAGGCCCCATTGGCGGGGCAGGGCAAGCCAGGCGGCGGCGTCCGACAGCGCCACCTCGTGGAAGCTGCCACGGCCGCTGGAGCGGGCCAGCAGCACGGCCTGCAGCGCGGCGTTGGTGGCCAGCAGCGCACCGCCCATGTCCGCGAACAGCGTGGCCGGCAGGTCCAGCCCCGTGACCAGGCCGGCGTCGGCCAGGTAGGTGAGGTCGTGCCCGGGTTCCTCGGCGCGCTCACCGGGCGCGCCCACGATGGCCACCATGGACAGCGTGGGATAGGCCTTGTGCAGCGCCTTCCACGACAGCCCGAGCTTGGTCAGCGCCGAGGGACGGAACGAGGTGAGCAGCACGTCGGTGCGCGCGAGCTCGCGCCGCAGCGCAGCCTGGCCGGCCTCGGTCTTGAGGTCGACCGTGATGCGTTTGACGCCCTCGTGCAACTGCGCATAGGCGGCCGGGTTGTACTGGCCCATGGGGTCGCCGCTGCCGCCATCGCGGCCCGGCGGTTCGGCCTTGGTGCAGGTGGCGCCCAGTGCGCGCAGGCGCATCAGGGCGGCCGGTCCGGGGAGGTTCAGCGCGAGGCTGAGCACGCGCACGCCGCGCAGGGGCTTGAGGGCTCGGGTCATGGACGCGGAGTTTCGCCGAAATTCAGCGGCAGCCCCACGTAGTTCTCGGCCAGCGTGCGCGACATGGCCTCGGAGTTCACCAGGTAATCGAGCTCGGCCTCCTGCACCTTCTGACCGAAGCCGCCGGTGTCGGGGAAGCGGTGCATGAGCGAGGTCAGCCACCAGCTGAAGCGCTCGGCGCGCCACACGCGCGCCAGGGCGCGCTGCGAGTAGTGGTCGATGCCCGCGTTGCTTTTCTCGCGGTAGTGCTCGATGAAGGCCGACGACAGGTACTTCACGTCGCTGGCGGCCAGGTTCAGGCCCTTGGCGCCCGTGGGCGGCACGATGTGCGCCGCGTCGCCCGCGAGGAACAGGCGGCCGAAGCGCATGGGCTCGGCCACGAAGCTGCGCAGCGGCGCAATGCTTTTTTCGATGCTGGGGCCGGTGACGATGGCCTCGGCCATGGCCGGGTCGAGGCGGCGGCGCAGCTCGTCCCAGAAGCGGTCGTCGCTCCACTGCTCGACCTTGTCGTCGATGGGGCACTGCACGTAGTAGCGGCTGCGCGTGAGGCTGCGCATCGAGCACAGGCCGAAGCCGCGCTCGCTGTTGGCATACACCACCGCGTGCGGCGACACCGGCGGCACGTCGGCGAGCACACCGAGCCAGCCGAAGGGGTAGACCTTCTCGTACTCGGTGATCGAGCCTTCGGGCACGCTCGCACGGCACACACCGTGGAAGCCGTCGCAGCCGGCGATGAAGTCGCACTGCAGCTCGTGGCTCTGGCCGTCCTTCTCGTAGCGCACGCTCGGGCTCGTGCCGTCGAAGCCGTGGATGCTCACGTTGCCCGCGCTGTACACGGTGGTGAGGCCGGCGGCGCTGCGCGCTTCCATGAGATCGCGCGTCACCTCGGTCTGGCCGTAGGCGGTCACCACCTTGCCGCCCGTGAGGCCGGTCACGTCGATGGGGTGGCGGGTGTTCTTGAACACCAGCTCGATGCTGTGGTGCACCGTGCCGCCTTGGTCCACGCCGGCGCCCACGCCCGCTTCGTGCAGCAGGTCCACGGTGATCTGCTCGAGGATGCCGGCGCGGATGCGGCCGAGCACGTAGTCGCCGCTCTGGCGCTCGATGATGACGTTGTCGATGCCGGCCTTGTGCAGCAGTTGGCCGAGCAGCAGGCCCGAGGGGCCGGCGCCGATGATGGCGACCTGGGTTCGCATGGGACTTGTCTCCGGGTGTCAGAACAAACCCCGAGGCTAGAGCGCCGGTCGCCGCGCCTCAACGGCCACGCGCATCGTGTGCGCGGACAGCGCGCAGCTTGTGCGATCATCGCGCAAACTTTCGGAGGTCCCGGTGACCGAACCCGCCATTGCACGCGCCGACTACATCGAAGGCCTGGCCAAAGGGCTCTCGGTGCTCGAGAGCTTCGACACCGAGCGCCAGCGGCTGAACGCCACGCAGGCCGCCGAGCGCGCCGGCCTCACGCGCGCGGCCGCGCGCCGGCACCTGCTCACGCTCGCGCACCTGGGCTACCTCGACACCGACGGCAGCCACTACTGGCTCGCGCCCAAGGTGCTGCGGTTTTCGGGCAGCTACCTCGCGTCGGCGCGGCTGCCGCGCCTGGTGCAGCCCACGCTGAACCGGCTGGCCCTGCTTTCGCGCGAGTCGTTCTCGGTGGCGGTGCTCGACGGCGACGAGGTGGTGATCGTGGCACGCAGCGCCTCGCCGCAGGCGCAGCGCCTGCTGCCCTACGGCCTGCACCTGGGCACGCGCTTGCCGGCGCACGCCACGTCCACCGGCCGCGTGCTGCTCGGGGCCATGCGACCCCAGGCCTTCAACGCCTGGGTGCGCGGCCGCGAACTGCAGCGGCTCACGCCCGGCACCATCGTCGACCCCAAGGCGCTGCGCGCGCGCATCGAGCAGGCGCGCAGCGACGATTTCGCCATCGCCCGCGAAGAGCACGAGCTGGGCGTGCTGGCCCTGGCGGTCCCGCTCAGGAACATGAAGGGCAGCACGCTGGCTGCCCTCAATGTGGTGGTTTCGCCCGATCGCATGGGCGAGGACGCGCTGTTGCGCGACCTGTTGCCGCTGCTGCAGGAGGCCGCGCGCGAGCTGCGGCCGATGCTGTGACGGCGCTCAGCGCGGCACGATGGCGTACTGAGGCTCGGTGAGGAAGCCGGCCGAGCCGGT
>VFQP010005852.1_pt1 | contig 10459 bp, 5 predicted proteins | sample 3512351 | NCBI WGS metagenome assembly VFQP01 (sample SAMN10412372, study PRJNA504923) | tailings metagenome | isolation source: Relicate 1 Philex TSF1 revegetated site | place: Philippines: Tuba, Benguet | collected 2017-08-29
CCGGTCAAGGGCGATGCGCTGAGCGGCAGCGCCATCGACCCGCGCATGACGTTCGATACCTTCGCGGCCGGCTCGGCCAACGAGATCGCGCTCGGTGTGGCCCGGCAGGTCGCACAGGCGGCGCTGAACAATGTGGTGCACTTCAACCCAGTCTATATCCACGCCACCGTGGGCCTGGGAAAATCGCACCTGCTCAATGCCATCGCCTGGGCGGCGGGCGCCGGACAGGCGGGACGCAACGTCGTCTACCTGACGGCCGACCACTTCATGTACCATTTCATCACCGCCGTCCGGCAGCAGTCGGCCCTCACCTTCAAGGAATGGCTGCGGCGGATCGACGTGCTGCTGATCGACGACATGCGGTTCCTGCAGGGCAAGTCGGCCACCGAGTTCGGGCATACGCTGGGAGCGCTGCTCACCGGCGCCAAGCAGGTGGTGGTGGCCGGCGACGCGCCGCCGCGCGACCTCGACATGCTCGACGAGCGCGTGCGTTCACGCCTCTCCGGCGGCCTCGTCGTGCCGATCCTCGGGTTCGACCTCGACCTCAGGCGTTCCATCGTGCAGCGGCGGGCGGACCAGGCCAACCAGCGCTTCGGCACGCAGTTCCCGCCGCAGGTGATCGAGTACATCGCCCGCTCGGTGGTGAGCCACGGTCGCGACCTCGACGGCGCGGTCAACCGCCTCGTCGCCGCCAACCAGCTGACGCGTGAGCCGATCACCGTGCCGCTCGCCGAGACGGCGCTGGCCGACCTGATCCGCACGCGCGAAGCCAAGCGTGTCCGCATCGAGGACATCATCCGCGTGGTGTCTCGCCACTACAAGGTGCCGCGCAACGACCTGCTGTCCTCCCGCCGCTCGCGCGACGTGGTGCTGCCGCGGCAGATCGCCATGTACCTCGCCAAGGTGCTGACCTCGCGGTCCCTGCCCGAGATCGGCCGGCGCTTCGGCGGCCGGGACCACACGACGGTCCTGCATTCGGTGCGCAAGATCGAACAGCTGGTCCTCACCGATCCCGAGCTGGGGCAGGAGATCGAGCTGCTCAAGCGCATGCTCGACGAATAGGCGGCTGGGGAGAAGGGCGGCGGAAAGCCGCGCCGGCCTTGCGTTTCAAGGCCCGAATTGCAAAGGTCGCAGCCCCGGTTCGCCGGGGCTTTTTGTCATGTCCGCCCGTCGCGGACCAGGACCGGGATCGATGAAAGTCACGCTCGAACGCAACCACCTGCTCAAGTCCCTGGGGCACGTCCACCGCGTGGTCGAACGGCGCAATACCTACCCGATCCTCGCCAACGTGCTGATGAAGGCGGGCGACGGCGTCGTCGAGCTGCGGGCGACCGACCTCGACATCGAGGTGACCGAGCCGGTGCCCGCGATCGTGACGACGCCGGGCACGACGACGGTACCGGCGCACACGCTCTATGAAATCGCCCGCAAGCTGGCCGACGGGGCGGAAGTACGGCTCGAGACCGATGGCGCCGACCAGATGTCGCTCAATTCCGGCCGCTCGCGCTTCCATCTCGCGTGCCTGTCGCCGGACAGCTTTCCCGATCTCAAGTCCGGCACCTTCAGCCACACTTTCGCACTGCCGGCCGCGGCCCTGCGCGAGCTGATCGAGCGTACGCAATTCGCCATCTCCAACGAGGAGACGCGGTACTATCTGAACGGCATCTACCTGCATGCCGTCGAAGTGGGGGGAACCCTCATCCTGCGCGCCGTCGCCACCGACGGCCACCGCCTTGCCCGCGCCGAAGTCGAGGCCCCGCCGGGTGCCAAGGGCATGCCCGGCATCATCATCCCCAAGAAGACCGTGGGCGAACTGCAGAAGCTGCTCGACGGCGAGGACAGCGAGGTAACGCTCGAGGTGTCGGACACCAAGATCCGCGCCACCATCGGCGGGGTCGTGCTGTTGTCCAAGCTGATCGAAGGCACCTTCCCCGACTACGAGCGGGTAACGCCCAAGAACAACGACAAGCAGATGTCGGTCGACAAGGCGACCTTTGCCACGGCCGTCGACCGCGTCTCGACCATTGCCTCCGAACGCGGCGGCAAGGCGGTGAAGCTGTCGCTGAAGGACGGCCAACTCGAGCTCAGCGTAACCAATCCCGACCACGGCACGGCGAGCGAGGAACTGGCGGTGGCGTTCGAGCCCGACAGCTTCGAGATCGGCTTCAACGCCCGGTATCTGCTCGACATCATCGGCCAGATCCGCTCGGACAATGCCGTGTTCATGTTCAACGATTCCGGCTCGCCGACGCTGGTGAAGGAAGACGGCGAGGCGCGCGCCCTCTACGTGCTGATGCCGATGCGGGTGTGAGCACGGCGCGAGGTCTGCACCGGCCCCTGCGCCCGAAGTTGGCGTTCCGGCCTCGGCGCGCAATGGAGCGGCGGCGTATGCGACGCCCGCCTGCCAGCCACGCCACCTTTCCCGCGGGGGCGAGGTTTTTGCGCAACGGCGGGTGATGGGGCCGGCCGCACACCCATGTCACTCCAGCGCCATATCTCCCGCCTCAGGCTCTCGCACTTTCGCAATTATGCGCACGCGGCGCTCGATCTCGACGCGCGGCATGTGGTGCTGACGGGAGCCAACGGCGCCGGCAAGACCAACCTGCTGGAGGCTGTATCGTTGCTGGCGCCGGGCCGCGGGCTGCGGCGCGCGACGTTCGAGACCATCGGCCAGCACGGCTCGGACGGCACCTGGGCGGTGGCGGCGACAGTCGAGACGCCTGACGGGCCAGCCGATATCGGCACCGGCTCGGGGCCCGACGAGGCGACGCGGCGGGTACGCATCAACGGCGCCAATGCCCGCACCGTCGAGGCGATGAGCGACTACCTGCGCGTCCTGTGGCTGACGCCGGCCATGGACGGGCTGTTCACGGGTGCCGCCGCCGACCGCCGGCGCTTCCTCGACCGGTTGGTGACGACGCTGGTGCCCGGGCACTCCGCCGCCGTGAACGACTTCGAGAAAGCCATGCGGCAGCGCAACCGCCTCCTCGAGGAGAACGCCGACCCGCTGTGGATCGACGCCGTAGAGGCGCAACTGGCCGAGCATGCGGCGGCGCTGCATTTCTCCCGCGTAGACACCGTCACGCACCTGCAGGCGCTGATCGACGCGCATCCGGGAGACGACGGCTTTCCAGCCGCGCGGCTGGCGCTGACGGCGCTGTTCGAAACCGGTGCCGAGCCGACGTCCTCGCAGGGGCTCGAAAGCGAGCTCGCCGGGCGATGGAAGCAGGCCCGCGCCCTTGATCGCGCCGCCGGACGCACCACATCTGGACCACACCGCGTCGACCTCGCTGTCGTCTACGCGCAAAAGCAGGTGCCGGCCGCCCTCGGGTCGACCGGGGAGCAGAAGGCACTGCTGATAGGCCTCGTTCTCGCCCACGCGCGGCTGGTGGCGGCGATGACCGGGATCGCGCCGTTCCTGCTGCTCGACGAAATCGCCGCGCACCTCGATCCAGGTCGCCGGCGAGCACTCTTCTCGGCCCTCGACGCCATCGGGGCGCAGTGTTTCATGACCGGCACCGATCCGATGCTGTTCGAAGCGCTCGGCGAGAGGGCACAGACCGTCGCGGTGATCGACGGACGGCTTTCGAAAGCCGCCTGAAACCAGGCCGGCTGGCCCGGGAAACGGCCAATTTGCTTGGGCGGAAGGGTCCCTTCCGCTAGAAGATTTCCAGTATCAAAAGAGTGATTCGGAGCGTCATGAGCGAGCCCCAGTCCACCCCCGAAAACGAGTACGGCGCGGACTCGATCAAGGTCCTCAAGGGGCTCGACGCGGTGCGCAAGCGCCCTGGCATGTACATCGGCGATACCGACGACGGCTCGGGCCTGCACCACATGGTCTACGAGGTGGTGGACAACGCCATCGACGAAGCGCTGGCCGGCCACGCCGACCTCGTGACCGTCACGCTCAATGCCGACGGCTCTTGCACCGTCAACGACAATGGCCGCGGCATTCCGACGGCGATGCACCCCACCGAAGGCGTGTCGACGCCGGAAGTGGTGATGACGCAGCTGCATGCCGGCGGCAAGTTCGACCAGAATTCCTACAAGGTGTCCGGCGGACTGCATGGCGTGGGCGTATCGGTGGTCAATGCGCTTTCGACCTGGCTCAAGCTGACCGTGCGCCGGGACGGCAAGATCCACCAGATCAGCTTCTCGGACGGCAATGCCGACGCGCCGCTCGAGGAAACCGGCACCTACACGCCCAGCAAGGCGCCGCAGACCTACGAGGGCCGTTCGGGCACCGAGGTGACCTTCCTGCCGTCGCCGCGGACGTTTTCGCGCGTCGAGTTTGACTACAAGACGCTGGAGCACCGGCTTCGGGAACTGGCATTCCTCAATTCGGGCGTCCGCATCGTCCTGCGCGACCATCGGCATCCCGAGAAGGTGGAGATCGAGCTCTTCTACGAAGGCGGGCTCGAGGCCTATGTGCGCTACCTGGACAAGGCCAAGGCACCGCTGATCAGCGCGCCCATCGCCTTCATGGCGGAAAAGGACGGGATCACCGTCGAAGTGGCGCTGCAGTGGAACGACAGCTACCACGAGAACGTGCTGTGCTTCACCAACAACATCCCACAGCGCGACGGCGGCACGCACCTCGCCGGCTTTCGCGGCGCCCTGACGCGGCAGGTGACGGCCTATGCGGAATCGAGCGGCATCACCAAGAAGGAGAAGGTGTCGCTGACCGGTGACGACGCGCGCGAAGGCTTGACCTGCGTGCTTTCGGTCAAGGTGCCAGACCCGAAATTCTCGAGCCAGACCAAGGACAAGCTCGTCTCCTCCGAGGTGCGCCCGGTAGTCGAGAACATCGTCAACGAGAAGCTCGGTCAGTGGTTTGAGGAACACCCCGCGGAGGCCCGCACCATCGTCGGCAAGGTGGCACAGGCGGCCGCCGCGCGCGAGGCGGCGCGCAAGGCGCGCGACCTCATCCAGCGCAAGGGCGCGCTTGAAATCTCCTCCCTGCCCGGCAAGCTTGCCGACTGCCAGGAGAAGGACCCGGCCAAGTCCGAGATCTTCATCGTCGAGGGCGACTCCGCCGGCGGCTCGGCCAAGCAGGGGCGCGACCGCTCCAACCAGGCGGTGCTGCCGCTGCGCGGCAAGATCCTCAACGTCGAGCGCGTGCGCTTCGACCGCATGCTCGGCTCCGAGCAGGTGGGCACGCTGATCACGGCGCTCGGCACGGGCATCGGCCGCGGCGGCAACACGTCGGACTTCAACATCGACAAGCTGCGCTACCACAAGATCATCATCATGACGGACGCCGACGTCGACGGCGCCCATATCCGCACGCTGCTGCTGACCTTTTTCTACCGGCAGACGCCGGAGCTCCTGGAACGCGGGCACATCTACATCGCCCAGCCGCCGCTGTTCAAAGTCAAGCGCGGCTCGTCCGAGCAGTACCTCAAGGACGAGCGCGCGCTCGAGGACTACCTCATTGCCCAGGGCGTCGACGACGCGGTGTTCACGACGCGCGACGGCGTCGCCCATTCGGGTGCCGACCTCCTCGATCTCGCCAACCAGGCGCGCGATCTCGTGCACGCCATCGACAGCCTCAACACCCGCTACAACCGGCTGCTGGTGGAGCAGGCGGCGATCGTGGGCGGGCTCGATCCCGAGGCCGTCAACGATCCGGCGCGAGCCGAAGAGGCGCTGCGCCGCATCGCCAACCGGCTCGACCGCACGTCCGACGAACTCGAGCGCGGCTGGACCGGCGCCATCACCGATGACGGCGGCCTCGCCTTCTCGCGCACCGTGCGCGGCGTGACCGAGACGCATGCGATCGACGAGGCCCTGCTCAACAGCGCCGACGCACGCAAGTTGCGGTCGCTCGCCGGCCGCCTCGACGAGCTTTACGGCGGCGTCGCCACGCTCACGCGCAAGGCCGAGACGACGGCGGTTCACGGGCCGCGCTCTCTGTTCGAGGCGCTGACCAATGCCGGGCGCAAGGGCATCTCGCTCCAACGCTATAAGGGCCTGGGCGAAATGAACCCGGGGCAGCTGTGGGAAACCACGCTCGACCCCAACGCCCGCACCCTGCTCAAGGTCGAGATCAAGGAAAGCGACGACGCCGACTCGGTGTTCACCGCGCTGATGGGCGACCTCGTCGAGCCCCGCCGCGACTTCATCCAGGACAACGCCCTGAGCGTCGCCAACCTCGACGTTTGATGCTTTGCCAGCCGACCGGCGGCGCAACGGAACCAGTAACGAGGCCGCGGTTTTGACCAAGAAGATCGGATTCCTGTCGTTCGGGCACTGGACGCCGTCGCCGCATTCGGAGACGCGGTCGGCGGCCGATACCTTGCTGCAATCGATCGACCTTGCCGTTGCGGCGGAGGCGCTGGGAGCCGACGGCGCCTATTTCCGCGTCCACCATTTCGCCCGCCAGCTGGCGTCGCCGTTTCCGCTGCTGGCGGCCGTGGGGGCGCGGACGAGCCGCATCGAGATCGGCACCGGCGTCATCGACATGCGCTACGAAAATCCGCTCTACATGGCGGAGGATGCCGGCGCCGCCGACCTCATCTCGCGCGGGCGGCTGCAGCTCGGCATCTCTCGCGGTTCGCCCGAGCAGGTGATCGAGGGCTGGCGCTATTTCGGCTATGTGCCGCAGGACGGCGAGACCGACGCCGACATGGCGCGGCACAATGCCGAAATCTTCCTCGAAGTGATCAAGGGCAACGGCTTTGCGCGGCCCAATCCGCGCCCGATGTTCCCCAATCCACCGGGCATGCTGCGTATCGAGCCGTATTCCGAGGGCCTCGTCGATCGCATCTGGTGGGGGTCGGCGTCGAACGATACGGCCGTCTGGGCGGCGAAGATGGGCATGAACCTGCAGAGCTCGACCCTCAAGAAGGACGAGACCGGGCAGCCGTTTCACGTGCAGCAGGCCGAGCAGATCCGTGCCTTCCGCGACGCGTGGAAAGAGGCAGGACACGCCCGCACGCCGCGCGTTTCGGTCAGCCGCTCGATCTTTGCGCTGATGGATGATCGCGACCGCGCCTATTTCGGCCACGAGGCGGGACGCGCGTCCGATGCTATCGGCGATATCGAACCGAACCTGCGCGCGATTTTTGGGCGCAGCTATGCGGCCGAGCCCGAGGCGCTGATAAGGGAACTGGCGGCGGACGAAGCCATCGCCGAGGCCGATACGCTGCTGCTGACCGTGCCCAACCAGCTCGGCGTCGACTACTGCGCGCACACCATCGAGGCCATTCTCACGCACGTCGCCCCGGCACTCGGCTGGCGCTGAGGTTCAGGCCGCCGCCCTGGCCGCCAGCCGGTCGGCGAGCGTATTGAGCTCCCATTTGCCGGCCAGTGCTGCAGCCTTGTCCCAGGTCGGGGTCATGTCCGGCACGGACTTGGGCAGCGGCGCCGTCGTCACCATCGTGGCGATCCGACGATAGAGCCGCAGGTCGTCCGCCTGCTGCGGGAACTGTCCCGAGGCCAGCATGGCCTCGAGGTCGGGATGGCGCTTGAGCAGGCTTGCGGCCGTGACGGCGCCGACGCCGCGGGCACCGGGAATGTTGTCGGAGGGATCGCCGCGCAGGGCGATGAAGTCCGGCACCTGTGCCGGCTCGACGCCATAGCGCTCGCGCACTTCGGCCGGTCCGATGCGGGCCATCTCGCCGCCCTTGACCGGGTGCAGGATCGTGGTCCGCTCGGAAGCGAGCTGGAAGGCATCACGGTCACCGCTTGCCACCAGAACCGTGCCGCCGCGCTTTTCTTCGGCAGCAGCTGCCGTGGCGAGAAAGTCATCCGCCTCGAAACCGTCCGCCTTGCCGTTCATGAAGCCGCAGGCGGCGACAAACTCGGGCAGAATGTCGAGCTGGTCGACGATGGCATCGTCGAATTCGCGTCCCGCCTGATAGCCGTCGAGTTCGCCGGCTCGCCAGTTGGGCACGCTCAGCGTATCCCAGCCGACGATTACGGCACGCGGCGCCTCGGCGTCGTAGAACCGCATGAGGTAATTGGCGAAGCCGACGATGGCGCCGCCGCCGCGGCCGCCGGCGCGCAGCACCGACTTGGGCACGCCGTGATAGGCGCGGTGGGCGAACGAATCGCCATCGATGACGAGCAGCGGGCGAGCCATGGCCACCTCCGCGAGGAGCTTCGGGCTGGGAACGTCCCGCCGTCAAGCGCGAGGCGCTCCCAGGTCCCATTGTGACGGATGGGCAACAGCCCGCCGGCGGGCCGCTTAACACCCCATAAACCGGCCACAATTAGCTTCGAATACGCCCCGTGAACGTAGTGCGCCGGCTAACCATCGCCTACGGCCTTCTGGCCCTGGCGATTTGCCGGTAGATTGCCGGTCGGCAGCAGCGTTCCGGGCTCGTGGGGTCCGGAGCAGAACATGCCAACGCGCAGGAAGGCCGGGACCCGGTTCATGGATTTACGCCTCTCCGACGACGACCGGGTATCGGGCGGCCGCCGCCCCTCCCGAACCGTTGCCAAGTCCAACGCCAAGACCACCGCCCGCGCCAAGGGCGGACGCGCGGGGCGCGTCGAACCGGCAATGGGCATGGCCGTCGGCGATTTCATGGACGACGAACGCTCGGGTTCGGCGCCGCCGCCGCCCCCGAAGCGGGGCAAGGCGCCCAAGCGCGGCAAGGCGGCGCGCGTCGCGGCCAAGCCCGAAAAGCGCAAGAAGCGCCGCCGCGGGTTCCTGTTCACGCTGGTCTACTGGTGCTTCGTGCTGGGGCTGTGGGGCGTCATCGGCCTCGCCGGCGTCTTTGCCTATTTCTACACGCAGCTGCCGGCGTCCAACACCTGGGCAGTTCCCGAGCGGCCGGCCAATATCCGGGTACTGGCATCCGACGGCCAGCTGATCTCCAACCGCGGCCAGGCGGGCGGCGAGGCGGTTTCCGTGCGGCAGCTGCCGCACTACGTGGTCACGGCGCTGATCGCGACTGAAGACAAGCGCTTCTACGAGCATTTCGGCGTCGATCTCGTCGGCCTGATTTCGGTGGCGGCGGAAAGCGTGCAGGCCGGCGGCCTGACGCGCGGCGGCTCGACCATCACCCAGCAGCTCGCCAAGAACCTGTTCCTGACCCCCGACCAGACCCTGGGCCGCAAGGTGCAGGAATGGATGCTCGCCGTCTGGCTGGAGCAGAACTACAGCAAGGAACAAATCCTCGAGCTCTACCTCAACCGCATGTTCTTCGGTACGGATGCGCAGGGGCGCTCGCTGATGGGCATCGAGGCGGCTGCGCAGTCGTTCTTCGGCAAGTCCGCCAGCAACCTGTCGCTGGGCGAGGCAGCCATCCTCATCGGGTCGCTGCAGGCGCCGTCGCGGCTCAACCCGCGCACCGGCAAGCCCGCCGACGTGCAGGCGCGCCAGCAGGTCGTGCTGTCGCTGATGGCCGAGCAGGGCTACATCACCAAGGCCGAGGCCGCCGCCGCCAAGATCGACCCCAACGAGACGGTTCGCACCCGCGTGGCCGGGGCCGAGTATTACGTCGCCGACTGGGTCGAGACGCTGATGAAGGCGTACCTCGGCGACGTGAAGGAAGACGTGATCGTCTACACCACGATCGACTGGGATCTGCAGAAGCAGGCCGAGTTCGTGATCAAGGAGGCCGTGGCCAGCGAGGGCCCCAAGCGCGGGTTCACCCAGGGCGCGCTGGTGGCGATGGACACCGACGGTACGGTCCGCGCCATGGTGGGCGGCGTCGACTACCAGAAGAGCCAGTTCAACCGCGCCGTGACGGCCAAGCGCCAGCCCGGATCGACCTTCAAGCCGTTCGTCTACCTCGCTGCCATGGAGAAGGGCTACACGCCCGACACGCTGGCCGAGGATGCCCCCTTCACGTTCCAGGGGTGGAGCCCCTCCAACGCGTCGGGCAAGTACAACGGCGTCGTCACGCTCCGCGACGGCCTCGCCTACTCGCTCAACACCATCGCCGCGCGCCTCGCCATCGACGTCACGCCGCAGAAGGTGATCGAGGCGGCCATGCGCATGGGCATTTCCTCCAACCTGCAGGCGGTCCCCTCGATCGCGCTCGGCACGCAGGAAGTCTCGCTGCTCGAGCTGACGGCCGCCTATGCGCCCTTCGCCAATGGCGGCATGGGCGTGCTGGCCAACGTCATCACCCGCATCGAGACCATGGACGGCAAGGTGCTCTACGAGAACATCCCGGCCGGACCGGGCCAGGTGATCGATCCGTTCATCGTGGGCGAGATGAACGACATGCTGCGCCGCGCTGTCGAAGTGGGCACCGGCAAGGGTGCGCATGTGAGCGGCTGGCCGTTCGCCGGCAAGACCGGCACCAGCCAGGAAGCCAAGGATGCGCTGTTCGTCGGCTATACGGCGCGCATGGTGACCGGCGTCTGGCTGGGCAATGACGACAACAAGGGGACGACGCTTTCGGGCGGCAACGTGCCGGTGCAGATCTGGAGCGAGTTCATGACCGCGGCCCACAAGGGCAAGCAGGTCGCCGAACTCCCGGGCTATCCGCAGGGCGGC
>VFQP010005853.1_pt1 | contig 10456 bp, 12 predicted proteins | sample 3512351 | NCBI WGS metagenome assembly VFQP01 (sample SAMN10412372, study PRJNA504923) | tailings metagenome | isolation source: Relicate 1 Philex TSF1 revegetated site | place: Philippines: Tuba, Benguet | collected 2017-08-29
GGGGGGGGGGGGGGGGGGGGGGGGGGCGGCGGGCTGGGGGGAGGGCGTCGCTGCGCCCTTGCCTCCCTTGGCGCCTGCGCGGCGCAGCGACAGCAAGCAGGAAGCACGCGTGCCGAAGCGCTCACGGCTATGGGGCTCTTCAACGGGCGTTCAAGGCACGGCTTTTCTGCGCCTCGCTCACCCTTTGCCGGGGGACCGCCCTTGGCTGGCTCTGCCGCTGCGGGCGGTGGCGGTGGCGTCGCGTCTGGCGGCGGCGTGGCGGCGTCAGGCGCCGGCGCCGGGGGCGCCGGCGGCTCAGAGCTGGGCACCTGGGGCTTGATGTGGATGCGCGTGCACAGCTGCCAGTGGTACCTACACGCCCAAGGGACAGGGTGCAGGGGCACAAGTGGCATGCGCGCGCTCGAGCACCCTGGAGTGCCAGAAGCGCTGCCCACGAAGCCGCAGAGCTACCCCTGGAGGGCTCCTCTTGCGCGCTCACTTGTCGTTGGCCTCGGTGACGGTGCGGGGGAAGGCGCGCACAATGTCCATCATGGAGGTGGCAAAGCTGCGGTAGCCCGCCTCCACGTCATCCAGCCGCAGCAAGGCCTCAGCCACCTGTGCTTGAGCACAAGGGGCCCACAGCACAAAGCACAGATGGTTTGCTGCCTGGCCTGTGCACGAGCTGAGCTCTGGTCCGTGAGCAAGTGGTGGCGCGCATCTGCCGCCTGAGAGGCGCAGGCGCGTGGAGCGATGGCTGCGTGCCGAATGGGCAGAGCTGACTGGCCATGTGCCACGTGTGCGCCATCCAGCCCACCTGTGCGTCAAGCGCCGCCTCGCTGGAGCCCTGCCGCACGGCGGCGATGGCCGCCTCGAGCGCCGCCTCGTGCGCCGCGTCCTCGGCGTTGAACTTGTCCCTGCAGGCCGCCCCAGGGCGGGGAAATGTGCGTCCATCCAGCACACATCAGCTCGGCACACATCAGGCGTCAGGTCCTGAGCCTGCCGCACTGCACAGCCCACAAGGACCGCGGTCTCCTCGCGGTCTGCTGTGCAAGCAGCCCGCAAGACTACCTGATCGATGACCCCAGATGCATCACGCCGCGCACCTGCTGGCCTTGAGGTGCGCGCGGACCACGCCCTCGTTGTCCGAGGTGAGAGCCTTGTGCTCCTCAAACAGCAGCGCCAGGTCAGACAGCCAGTCCGCCACCGCCTCCATGAGACGCAGCCATGCAGACGCCTGCGCACCGCCGTGCCAGGGAGCACGCAGAGCCTCACAGGCATGCTCTTCGGACACCTACGTGCTCGGTGTGCGCTCACCCCGCACAATGGGTGCGGAGAGGCAGCAAGTGGCGCCACACGCTAGCACCCAGGCGCACCCGCCCGCGCGGACGCACCTGCCACTCGAGGTACTTCTTTGTCTGTGCGCAGAGCTTGAGCGCCTCCTGGCGGCGCGCCCGTAGCTCCGAGCCGCAGTCCTGGTCCAGCAGCGCCCGCGCCTCCTCCTCCGTGTAGCCCTGCGGCCGGGGCGGCCGGGGCGGGTCACGCACGCGGCGCTGAGCTTTGCATCTGGCGCGGCTGTCAGCGATGGTGAGCGGCCGGGGCATGCTGCGACCTTTGGCGTGGCGCCTCAAGATAGTAGAAAACTCACCCGGTAACCCAGCACCTCGTCGACCAGGCGGTGGTACACCTCCCAGCCCTGGGCGTCCACACGGTCGTCATGCGCCAGCAGCCTGCACCGCACAGCGTTGAGAGGACAAACACTGTTTGGAGACTGGGCTGGCTTCCCACGCGCCCCCCCCCAAGTGGCGGTCCAGGACCGCCACCCTGCCTACCCCATGCGCGCGCCTCACGCACCTCTCGTGCCAGTGGCCGATCTCCTCGATCCACCTCTGGTGCAGCGCGGCCGCCTCCTCGCGCCACCCTGCCGTGAGCTTGGCCGTCATGCGCGGCGGCAGCAGCGACGTGACGCCCTCGACGTGGTGCCTGGCGCGCGCCAGCGTCTGCGCCTGCCAGCCGCGCAGCTGGTCGTACAGGTCCAGGCGCTCAGGGGGCTCGCTGAACTCGGGGCTCCTGCACGTTTGCGCACCGAGAGCTCAAAGGAATGGGTGAGCGTGGCGCCCCTGCGCGCGTGCTGCGGTGGCCTGAGTGCAGGGGAGACGTCGCCGCCGCCAGCGGGCGCGCAAGCAGCCGCTCTGCGCAGCCACGCTCGTGCTGTCCTCCACCGCGTGCCCCCTCTTCAGAGATGCTGCTCCATGCCATCGGCCCCCTCCCACCGCCCACCCGCCGGCGCACCCACCTGATGCGGCGCGTGAAGAGCTGCATGGCGTGCTGCGACCTGAGCGTGCGCCAGGACGCCAGCGCGTCCTCCCAGCGCCGCCGCCGCTCCTTCTCCATCTGCACCTCGGCCACGCCCAGCCGCTTGATCAGGTCCGCGTACGCCACCCTGCAGCATGCACGCACGCACACGCACAAGACGTGCTTATTGAGGCCTCGCGATGCAAGGCGCTGGTGAGGGGCTGCACGGCGCCCACCCGGCGGTCCATCGCTCTGAGGCCTGGCTGTGGGTCTGTGCGCCCCCCTGCTTCTCCTTTGCTCACCTGTTGGCCAGGATGGCGTTGTTGAGCTCGAGCGCCTGCGCCTCGAGCAGGCGCTCCACCTCGCCCTCGCTCACCACGGCCGCCTCGCTCAGCGCACGCACCTGCACGCGCAACGCCAGGCGCGCCCCCGGACACGTAAGCCACACCGCGCGCGCCACCGGACACCCTCTGCTGCGCCCCGGGGTCGCTGGGCGCCGCTGAGCAGGCGTGCATGTGCGCCCAACGGCATGCAGGAGCTGCACCCTGTGTGGCTGCCACCCCAGCTGAGGGCGTGTGGCGCTGTCGCCTCGCTCGCCGCACGCTGCGCGCGCCCCAACCCTAGTGCTGCCCTCACCATTTCGACCAGCGCTGCCTCCACGCGCGCACGCCTGGCCTCCTCGCGTTCCTCCAGCGCCGCCTCCAGCTCCTTGATCCAGCGCGCGCGCTCGGGGATGCGGTGCGCCACGGCGTCCCACACCTGCGCAACGGCAAGGGGGCAAGAGGGAAAGGACTTGACGGCAGCCCCACACCAGCAGCTCTGCACCAAGGTGCACACACAAGGGCGATGCCGCGCACACTGCCCGACACAAAGCAAAACTCTCTGCTCCCCTTGGCCCGGTGCAGGTGCGGGCGAGGTCCTTCTGCGTGCCCCCCATTGGGATCCACCTCGCCCCGCCCCACCCGCACCCCGCTCACCTCGACCACCTCTGCCTCGGTCAGCGTCATGACCTGGTCCTCCGACAGCACCGACATGAGCGCCTCCACGTCCTCGTCGTCGGCCGCCAGCTTCTCACGCATCTCTGCATGTGCGGCGCCAGCAAGGGGACGAAGGGCACGCCACGGCACACACGTCACAGGGAGTCTGCACAGCGCGCCGGGCCTGCTGCACCCAGCAGCCCAACCATCCCAATGCCGTGGCCTCGTGCGGCGGGCCCAGGGCAGCGCACTGCCGCTGCCGTCAGACGCAGGCCACCTGGCCCCTCCTCCCTGCTCCCTGCTGAGCGCGTGCCAGGGCGCACCTTCTGCGCATGCGGCCACCGAGGCCTCGAGCTCCCTGCGCGCCGTGGCCTGCACCTCCTTGAAGCGGTTCCACTCCTCGCGGTGGCGCCCCAGCCGGTCGTCCAGCATTCGCTGCACGCCCAGCATGCTGCCCTGCGGGGCGCAAGCGAAAGAGCGCAAGGGGGCAAGCACCACGCGCGCTTGCCAACACGCCCCAACACCACCTCACACATCACCTCAAGCAAGCGCGCAGCCCAGCAGCGCGGCCAGGGTGCAGCACGCTGGCTCGGCGCGTGGTGCACCGTCCGCAACCCTGCGTCCACCCGCCCTCTGCGAAGGGCAGCCGCCGCGCCACCGCCGCGTGTGCGCCCAAAGCTCACCTTTGCGGGCTGCACTGTGGGCAGCAGCATGTGCACCTCTGCCTTGGGCGGCTTGGTGAAGATGGTGGTGTCGGCGCGCGGCGCGTGCTTGACGCCCAGCGAGGGCAGCTTCTCGCGCGCCGCCTTCATCTTGGCGCTCACGGTGGAGAAGAAGGCCTCCTTGCGCACCACCTCGGCAGACTGCACGCACGTCACACGCATGGCGCAGCAGGTGGGGCCTTGGCAAGGGACGCAGCCGTCCGCCCACCCACGCGCAGCATGCAGCCCCTGGCCAGAACGCGCTGCGCCGTCGGCACCCCGCCCTGCGCTCGCGACGTGCGGCTGCTGACCTGCAGCGACTGCAGGAAGGCCTGCCCCGGGGTGATCATGTCGTTGAACGTGTCGGCCGCGGCCTCGCGCAGCGCCTCACGCTGCGCCGTCTTCTTCTCCCAGTCCATCCTGCCGCTGCTGCTGGTGCTGGTACGCTATGAGCTGCGTGATGGATGCGGCGTCGCCAGGGCCTGGCCGGCTCAGCAGAGCTGGGCTCCCTGGCGCCCGCTCCGAGGTACGGGCGCAGCCTCCTGCCCAGCAGCTGATGGCCGTGCGCTCAGAGGAACGGAAGCCACGCTGCTTATAAGGGTGATTCTTCAGCACCGTGACAGGGCCCCTGAGGCGCTTGCGAGTGTGCCGCGCCTCAAGGCGACCTTTGCCATTCCCGTGGTGCGAGAGACGCCGCTGGGTCCACTCGCCACACTCGTGAGCGACGAAGCAACAGGTCCACTACCTGCTGAGTCTGGCTGCGCGTCCTCCTGCGCTGCGCGCCGAATGCGAGTCCAAGACCCGACTGGGAGGCTCGTACATGCCGTGTCGTGCGGGCGCGGACCGAGCGTCGCTGCCGCTCAACGACACGCGAGAATGGTCGCAGGCATGCGGAAAGGTGAGCCTGCCCTTGCTGCGTGCGTGCGGAAGCACGTCGCGCACTCGTGCTGCATCTGGGCGAGATCGAGACATTCTGAGCGAGAGATGGCCCTGCGCTGCTGTGCAGGCAAGAAGGGGTTCAACCCCGACGCGCGGGCGGTCCCCGCCAAGGCCCAGCTCTTCCAGGCCGCGGCGGTGCTGGCCTGCGTGGCGCTGTCGGCCTACGTCGGCATCGGGTGCGGACGCCACGCCCTCCCTCAGTGACCCGCCCAGTGGTGTGGGGACGCAGCTGAGCCACACCAACGCTGAGCCTGTGGCCCCGGACGCCACGACGCACGCAGGTGGTGGGAAGGGCAGTTCCAGCGGCAGTCGCTGCCGTCGGTGGAGCTGGGCGTGGCGCTGGCCCTGCCCCCGCTCTTCCCCTGCTTCATCTCGTGGCTCATGATGTTCCGGGACGAGATCGAGGTGCACGACGGCGCGCACATGGGCGCCGTGGCGCTGCTGGCGGCGGCCGGGCACGTAACGTTGGCGCTGCCGCTGGGCCTCGAGGGGCCTGGCGCGCTGCTGCTGGCGGCCGCCTACGTGAGGGCGCTTGGGGTTGGGATGTGAGGGGCAGCAGCATCGCAAGGGGTGCCCGCGGGTGAGGGTGAAGCCATCCTTGCCCACCATCTCATGCACCACGTCGCAGGCGGCGCTGGCGGCGCGCAACGCAAAGGGCCTGCGGGTGGCGTGGCTCAAGCAGACAGTGCCCCGCACGCGCGTGACTGAGTGGGCGGTGGCGTACGGGTGCGGCGGCGCCATCCTGGCAGTGCTCACGCTGGGCCACATCCGGCACGGCTACGGGCTGCTCACCGCCGCCGCCGTGGCCCTGCTGTGAGTGAGGCGGGGATGTGGATGGGATGCACTGCCGGCCTGGGACATCGCACCAGGCCGGATGGCAGCAGTGCAGACGGATGGGGAAGGGGGAAAGGCAGGATGCGGCACAGCCCTGCAGTCTGCCTATCGAGGGGGAGGGGCCTCAGAGGCCGTGCGGCGGGTGCACACGCCTGGGCAAGGACAGTGTGGGTGGTCAGGCATCAGATGCCCCTACGCCGCACGCCCCGCGTTGCGCGCCTGCAGGTACGCGGCGGTGACGGCGTGCGTGCTGGTGAGCCGCATGTCCACGTTCGCCGAGCGCTTCCCCCGCGTCAACTCTGGGGAGATGTGGTGGGCCGTGGTGGTGCTGGCGGCGGCCGAGGCGGCCAGGGGCGCCAGGCTGGCGCTGGCGCACGACGCGCAGGTGCTGGCCAGCGGCGGGGCCTGCGTGCTCTTCGCCACGGGGCTTAGCGTGGCGGGCGTCGCCGCCTACCGGCGCACCATCCTCAGGTCCAAGTACTCACTCTGACGATGCCTGCAACCTCCTGGCGGCACGTGGTGGCGTCGGGCGCGGTACATGTTGACCACGCAGCGCGCGGCCCGCAGCGGTGCCTCCTTTGATTTGAGAGGGATCTTGTGAGGAGAGTGACTCTGTCAGTCCACGCGCTCGACGCCGCTGCGAGGTCACAGCATGCCGCCGAAGCGCCGTTCCTGAACGCATGCAAGGCTGGCGGCAAATTGGCGAGCGCGAAGGAGCGCAACGCCGGCGCGCACAAGAACACACGACTGAGACGCGCACTGCACGCGGACTCAGCACCTGAGCAGCAGGCCCCAGCGCACACACTTGGCCCGGCGGGAAGACGAACAGACGCGCAAGGAGCAAGGCACGGAGGAGCGGTGGTTGTGTCGGCAAGGAGCACCACCCGACGCATTCGCTGTGAGGGATGAGTGCTGGCCCTGCTCAGCGGCGTGCTGGCGAGGAGGGTGGCGAGGAGGCCAAGGCGCTGGGTGCGCTGCGTGCCCGCCTCCACTTCCTGGACGCGTTCCACGCCCAGGAGCTCGCCAAGTCAGTGACTCATCGCGCTGTCACGGGGCGGCAAGCCATGTCCGCGAGTGTGGCCCTGCGGTGAGCCGTTGCCCACGTGAGCGCCTGCGCGCAGGTACGAGGTGCTGCGAGCGGAGCAGGCCTCGCAGATTCGCCAGTGCCAGCACCGCACCGCCGCGGCCGAGCAGTCATCCGCTCAGGCGCAGCAACAGGCGCAGGCGCTCAGGGCGGAGCTGGCTGAGGCGTCGCAACGCCTTGCGGCGCTGCTCGACCGCCAAACCGCCCTCCAGGTGTGGCACCGTCGCTGCCGCTGCCCCCACTTCGAGTGCGCGAGACGCAGCCCGCAGCACACTGCACGCCATCCACGACGCGCGCACGTGGCGTGGCGCAGGGGCAGCTGGAGAGCGCGGGGGCGCTCGTGCGCGCCCAGCGGGAGGTGGCGCACGAGGCGCGCGAGACGCAGCGCGCCTCCGAGGCCGCCAACCAGGCCCTGGCGGCGGCGGCGCAGCGCGACCGCGACCAGGCGGCGGCGGCCACCTCCGAACTGCAGCGGCGCCTGAGCCACGCCACCACGCTGCTGGCCGCGCTGCAGCAGCAGCAGGGGGGAGAGCGGGGACCGCAGCAACAGCAGCAGCAGCAGCAGCAGCAGCAGCAGCAGCCGTCGAACGGCGGCCACCACCACGCCGCCGCTGCACCAACCCGCCCGCCGCTGCCGCCTCACCTGTGCGGAGTGGGCAGGGGCGCCCAGGCGCCTGGCAGCGGCGCCGCGTTGCTGAGGCCGGCGCAGGTGCCCGCGGGGTCAGTGGACGCCAAGGTGGCAGCGCCCGGCGGCGGGTTCAAGGTGCCCGCGCCGTTGCACGTGGGGGAGGGGAACGGCGCGCTGGCAGCCGGGGGCCGCAGCCCCGATGGCGACGCACAGGCTGGCCTTGGCAAGGAGGGCGCCGGCGGCCACGACGCCCTCCTGAGCGCGCCCGCTGGACCTCCGGTCCACCCGGTGGCGCAGGCAGAAGGCAGCGACTTGCCCACGGGCCGCTCCGCCACGCATGCAGCAGCAAGCCAGGGGGCACCCAGCGAGTTGCAGCGGCAGGAGCAGCCGCGCGGCCGCCCCTCCTCCTCCGCCTCCCCCAAGGACGGGCCCCGCACGCAGCCGCCGCGCGCGCGGGACCCGGCGTCGCGTCACGGTGGACGCAGCCGGGGGCGGAGGAGCTGCAGCGGCGGCCGCCGGCAGGGGGACAGGCGCCGCCGGCGTGGCAGCATGGGCAACGATGCCCGTTCCGCAAGCAGCAGCAGCCGCAGCAGCAGGGAGAGCCGCTCCCGTTCCCGCTCGCGTTCCCGCTCCCGCTCGCCCAACAGCAGCGGCCGGCAGCGCAGTCGCAGTGCTGGCAGCAGCGAGGGGTCGGCAGGCGAGCTCCCGTTTGAGCTTCCGCCCGGCCTCCTCAACGAGGACAGCGGGGGCAAGTGCACGTGGTGCGGGCGCGGCCACCCGGGGCGCAAGTGCCACACGCGCCTCCCCTGGCGAGCGCCCATGCACCGCGTGCTCTTCGCCTGGGAGGCTCACCGGCTCATGTTCCCCTCCTCCGTCACCGCCACGTGAGCAGCAGCGTCAAGCCGCAGGCGCCGTGGATGCCCACCCTGACTGCTTGCTTGGGTGGGCAGCTGAGGGGACACGTTGCTTCCCTGGTCTTCAATGCCTGGCTGCAGGCACGCGGCCTTCAAGCTGGAGGCAGACAGCACGCACGTGACCATCGTCGAGGGCGAGCGCATGGGCGAGCGGCTTCGGGTCAAGCGCGCCGGAGCTCCCGCTCAGCCCACAGGCAGACGCAGGGGCTCCCCTCGGCGCCGCCGCGCCAGGACCCGCAGCCGGTCGCGGGGCAGGAGGAGCAAGCGTCGCCGCCGCAGCCGCCACCGCCACAGCAGCAGCAGCCGGAGCAGCAGCCGGAGCAGGAGCTCCCCGTCCCGGAGCAGCAGCAGCGGGCACAGCGGCGGGCGCAGGCGCACCAGGAGCCGGTCGCGCAGTCGGCACGGTGGGCGGAGGAGCAGGAGCTGATTGACTGGCTTGCGGAACGTGGCCCTGGCGCGCCGCTGCTGCTCTGACCTTGTCGAGTGCGCGGATCGAGGGCAAGGCACAGCGCGCGCAGCGCCATGCAGCGCCCCAGAAAGGAGAAGAGAGGAGAGCGCCAGCGCAAGATCTCGCTGCACCAGCGCCTCCGCAGCACGACCGCACATACACACGTTGGAGCTGCGTGGTGAGCCGGGCTCGAACGGGCCGGCACGCACGTCGTTGCTGGCGGCCCTGCAGCCCCTTTTCCCTCACGCACGGGCGCCAGGGAGGCTTCAAGCAGGCTGTGCATCATCTCCGCGTGGCTTCTGGTGGCCCTCCGCGCTTGCTGCGCAGGCGGCCCCAAATCGCGCGCTTTCTGCTCGACCGGCCCAGAGCACAGAGCCCACCGCGCGGCGTGAGCGATCAACGATGCCGCGTGCTGGACAGGAACCCGCTGCTGCTTCTGCCGTCGCGGCGGCCCCTGATGTCGAGCCCCCGCGCGCGGAGGCCGGCGCGGCCGAGGAGGCCAGCAAGACCCTGGCCGATCGCCTGAACAGTGCGCGGCCTGCAGCCTGTGCACGTCTTCTCAGCATCTGGGGCGCTCTGGCAGCCTGCCTGGCCCTCCCGGCACTGGCACGTGATCGGCCCGCGCGCGCCGCGCATCAACCGTGAGCAGAAGGCTCACCGCAGCGCAGCAACGCATCGCCAACGCTGCCGTGCGCACCTGCAGGCCTGCCGGAGGCGCTGCAGGTGCGCCTGGTGGAGCGCTTCATGGACAAGCGCACCCGCGCGGCGCTCTTCCAAAGCTGCTCCACCATGGCCGCCATGGTCGCACGCACCTCCAAGCAGCAGGTGCGTGCGCGCGTGCGGTGTGCATGCTTTTGCGCATGCCGGGGCCCGGGCGGGGGGGGGGGGGGGCCGCCCAGTCACCGCGCCCGATCGCACCTCCACGCCCTCAATCCGACAACGCTTTCCTTCTCTGCATCGCTCTTTCCACGTGCAACGAACGCTCCAGAACCTCATGTACGTGCCGCCCAGCGGGGAGGACCTCCTGGCGCCCCTCACCTCCAAGCCGGCGGCCGCCAAGGACGACGCCAAGACCTCCACCACCACCGCCCCGCCGCTCTTCCTGCCCGTGCGCGGCGGCCGCAGCAAGTGGCCGGCGGCGCTGCTGCGCCTGGTCAAGCAGTGGCGCCCGCCGCGCCTGCGCCTGGTGGTGGGCGACGACGGGCCCTTCCCGCCCGCCGAGGGCGAGGAGGCGGCGCCAGAGAGCTGGTGGCACGACACCAAGGAGTGCGTGCCGCTGCCGCCGCCGCCGCCGCGCTCCTTCCTGCGCCACGTGCGCGCGCTCAAGCTGGCCAACGTGGTGCTGAGCGGCGCCGACGAGTGGGACGCCTGGGCGCGCGCGCTGCAGGTGCGGGGGGCTTGAGGGGGGCGTTGCGGGTCAGGATCGCAGCGCGCGGCAGAGCCTGCTTGCACACGCGGCCGCTCGCGGCAAGAGGTGGTGCACCGTTCTACTACGGCTGTCACGGTTTCCGCCATGGCCCCTCCGCGCACTCTTCACGCGGTGCTGCCCCTCCCTCCTTGCCCCCCGAGGCGCCGGGCCTGCACCTCCCTCCCTGTTCTCTCCCTCACGCGCTCCTAACGCTGCTGCCCTTGCCTGCTCCCACCCTGCCCCCCCAGGCGC
>VFQP010005854.1_pt1 | contig 10456 bp, 10 predicted proteins | sample 3512351 | NCBI WGS metagenome assembly VFQP01 (sample SAMN10412372, study PRJNA504923) | tailings metagenome | isolation source: Relicate 1 Philex TSF1 revegetated site | place: Philippines: Tuba, Benguet | collected 2017-08-29
GGGGGGGGGGGGGGGGGGGGGGGGGGGGGGGGGGGGGGGGGGGGGGGGGGTTGGGCGGCGATGGCGGCTCGGGCGGCTCTGCGCAGCAGGTGAGTTGCAGAGCAGCAGCGAGTGAGCGGGTGAGCATCAGCGCTGCGCCTGCGTGATGTCTCGACACACGAGACCGCGTGCCTCTCACCCTCGCCGGCGTGGATGATGATGTCGGCGCAGTTCCTGCAAACGGCCAGCGCACGCGAGAAATGTGATGGCCTCACGTTGGCAGGGCAGGCGGGCAGCACTTCCCCCACCCGGCCGTTCCCTGCGAGCCCAAGCCCAGGTGGCAGCGCCCCACCTGAACTGCTCCGGCTTGGCCTGGGCGGTGGCGCAGTTGGCCATGTTGCTGGTGGGCTGCAGCAGGTTGCGCCCGCACTCGCCCGGCACGTCCACGTTGTCGCTCTCGCAGCTCAGCACGCAGCTCTGGTACCCCACCCACCACCTGCAAGGGGGGCAGGGCGCGCGGACCAAGGGGGCGCCTCTTGAGGCAAGCGCTCAGGCAAGGCGCTCAGGCAAGGTGGAAGCTTGTGCCGGCTTGGGCGTTGGAGCCAGTGGGGGAACCCGCGAGGAACGAGGGCGCCGAAACGCACCACTGCAGCATGCAGCCGTCCTCGCAGTTGACGCCGCGCGGCAGGCGAAAGTACTCCTCGGCCACCTGGTTGTTGTCGTTGCTCAGGTACCTGTTGTGGGCGAGCGACAAACAAGAGGGCGGCGCATCACGTGCTCGCTCCAGTCCGCCACACGCTGGCGCGCTTCTCCTCCCCTCCCCCGCCGCAACCCACGGCTCGCTGCACCACCGCCCATTGTTGCTGCGCAAAGCTCGCACCAATAGTACTTGTTATGGTACTTGGGGTCCGAGTTGACGCGGCGCAGCCAGTACTTGCGGTCGTCAAAGCACTCCTGGGTCGTGTCGTTGCGGCCCAGCGGGCACACCGACAGGCTCATGCGCCCGCCGTGGTTGGTCGACACCTCGATGCGGATCTTGATGGTCTCGCCCTGGCGGTACTCGGCTGCACACGCTCATGAGGCAAGCACGTGTGCGCGTGGGTTGGCGCTCCGGGGCGGGGTGAGTCATCATGTGTCCGCCCCACCCTCGCCAGCGCGTGGTTGATCCACGGCGCACGGCGCTGCGGCGGCCGCAAACGAGCACCACAGACAGCTCGTCCTTACCGCTGTAGTTGTAGAAGCGCTTGTCAAAGGGCACAAAGTCAGTGTAGCTCTGGATGTCCTGGAACGGGTCGCCGCACTGCGCGTGGACGCGCACGCACACACACACACACCGTCGCTGTGCCGTGCTTGCTCCCTCTCCCTGGGCTGTGCATGGTCCCGTGTGCTGTGCTTGGTCCCCTGGGCTGTGCTTGGTCCCCTGGGCTGTGCCGTCCCTGGGCCTGATCGCACCCGCCCGCGCTGCCGTTCACCCCAATGGCCCCCTCACCAGGCCAGGCTCGCCGCCCTGTCCCTGGCCACAGTGCGGGCAGTAGTAGCGCTCAGCCTGTGGCGCGATGGTGTAGGCCTGCCACGACCTGCGCAGTGTGAGCGAAAGGGCGCTCGCAGGGTGGGTCAACGGTCGCCGGCGCGGCGCGCCACGGCCAAGCGTGCACAGCAAAGCCAGCCAACCGGCAGGTGAACACGACAGCTGGGAGACAGCGCATCCCGCTGCCGGCGTTGGTGGGAAGGCGAATGGCGGTGGCAGGCCGTGAACGGCAAAGGCGGGCCTGCCCCCCGCGCAATTGTGGACCGCGCCGCACCTGCTGGCCGGAATGACGAGCGAGGCGTGAGCGTCGACGGTCCGGACGAGCAGGATTGCCGTCGCCAGCACCGCTGCCGCCACCGCGGCTGCACGAGTTTTCGCGAAGCCCATCCGCAGCTCAGGAGCGGATGCGAGTCAACCGCGTTGACTGCACGACAAGACTGCTCTGGCGCTGCTTCAGAGGCCTCCTCGAACCACTGCTGATGCTACGCCCAGTCCTTGCTGCGTGCTCGGCGTTGGTCTCTCCTGGCTGAGATCCAGCGAAACGGCAACTCGGCGCGAGGAGGAGCGCACGCCGCGCGAGCTGCTGGCCGGGCAGAAGAACGGGCAGAAGAACGGGGAGGAGAGAGCACGCCGATGGGTGAAGGCGTGCCTCTGTCAGTATGCGGCGGATGGCGGCGCGCGACGTGGTTGCCCGCCAGCATGGTGCGGGTTGACGCAACGGCAACAAAAGCACAAAGAGCAATCCAGAACAACAGCACAACAGCCAAGTGCTCCAGTCCTGCCAGCCCCACCATCCTGCCTGTCAGGCGGTCACCACATCCTGCGCGCAGGTCCTGCGAGGGAGTCCAAGTCCCATGTCCAAGTCCGAGAGCGCAACCGAGAGGCCATCCCAGACCCCCTGGGCTCATCACGACGGCGAGCAGCGCCAGGTGGAGCAGATGTCACGGCAGGCCCACACGAGCGACGGGCGCTGGGCGATGCAGTCCAGGCACCCTGCGCAGCATGGGCCCAATCATCATCTCGTTGCGGCTCGGTGAGGCTCGACTGAACGACGCGTGCCAGCGCACTCCCCACCTCTGACAGCACCCGATGCTCACCTCCGATGATGGCGGCGCTGTTGGGCGCGCCCGTCAGGCAGCTGACGCAGGCGTCGGCGTACGACTGCCCGGCGGCGCAGGTGTAGCAGCGCGAGAAGAAGCTGGCGGCGGTGGGCGAGGCCGCGGCGGCGGTCGCGCACTTTTGGCACTGCCAGTCCCAGGGGCTGCACGTGCTGGCGCCACCACCTGCGCCACGCATCGCTCCAGAGCGTCTGGTTCGAGGCGGAGAAGTTCCGCAGCGTGCAGTGCCGAACAACGGTGCTGTTGGCAGCCGGCCGCACTCACCGCCAGAGCCGCCGCCAGAGACAGCCGGGGGCGGCGAGGAGACAGCCGGGGGCGGCGAGGAGACAGCCGGGGGCGGCGAAGTGACCGGCGTGCCGCCCCCACCTGCGTGCAGAGGTGGTGATGGAAGGCACACAGCAACACGGGGGTCAGCGTGGTGCACGCGCAGCCAGCGCGACGCGGCGGCCTAGTGAGATTCGGCCCCCATACAGCACGCGTACCTCCAGAGCCCGCGGGCAAGATCACGATGTCGGCGGAGTTCCTGCGCGCACGATGAACAGCATGGAAACCCCCAGGGTGGGGGGCACGCAAAACGCCGACGCGCTCTGCCGTCGCACCGCGCCACCGGCGCCCCTCGACCAGCCCCGCCAACAAATGCACGTCGTGGCAGGCCTACCATCGCGCCACAGGCTGAGCACTGCTACTATGCCCGCACTGTGGCCATGGACACGGCGGCGAGCCTGGCCTGGTGAGGGAGGTGGGGGAGCGGGAGGCACGAGGGCGGGGACAGACGGAGGGCGGAGCAGAACAGACGGGGCCAAAAGGAGGATGGGCCTGGCAGTGGCAGACAGCAGGGGCTTCACAATCAAGAGGAGCAAAACTGCGGCAAAGTGCGCCTTGTCCAGCCACGCGTCGACCCGTTTGAGGACATGCCATCAGCAACGGGCAAAGGGGCAAGAATCACCTGAACCACTCGGGCTGGGTGTTGGGATCGGAGCAGATGTTGCTGTGGCCGCCAATGGGGTTGCGGCCGCACTCGTCTGCGCACGCGCGGCAAGCGCACCACCAGACAGTGTGTGGGGTACTTGCATGGCGGGGCGGTTCAAGCGGCAAGGCAGCGAGGATCCTCAGCAGCGTGGAAGATTGCGTGTGCACGAGGAATCGGGACTGAGGGACCTGTGGTGCACGTGCATGCGCACCTGGCACGTCGATGCTGGGGTCCTCGCACTGCGGCGAACACGTCTGCGCGAGCACAAGACAAGACCGTCCACCGTGCTGGCGGCAACGACAGACGTGCTGCGCGCCCCACGGGCGCCTGCGGCAAACGCCCAACCGCACCGTACGCGCACCTGGGTGCCGAGCCACGTCCTGCACGTGCGGCAGCAGCCACAGGACGAGCGCGCCGTCAGCATGGCAATGGCGTGCTTGGCGCCGCGGAGCCGTGAAGCGAGAAGGTGCGCGTGCCCCGGCCACTGCTCACCACTGCAGCATGCACCCGTTGGCGCACGAGATGCCCGCCGGCAGCCGGAAGCGGGCGTTGATGTACATGCCCGAAGTCGTGCCGGCGGGGATGTACCAGTACCTGCGGGACGGCAAGACGTGCACACGCTTGCTGCCTCCATGCACACGGGCAGGCGCTGGCGTGCCTCAAGCATGCATCCGTCCAGTGGCTGCCCACACGCGCTCACTCACTTCTTGTTGATCTGGTTGGAGTTGCCGTCGGCGCGCAGCAGCGTGTGCTGCGGCATGTCGAAGCAGGCTTGTGTGACCGACTGCCTGGCCCAGGGGCAGACGCTCATGTGCTGGCGCCCGCCGTGGTTGGTGTCCAGCCAAACAGAGATGTCGATGGTCTGACCCTCCGTGTACGTTGCTGCGGCGCACACAGAGGTGCAGTTGTGCGGATCAATCAAATGACGGGGCCATGGGGGGCGTCAACGCGACCCACGGCTGGGGCAGCGGTGCGTTTGGTTGGGGCGGTGGCCTGGGGCGGTGGTGCGTTGGGTTGGGGAGCGGTGCGTTCGTTGGGTTAGGGCGCGGTGGGTTGGTGCGGCGGTGCGTTGGTTGGGGCGGTGGTGGGTTGGCGCGGCGGTGCGTGGGGAGGGTGCACGGTGCGTGTGCATGTGTGCATCTGGGAATTGACGCGGGCGGCGCCGCGGGGACTCACCGGCGATGCCGTAGAAGCGCCCAACGGGAGGGAGCGCATGGTTGGCCATTTGTGTCACGCCCGCGCCCACGCTCTGGTAGGGGTCGCCGCACTGCAAACACACCGCGCCCCACATCCGTGTGCCTCGAGGCGTGCGGCGACGCGTTGCGGGGCACGCAAGCACGCAGCCGGCACGCCACTCACAATGCCGGTCAGTACGCCGCCTGGCTGGCCGCCGCCACGCCCCTGGCCGCAGTGCGGGCTGCGGGGCAACAACAAGAAGGCTGTTGCGCGCTGGCGTGGCAGGGTTCAAATTTCGGAGTCGCAGTAGCAACCGCAACAACAGCTGCTCGCTCACCACCACCCGATCGAGTTCTTCTCGTCGTTCGTGCCGCGCTCCATGACCAGCACGTTGCTGCGCATTGTTCGGCGGCAGCAGGAGCGAGACAGGGAACGGTCGGACACTCACAGCCTCCAACTTGCAGCCTCCTCGTCCTCGCGCCGCAAAGCAGAGCTCTCCACTCACCGCGCCTTGGGAACTGCGAGCCACCCGTGAGCGTCGGCGAGGCGCGCTGCTGCGGCCACGAGGAGCAGCGCCCCCAAGAGCTCGCGGGCCCATCCACTCTTCTTGTGTGCGCGCACCATCTGTTGCTGCTGCGTGCGCGACGCCAAATTGTCTCCGCAGCTGCTAGGACGACGCTTGGTGTGTGTGTGTGTGTCTGTGCTTGAGCCTCACCACTTCTGCGCTGCTCGAGCCCGTGCCCTGCGGAAGACATTCGAAAAAACGAGCGAGAAAAAGGGTGCCCTTCGTCAGACACTCAGCGGCCGCGAAAGCGCAAGCGCAGCAACGGCGACGCGCGCGCGTCCCTCATCGGGCAACTCGATGCTGCCGACGAGCCGCTCAGCTTTGGGGCCCCGCCCACCTGTCGGTCGTGTCGGGCACTCACTTTGCTGTCGGACAGCGCCACGCCAGAAGTTTTGCAGTAGCCGCAGCAGCCGGCTTGACAGACGCCGAGCGCGTGCACAGGCTCACACAGGCAGAGCCTCATCATCACGAATCCCGGATGTGCATTGACAGCATTGACAACGCGCTCCAGGGAGGATGTTCTGCGAGCACCGGGCCGCCGTGCAACAGCCGCCAGGCAGTGCTGGTAGGGCAACGCGTGGAAGGGGCTGTGTGGTGTTTGGCTGGCGCCAGCGGCGCACTGGCGGCCTTGCTGCACCAGAGGAGCACCCAGAGGCCTTGCCTGCGAGCCTCAGCGTCACAGGTCCACTCAGAGGGCGCTCTTGGCAAGCGAGGGGAGCGCCGCCTGGCAGCACGACGCTGGCGGTTGCTCACCACTACAACGGGCCAAGTCGGCCAGATGGGCGACGGTGGGGCAGAGGGCCAGGAGGGGCCCGTGTGCGCGGCACTGATGGTGCCACTGGGAGGCGGCAGCCTGTTGGCGACCCCCGCGCACGTTGTGTGCTCAAACGCTCCACCATCACGCTTGCATCGGTCCATACGCGCCAGAAGCAGTCACAGGCCGGTACCACCCGGGATCGCATCGAAACATCAACAGGTCGGAAGCATCAATCACGCTCAGGCAAACATCAATGGCAGCGCCGGCAGAGGTCAGGTAACGATTCCTCAAGGATTCGTAACCCCCTTTGCGTGCGGGGATGGGAGGGCGCATCAATAGCGGGCGCAGAGCCGTCCGGATGTGGCAAGTGAGGCAACCTCTACTCACTCGAGCACGCTCGTGTGCGGCGCAAAAGCAGGTAAAGGGTGCAAGATGGAGAACAGAGGAGGCGCAGGACCAATCAATCATAGATGGCTCACACATGGACGACGCGTTGATGGGTGCTGGCCTCCGGGTTGGGTTCAAGGGGCCCTAGGCACACCGCAGAAACAAAAGAAGACCAGGGCATCTCCCGAGGATTCCGTCGGGTGGCAGCCGCACCCAAAAAATGAATGGCGATGTCGAGCATCATAAAGAGGCCAAAGCCGAAGCGCCACACCAGACTTTGCGTCGAGGACAAGCTCATGATGCCCACGAGGTGCATCATGAAGCTGAGGTGCACGGCCATGTTCATCTGGGGAGCACCCGGCCAAGCCAACGCCCCGCAGCAAGCACGGCTGATGGATTGGGTGCTCCATCAAGGACGCCGCACCAGGAATCAATGCCAGGGATCACTTCTCCAAGGACGACGACTGCTAGCACGGGAAGCACCGCCCGCAAGGATTGGGGCCCGCTGTGGCCAGGCACGAGAGGCAGGTGTTGTAGTCGGCCTGCCTCACGACGCACTGGCCGCTGGCCCACGCGTCCCGGCCGGCCCGGACGGCGTTCATGCACGCGTTGCTCTTGGCCGCGTCGGATCCCGAGCTAGCCAAGCAGAACTGGCACCCCTGCGCAGCGTGAAGAGCAGCAGCGGCGCACTCAGGGAAGGGGTGACTGCGCGCTCAATGGTTCACCGCCAGTTCAGCGTGGACTTCCACGCTGCGCTCCCGCGCTCTCACCCAGGCGTTGACTCCGGACGTCCGGATGCAGGTGGTGCACTGGGACATTTGCTCGCCGCTGCGCGCCACGGACGCGCAGTTCTGGTGGCAGGACCAGCCAGGCGTGCCCATGGCCACGCAGTCCTGACAGCCTGCGGTCAAGGCGTTCAGTTGGGCATGCAGGAGGGTGAAGCCTTGGTTCTCGCCTCCTCCCCGCACTCTCTGTGTGTCAGTCGGACAGAAGCGTGCCATCGCTCACCCGTCACGACGTCAGCGTTGGCGGAGAGGGTGGCACACTTTGTGCAGTCTGGGTTGGTGGTGGGGCACACGAGGCCACTTGCTGCACGTGTCACAGCAAAGCAATCGTGAGAAGTGAAACGGGGAAAGGCGCTGCGTGCTTGGTGTTGTGCGCTGGAGGCTCACGCACCAGGGGTGCTCGAGGTCGTGCTGCCGCCGGTCGTCGTGGTGCCGCCGGTCGTGGTGGTGCCGCCGGTGGTGCTGCCGCCGGTCGTGCTGCCGCCCGTCGTGCTGCCGCCGGTTGTCGTGGTGCCGCCGCTGGTGGTGCCGCCACTCGTGGTGGTGCCGCCGCTGGTGGTGGTGCCGCCCGTGCTGCCGCCGGTCGTGCTGCCACCTGCTGGCGTGATGACGATGTCGGCGCAGTTCCTGCGTTTTCAACGTACACGACGCCACGCCAGTGCTATCATGGGGGTGAGAGAGCGCGCATGAGCACCATGCAGGGCAACCAGGCTCTGCCACTCACCGGAACCACTCTGTCTGAATCGTGTAGTCCGCGCAGATGTTGGTGTGGTTGACGACGGGGTTGCGGCCACACTCGACTGCGATGGTGAGCAAGGCGCGACGGGAGTGGTGGGAGCCTTGCGAGAGTGTGCATCATGGTGCGGGCCACTGAGCCCGCAGCGGGAAAGCGCAAGCACGTGCCCAGGACCCAGAGCACTGTCACTGCCCGAGCTGCACCACAAGCAGTCAAAGTGCTGCTCCCACGCAGTGCAGCGCCCCGCCAAGCTGCCGACTCACAGGGGCTGTCAATGGCGGCGCTCTCGCACGGCGCGTTGCACTGCTGGGTGCCCACCCACGTCCACTGCAGCATGCACCCGTTGGCGCACGAGATGCCCGTCGGCAGCTTGAACAGCGCGGTGATGTTCTGGCGGTCAGTCGTGCCATTGGCAACGTGCCAGTACCTGCGCGCGGCGACAAGGCAAGGGCGTGCTCAGTGCATGCGCAGCCGCTGGCATGTCACATGCGCGCTTCCGTCATTAGCCCCGCGCACTCACTTCTTGTTGATCTGGTTGGAGTCGCCGTCGGCGCGCAGCAGCGTGTGCTCCGGCCTGTCAAAGCACGCCTGAGTTACCTGCTCCTTGGGCAAGGGGCACACGCTCATGTGCTGGCGCCCGCCGTGGTTGGTGTCCAGGTACACCGTCACGTTGATCACCTCGCCCTCCAGGTAGGTGGCTGCGCAGGCAGAGTGACGAGGCACCGGGTGGAAACGTCAGGGCGAGCTGTGCAGACGCGGCCGGCGTGCACCGCCGCTGGGCGCACCTGCCGGGCCAAAGTAGCGCCCCAGGGGCCGCGCGCTGTGGTTCTCCAGCGGAGGAATGGACGCGCTCGTGACCATCTGGTACGGGTCGCCGCACTGCGACCAGCGAGGTCGGGCGGGCCGGCTTGAGCTAGCCAGCGCTTTTGGAGCGAGCTGGAGTTCCTGGCTGCCACGTCAAGAGCCTCACGCCACTCACAATGCCCGTGTGGATGCCGCCAATCTTCCCAAGGCCGCGCCCCTGGCCGCAGTGGGGGCTGCGTGCACCGCACGCAAAGCGAGGGCTCTTAGGCTCAGCCCTGGATTGACAGCCCAAAACGATGCTGTTTTGCTGCGCAGGCCCTGTGGGGAGGGAGCCTCGCCGGCGCGAGGCGCGGCGGCTGCGCGGCGGTGTGCCCCGCCCCGCCCCGTCCCCCTTCTCACCACCATCCCATGGATGTCTTGTCGTCGTTGGTGCCCATGAGCTCCGCCTGGCGATTCCTGCGCGGTGCTTCAAGCGAGAAGAGAGCTGAACGGCGTGCGAGGTGGCAAAGGCAAAGTCCAAGGTTGGCCGGAAGAAAGAAGGGGGCTCACCTCGCGGCGGGGATGGCGAGGTAGCCGTGCGCCTCGACGAGACACTGCGGCACGAGGGTGAAGAGCGCCAGCGCGATGGCCGTCAGGGTCCTGATGTTGCTGCGCGCCATCCTCGTTGACCGTGCGGCGATGAGTTGCGAGGCGAAGCGAGGCTCAGTGTGTTCGCGTGCTGACAATTGTGGATTGTGCCGTTCAAGTCGTCCTCTTATCCCTGCGCCCCAAGGGGGCGTTTTGCGCAAAAGCGCGAGGTCTTGGAGTTGTGCAACGACGGCAAGACGCGCAAGCAAGGCACGGGTCGCCGGGTAAGTTCCGGTCGCCGGCACTTACCCGTGTGCGATGTGTGGGACCTGTTGGGGCGGATGGGGGAAGAGGCAGCGGGGCGGGGCACACACTGAGCGCGGCTGGGCCAAAGCCAACTGCTGCCGCGCCTCTGCAGCCTCAGAAATGCCCGCAACCAGCGCGTCAGCGCGATGCCTCGTCTACGCTCACAAGCCACTCCACTGAAAGGGTGCACTGATCGAGGGGAGCGAGGGGAGGGCCGCCTGGCACTGCGGTGCTGGCGGGTGCTCACCACCACAACGGGCCACGGGCGGCCAGATGGGCGGCGTGGGCGGCGGACATGAGGCAGCGTGTGCGTGGCGCCGACGGTGCTCTGGGAGGCACCAGGCAACCCGTTGGCGGCTCCCTGGAGGACGTGCGCACGAATGCTCCACCGTGGGTTTTGGCGTATCGCGTATCACGCTTGCAAGATGCGGAAGCGACGGCAACGGCGACGGAAGCTCTCACAAGGTAAGGGCGAAACGCAGAGGAATGAGCTCAATGTACATTGCGCGTGGGGCAGATCCGCACGATCATCATGCGCACAAGTTGCAGCGCAGGAGGTGGCGCAGGAGGTCCCGTCACAGTGCCCAGGTCTGCATCTCGCAGCAGTCCATTCGCTGGGGCGCATAAAACAGAATGTATCGGTTCGCTGTACAGGACTCGAGTCCGCCGTCCTCACTCTTAGGTCACGCGAGGCATGGCCACGTGTTGGTGCCGGCCGTGCCAAGGCACGTGTAGCAGGCGGCGTAGGCGCTCTTGTTGAGGCACTGGCCGCACGTCC
>VFQP010005855.1_pt1 | contig 10453 bp, 10 predicted proteins | sample 3512351 | NCBI WGS metagenome assembly VFQP01 (sample SAMN10412372, study PRJNA504923) | tailings metagenome | isolation source: Relicate 1 Philex TSF1 revegetated site | place: Philippines: Tuba, Benguet | collected 2017-08-29
CAGGTGCGTCGGCACCTGGCCGGTGATGCAAACCAGCGGGATGCTATCCATCAACGCATCGGTGAGACCGGTGACGGCGTTGGTGGCGCCGGGGCCGGACGTCACGAGGGCGACGCCGACCTTGCCCGTTGACCGCGCGTATCCTTCAGCCGAATGCAGCGCGCCACCTTCCTGGCGAACGAGTACGTGCTGAACTTTCTCCTGCTGGAAAAGCTCGTCGTAGATCGGAAGGACGGCGCCGCCTGGGTAGCCAAAGATGTGCTCGACGCCCTGATCCTGGAGCGCCTTGATCACGATTTCGGCGCCCGTCATCGTCCGTGCCATGAAAACTCTCCGCCTGCGTCCGCTCTACGAGAATGGCCCGGATTCCCGGGTCTCGTGCGGGCGGCACCCTACGGGCGTCGCGGGAGTGGGTCAAGGGTTAGATTTAATAAAATCACATATATCGACTGTAATTCTTTTCATTTCTTGCGCGCTTATCCAGCGCCACGAAATCATATTGCGACGAAGCCAGGTCATCTGCCTTTTAGCATACTGGCGAGTCTCGGCTTTGGCCATCTCGGCCGCCTCAACGGCGCTGGCCCGGCCGCTCACGAAATCGCTCAGCGGCTTCACCCCGAGTGCCCGCATGACTGGCAAGTCGGTATCCAGGCCGAGTTGCATGAGCGCCCGCACCTCGTCCACCGCGCCCGCCGTCATCATGGCGTCAAACCGCACATCCGTGCGCCGGCGCATCTCCTCGCGGTCGGGTGCCACGACAAGGGCCCGACCCTCGGCGACCGTCAACACGGGCTCGCCCGGGAGGGCCTGCCATTCAGCGAGGGATCGTCCTGTCGCCTCGAGCACCTCCAAGGCGCGGGCGAGGCGTTGCGGGTCGGTGGGCCGTAGGCGAGCCGCCATCTCGGGGTCGCGCTCTGCCAGAATGCGATGCAGTGCAGCAGCCCCGTCGTCGGCCGCCGTCTCCCGCCAACGCGTGCGGATCTCTTCGGGAATTGCCGGGATCGGCGACAGCCCCTCGGTCAGCGCCTTGAAATAGAGGCCCGTCCCTCCAACCACGATCGGAATACGGCCAGCGCTCTGGACGCCGGCGATGGCATCGCGCGCTTCATTGGCATAGCGCGCGGCGGAGTAGGCTTCGGCGCCTGGAACGTGGCCGTAGAGTAGATGCGGCGCGCGGCACTCATCTTCCGGGCTCGGACGAGCGGTCAGAACCCGAAGCTCGCGGTAGACTTGCATGGCATCGGCATTGATGACAACTCCGTCGAGACGCTCCGCCAGCGCGAGGGCAAGGGCGGACTTGCCGGACGCGGTCGGGCCTGCGATCAGTACGGGATTGGGCTTAGTCATGCCGCCCTTCTATCCGAGCTGGCTTGCTTCTGCATTATCCGCCTCTAGCATCGAGCGCCGCCATGCCATTCACTCATACGCTCGTGCTGACGGCATTGCCGGGATCCGGCGATGTGACGGACAGCGTGACGCGTGCCGCTGCGGGTGCGTTCGATGCTCGCGACGTCTCCGCTACCTGGCTCTCGCGCGGTGACGCCTGGGATTTGCCCTTCGAGGCGGGACCGGACGTGCGCGCGCTTCCCGACGCCATCGCAGCGGCTATCGGCAATCCTCCAATCGACATCAACGTGGTGGGCGGCCACGGCACCGGTCGTCGCAAACGGCTCCTTTGCGCCGACATGGAAAGCACGATCATCGAGCAGGAGCTGATCGACGAAATCGCCAAGCTTGCGGGGCGGCACGACGAGATTGCCGCCGTCACCAAGGCCGCCATGCGAGGAGAGCTCGACTTCGAAGCTTCACTTATCAAGCGCGTCGCGCTCTTCGAAGGTTTGGCTGCCGAACACTTGGAGCCCCTGCTTTCGCGCACCACGCTGATGCCAGGCGCCGAAACCCTCGTTCGGACGATGCAGGCCAACGGCGGCAGATGCGCACTCGTCTCCGGCGGCTTCACGCTCTTTGCCGAGCGGATCGCCGAGCGGCTCGGGTTCGATGCCGTCTTTGCGAACGTGCTTGAGATCAAGGAGGGGAAGCTCACGGGCCGGGTCCGCGAGCCCATCCTCGGGCCGGCCGGCAAGGCCGAAGCTCTGCGGAGCCTCGCCGCAGAATTCGGAGCGGACATTTCTGAAACGCTCGCCGTGGGCGACGGCGCCAACGACACAGGCATGCTCGCTGCGGCAGGGCTAGGCGTCGCCTTCCGTGCCAAGCCCATCCTCGCAGCGCAGGCCCGCAATGCGGACAACGGTGCCGTAATCGCGCACGGCGATCTCACCGCGCTGCTTTATCTGCAGGGCCTGCGGCGCGACCAATTCGCTTCTTGAGCGCGCGCACTCGCCATCCGTCACCAAACGGACTCTCGGCCATCGAGCGTGCTAGATTCTCCCGATCGCTCGACGGAGAGCTATGCGGACGCGCAGGGCCTGCTCCTCGACCCAAGGCTTGGCTCTCAGCCATGCTCGCTTGGCTTCCTGGCGTACGCGCGTCTTGATCATGCGGCCGTAGCGCCATGCCCATGATGCTCGGATTCGTTCGAACAGCGCATCCTTCCAAGGCATGACGGTATCGTAGATCTTTGCGAACCAGCCGATCTGCATGAGCGCCGGCTTGGTCAAAAGGAAGAGGCGCGCGATCAGCGCGGTCGATGCGATCTTCGCGCCGATGAACAGGCAACCCGCCGCGAAGACCTGCCCCTTTGCGATGAGATAGACCGCGAGGAGCTTCAGCGGGAAGAGGAGGCATGTCGGCACAGCCAAAGCGATCAGCGCGCCGTAAGGCGGCAAGCCGGCGATCGTGCGCTCGATCCAAGCAAAGACCCGGAAGCGCGACAGGTACGCCAGCGCCTCGACGAGCGGCCGCCAGCCCCATTCCTCGAACAGCAGAATGAGCGCAGCGACGACTTGCAGAGCGAAGCTCAGGGGCGGACGGACGACGCTCCACAAGACGCGCAATGCCGCCAGCAAGCGGACAGCCGCGCGATGGCCTTGGCGCGCCAACCTGCGCGCGATCTCTTTCGTCGTCTCGACACCCTGCCCTGACATGCGTCCCGGTTCCGGCCCCTCTCCGTTTCCGAGATTACCGCGCCCTCATTAACGGGTCATGCTTTGTGACGGTTCGTCTTTCCTTCCGATTGGAGATGGGCATGATCGGAATGGTCGTTGCCGGCGATCTCCCGAACAAGCCTCAACTCGACAGCTACAAGCCGCCGAGCTCGGCCGAGAAGCGCTACGAAGCGCTCAAGGGCCAGGCGGGTCAGTAAGTCGACGGTTCGTCGACCGTGGCGGCTGTCCGGGACGCAACCTCTGCCGGCCGCCGCACCTCACTCGTGGGCGAACCACCGGATTCCGCCTCGAGCGCCGCTGCCAGTTCCTCGCGGGCTTTCTCGGCCTGCCGCTGGCGGTTCCAAAGGCTCGCGTAGAGCCCGCCCTTCGCAATCAGCTCGGCGTGCGTGCCCTGCTCCACGAGATGGCCTTTGTCGAGCACGATGATGTTGTCGGCGTGCACGATCGTCGACAGGCGATGCGCGATGACGAGAGTGGTGCGATTGGCGGCAACCCGGTCCAGAGCGTCCTGGATTTCCTTCTCCGTATGGCTGTCGAGAGCGCTGGTCGCTTCATCGAGCATGAGAATCGGCGGGCCTTTGAGAAGCGTGCGCGCGATTGCGACGCGCTGTTTTTCGCCACCGGACAGCTTCAGCCCCCTTTCGCCCACCATCGTCGCGTAGCCGTGCGGCAGCGTGGCGATGAAGCGATCGATTTGCGCCAGGCGCGCGGCGTCGTGCACCTCTTCGTCCGTCGCATCCGGCCGGCCGTAGCGAATGTTGTAGAGGATCGTGTCGTTGAACAGCACCGTGTCCTGCGGTACGACGCCGATGGCGCCACGTAAGGATTGCTGAGTCACGTCGCGGATATCCTGGCCGTCGATGGTCACGCGGCCGGAGTTGATGTCGTAGAAGCGAAAGAGGATGCGCGATATCGTCGATTTGCCGGCGCCCGACGGCCCGACGATCGCGACCATCTTTCCGGCCGGCACCTCGAACGATACGTCGTGCAGGATGCGGCGCTCGCGATCATAGGAGAACGACACGTTCTCGAACCGCAAGGTACCCTCGCGGACATCGAGCGGTTTCGCGCCGGCCTTGTCCTGCACCTCCGCCTTTTCACCTAGAAGCGCGAACATCGTTTCGAGATCGACGAGGCCCTGTTTGATCTCGCGGTAGACCATGCCCATGAAGTTCAGGGGCTGGTAGAGCTGGATCATCACCGCGTTGATCAGCACGAAGTCGCCGACCGTGTGGGTTCCGGCCATTACGCCGCGCGCGGCGAGCCACATGACAAGTGTCATGCCCGCTGTGAAGATTGCCGCCTGGCCCGAGTTCAGAACGCCGAGAGAGTAGTACGTTTTGACAGCCGCTTTCTCATAGCGTGCCATGGAAGCGTCGTAGCGGCGCGCCTCGGCCTCCTCGTTGCCGAAATATTTGACGGTCTCGTAGTTCAATAGGCTGTCTATGGCCTTCGTGTTGGCCTCGGTGTCGCTCTCGTTCATTTCGCGACGGATGGCGATGCGCCGCTCCGACGCCGCAAAGGTGAACCACATGTAGAGAACGACCGTTGCGATCAGGATCGCGACGTACGTCCAGTTGAAGTAGAAAACGAGCAACCCTGCGACCAGCACAAGCTCGACCACCGTGGGCGCGAGCTGCATTACGCCCATGCGGATGATCAAGTCGATGCCGCGCGTGCCGCGCTCGATCACACGCGACAATCCTCCTGTCCGGCGGTCGAGATGAAACCTCAGCGACAACTTGTGCAGGTGACGGAAGGTGCGGTTGTTGAGTTCGCGGATCGCATGCTGGCCGACGCGCGTGAACAGCACGTCGCGAACCTGATTCAGCACCATCATCAAAACGCGACCGACGCCGTACGCGACGATCAGCATGGCAACGCCAAGGGCGAGGCCCTTCGTCGCCACCACTTCCGGCTTGCCGAGATCCGAGGCCAGCCAGTCGGTCACCCACTTGAAGCTGATCGGAACGGCGACCGTGACGAGTTTTGCGACGACGAGAACGACGAACGCTCCGGTCACCTCCGCGCGCAGATCCGGACGCCCCGCCGGCCAGATGAACGGCAGAAGGTTTTTAAGAACGGTCCAGTGGCTGACGTCGGACGAAAGACCGAGAAGGTCAGGCCGTTCGCTGCGGCTCGCCGAAGAGGTGGCAATGTTTCTCGGTCTCATTTCCGGTCACGTTTCCCCGCGGTTGCTGTCCGACACCATGGATACGCACAGACGCGTCTTTCGGAGCAGCGGGGAGGTTTAGTCCCTTTTGCCCCTCTGTGGCCAGCCGGATTGCACGAGAGGTGCCGACGTCAGCCGTACGAGCGCGGCAACCGCAAGCGCTGGCAGGGGAAAATGCGGTTCGGCTTGCGGAGACGCTTCCGGTTGGCATCGTAGATCGCCTCGTAACGCGACCCTTTGCCCAGGTAGCGGCGGGAAATGCCCCAGAGCGTATCGCCCCGCCGAACCACATGCATGCGCGGCTTGCGAGTTAGCGTGCCTGCTTTCCGCCTGCAGACGTGAGCGGCGGAGCGGTGCGATCTCCGGGCGCTTACGCGTTTCACCTTGCGAACTGTGCGCGCCTCGGGAGTGGCTTCGGCGGTTTTTTGAGCGGACACTTCGGGAGCGGCACTTTCTGCAACCTGAGCTTTTGGTGGCGGCGGGGAAGCTTCCTTTTGCTCTGCGTCCGCGCTGGCTTCCGCCGCGCGCTGTTCTCCGGAGGCCTTTGCTTCCTCGGTTTTCCGCTCGCCCGCCGCATTGCGCCGATCATCCGCTTTGCGCCCGAGTTCGGCGTTCATGACAGCCCGAGCGTACGCTATGCGGGCTTTCTCGATCCTTTCAGCCTCGACGGCTTGGGCGGCCTGTTTTGCAGCAGCCTGGCGCTGTTCCTCGGCTGCCTTGGCGTCCTCTGCTTTGCGGGCTTCTTCCGCAGCTCGCCGCTCGGCGGCCTTGCGCTCTTCCGCGGCCTTCGCCTCGGCGAGGCGCTTCTCTTCTGCGGCCTTTTCTTCGGCGGCTTTGCTTGCGCGCTCGATCTCTTCCGCCTTGCGGGCCTCTTCCGCTCTCTGCGTTTCTTCAGCCCGGCGCTTTTCCTCGGCTGCCTTCGCCTCCGCTAACCGTTTTTCTTCAGCAGCTTTTTGCTCTGCTGCCTTTCGCGTTTCCTCGGCTTTGCGAGCGTCTTCGGCGCGTGCATCGGCCAAGCGCTTTTCTTCGGCGGCGCGTGCCTCCGCCCTATTTTTTTCCTCGACGGCCTTCATGTCTTCGGCGGCTTGCCGCTCAGCGGCGGCGCTCTGGCTCAACAGCGTCTGCGCCTCCGCAGAGAGCGCGCGGTGCTCGGCCTCGGCCGTTTTGTCCTGTTTGGTCTTCATCAGGTCTTCGAGTTTCGAGAGACCCTCCTCGATTTTGCGATCGAGGTCCTTTTTGATCCTGGCGAGTTCTTCCTTGCGCGCTTCCGCGCGCTTGCGCTCCATCTCGGCCGGCGTTTCACCCACCGCACTTCCGCGGCGTTGCTTCGCCTCCTTCGCCGCCTGCTCGGCCGCCGCATTAGCGCGATCCACCGCTGCCTTCCATTCGGCTTCGGCCTTGCGGCGGGCCTCGACGAACTCCTTGGCTTCGCGGGCGGCCTGATCGGCGGACGACACAGCGAACGTCATAGTCCGGCTCGGCGCGAGCCCGGCGACCTGATAGGCGCGCTCGATCCAATAGATGACGTAGTTGAGCGCGGCCGAAATGCCTTGGGCAAATTTGTCGTCTACGGAAGGAGATGCGGCGGGATCGGCGAGAGCACCTGTCTCGCGGGGCGTCGCGAGCTTACCGGCGATCTCTGCCTGATAGGTCTCCGCGGCCCGCTCGAGCCATTCGTTGACCTGTTGCGGAAGCGCGCCCTGGGAAGCCTGCTGGCCCTCCCCGAAGCTCTTGGCCGGCTCGGCCGTATCCGAGACCGCGGGGCCCGCAAGCACCCCACCCAGCGCGACAGCGGCCGCAAACGCAAGCACCGCCTTTGCCAGCGGCTTCTCCAGCTTCGACGTGCTCACTCCCGTACTCCACTCTCGTACTTAAGCCCCCGGGACCACTAGGTTACGTCATGGTCTACCCATCGGGTCAACGAACTTTCGCGCTCTTAAGCATGCCGATTTACGGGCCGCCGTTCACCGCTCGCAGCGATCGCCATTGGCAGACGGGCCGAGGCACCCCATTTCTGTCATTCAGGCCGTGCATACTTTGCCGGTCAGTGGAATTAAGGAAAAAACTTGAAGAACACGTCACCCACCTCACCCGTCGCCCTCAAAACCAAGCCCACACGCGCGCCGCAGACCGAAAAGGTGCCCGTCAACGGCAGTGCACAATCGCAGCGGAGCCCCGTCCGCAGCGTGTGCGTGTATTGCGGGTCTGGTCCCGGCGTTAACCCGGCCTATGCCGAAGCGGCGCGGGCCTTGGGCCGATCGTTCGCGCAAAACGGCATCCGTCTTGTTTATGGCGGCGGCGGCCTTGGGCTCATGGGCGAAGTCGCGCGCGCAACGCTGGAAGCGGGCGGCGCCGTAACCGGCATCATCCCGGACTTCCTCATGGAGCGCGAACACATGCTGCGCGAAGTGACGGATCTGATCGTCACCGCTGATATGCACGAACGCAAGCGCCTGATGTTCGAGCGATCAGATGCATTCGTGGCGCTCCCTGGCGGCATCGGCACACTCGAGGAACTGGTCGAGCAGCTCACCTGGGCGCAGCTCGGCCGGCACAGCAAGCCGATCGTCGTTGCGAACATCGATGGCTTCTGGACGCCCTTTCTCGACCTCTTGACCCACATGCGGAGCCAGGCCTTCATCCGGCCCGGCCTCGATGTGAGGTTCGGCGTGGTTCAGGAGGCGACCGACATCGTGCCGCGTCTGCAGGCGCTGCACGAAGCCATGGGCGGCGAAGTGCCGCCGGAGACCCTGATTAAATTCTAGGCCGAGTTTGCTCTCGCGAAGCCTTTGAAAGGGTCCGCAATTCCGGACCCGCGTAACCCTACCGGAACCACATTACGGTTTTGTCCGTTTTGGTTGCATACCTTCTGATGGCCCCAATTGGGTATCAATTTCGGCCCGTGGCAGTTCAGGAGGTATGGATGCGTTTTTTCGCGCTGATCCTAATGCTGGTGACGCTTGCCAGCCCGGCGGTTACCGCTCAAACGACGACCTCCAGCTTGGTGCTGGCCCTCGATGACGAGATTGGCCGGGACTGGGGGAATGAAGACAACGACGATTCTTATCAGGGGCCCCGAGGCCACGATCAGGACGATCGCTACAATAGCGACGACGACTCGGCCAACGGCCCGGATGACGATGGCTGGGACTTAGACGAATACGAGCACAGCGAGTGGGCCTGACCGAATGGTCTGCTGCGTGACGCAGGACGCTCAAAAACGGAATTCAATCCTCGGAGCGGTCGCGCTCTTTGCCCTAGCTGGCGCCCCTGCGTGGTCGACAGCGGGACCGCGTTTCTCGCGAGAGGCAAATTCGGCGCGAGGCCGCAGCCAGAAAAGCCCGCATAACTGCCAGGCGGGAACGCGAAGGCCGATATCACTATGATAGCCCGTGGGGTCCCTTCCCTGGTCCGCCCGGGCTCTAGACCGCGCATTAGTCTTTCGCGCGCTCCACGTACGAACCGTCGGCCGTCATGACGACGACGCGCGTGCCGCTGCCAATGTGCGGGGGCACCATGACGCGAGCCCCATTGGCGAGTTTCGCAGGCTTGTAGGACGACGAAGCCGTCTGGCCTTTGACGACAGGGTCAGCCTCGACGATCTCGAAAATCACGCGGGCGGGCAGCTCGATCGCGATCGGATTGCCCTCGAAAATCGAAACCGAGCAGGTCATGCCTTCCTGCAGCCAAACAGCCTGGTCTCCGATGACGTCCTTCGAGATCAGGATCTGATCGAAGGTTTCGGGCTGCATGAAGTTGAAGCCCATGTCGTCCTCGTAGAGGTAGTTGTAATCCTTCTCTTCGAGGTAAGCGCGCTCGACCTGGTCGGTCGTGCGATAGCGCTCAGTCACTTTCACGCCATCGGCGATGCGGCGGAGTTCGAGGTGGGTCACAGGCGTGCCCTTGCCCGGATGGATGTTCTCGGCGGAAATGACGACAGCGAGCTTGCCGTCGAGGTCGAGAACATTGCCCTTGCGAATAGAGCTGGCGATCACCTTGACCACGGTCTTCTCCATAGAATCTGGCTGTGCCCGGCGGCAACCGTTCGGCCACCTCGCCTTAACTAGCGTCCGTCCCGGGCAGGAAAAATGTTGGCGCTCTCATACTCTGGATCGGGCCAGAGGCCAAGGGCCGAAGCGGCGCCATGGCCCGTCAGCCTCACTGGCCGACTTTTCGGTTAGCCAACCGCGCGGGTCACGCCCTGCCACAGGCGCCGCGCCCCGTAGCCGATCAACAAGCTGACAGTCAGAATGCCGACCTGAAGGCCAATCTGCCGCACCGGGCCGAATGAGTTGAAATGGTCTTGCAGCGCTTTGACGGAGGCGGGCGCCTGCTGAAGCAAGATAAAAAAGTCGAGCGCGAACAACACGGCGACGGCTGCCACGAAAATGAGCAGAGCCGTGAGGAAGCCCGACTGGAGCGTGCCTTTCCAGATCCATCCGGCGCTTGCTCCCAGGCCCAGCATGATCGGCCCGATGAGGACCGTGCTGAGGATCTGAATACCGATCGTCAGGCAGTTCCCGAACTGCCCGCTCTCGACAGTGTAGCCAAGCGTGACGCAGGTCCCTCCCATGCCGAAGCCCGTGAGCCAGCTGAACAGCTCCACGAGTACGAACAGCGCCAATGCCGTGATGAACCCCATCCAAAGAAGGTTTGGGCCTTGCGATGGTGCATCGGCCGCTACGGGCTCCGTTTTCGTGCGGGCGAAGAACCGTCGCGACAGATCGAACAGCGGGACGGTTAGAACGTACATGATATTCTTCAGGGCATCGAGGGCGCCGCCCAGGCTGCCTTCCTGAGGCACGGTGCTCAGCGCCACGCCCGAGACAACTGCGAAGAGCAATGTGACGATTGCAGCCCAGACGGTCGGCGAGTCGAGCGTCACGGTGCGGCCGTCCGGCATCGTGGTGTCCGCGGTCATGGGTTCCCCCTTCGCTAGCGCAACAAGGTAAGCCGCTCGCGAGCCGGACGGCAAGGGTACGGACGGGCCGGCGCACAAGCCTATGACCAAGATCTTCATGCCTGCGCCGGTTTCGTCTTGAGCGTGTCCCGGGCGCATCGATATGGTGCCCACGCGACGTCTGCATGACGCCACGGCTTCCAAAGGATTGTTTGAAAATGCCCCCTTCCACGCCCTGGTGGGATCGCGACCGCCACCAGGACAGCCGCGCCGGACTTCTATTGCGCAACCGGATCAAGGCGGACATCCGCAGCT
>VFQP010005856.1_pt1 | contig 10451 bp, 11 predicted proteins | sample 3512351 | NCBI WGS metagenome assembly VFQP01 (sample SAMN10412372, study PRJNA504923) | tailings metagenome | isolation source: Relicate 1 Philex TSF1 revegetated site | place: Philippines: Tuba, Benguet | collected 2017-08-29
CCTCAAGCACCGCACACGCCTCCTCCGCCGCCACACCCCCACCCCCACCACCCCCACCCCCGCCACGCCACGCCCCACCATGGCTACTATTGCGGTCAACAGCAAGCATGGGGCTGTTGACCGCAGCTGTGTACCAGTTGAGCAGGATGAAGTCTACACAAACACACTCTATAACAACACACTCGGTGCAAACACACTCTATATCAACACACTGTACACAAACACACTCTATACAAACACACTCTATACAAACACAAGTAGTGCTGGTGCACATCACAATGCTACACACAATACGAGGTCATTATCAACCACACCACCACCACGCTCATCATCATCATCAAAAACCCTCCCCCCCACGTGTCTCCACACCCCCCTCCCCCCCTCCCTCGACCTCCGCAACTCCCCTCAAGCCACCCCAGTCAAGGATCAAGCACTGTGTGGCAGCTGCTGGGCGTTCAGTGTCATTAGTGCTGTAGAAGCAGCCTATGGGAATGCTACAGGGGTTGACAAGGCAATCCCACTGTCGGAGCAGTACGTGATGGACTGCAGTTGGGGGCGGGGGGCACAGGGGCCCAATGAGGGGTGCATGGGTGGGTATCAGGTGTGTCGATGGTGGTGGTGGTGTGTATGCAGTGTGTATGCAGTGTGTATGCAGTGTGTATGTGGTGTGTATGTGGTGTGTATGCTTGTATTTGTCAGGAGTATACGTGGCACATTATGTATCATGCACCACAAAACACCCCAGTCTTTAGGTCACCACATACCACCCTCCTCCCCACTACAAAACAGGATGAGGGGTTTGAGTTTCTATGTCAGACAGGCTACATACCCACTGAAGATGGTTATGCCTACACCGGCACCAACCAATACTGCCCCTCACAATCCTCCCTCACACACACCCCGGCCATACGCTTTCGCGCCCAGTGGTTTGTGGTGGATGGTGGGGAAGAAGCAACCCGTGCAGCACTGGTGAAATATGGTCCGTTGGCGGTGTCTATTGACGCATCGGCGGACGAGTGGGTGTTTTACAAGACGGGTGTGTATGATTCAGCAACATGTCACACTGCTGCTGTGGATCTGGATCATGGGGTAACGTTGATGGGGTTTGGAGAGGACCCCAATGGCACACCGTATTGGTTGGTTAAAAACACATGGTCGCGGTATTGGGGGGAAGAGGGGTACATTCGAGTGGCTCGGACCCCTGATGATTGTGGGATTACTACACAGCCTATATACATGCGCATGGAGGTGTTGAGTGGCCCTTCTTGGGGGGGGGCAAATGCGGTGTAAATGCGGTGTAAATGCGGTGTAAGTGCGGTGTAAATGCGGTGTAAATGCGCTGTTTTTTGTTGTATTGCACGCGTGATTGCTTCATTTTTGCCCTGATATTGCGTTTTTGTGTGTGAAAAGAGAGGGGAGCGATGTTTTTTGGTATTGACTGCTGCATGTATCATCATCAACAACAACAACAACACGTGTGTGTTGTGTTTTGAGAGATTTCCTGATTTACCGTAACACTACCACATTTTTGTACGGTGCATGCAATCACACACGAAAGCCACCACCACCACGCCACCACCACCTTGCTCGCCAAGGTCCTCTCCCACACAAATGTTGCATCCCCTTGCATCAAGTCCTACACAACATCAGCAGTGTCACACACACATGGTACGTATACCACACACAAATGGCATGTGCCTATCAAAACACACAAATGGCATGTAAATCACACAAAAAGGGTATACAGCCATCAGAGCCACTCATGATTGACCTATGCGTCCCCCCCCACACTACTAGCATGTCCACTGTGCACATCTGATGATGAGGAACCTTCCCCAGCAGCTGCTCCTTGCTCACTTGGCTTATAGTAGAGTTTATACGCAGCATACAACAACCCAGCACCCACACCACCAGCTGCACCGTACAGCAACACACGACGCATGAGACGACGAAACTGCCGCTGTGCCTGTGTGAGGGTGTTGTGTATTGTGTATTGTGTATTGTGTGTTGTGTATTGTGTATTGTGCATTCCATTCATGTGTATTGTTGTCTGCTGTGTTTGTAATGCATGTATCTGCTGTGTTTGTAATGCATGTATCTGCTGTGTTTGTAATGCATGTGTCTGCTGTGTTTGCATTGCATGTATGTGCATCCCCTACTGCACACCACATGCCCACATCCAACACCACCCAAGCACCCAAGACAACACACCCGACTCATCCAACACCCCACACCCCACTCACCCCACACCCCACTCTCCACACCCACCACCCAGCAGCACACCTTGAGTGATGGTGTCAGCGGTACCACCCCCTCTATAGCAGCTGCCAGTATTTGTTCAAACACTGCTCCCATGTCAGACATAGAAGATGCGGGCAGTGGTGGTTGTATGCCCAACACACCACATGCTTCTGTTGTGCTTGTGACAAGATCCTGAGTGATGGATTGTGGGGAGGGGGGGTGAGTATGAGTGGGTACATGATGCTACACAATGTATCGATGGTGAATAACAAACAACAAGTAACAAAATAACAAGTAATAAGCAACAAGTAATAAACAACAAGTAATAAACAACAAGTAATAAACAACAAGTAATAAGAAACAAGTAATAAACAATAAAAATACAATTGCTGCATGCATTTAAAAAGAAACCCTATCCAACACCCATTCCACACACCTCCCCCCCATGTATCATCATCATCATCATCCCACCATCCCCCCCCCCCCAATCACCGCACCGCAGGCATGCCCAAATCATCCTTGGCAGCAACAAACACACACGGCAACACATCCCCACTTGCCATCGCCACCGCCTCCATCACACTCGATGCTGCTTCAAAACTTGCCCCACTCGTGCAGTCAAACACAAATGCACCCACATCCACCCGAGCAAGTGCGTCATGGGCAGTGGGGCTGGCGAGTAGACCTGCAGTGGCGGCATCATCGAGTGCTCTTACAATGAGCCATTGAGGGGGTGGGGTGCCCGGGGTGGTGGTGGTGGTGAAGGAGGAGGGGTCTGCAAGTCCAACAGCAATGAGTGGGGATGCCTGTTGTGTGTGTGGGGGGGGGGGTGTTTGTGTGTGGCGGCGGGTGGGGGATGGTGTGAAGAGGCAAGTGTATGCTAAAGATGCTGTGAAACAAATGTGCTACTGTTTTCACACACATACATAACCACACACATACATAACCACACACATGAAAACCACACACATATACACTCGTGCACTCTATGCACTACAAGCATCATGACTCCTCATTACATACACAACTATGAAACTTTGCATGCACAGTACCTCTGCACTGTCTTGCTTCCTTGGTGGGAGAACTGGTCTATGCCTTGTTCCCCCTGATGTTGACCGTTTGACCAATCCACGCAAGATGCTGCTCTTACCAGCACCAGGGGGACCCACCACGATACACTGTGGTGTGTGATATGGTGTGGTGTGTTTTGGTCGATGTTGTGGTGCATGATGTGAGCAGAACAAGTAGTACCATTATATTGTGATCATATACAACACATGCACAGCACATGCACAACACAACCTCACAGGCGCACCTCATATACAGATCGTCGTGTGGTGTCTGTTTTCTTCTCCTGCCTTCGTGGTTTACTAATAGAAAACAAGGAATGAATGTCACCCTCAAACCCTGGTGATGATAATGATGGTATAATTGTTGTTGGTGGTGATAATGATGATGTGTGTATGGTTATGATGTGATTGCTCATGTAGATCCAGATGATATGATGATAAGATGTGATGTGATTATGTGGTTGTGGGGGATATGCAAGCATATGGTGGCAGAAGCATGGGCATGTGAGGGTATGCACATCCCACACCAACACACAACACACAACACACATCAACACACAACACACCAACACAAATCAATACACCCCACACACCAACACACACCAAGGTAGAGCAAGTAGGCAAATGCTTTTCTTGGCTCCCTCATCGTCATGTACACCCACAGTGACAGAAACCCCTCGAGCGTGTATGACCCATGTGCATCAGTGGATACCAACACCTTGTCATAGGAACGACCAGACCATGGACTGTGTGTGTGTGGGGGGGGGGGGGGGGGGGGGGAGGTGAGAGGGGTGTGAGAGGGGTGTGTGTGTGGTGTGTGTTATTGTGTTTGTTTGTGTGTGTGTGAGGTGTGTGTGTGTGCTAAATGTGTATGAACATGATGGTATGTATGTGATTACCATGTGTATTGCTTTGTATCAATCATGGTACATGTACCATACACACATGCAGCACACAAGGCAGCATGAACGTGTGCACAAGAGCACAACTTGCACACACATACAACCCACACCAATCCAGTACTACAACCCACACCAACCCACACCCCCACATCCCCCCACCCCCTACCTGCTAGGTGCAGTGGAAAACAACGCATCCAGTGCAGCTTTGTTGAGCACACCATCACGTCCCCCTGCATGTTGGGAAAACACCCCTTGTAGAAACCCAAGAGCAACCTCTGTCAATTCCACTACCTGGGTGTGTTTTGTGTGTGCAGTGTGTGTAGTGGTGTATAGTGTGTGTGTAGTGTGTGTGTAGTGTGTGTAGTGGTGTATGTAGCGGTGTGTAATGTGCGTGGTGTGTGTGTGTAGTGTTTGTAGTGTGTGTGTAGTGTGTTGGAAGGGCACGCCTGTTGATGTGCATATGCATGACATACAACAGCATTACCACCACCACCACCACCACCACCACCACCATCCCCCCTCCCCCCCCTCACCTGATCATTCCCACGTCGAAAGTTGACTGCATCCAACACCTCATCCGATAATTTCAAATAATTGTCGTACCCATACGTCCTCAACACCGCCCATGGCGTCTCTGTCCTCCCCCGCTCTATAAACAACGCATGCAAAAACAAAAAACCATGAAACGTAAGGGAACCATCGGCAGTGATGCCCTGGGGCACCTTGTCTGCTACCACCTGCTTGACAGCGGTGAGCTCTTCTGGGGCGAGGGGGGCATTGAAGCAACGTAACTGAAAGGCCTTGAGCTCTTCGTCGTTGAGCAAGTGATCCTGTGTATATACAGAACCCATATGTTTTTTGATAGAGGGGGGGGGGATTTATGTTTGTGGGAGTGTGTGTGTGTGTGTGTGTGTGTGTGTACGTGTGTGTGTGTGTGTGTGTGTGTGTGTACGAGTGTGTGTGTGTGTGTGTGTGTGTACATGACTTCATGTACTTCATATACACATACATGCACAACCACCAACACATTGCTCTCCTTCTGCTGCTTCTTCTTGTCCACCACCACCACCTCTCCCCACTACATCAACCCCCACCCACCCACCCTCACACCTTGTCACGATCAGACAGCATAAACACACGCTTGAGTGCCCGCACACACAACGGTTTGATGGTCCCCGTCTCAGGGTCAAATAGGGGCCCTATGGGATTGATCACACTCTTGAGTGCATAATAAAACACCTCCCCCGTAAACTGCAAATTCTTCGCACTGCATTCCAAACACATTTCTATCTGTTTGTTGGCACTGACGATGCCAATGATGAGCTGATGCAGCTCTGCGTCCAAACTGCGCTGGTCTGATTTACATCCCACCAGTATCACTGGAACCTGCACGCCCAGCTGCTGTAGCTCATTCATCCAGTGGTTGCCACAGCGCTCCAGGGTGTCCGGGCGTGCCAGGTCAAATGTGAGGACCAGGACGTCAGCACGCTTGAGTGTGGATTCCAGTGCGGGGCGGTCTTCTGGGCGTGAGCTGGTGTCGAGGACGAGCAGGGGGACGTTGTCTGGGTTGGACTCGCCGGGGATGCGGGTGGGGGGGAGGAGGGGAGGGGGGGTGTCGGAGAAACAATCGGTGGCAGCGGCGGTGATCAGGGATGTCTTGCCGGTGCCCTTGTCACCCGCAACCACAATGGTCACTGTCAAGGGATTAGGGGTGATGGTTGGTTGGGCTTGTTGTGGTTGTTACATGAGGTTGTAACAGAGTTTTCTTTTTTGCATGTATTGCAGGATGCCAAGGGTTTTGGTGTAGCCAATGAACACCTGCTGAACCTGAACAACATACCTTGCTGCACCATTTTTATTACGACAAATTGCAAATGAGGTATGCCACGGACGTGTTGTTAGGCTTGTTGAAACATCGATGCAGGGGAGTGGTGTTGGTGGTATTGTGTTGTAGGCTGAAGTTTGTTTGTTTTTACACGTATTTGTGCGCAATATACAAAAGCAGTATGCAAAACAAGCAAGCATTTACACACCAGAAAATGATCACTCTCCACATACAGGGCGCCGTGCTCTCTCAAGTGCTCCCAGCGAAACCCCCAGCCTCTGTCGCATCTGACTATGCAATGACACCTTGGAGAGCTGTGCCTGATACCGCAAAAACAAGTAAAACGTCATCAATTGCCACACCAGCCCAGGGAGCATGTCATCGTTGCAATGGCGCTTGTCAATGGATAGCTGTACAAACCCACCATCCACATCTGTCAGCTCCCCTGCTGGTACTTCTGCAAGCTCTGATGGCGGCTGTGTGGAAGTTGGGAATAACATATTGCAGGGATGGTCTCTCTGCATGGTGGTATGGCATATGCCCAATAATCTTCACCGCACACCAACATACTGTTGTGCTTGGTACAAATGTGCTTGTCGGTAACCCTGCTCCTGATGGTGCACCTGCATCAGCAAACTCCTGTGGATGTACAGAGCACATGTAGGCATGCTTTGTACACGCATGTGTTGTATGAAGGGAACATGTGTGTGTTGTGTGTGTGGCTACAACCTTGTGTGTCATACATATGTTGACGCCTGTGTACAAACATGATGCAGACCCGATATTCACACCACTTACCTGTAAAAGTGCAGTGAGCATGATGGGATCTGGAAAGTGTCGCAATCGTATAGGATACACTACTGACAGGCTTGAGGCAGCTGTTCTACAATACCACGTGCCATCAGGACTAGAATACAGGGGAAGGAGGGCATCGCCTTGGTCTCCCGCCAACCACCGAGTCAACAGCGTGCTGTGTTGCAATTGCGATGTCTTATTTTTTGTCCAGATGTTGTACAAATGTTTGCAACGCATTGTGCACAACCACACAGCAAAAAACACACCGTAATGGCAAGCCCTGCAGCGCAAGTCGTATGCTTGATAGGCGTGCAATCCACTGCACACGCTGGGACCCCTCTGATGCCCTGAGCTGTGGTACATCAACCGATATTGTAAAGTGATACCCCGTGACTGGTGTTTCCTGGACAGTTGCACACGGTGATACATGCTGCTGCAATGCTTCCACGGCTTCATCATGGGTGACGTCTATTTCCCGAGCAGTGTCTTGGCTGAATCCGATGGACAGCAAGAGGACATCTGGTTGGGCTGCGTCACATTGCATTTTGTATCTACAACCGCCATATTCTGGTATGATATCTTGAAACACGAGTGGCTGCTCTGGGGTTTCTGCAAGCTTGCGTTCCAGGCGTGAGGTGAGGATACGATTTGATGGTGATGCATCGAACAACATAGTGGTTGAATAATGACTGATTGATTGATGATGCGAGATGTGTATGCGATGATGCACTGCAAGTATTGATTAATGTTTCTTCAGTGCAAATCGTGCATCATCAACAAACCAACCTTGTTACTCTTTAACACACCACTCTTTATCAACAGACACCATGGGCGCAGAAGATGACAAAGCTATGTTTGTTGCACAGCAGGAGATGGAGTACAGGGTGGAGCTGTTCAACAGGTGCTTGGCATACATGATGGCATTGCTGCTGGCAAATCCCCGCTTGTACACACGTATTTTGCCCATGCACTTATACAGGATGGTATTGTCATGTTTCAACAAATGTGTGGACAGCAGGTATGCACGGGGGAATGCACGGTGGTGGTGGTGGTGGGGCATGTCATGGCAACACACTGTGAATACCCACACAGGCACAAGGAGGGCACTATGACTATTGGGGAAAACAGCTGCACCGATCGGTGTACATCCAAGTACTGGCAGGTGGGTTTGTGTGTGTACACCACACAGCGCGCATGGGTTGCTGTGGTATAATTGCACACCCATACAATGTTACGCAGGTGACAGGCATGGTGGGGCAAATGCTTGGCGGGGCAAACATGGGTGGGCCATAATGATACATGTGTGTATCCTGTGTAATGTGTTTGTTCCGCATTCATTTTTGTAGGCAGCACACCTATTGTTGAGGTAACGTTAACGCCCCAGCCACATACACGGTACACAACCCATGGGAGAAGAATCCTGTAGTCTAGCGCAAGCAACGCACAACATTTTCTCTCACCACTGTTTCAACAGAAAAAACAGCGAACATCAGCACCTGCCGATGATGTACGATGTGTCGGCAGCGACAGCACGCTTTCCGTTGCAAAACGGTCAACAACGATCCAACAATAGCTACGTAGGCGTAGATGCACTACAATCCTCGCAGACAGCGTCGTGGTCTTAACAACAACCCCCATAAACATCCACACAATCACACAATCACATGCGAGCGTACATCATTCACAACTATACACAGCACAACCAACACTGCCCACAACCACCATGCCACCAATACCAACATCCAAGGACGTTAGCACCACCCCACACAGCGCAACCTCAACACCATCTTCAGCATCGCTCCTCCTCCAGCTCACCGCAGATCTCCACACACCCACCACCGCCACGAGCAGCAGCACGCGTGATGTATTGGACGACATACAAGCATCATACAACCCAGACACATCCAACCAACTGCAAGTCACCTTTTCAAATGTATCCTACAGCGTACGGTCCGCGATGCGCCCTGCCACCACGGTCCTGCATGCCGTCCATGGTTCCATCAAACCCTTTCAGCTCCTCGCCATCATGGGCCCCAGCGGCTCGGGAAAAACCACCTTGCTCGACATCGTAGCAGGGTTTCATTGCCCCACATCTGGCAGCATCCTGTACAATGGCGTCACCGCACAACAGCATGGCCGCCACTACCTCGCACGTGCAGTGGGATACGTGCAGCAGCACCCAGCGTTGCTCGACAGCCTGACCGTCACAGAGATGCTACACTACACAGCAGGGCTCACGAGTGCAGCCAAGGCACCCAGTGCTCGTTATGCAGCATACGCCATGGTGCCTCAATTGATCGAGCTGCTTGGGTTGTCAGCCTGCACAGACACACCATGTCGGCGCATCAGTGGTGGGGAAGCCAAGCGTGTGGCCATTGGTGTTGCGTTGCTCGGAGGGCCCAAGTTGTTGTTACTGGATGAGCCGCTGAGTGGGCTGGATAGTGCAGCCGCACGAGAGGTGACTGGGTTGCTAGGCAAATTGAGTACCCATGGCATGGCAGTGGCAGCCTCTGTTCATCAACCAAGGTGGCGGATATTTGTTGGTGGGGTTTATAAGTGATTGCATGTGATTAATTGGCTTGCTTGGTGTTTCCTGTTGAAAACAAACACCCCCCCCACCCCCACCACCACACACACAGCAACGCTCTCTTTAGTGCATTTGTCGAGCTGCTGGTCCTTGCGCGTGGTCGAGTGGTGTTTGCAGGCCCCCAGGTAGCAGCAGTGCCCTATTTCAGCCGACAAGCCACTCGTGTGTGGAAGCTCAGTGCAGTGATTCCATGTTACCCTGGGTATGATAACAATGCAGAATGGCTGCTGGGTGTGATTGACGCCATGAAGGAACGAGAGGGGGAGATGTACGAGTGCTTCCAGCGGTCATCATTGTGCTGTGAAGCTGCTGCTGGTGGGGATGCAATTGCAATACAGGGGGTGAAAACAGAGGGGAGCAATGAACCTGTGGTTGTGGTCCGGGATGACAAGGATGCACAACAGCATGGGAGCAGCAACAACACGCCAACCACACATGGGGTATGCCAACAACATGTGTGTGGGTGTATGCACGGCATTGCTACGGTGCTCGTGTGCTGCTGGATGATGGCAGCAGCGAGTATGCGCCGCTTGATGGTGTTGCTGCGATACAGGGCACTCGCAAATCTCAAAAGCCCTGCATACTGGTTGAGCAGGGGTACTAACATGATTGCCACTGCTATCATGCTGTCTTCTTCGTTTTGGTATGATGGTGTGGTGATGCGGGGCTGTTGTGTTTGCTTTGGTATGTTCATATGTGTTTTGCCTCTTTCTCACACACATACGCAGCGACACCCACACACCAAACACCCACACACCAAACACCCACACACCAAACACCCACACACCAGACACCCACACACCAAACACCCACTCACCAAACACATGCAGGGGTATTGGTGCATCGACATCCCTGGACAAGAGTTTCAATGTGCTCTCATGCTTGTTTATGCTGGTATTCGCACCTGCCACAGTCTGTTTGGCACAGGTATTATGGTGGTTGTGTGAGTCTCTGGTGTTTTATGTGAAACCCTGTTGCCAACACACACACACACACACACACACACACACACACACACACACACACACACA
>VFQP010005857.1_pt1 | contig 10451 bp, 11 predicted proteins | sample 3512351 | NCBI WGS metagenome assembly VFQP01 (sample SAMN10412372, study PRJNA504923) | tailings metagenome | isolation source: Relicate 1 Philex TSF1 revegetated site | place: Philippines: Tuba, Benguet | collected 2017-08-29
GGACGTCTGCGCTCAACGACACACCCACGCCATGGCTCGAGCGGCGATCAGCACACGTAAGCACATGGCACCACGACGCAAATTGCAGCAGGCCATCCTCCCCGGGTGCAGCAGCAGCAAGCAGCGGGTCGCGCCGCGCAGCAGGGGCAGCGCCCTGCGCACCATGGCAGCGCTGCTGGCGTGCGCCCAGCTGCTCGCGCTGGCTCAGGGCCAGGTGTGGCCGCTGCAGGTGCGCGTTTCATTGCACGTCCTTCGGGTCGAGGGGCCCACCTACCCGTGCGCAGGAAGCCTCGCTCTGCGCTGCCCTGTATCCAGGGCCGCGCCACCAGCACCAGGCGCAACAACAGAGTGAGGACAATCGCTCGCGCAGCGAACGGGCACGCCAGGCGCTTGGCCTCCCCTCTCTTTTCGCGCTTGCAGGGACAGGGCGTCCCCCCCGCAGGCACCACCCCCGTCCAGGTGGACGTTCTGGTGGAGACGCTGCGGTCGATCAACTCCAACTCCAACTCTTGGAACGGCGTGCACTGGATCCACCTCAGCTGGAACGACTCCCGTGCGGCGCCGGCCCTCCAAGTGGCCACGGAGCGCTGGACCAACGGCACGGCGGCCTGCGCCCGGCCCTGCGACAACAGCAACCAGCCCGGCGCCGGCTGCTGCGACGGCGTGTGGCTCCCGCACGTCGACGCGACCAACATCGTGGCCATCCCGCAGGTGTGCCGCCCAGGTGCCACCAGAGTTCCGGGCGGGGCTGCCGCTCGCCCCGGGCCAGTCGGACACAATCTCGTGATCTTCCCCTTTGCTGTGGATGGGCGCAGGAAGCCGTCAACAGGTACCGCGTGTGGATCGACCCCGTCACCACCACGGTGGCCAGCGCCAACGGCACCAACACCACCGTCACCGTGGGCGGCTCCACGGTGCACTGGGTCGCGCGTGTGACGGCAGGTGAGCGTCGCAAGAGAAGCACGGGACAGGAGCTGCAAAGCGCCAAATTGGATCAAAAGCCACGCCTTGCCCGTGCGTGCCCCTCTGCAGAGTGGCAGAGCCCCTTTGACTTTCGCGCGTGGCCGTTTGAGCACCAGCACCTCCTGCTGGAGCTGCAGGTCACCCCCTCGCTGGCCAACCGCGCCTACCTGGTCATGGGCCAGGCCCTGTTCGTCACCAACTCGCCGCACACCAAGGGTGAGTCACGGGTCGTGCTGGGCACGCACCACTTGCCCGGAGAGCGCCCGCCCTCGCCAAACCCTCCCCTCCCCACCCCCGCCACTTTGTGCCACGCACACGAACGCGCATGCAGGCGACGAGGTGCCCGGCTGGTACGTCGCCAAGGTGACGCGCAAGCTGTACAACACGACTGCTTGCTGGACCGGCACGGCCATGGGCACCTCCACCTCGGTCTACTCCGTCAGCTCCGACGCGCAGACGGTGAGGACGGCGCAGGCGCAGCGCCACTCGTCATCTTGAGTGCGCTGGCTCACGCTCAGGCCTGGCGTGCGCACGGCGGGAGCTAGGGCCACCTGTGCCCTCTCCTTACCCATTCGTGTTGCGTGTGTGCGCGTGCCCGGCGCAGGTGACGATGAAGCCTCTCAACGCCGCGTCGTGGGCCCAGCTCCAGGCCGCCAACTCCTCCTCCATCACCTCGATCACGCAAGTGTCAAGCACCCTGTGCAACCCCAAGATCAACGTGGAGGCCACCGCGCAGTACGCGCCCCAGATCCTCGTCATCGACGTCATGGTGGGCTCTTGGAAGGGGGGCAGGAGGCAGGCAGGTGCTGCGTGCACTCTGGTTGTGCGCTGGGTGTGCGTTTGGCGGTGCTGAGAGCCATGGTGCTCGCTGCCACGTGTGTTGCCGCAGGTGCGCCGCACGCAAATCTACTATGTGCTGTCCACCGTGCTGCCCCTCCTGCTGCTCGACTACATGGTGAGTGGGCGGGTGGGCCACCCTGCGCGTCGCTGTCACTGCTGCTGCTTGGCGGCGGGTGCTGCTCCCTCGCCTAGGCAGCACCTGATGCCGCTGCTGATCCTTTCGGTATGACGGGGGCGGTAGCCTGTTCCGTTGATGCAAGGTGCACACACACACGTACACGCCACGTGCATGTGGCTGCGCACCGCAGGTCTTCATTACGTACGCCATGGAGCGTTCGGACCTTGAGGCACGCATGGGCGTGGTGGTGGCCCTGGTCCTGGCCATCTCGGCGCTGCAGTTCACCTACTCCTTCCCGCCCTCCTCGTAAGCATCCATCTCCCTGCTTGCTGCTGCTCTCGTGGGCGTACGCACCGCCACCCCCTCCTCGCTCCCCTTCACGCGTGCTCCCTTTCCCCGCCCCCACCCCCGCCCCGCAGGTACCTGAACGCCGTGCAGCAAATCACGCTGTGCTCATACTGCCTCTACTTCATCGTGGCCGTCGAGTCCATGATCACCTCGCAAATCTGCCGGCTGCACGCACGCAAGCGCTCGTGGCAGTCGCTCGTCACCACGGCCAACGGCGGCGGCCTGGCGCACGCGCCCAGCGGGACGCTGGGGGGCATGAGCCGCCTCAACAGCAGCGCCATCGGGATGGTGGGGCCCTCCTCCAGCAACCTCGTCATGGTGGACAGCGACGGCGGCATGGCCAAGGCCAACGGCCTCACGGTGGCCACGGCGGGCGGCGCGGCGCTGGGCGCGCGCACGCTCAAGCGCCAGACCTCGAGCATGCGCAGCGACCGCGACACCACCCCCAGCAGCGCCATGGGGTCGCAGCACCAGCAGCAGCAGCAGGGCGTGCGCCACACCATCACTGAGGAGACGTCCCTGGACGTGACGGCGCCCGACGCCCTGGCGCCCCCGCAGCAGTACTCGCCCCGCGCCTCGTCCCACGGCGGCGGCGCGCACGTCACGTCGTCCTCGTCCGGCGCGCACGCGCACGTGCAGCTCGAGGTGGTGGAGCTGGGGGGGGGCGCCAAGCAGCAGCAGCGCACCAGCGTCGGGCCCATGTTTGCGCGCGCCGGCCCCGCGGGCGAGGCCTCGGAGCAGCAGCCCTCCTCGGCCGACGAGGGACTGCCGCCCTGCCCGCCCCCAGCCAGCGCCAGCAGGGGCCTGCGCCACCGCGCCGGCGCCTGGGCGCGCAAGGGCCGGGGGCGCTGCATCCCCTGCAGCGGCGAGTCGACCCAGGACGACGACGGCGTGGTGGCGCCGCCCGGCGCCCTGGAGCCGTGTGAGACGCTGGGCCCGGCGGCCACGGGCAAGCGGGCGCGGCGCCGCAGCAGCCTGGACGGCATCCCCCAGGCGCTCACCAGGTGCGGTGCGGGGGTTGAGGGGGGGGGGGGACATCACCTGTGTGTTGTGTGCGGCACGGGGCGTTCACACGCCGTGTGGCGCTCCACCCCATGGCGCAGGGCGGGCTCCACGGTGGCCATGAAGTCGCGCGAGATCCGTGGGCGCATCGACGCCGACGAGGCCTACGCGCAGCTGGTGAGTCAGGGGCATGCGCGTGCCCCCAGCGCAGCCCTCGCACGCCAGACCATGGCAGCGATGAACCCAACGTGCACACCTTCCCTCCCGCCTGCCCGCCTGCCTGCGTGTTTGCGCGCAGTTTGCCGCGCGCCTGGACCAGATCTTCTCGTGGACGCTGCTCGTGTGCTTCACCGTGGTGGTCGCTGTGTTGCTCTACATCAACCAGCAGGTGCGCGCCCAAGGCCCTGGGTCCAGGGCCTTGGGGTGGGGAGCGGCAGGGGTGGGAACGAGAACCCGCAGGGGCGTGCAGTGCTGTGTTGAGCTCAGGCCAAAACGCGCGCAGAGTGCTCTGTCCGTGTGTCCCCCTGATGCTGCAGGTGGGCGACCACAAGCTCATGCTCACGGGCGACCCTCCCGCTAACATGTAGAGGGCGGCAGACAGGCAGCCGTGGTGGCGGTGGTGGTGGTGGTGGTCGTCGGGACCCCTGTGCACAGCCTCGTGTGAAAAGCAAGAGCCTTCATTTGATGCACAGCTCGCCGCGCCGCGGATGGGTTGGACTCGGCGGCGCGGAGCCGTGTGATTGAGGGTGCACAAGCATGCACGCGCATGGACATGCACGCAACCCACGTACTCTTCGCGGTCCTGGGAAATGCTTTGGGATTGCTGCTCGCCATCTGTTTTTTCTGTTGTTCCTCCTGCCCTCGAAGTTCTGTTTGCGTGATTCCGTCCTTGATTTGTTGGCAGGGTGTGGATGGCGGGATGATGAGCAGCTCCCTCCTGATGATGCCCAACGTCGGGTTTGGATACCGCTGCCTGTGTGCGCCACACCACTTTTGGCACCGAGGAAGAGAATGCTGAGTGGGGCACAGGGCTGCGCGCCCTGTAGCGCAGGGCATGATCACGGCAACGTGTGGGAGTTGGCAGAGTCCAGGGGTGTACAGGCATGCCTCTGCAAGGACTTTAATGGGGCAAGTTGACGAGACGAAAAGGAAGTGTGTCTGGCGGGAGCGAGGGTCCACATGACGAGGCGACAGGAGGGGTAAACTGTCATCCACGCGCGGCTCCACGCACAGCGCGCACAGCACAGCACCTCGCTGGCTCCCCCAGAAGAAGCAGGTGGACGTCTGCGCTCAACGACACACCCACGCCATGGCTCGAGCGGCGATCAGCACACGTAAGCACATGGCACCACGACGCAAATTGCAGCAGGCCATCCTCCCCGGGTGCAGCAGCAGCAAGCAGCGGGTCGCGCCGCGCAGCAGGGGCAGCGCCCTGCGCACCATGGCAGCGCTGCTGGCGTGCGCCCAGCTGCTCGCGCTGGCTCAGGGCCAGGTGTGGCCGCTGCAGGTGCGCGTTTCATTGCACGTCCTTCGGGTCGAGGGGCCCACCTACCCGTGCGCAGGAAGCCTCGCTCTGCGCTGCCCTGTATCCAGGGCCGCGCCACCAGCACCAGGCGCAACAACAGAGTGAGGACAATCGCTCGCGCAGCGAACGGGCACGCCAGGCGCTTGGCCTCCCCTCTCTTTTCGCGCTTGCAGGGACAGGGCGTCCCCCCCGCAGGCACCACCCCCGTCCAGGTGGACGTTCTGGTGGAGACGCTGCGGTCGATCAACTCCAACTCCAACTCTTGGAACGGCGTGCACTGGATCCACCTCAGCTGGAACGACTCTCGCGCGGCGCCGGCCCTCCAAGCGGCCACGGAGCGCTGGACCAACGGCACGGCGGCCTGCGCCCGGCCCTGCGGTTTCGCCCCCCCCAGCCTTCCTTCTGCACGCGTGCCTGCTTCCCTTCCCCGACCCTGCAGGTACCTCAACGCCGTGCAGCAGAATCACGCTGTGCTCATGCAAGAGTTCGTGGCCGTAGGTCTCTCCCCCCTCCATGTCTGGCCCCAATCAGAGGGTCAACATGACGAAGTCAACATCGCCAGCGGCACACACGCACACGCGCAGGGGCGACAGCGCGCTTATCGAATTGATCATGGGAAAAGATGGGCATGCGTCGTCCGCGCCGGCGACTCCGCGCGCCCCGACCCCTCTGCACGGCAAGGACATGGCGACCTGCTTTCCCGTCGAGTATGGCCAGCTGGGGCGCTGGCTGCGCACTCATGGCAAGGCGAGTGAAGGCCCCATGGTTGATGCTGGAGGCGGCGGCGAGGGGGCTGCTGCTCACGTCCCGTTGCGACATGCGATGCCTTGCCCGCGCAGACGGTGCCGCCCAAGCTCACGGCCCAGCAGCGCATAGAGCTCCGGGACTGCTTCACGCTCATGGTGAGGCTGTGGCACGCGGCGCTCCAGCACACGAATGTGCGCACGCTTGCGTTCACCGCTGCGCTCGCCCCCCCCCATTGCAGGATTTGGACGGGAGCGGGGCCATCAACGTCGGCGAGCTGCACGTGCGTGTGGGGCCTGGCGTGCAGACGGGCGCAGACGAGCGTATCGTCCGGGTGGGCGGGCCGCACACTGCCCCGCCTGCCCCCCGCTTGGCCTGTGCGTGGCTGCAGGAGGCGTTCAAGCTCCTGGGCATTGCCCTCAAGCCTCACGAGGTGAGGGTGTGCCGTGCTGGAATGGGGCACAGGGAGAGTTGGACCCTCACCTCAGAGGCTCACCTCAGAGGCTCAGCAGAGCCTGTTGTATCCCCCACGTGCTGGTGGTGGCCCGCTGTTGGTGGCGCAGGTGCAGGCGCTGCTGAGCGAGGTGGACCGGGACGGGACGGGAGAGCTCGAGATGAACGAGTTCCTCGAGGTCATGACGGAGACGCTCAAGGTGCTGGCCACGCGCGGGCAACAGGGAGGCACGGCGGGCAAGGCACAGGTGCGCCACCCGCCACCAGGTTGCGCGCGGCCCACACACGCATGGCCACGGCACGGCACGCCTAGAGCGCTGCGCTGCTGCTGCCACGTGCGCCGCAGCTGCCATTTGCCCTCATGAGCACGGCGTACCGGAGGAAGCGCTACATGGAGACGGTGCGTGAGCGGGTGCGGCTGTGCACGACGGCGCCTGGGAGGCGCAGGCACGGCAGAGCGTCACATGTTTCCCTCGCCTCTGCCGCAGGTGCTCAACCACGACGCCGAGGGCGTGTCGCACCTGGCCCAGCTGGCAGAGACGGGCAGCCGGCCCTGGAAGGTGCGGGGGGCCTTCTCCGCTTGCGGCCTGAGCCACGGGTGGATGGCCAGTGAGCACCAGCATGCCACACGAACGTCACACGCGTGCGCAGGCTGACGAGGACGCAGCCCAGGCCGCCGCGACCGCTGCCTCGGCTGTGGCCACCCCACCTGGGCAGCAGGCCCAGTCCCGCAGCACCGGCGCGCTGTCCGCGCGGCACGTGAGTGACCACGGTGCCTCCCCGCCGTCATGCCCTGCCTGCTTGCGCCAGCGCGCCCACACACTGTGGTCCCATCGTCCTGTGCTGACCCTGGCTAGCTGCAGGGTCAGGCCCTGAGGCGCCTGGCCGACATGCAGCTGGACGACGCACTGGTCCACGGCTTGGACCCCTTCCAGCGCAAGGTCGTGTCCCAGGTGCGCACTGGGCCGCACACACACGCGCAGCCCTGCTCTGCTGGCATGAGTCCCCCCCACACACACACCATCAAGGCGTTGCGTGCGCACGCACACAAGCGTGCGCAGGTGGCCAGCCTGCGCGTCGTGGCGTCGGGGCAGCCCCTGGGGGGCACACACCTGCGCAGCGGGCCGGGCACGCCGCGCACGGCCGCAGCGCTCAACGCCGCCGCAGCGCTCAGGGAGGCGTCCCTGGGGGCTGCCTCGCCCCGCCACTCTGTCCCAGCACATCAGGCCTCCGTCCACCTTGCCTCCCCAAGAGGCGCCGTCGCCACCAACCACCACGCCCCCCCTCCAGGCTCCACCCATCCCGGCCGCACCTACTCGTCCTTTGCAGCGCAGCGCCCCCTGACGCCCCGTGCCGTGGCGCTGTCACCCCAGAGCTGGGCCCGCTGGCACCTCCACTCCCCGCGCCCCACCTCCACACCCAGCACCCCAAGGTCCACCCCGCCTGCCAGCCGCCAGTGCGCCTCCTCCCCCCGCCCCGCCAGCGCGCTGGGTTCCCACAGCAGCCCCAGCCCCCGGACGGCGTCCCGCGGCGCCAGCACCGCCAGGCGCCCCATGGCAGAGGTGCTGGGCGGGGCGCAGGCATCAGCAGAGCTGGGATCTCGGGGCAGCGCGCCACCTCCTGAGGTGGAGCAGGGGGGCAGTGCAGATGAGCACAACGAGCCGCAGCTCAGGAGGACGCTCTCTGCGTCCCACGATGCAGTGGCTCCAGACGCGTGCGCTCACCAGCCTGAGGGCGCCGAGGCGGGAGCCCGCCCGGGCAGCGCGGACGCGCCGTCGTGCCTGGATGCCGCCCTGCCCCTGTCCGCCCGGGCCGCCCAGGTGGCGCGGCTGTGGCAGGCGGGCCCCGGGGGGCTGCCCTGGCAGCGGGGCAGCCAGCAGGTCAGCCGCACCCTGGCGGCCCTCGTCACACCGCGCGCCTTCACCTCGCACCACCACGACAGCAGCCCGCACCACCACAGCGTGGTGCACATGCCCCAGCCCCTGGCCGAGCCGCCCTACCTCTCGCACCCCGTGGTCAGGCTGCCGGGGGGCCGCACCAGGCGCGCCGTCAGCGCCAAGGTGGCCCTGCAGGACCGGGCCGACAAGGAGGAGCACTGGAGGCGCCTGCGCCGGCAGCGGCGAGGGCAGCAAGAGGCGGCGGGGGTCACCCAGCCCGCGCCCGCCACCCCGCCGCAGCACCCGCAGCAAGCGGGGCAACCACTTCAAGGCGGCCCCCACCCCAGGCCAGTGCCCAAGCTGCGCCTGGACCTGCTCACCACGGCGGCGCAGCCCGAGGGCGCGGCGGCGGCGGCCCCTGGCGCGCAGTCAGCCTTGAGCGGGTGCAGCCACCGGGAGCCACCAGGCGCGCGCACCGCCAGCCAGAGCGACCCGCCGCCCTTCTCGGCGCGGCCGTCCTTTGACCAGTGCGTGCCAGAGCCCTTCAGGTGCGCTGGCGGCGCGGCGGCCTTCATGCGCAGCGCGCACAGCGCCGCTCAGGTGGCCGTGGCGTCCCTGGCGTCGGGGCGCAGCCCCGCCGACGTCATCCAAGACGTGGAGGAGGCGGCGCCGCCGCCGACGGCGACGATAGCCTCCACGCTCGGCCCTTGGGCCACCTCTCCCCCACCCCCATCGTCACCTACCCACCACAGCGGCCCACCCGCCCTCACGCCGCGGCTCTCGAGTCGCGCGTCCGTCCCCGCGGCGTCCAGCAAGGTGGACCGCGGGTCATTCCTCTCCCCGCGCTCGGACCTCTTCTCCCCGCGCGTGCAGCCCGAGACGCCCTCGCAGCTGGCACGCATCGTCGAGACGGTCGACCGGCAGAGGGAGCAGGCCCAGCACTCCCTGGTCGGCCAGGCCCTGCTGCTCGCCTGAGAACCTCTCCTGTGCTCCTCTGCTGTCCTCCTCAAAATGAGTGAGATGTTCCTTCTCAACGAGAGCGAGCCCACCCACGCGCGACACCAGAGACAAGGAGAAGCAGGCACGGTGCACACATCACCGCCTGCAGCAATTGGAGGGCTTTTGGTAGCGCGTTCAACAGGGTGTTCGGGAGGCAGCGCCACACAGTTATAGTTGCTCCACCCAGCGGGAAGCAGCGCGCGCCATGGCACGGGCGCTGGTGCTGGCGGTCCTCGCGCTGGCGTGCCTAGCAGTCGGCCCCGCGGCGTGCAGGTGCGGTGCTGCCGCGGGCGCAGTCCATTGGTTTGAGGGCGAGAACGGCAAATGCAGCGACCACACCACCACCCTGCGGCGCGCCGCGGATCACACGGGGCGCAGCAGCACCAATTGCTCGCCACTCGTTGTTCCCGCAGTGCTCTTCACGAAGCAGACGGCGCGGCGCTCCTCTCGGGCAGCGGCAGGCAGCGCGGGCTCAAGCAGGTGCGCGGCGCAACAGAAGCTGTTCGAGTCGCAGGAGCCTGCGGAGCGCGAGCTGAACTCAATTGCGCGCGTGCAGTTCAGCAAGCACTCCGCGTGGTCAAAATGTCGTGCGCTCTCGCGGCCGGTGTATCCCCGCGCAGACGACGTCCAGCAGGGACGTGCACCCCTGGAACACGCTGCTGGGGCTGGCGTGGCGGTTCTACGAGGCGCAGCAGTCAGGCAGGCTCCCCGACTGGAACCGGGCCAAGCGCACGCAGCCCGGTGGGTGGCGGGACGACGCGCACCTCAGCGACGGCTCGGGCTCCAACGTCGACGCCACGGGCGGCTACTATGACGCAGGAGGTGAGCAGGCACCGTGCTGTGCAGCGCGCAGCGACCGCTGACGCACAAGCGGCCTCACACCACGTGACGTGCACCGCTGTCTGGCACCGCAGATCACATCAAGTTCGCGCTGCCCATGTGCTCGGCCTTTGCCGCCCTGGGCATGGGCGCCGTGGCGTTTGAGGATGGCTACCGCGCCGCGGGCGAGTGGGACAACATGGCGCGCAACTACTGGTGGGCGGCCGACTACCTCATGAGGTGCGGCAGGGAGGGAGGGAGGGAGGGGGACAAGCGCATCTCCCCTTGTTTGGAGAGGATGGCACCGCTGGACGAGGATGCAACCACCCCGCTGCCCTGTGTCCTCTGCCGCCCAACCCCCGCCCCGGGTCGTGCAGGACCATGAACCCGGACGGCAACGTGTCCATCACCCAGGTGGGCGACAAGCCCACCGACCACGCGTACTGGGGCCGCCCCGAGCAGCAGACGGGCGCGCGGCCGCTCAAGAACCAGAGGACGGCCGACACGCTGGGCAGCTGCGGCGCCGTGCTGGCGGCCGCCTCCATGATTGTGGGCAAGCAGGGCAGCCTGCAGAACGCCACGCTGTCGCAAATCTACCTGGCGCGCGCGCGCCGGCTGCTGGCCGTGGCCGACACCACCACGGCGCTCTTCACCGACGTGGCCTACACCTCTAGCGTGAGTGCTGCTGGGGGCACGAGCGAGCGTCGTGGGGGGCGCGCACATTGGTCACGGTGTGTGACGAAGCGGGGAGAGAACGAGTGAC
>VFQP010005858.1_pt1 | contig 10448 bp, 15 predicted proteins | sample 3512351 | NCBI WGS metagenome assembly VFQP01 (sample SAMN10412372, study PRJNA504923) | tailings metagenome | isolation source: Relicate 1 Philex TSF1 revegetated site | place: Philippines: Tuba, Benguet | collected 2017-08-29
CTGGCGAACCTCATAACGCTGACGCCGGGCACACTTTCCGTCGATGTGTCGGACGACCGCCGGACGCTCTACGTTCACGCGCTCGACTGTTCGGACGTCGACACGACGCGTGCGGAAATACGCAACGCCTTCGAGCGCAGGATCGAGGAGGCCTTCCGGTGACATCGGGTGAGGTATTGCTGCAGTTCAGCGTCGCGGTCGCGCTTGTGGTCCTCGGCCTGTCGTTCCTGCTGACGGTCGTGCGGGTGATCCGCGGACCGACCTTGCCGGACCGCGTGCTGGCGCTCGACATGCTGGTGGCGATCGGCATCGGCTTCATCGCGGTGACAGGCATCGCCGGCCGCGCGACCTATCACGTCGACATCGCCATCTCGCTTGCGCTCGTCGGCTTCCTGGCGACGGTGGCCTTCGCGCGCTTCGTGCTGAGCCGCCGCGCGGAGGAAAACGCAGGCGGCGACGGTCAGGAGGACCGGGGATGATCGATGCGCTGCAGAACTATCTCGCCGCGGCGCTGATCCTCGTGGCGTCGGCATTCACCCTCACCGCCGCCGTCGGACTGCTTCGGCTGCCCGACCTCTATACGCGCATGCACGCGGCCTCGAAGGCGGGCACGCTCGGCTCTTGCGCGGTGCTGCTTGCGCTGGCCATCCATGCCGACGACCTCGCCATAAGTCTGAGGGCGATCGCCGGCATATTCTTCTTTCTTCTCACCGTTCCGATCTCCTCGCATCTTCTCGCCAAGGCGGCGCACGCCGCAGGCTACCCGCTTTGGAAACGGTCCGAATGCGACGCTCTTCGGAATGGTGTCCGAGATGCCGGAACTGAAGCTTTGGAAAGCCAAAAGGCAAAATCCTGATTGGCTTTACCTTGGGGAAGGTGGCCCGTTACGTAAGAAATCCCTAAAAAGTTTCAGTAAGCGTTCAAAACTAGAGGCGCGAATACAGGAAATGTCGGAAACGCGACACAATATTGAACAAATATCCAATTGACGGGGATATGCTTGCGGCTCATAAGAGCAATTGACGCGAATCATAAAGGGCAAACCTGCTTAAAGACGCGCAAGGACCGCATCGGCTGGAGCGGCCAATCGAAGAGAACCTTTCTAGTTGGGGCATGAAAGAAATGGAAATCGCCGAAACGCCTGCCAGGAATCACGAGATGCTTATTGAACTTACGGCGGATGTGGTTGCTGCTTATGTCAGCAACAATCCCGTGCCGGCCGGTGAGTTGCCGAACCTTATCGCTGAAGTGCATGCAGCGCTTGGCCGTGTAGGCGGTTCGAGTGACACGCCTCCGGCCGAAAAGCAGAAGCCGGCAATCAATCCGAAGCGTTCCGTGCATGACGACTACATCGTCTGCCTCGAGGACGGAAAGAAGTTCAAATCTCTGAAGCGTCACATCATGACGCATTACGGACTGACGCCCGACCAGTATCGCGAGAAGTGGGGCCTCGACCCGAGCTATCCGATGGTTGCGCCGAACTACGCCGCTGCCCGTTCGCAACTCGCCAAGAAGATGGGCCTCGGCCGTAAGCGCAAGTCGCGATAGAATAAATTCCGTCAACCGGAAGTATTTTCAAAACGGCGCCTCTGGCGCCGTTTTCTTATTTCCGGTCCGCTTGTTTCCAGATCGCGTTGCGCGGTCTGCCTTCCCGGACTTAGCCGATCGAGTGCCTGTTTCAGGGCGATGTGACGGTTGAGATCGTAACTCCAGTGTCGGCGCTGTCCGCGCTGGCGCTCGCGCTCTATCATCCGTTCCAGCCTGAGCACGATCAGCGCGCGCCTGGGCGCGTCGGCCTGCAGGGCTTCACAGAGATCGAAGTGGCACGCGATCTGCATCGCGGCAAGCTGCCGCGCATCCGCTTCGCGGAGCTCCTTCCGTGCGAGGAACGTCCTGATCTCCTGCTGAAGTCCATTCATGGCGATGTCCCGGTGTGGTTTCACCGGCGGAGTCTGTGTCGCCGCCGCCCCGCGGGGATAAAACCGGAACCGCTTTTTTCTCTACTATAGAAATAGATGAGGAAAATCAGAGGCTTGAAAATTTTTCGCGGATGTTGACGTTCTTTTTTTGTTCACACCCGGCTGTGCTGCCAATATAAGAAACTATTCCTATTCTCACGGAAAGGGACGGTTCTGTGCAGCTTACATCGAACAAAATTGCCGAGCGGCTGGCGAAGCCGTTGTGGAAGGAGACCCCGGACGCGATCTTCGTCGGCCGCTCCGGGTCGCGCGAGGAAAGGGCGCTTGAACTGTGCGAGGCGATGATCGACGTCGCCGCGGCGCTGTTCAATGTGTCGGGCAAGGACATCCGCAAGGCGAGCCGCTCGACCATCGGGGTATCGCGCGTACGCCAGGTTGCGATGTATGTCGCCCACGTCATCCTGCGGTTGAACATGGCCGACATCGGCAAGGCGTTCGGGCGTGACCGCACCACCGTGCTGCACGCCTGCCACCTGATCGAGGACCTGCGCGACGACGCAGACTTCGACCGCATCATAACCACCACCGAACGCGTCGCACTGGCAGCGTTCGGCCACCGGATCGGCCTCTGACGATGGCCGGCGGGAGACGACGCCTCATGCACTTCCTGGCCACTGGCGCTGCCCGCGCCGCCCGGGCCGCCGGGCCGGGCAAGGTGCTGCTCGACGGCGGTGGACGCGGAACGATCTGCACCGACGCGGCGCTGCTCGCAGAACTCGTCGCGGAAGGGCTGCTGGCGCGGCGCGGCGGCGAGGTGATGCTTGTGGATACGGAGGCGACGACATCGGAGAACCACCGCGACATCGCCATCCGCACGGTGGGCCACGGCCCGGAGGCCGCGACGGTGGCCGTCAACCTGTCGGAATCGCCGCTGGGGCAGCTGATGCGCCGGCGCGGCAAGGATGGCGACGTCTTCCTGACGCAGGGCGAGTTCCAGGCCGGCGAGCGGCTGAGAACAGATTACACGCGCGGCCAGATCATGCCGCGGCTCGGCGCCAACTGGGTCGCCAGCGTCGCGTCGGGGAGGCGCGACGGCGGCATCGCCGACTTGACCGATGCAGCCCTTGCTGCGCGCCTCAGGGTGGAGAAGGCGATCACTGCGGTCGGGCCCGAACTCTCCGGCGTGCTGATCCCGCCTAAGGGTGGAGAAGGCGATCACTGCGGTCGGGCCCGAACTCTCCGGCGTGCTGATCGACGTCTGCTGCTTCCTGAAAGGCATGGAGCGCGTCGAGATGGAGCGCGGCTGGCCGGTGCGTTCGGCCAAGGTGGTGCTCAAGGCCGGACTGGCCGCGCTGGCGCGGCACTACGATCCTGCCGGCGGAAGGCGGCGGCCGGCCGTGCTTCACTGGGGTGCGGAGGATTACCGGCCTGCGATTACCTAGCCCTGAACGGTCTGAACTCAGGCGGTCTGGCGCAGCGCTGCCTCGGCGTCGCGCTTGATGCGCTTGACCATGGAGCGCAGACCGTTGGCGCGTTGCGGCGACAGGTGTTCGTCGAGCCCGAGGTCCCGCAGCACGCCTTCGGCGTCGGTCGCGACGATCTCGCTGGCATGCCGCCCGGAGAACAGCGCGAGCATGATGGCGACCAGCCCGCGCACGATATGCGCATCGGAATCGCCCTGGAAATCGATCACGGGATCGGCGCCGTCGCCGATGCGGGTGGTGAGCCAAACCTGGCTGACGCAGCCGGGTACCTTGTTGGCGTCGGTGCGGGATTCGTCGGGAAAGGGTGGCAGGGCCGCGCCGAGGTCGATGACATAGCGATAGCGGTCTTCCCACTCGTCGAGGAAGCCGAAATCGTCGCGGATCGCCTGGATCGTCGTCATGCGCCGGATATAGAGCCGCCGGCCGCCGAGGTCACGAAAAAAGCTAGGGGCGGCCGCGCCGTCAGGGCGTCGCGGTGACGCTGCCGGTCGTGTCGGCGTCGGTGGCGCTGCCGGGAAACTCCGTGGCGATCAGCGCGCCGACCTCGTCGCCGGTCGCGGGCTTTGCGGTTTCGTCCTCGAGCATCTCATAGGCGATGCGGGCGCTTTCCTTGGCCCGGGCGCCGATCGTCTGCATCGCCGCCTTGCCGACCTCGCAGACGTCAGGCTTGCGCTCGCAGATGCCGCGCAGGTCTTCCACCGCCTCACGCGCCGCGAAGAAGGCCTGGATCGGATTGACGCCGTTGCCGCCCGCGTCCAGCGGCAGCGCCAGCAGCACCAGCGAGAACCAGAATGCCATACGGATCAGGAAACCCATCGCCCGCCTCTCGTCCGACGCTTGGCCTCCCGGGCCGCGGCGGATCATCATTGAACGGGAGCATGGTGACACATCCGGCCCAAGGAGCGCTTGCAGCGGAACGCGACATTCGAGGCAAATTCGATTCAAATTTTAGCGATTCGCCTTTTCGGCAAAACAGCGCCGAATGCCGAGCGTCCGGGAAACTTCGCGTTGACCACTTAAGCGCATGTTTTTCTGACAGAATTTCTGCTTCCGACAGGATAGGGCGGAAGCCCGGCAAAACAACCTTCCGTTTACCATAGATCAAATCCCCGACGACGCCCGAGGCGCGGCGGGAGTTATGCGACCCGATATGGCCATCTCGCAGGCCGCTTTTATTCATTCCTTAAAGGCTGGAATGCGAAGGTCGGTTTCAACAAAGGCGACCCGCGAAGCGGGCGAGTTCGGGTGCGTTGCGTTGCGTCTATCTGGGACCAGGACAGGGGATCTGCTCGACGCCGTCGGCGCGCGCCTCGACCGCCTGGTCAGGGCCAGCGTACGCGATGCCGACGAGCGCGGCCGCCAGCGCCGGCTGATTGGCCTTTCGCTGCTTTCGCCCGTCCTGCTTGCGCCGTCATCGGCGATCCTGCTTCCTCCGCTGCTTGGCCTGCAGACCGCGCTTGTGGTCGGCTCGGTGGCCTGCGTCGTTGCCGTGCTCATTGCAGCCTGTGTGGTGCTGACCGGCAGGCGCCACCTCGCCGAGGTGATGGCGCTCGTGTCGGGTGCGGTCGCGCTCGCAGGTCTGGTGGCAGCCGCGGGCGGCGTTTCCTCGCCGGCGGCGATGGTGCTCGCCGCGCTCGCCTTCGAAGCGGCCTGGGTCGCCCGCACGTCGCGCGCCGCGATTGCCGGCGCCTGCGCGATCCTGGCTGCTCTGCAACTGACGGTCTTTCTCGAAGCCGGCGTGCTGGCCGGCGCCGCTGCCTCGGCGGGATACTGGCTGATCCCGCTCGCCTGGCTGGCGACGGCCCTGCCGCGCGCCGCCGCGTGGATCGAAGCGCGCGAAGAGGTGTCCCGGCCGACTGCCACGCTCGAGGATGTCATCGAGGCGGTCGTTCTGCGCACCGACCTTGGCGGCGAGGTCACTGACGCGTCGGCGCAGTCGCGGCGCATTCTCGGGCTGGCGCCCGAGCTGCTTCTGTCCGGCGGCCTGTTCGAGCGGCTGCATGTCGCCGACCGCGTCGCCTATCTTTGCGCGCTCGGCGACCTTCGTGCAGGCGAGGGCTACCGGCGGGTCGATGTACGGGTTCGCGTCGCCGGTTCGCCCGGCAGCGCGGCGACCGACTTCCGCGCCTTCGTCGTCGAGATGATGCGCCCGACGGCCGAGGACCGCTCGATCGCCATGCTGCTTCGCCCGCGCGACGAGGCCGCCTCGGCGCGCCTGCCGGCCGCAGGGCAGAACGATGCGCACGAGCGGAGCGAACTGGCCAAAAGCCGCATGCTGGCGGCAGTCAGCCACGAGCTGCGCACGCCGCTCAACTCCATCATCGGCTTCTCCGACATGCTGCTGCACGGCATGGCCGGCAGCTTCGCCGAGCCGCGCCAGCGCGAATATGTCGAATTGGTGCGCGAGTCCGGCAACCATCTGCTGTCGCTGGTCAATTCAATCCTCGACGTCTCGCGCATCGAATCCGGTGCGTTCGCGACCAATCCCGAGCCGTTCCGTTTCGGCGAGGCCGTCGATATGTGCAGCGCCATGCTGCTGAGGCAGGCCGAGGAGAAGCGCGTCGCTCTCGTCGTCGATGTCGCGCCTGAGATCGGCGAGGTCCACGCCGACAAGCGCGCGGTCAAGCAGATGCTGATCAATCTGGTGGCCAACGCGGTGAAGTTCACGCCGGAGGGCGGCGAGGTGGCCATCGGCGCCAAGCGCATCGGGTCGCGGCTGCACTTCTGGGTGCGCGACACCGGCATCGGCATCGCGGCCGAAAATCTCCGCAGGGTCGGCCAGCCCTTCGTGCAGGTCGATAACGACTACACCCGCGCGCAGCACGGGTCTGGCCTTGGACTTTCGCTAGTCAAAGGGCTGGTCGCGCTGCACCACGGCACGATGTCGATTGAAAGCGAGCCCGGGCGGGGCACAACCGTGACCATCAGCCTGCCGATAGAGCGGCCGGCGCAGGCGGTCACGGATTCGGCCAGGATTTTTGCGATGGCCGGCAGCCAATCCGAAGAGGTCGACGATGGGACGTTCCGCAAGACCGCTTGAAGAAGCCGAACCCTGGTCGCTGGCCGACGGCGCCGCGTCGCTGCTCGGCCTGATCGCGCGCAACCCGACGCTGGTCGGCGGCTCGACCGCCTTCCTGGTGGCGCTGAGCTTCGTCTCCGCCAACGCGCTGTGGTACCAGCCGCATGCGCATTCCGGCGCGTTCTTCGCCACGCGCGACTTCCTGCGCCCCGGTGTGCCCGAGGAGATCCCGCAGGAGACGACGATCATCATCGAACGGCCCGAGGCCGCAGCGCGCCCGGTCGAGGGCGATCCGACGCTGAAGGCCGTGCAGGAGACGCTGAAGAGCCTCAACTTCTACGCCGGCGAGGTGGACGGGCTCTATGGTCCCAACACCCGCCAGGCGATCGCCGCCTACCAGTCGAAGATGGGGCTCGCCGCGACCGGCGCGGTCGACGACGCGCTGCTCGACCAGCTCGGCACCGGCTCGATCACCCCGCCGCCGCCCCAGCCGCGGCCGGCATTGGTGCAGCCCGTCTCGGCAACGACGACTTCGGCGCCGGCACCGGCGCGCGACGACCTCACCGCCAAGGTACAGGCTGGGTTGCGGGGCCAAGACGAAGTCGGCGATCCGCGAATTCCAGTCGCTGTTCGACCTGCCGCAGACAGGCGACGCCGACCAGGCGGTCTACGCCAAGATGAAGGAAATCGGGCTGGTGAAATGACGCCGGCGGCGTTGGATCGATCTTGCCTAACAGAACTGTTTCCTTCCCGCCGCAAAACGCTCTAGACCGTCGCCATGAGGGTAACGACGGATTTCTGGGTCTCGGCGCTGGTCAAGCGCATATTCTCCGGCGGAGGTTTCGCGGCCGTGGTGCAGCGCGGTTCGTCTGAAGCCGGCGCCGTCTTCGTCATCGTGCGCGACAGGCTTGGCGGCGCATCGCTCTTCGGCCCTGCGCCGCAGACCAGCTACGACACGGCAAAACCGGACGAGCGGCATTTCATCCGCCACGAGATGAAGGATGAGGCCGCGCTCGAGGCGCGGCTGGAGCGCGAGAAGCGCTTCGACAGCGACATCTGGGTCGTGGAGATCGAGCCCGGGCAGGGCGTCATCGGCGATTTCATCTCGGTGGCCGAGGACTGAACTCGCTCAGCCGGCGACGCGCAGGGTTGAGCCTGCACCGCCATCCGAAGCGGGCGCGTCGGTGACCGGCTCGCGGCTGGCGGCAGGAGCAGGTTGCCACCGGGCGATGCGCTGCAGCGCTTCTTCACGGGCAATCGCTGCATAACGCATGAGGAAGAGCCGGATCGACTGCAGATCGCCGAACTGCGACGGATAGATCGCGGCGGTGACGAAAAATGCCTTTTCGTCGCTGACGTCGAGAACCCTCAGCGCGTCGAGCAGCCAAGCATAGGATGGATCGTCGCTGACGTCGCGGACGACGGCGAAATCCTGATCGAGGGCGTCGGCCAGTGCGGTCTGAAAGAAAGCGGCGTGACCGCTGAGCACAGTATCGCGCAACCTGTCATACGCGGTGCGCGATGTGGCCTGGCGGTCTGCGGCAGACGCGGGACGCATCATGGCGCGCAGATGACGGCGGGCGTCCTCGGCAGCCTCGCCGGCAGGCCCTGAACCTTTGGACACCGGTTCGGCCTGATCGGCAAGGGAAGGCGCGGGCAGCGCGGCGGCTGGCTTAGCCTCCCGCGGCCGCAGTGGAACGACCTTGCGCTCGATGGCGGCGACAAGCCTGGCGATTGTCGAGTTGAGGCCGGGTCGCCGGCCGATGGCACGGGCATGTCCGTGGCCGTGCCTGCTGATCAACGCAATCAGGTCGATGTCGCCAAGCACCCTGCTGCGGATCAGGAGCGGTGCTGCGATATCGACGCTCTCGTCGGCGAGGCGGCGGATGAGGGCGGCCGGGGGATTGTCGCATTCCGACAGCGCGGCGGCGACATAGCGCTTGGCCTCGACCGATACGAGGTCGAACAGCGGCAGCGCGAGATCCTCGAGCTGCGCAATCTCGCGGCGCGATGGCCGCGTCAGCGAGCAGAACGCCGAGACCGCGGCGCGAAACAGCCGCTCGGCCTTCTGGGCATCGCTCTTGATGGTGAGCTGACGAAAGTCTGAAGAGGACACTCTGAAAACGCCTACGCACAAAAACCCATCGGCGACCTACGGGCGGCCGATCCGATCAAATTCAAATTAAAGGCGATCCGTTAAAGCCCTGTTAACCGTCTGCTGGCCTTATCGAAGAAGGAGGCGTTGCGTGGTTGCTCCGGGTTGATCCGAGAGGGAATCGCAGTCATGGGCAGCGTGCTGTCATTTGCGCCGCGCGATGCGGCCACCACCAGAAAACCGCCGGTTGCGGGTGCGACCGCAGCGATCGTCATCTTTCCAGGAATACGCTACGAACGGCGTCCCGACGCTCAGCCGGCGCAGATGGCGGTCTCGGTCAGACGGGACGTCAAGAAAGACGAACCCAAGCACTGACCTCATTCCTTCGTGCAGGCGGTGCGGGCGAGGAAAGCCGCCGTGGCTTCCTCCCAGGTCGGATCGGGAACGAAGCTGCGCACCACAACGATGCCTTCGCCGAGCGGCACCTGGACGAAGATGGCGCTGCGGTAGTCTTCGGGCGGCTGCTTGCGAACCTCGATCATCTGGGCCGGCGTCAGCACGACGAAATCCAGCGTCCCGTTCTCGGTCGCCCGGTCGTTGAACGAATAGACGTTCTCGCCGCCGCGATCGTAGATCGACACAGACCAGAACGGTACGTCGCCGGGAGCGCGCACGTGGACCGGTCCCTCGTCGAGATCGAAGCGGCAGGCCGCCGCGTGAAAGAGCGGATCGACCGCCTTGACGATCGGCGCGGTGCCGTCCGTCGCATCGACGCGGACGGCCTTGTAGAAATCGGCGGCCTCGGCAAGGCTGGACCAGGCGTCCCGCTCGGAAAACTGCGGCAGCAGGAAGAGCACGGCGATGTGGACGATGCCCGCGCCGACGATTCCGACGAAGATTGCGTAGACGAGATTACGCATCGCAGCCCACCTTTTCGATGGTGGGCAGCACGACGTCGGATGCGCCCGTGCTCGACGCGATCGGCGTGTCGAAGAAAGTCAGCACCAGCGACATCGGCCCGGCGCCGGCCAGCGCCAGCCAGTTGCCGGGGGCGACGTGCGGTCCGGCCGTGATGGACACCGAGTTGTCGGCAAGGCGTATGAACTGCTGCGAGTGCAGCGTGGCCGCACGGCGTTCGCCGCCCTTGACGGCAGCACCCGACGGGTCGGCGGCATAGAGGGTCCAGAAGCGCGCCGAGGGCATGGCGCCCTCTATGCGGTAGGTGCATTCGAGGCGGAGCCTTTCGCCCGCGGAATCCGTCTCGGTGGAAAAGGAGAGCCCCTCGGCGCGGCCGAGCGCCAGCAGGCCTTCGCGCGCGACGCGCGCCTTGGAATAGGGGTCCGCGTCGGGCGTGCCGAGATAGGGGAAGGCCGTCCAGGTGCCGATCGTGACCGCGCCGCCCCCTTCGTTCGCCTTCAGCGCGTACCACACGCTGGCGCCGCCGCCGACAAGGGCGATCGCAAGGGCGACGAGGATGAGGAAGGCGGTCTTGAGCATGCGCGCGCCAGTGAGAAATCGCCGTCCCGGATAGCCTGCTCGGTAGCCCGCTGGCAAGCAGCGCGAACAAGCGCGGATTAGAGTGCCGACAGGGTCTCCGGCTCGGCGGGCGGCTCGATCGGCGGCGAATTGTGGAAGATGTCGGCGATTGAGCGCAGCGTGCGGGTGGTGACGCCAGACAGCACGGGGCGGCGCTCGATCTCGCTGTAGTCCGTCTCGCCGTCTTTCTGTTTCTTCTGTTTTTCCTGCGCCTTGGCGATGACCTGCTCGTCGAGGAACGGATCGTCGATGCCCGGGATCGGCTTCAGGTCGACGTTCTCATGCGCGTAGGTCATCAGCCGGTGCCACACCATCGCGGGCAGGGAGCCGCCGGTCATGTTGCGGGTGGTGGAGAAGTCGTCGTTGCCGAGCCAGACGGCCGCGAGGTAGTTGCC